>Ga0078894_10004863_pt1 | contig 10316 bp, 13 predicted proteins | sample LauGreSu1BDMLBSD_2_FD_67506 | JGI IMG/M metagenome (GOLD analysis project Ga0078894, IMG submission 67506) | Freshwater lake microbial communities from Lake Michigan, USA - Su13.BD.MLB.SD (version 4) (version 4) | ecosystem: Environmental > Aquatic > Freshwater > Lake | place: Lake Michigan...
CCATTAACAAGAGATAACTCACTAAGAGAATAAAAATAATGCCCAATCAATAAGAAAAGAATAAGAAGAGATGAGTAATTTAAATTTTAAAGAATTTTAATTAAAATAAACTCGAAGATGGGGAAATTTTGAGAAAAACAAAAGGTCATATATATATAAAACAGCTGAGTAAATTGTTTGACAAAATTCAAGTATGTATGTTTTGCGAAGGATCAGCTTCCTTTAGAGGTGATGATTCAACAACTAATACAGCTTCCTTCTAAGGGGACAACGACTCAGACACGCCAACCTCACTTCTAATTCTGGGTGTCTCCTACATCATCATTTGGTGGCTGCTATTGCCCACCAAATCTTCTTCATTGTCTTTGCGAATTAGTTCTTTAATATAGTTGTCATTGTCTTTCATTTCTTCCTTAATGCGCCATTGCAGTTGTGATTCAACTTGCGGGCGCTAGTGTTTGATAAACTCTTCATAGAGTTCCCTCTGCTGCTCGTCAGGTACATACTTGGCTTGCTGCTCGGTTAGGGTTCCCTGTAGGAATGGAGTTCCTGGGATTGTCATCCGTTCTCCCATAACTTAGGAGCTTAGGATGTTAGTGAAAGATCTCAGGTTTCCTGCCCCTTTTTGCATTTCCTCAAGTACACCAAAGCTTATTGCTGTATCTTTAACTTCTTCTGGGAACTAAGGTTTATACTCTGTCAGGTGATTTAATACCTGAGGATCCATTACTGATGACCAGATATCCTAAATATTTTCTAATTGCTCGTTATTGCTTTTAGATGTCAGGTTAAAGGTAACCGAGTATTTGAATAAGAAACTATCAGGGATTTCGCTCTACGAGAAACCCTGCAAATCAATGAAGAGCCTGAATGTATTTATTATTTTTCCTTCATCTTTTAGTCTATCTAAAAGAGTGATCATCTTGTGCCAGTAGCTAGGGAACCTAAGACTTGCTATGATGACCCATACGCCATTTTTGGCGGCTTTTTCAATTTATTGCAATGGATCGCTCTCTGAATTGGGTCCTAGTATGCTCTTTTCGTGCATTCTGAGAGCCTCTTTTCGCATTAAGTTCCTTACATTCATCTTTGCGACACATGCACTGCCCTTAATCTTGTCCTATTCTGTTGGAGGTAATTCTTGATAATATGGATCCCTGATGTATGTGGCTGCATCCTTATGGATTATTATTCCTCTGCTTGTCATGTAAGTTTCTGCCTATGTTGTATAATCTATTAGATGGGCGTCATTTGAAATACGTTGCTATAACTGTCCATTATTGCTATGCTGGTTTTCGAAGTTAGAGGGCAGTTCGCTTACTCTAATGATTTCAATGTTCATTCCATAATATGTGGCGACGGAGCTGACCGAGTTTATTGTGTTGAGATGGGCCTATGGAATAAGTGCAATTGGTTGATACCAGGAAGCTAGCTTGAGGAAATCATGGAGCTTCAGTGATTGCTCAGTGAAGAGGAATACAGAGGAGAGCTGCTCGTAAACTAATTGGGTTAACTTGGTCTTGAATTCGTGATCTGGGCATAAGAAGCCCACATTTATCTGCTAGAAAAGTTTGAGATTTGAATACTCTGAACCAGCGGCAAATATTCTAAAATTCAAAATTCTTGAAGCTTCTTTAAATGGGAAGGTCTGCCCAATTTCTTTCTCTATATATTCTATAATCTTTCGTCCTTGCTCCGGATATATCTTAATAAGCTCTCGCTTATACTGCAAGAACCTTGTCTTGTCAACCTTATCCTCCATATTTACTAGATCTTGCTCTATGTTTCTCCATTTTTCGAAATTCTTAAGTAAGAATAGCTATTTGAAAAAGTATTCGACCTCTCCATCGGTAATGTCTTTCTTCTTGCATGCGAGTTTGATGGCATATATCAAATTGTACAAAGGATTCAACTCTTGCTTCAAACTGGCCTGCATGACTCCATAAATCTAAGGGATTACCTGTGTCGAAAAGAATTCCTCATCCAAGGTGAAGTCCATGGTCTAGCTCTGAGAGTTGCCCAGCTGCCTAGTTGATCTGACTTAAATTCTACCTTAATTATCTATTATAATTGAAGTGCTAGATTATTAATTCTAAGCATTGTGTTTCTGCTCTAGTTTAACTGTCAGTTCTCTCAAAGTCTTCGACAGAATCTAATCCACTATTAACAGGAAAGTAGTCCAGGAATAAGTTACCTCACCTGTTACCTTCGAGATTTTCTTGAGCGATGAGAACATGACCGAAATTACATTGGCATAAGAGGATAGTAGGGGCTAGTCTGCAAGGATCATCTAAAATTGCTCGCTCAAATATTTCTTTTCATCATTATAATACTTGATATCTTCTACACTTTGCTTAAGGTTGGAGTATTCTCCTAATTTTTAAAGAGTGTCATAGTTTGCGATAAGGAAAGCATTCTCAAAGGCTCGATTAATTTCAGCTTTTCTGCTGTCAAGTCTGGCTATTTTCCATTTGATATCTCGTAATCTCTAGCATTCTTCTGGAAGGAAATACTTTAGCATGACCTCTTTGATGTCTATCCATGCAGAGTTGTTAGCCAGTGGATTAATGGCAAAATTTCCCGCTTCATCATCATCCATTGCAACTAGCATTGTAGATCGGGACATGTAATCACTACTAACTTGAAAATCAAACCGAGGAGTGAAAATCTAAACTTGATATAGTGAAAGTGAATCTGAGTTTTCTGCGCCACCATACTATGAAGACCCTCCTGTGTTTACTTGTATTCGCTTGTTGACAGAGGCATGAGTTGTGTGTACGGTCTTAAGTATAGTTTGGATATAAGGATTTCTCAAGAGCTCTCTATCGTGCTCAAAACCATTAAAAGTATTGTGAGAAAGGCGTGTAAGAAGAGATTCATCCTAAGAAAGACCCTGGTTGCTTGAAGAGCAATCATTTAGATCGTTAAGGCATGCGAAAACGGAAGAACCACTCTTCAATACTTATTCCAGGGATTGGTTGATACCTTTGTCTGAAGCAAAGAGTTGCTTGACTTATACCTTTTAAAGCAAGATTTATGAAACGAAATCTTGTAAATGACCTGTTGGGTCGACAATTAATGGGCAGGAAGGCGCAAACATTAGACTAAATATTGACTCAACAATCGACTCTTATGATAATATTCCTTGTGGCAGGGCTGATATAATCATGTTTTCAGCACCTTAACCTGCGATACCATAGTCTTTGATGATTGTCCTCAGGAGTTTAGTATTCCGTATACCTTACTTTTCAGTCCAGTATTATCCACATTTAATAGTGCCACCAGTAGTATTTTATAGATATTCTGCCATCTCTTTCCTGATGGTTTTTCGCTCTTTGAGAGAAAACACTCCTAAGAAAACTACTGATGCACTGAGTATGAGACAATCACCCAGCAATGTCTCAATTCTCTTCTTAGTTTTATTGAGCTTGCCAAGCATTTTGTTGCAGTATTTCTCTATCTAGTCTATTATATGCTCCGTTCTCATATGTGAAATCTCTGCCTCTTCTATCTAAGTGGATAGTGAGCGCTCCTGTGAGTTAATTTCACTGTATGTCTTCTCTATCTAGTCGAGGTCTTGCTACTTATCTCTTATGTAGTTTAGAGAATACGTAAGTGTGAACTAAGAATTGTCCTATTGCTGCTTGAATTATGAAATTCGGAGGTAAGTACTGTTAAGAGTGTTTTTAATGTTGAGTTTTCTGTAGAGCTCGACTATGTATTGGAAAAGATATTTGAAAAGAGGCTTGTCCTTGTAGTCTTAAAGTTGGTGCTCATTTATGAAGTCTTTGAATTTTGTAAAACAAAGTTCGTCGTATTTCGAATGGCGACGATTATCCAGCAATGCAATTAGTTCACTTCTATCAGTGAAAAAGTGACTATGATCTTTGATATTGAATCCTTCTCGATCAGCTCTTTTTTCAATCAAAACATTGACAATCTTAAGTAAGTCAACTTCTTTCTCGCTAAATTTAGCGTTGTACCCAACAATGTATAAGAACTCTGAACCGGTTACCTTCTCGATGTGTTCTAACAGTCCATTAATGGCAGAGTCTCTCTCACCCATAGCTTCATCAATCTGTCCCTAGCACGCTCTAATCTCGATGCTTACCTCGTCCAACTCTGCCTACTTGCGCTGGACAATAAGCTTTCTCTCGTCAAGCAAGGCCCTCATCTTCTCCACTTTGTCTTTCAAAGAAGCCGACTTGAGTTTAACTGAGGCAGATTCAGAATGGAGCTGGCTCTTAGTAAGTTTGATGTCACGGAAAAATTCGGTGAATTCACTCGCTTTGCGAAGAAAAGCTTCGTAATAATTCTTGCGGACCATGAGACCGAGAGCTAAGAAATCATATAAGTACCGGAAAAGGTCCAAAAACATGATGTGGCGAGTCACGTACAACGTTGATACCTGAACAGGCAAGTTGTACTGGAATTAGCGGTTGTGGAAAGGGTCTGTTGGATGGAAGTTCATTGCATCACTGAATAAGAAGGAGTTTAGCTTGGCATCACAACCATGAATGAACTCTGTTAGGCAAAGCGTGTTGAACTCTTCACTACCTGTGTGTTTCAACATTGCTGGGGTATAAAATGACGATATTATATTGTTTTTAACTAATGTCCTTAATTCCACTAAAGCACTGAAAAGTTTCTAATCTTGGAAGATTTAATTTTCGGTACCCCTCACTTAAAAGAAGTTTTAAGTGAGCTATTTATATCCTTCATTGCTCATTTCATCCATATAAATAACCTCACACATGGCTTCTAGAGAAGGGAAGAGAGAGACCCAATCAAAATATGTGCTAAAATCTTCTATGACAAGTACTATATGCACATTCTTTTAAATCTTTCGCATTGCTTGGCTTAAGAACTGTTCCTCAGTGGGCTCTGCCGACCTTTTAATGGTGGCTTTAGCATATAGCTCTTTCTCTATTTCAACAAGAGCCTCTTTGAATCTAGGATCAAGTATTGAATATAGTAATGTCGACTCATGCTTGTTTGACATGTTTCCTAAGAAATGATGTACAAAATCAATGTAGAGGGGATCCCTAAGCTACAGTTCATTAATAAGTATGAATGTTGGCATATTAATTGATACTGCCGAAATCACTGTATTCTTGAAGGACTCCATAAATGTAAGAGAGTCACAGAATTTGGTGCAGTTAAGTTCAAATATCAATGCATCATTCAAGATTGCTGCTAGCTGCAGATACTCGAGCTTACCACAGCCAGGAGGTCCTATTAAGATCAAATGCTGGATCTCTTTGAAAAGAATGCGACTCAGTCTGAAAATTTCTTTGATGCTGTTAGAACTATCCAGGAATGTTTCCAAGAACTGATTATTTGTCTTGGCTTAAATTTTCTTTCTGATTATATTCTTGATATCATTGTACTGATTAGGACTAACTTAAGAGAATTTAATACTAGCAGTTGGCAATTTATCATGGTAGTTTCCTAATACTATACTATCAATAGCTGATGAGCTTTTCTATGTTCCACCAACGAACTCTTATTTGAAGCTCTCAACAAACTTCTAAATCAGGATAGTCCTTTATGACCCCTTGTGCACACGGTCTCCATACATCCTCATGACTTCATATGAGAGAACGTTAGCAACTATATCTTCTTCTTTTAGGGCCCCTGTCTAAGTGGCAGAGAGCGCCTATTGGGCCTAAGTCCTTGTTTCTTCTAGAGTCATTGAATAGGTGACAAGGTTTGAGCAAAACTTTTGGAAAAGGTGAAACGAAGTTAGTCTTAGAAGGGATGAATTATGGAGGCTGTCCATCCTGCGAAGTTTGTCCAAGAAGGTTATCATGGTATTCTATATTAAGATATAGTACTTATTGAGCAACTTTGAAGTTGTCCAGAGCTTTGAGGTGAACCACTATTGTGCAAAGACTTTATAGCGTTCAAGACCCATTGAATCGTACTCATCCATATATATTGAGTTGGAGTAAAATAGGAAACGAGACTAAACGGGGTGTCGGCCAGGAAACTTGGTCTATTCAATCATTCTATAGTCTGTATTTTAACCACAAACTGTTGTGAAATTTCCAACTCCTTTGAAGAATCCTTATTGAATATCATAGTAGCCTTTACTCATACACCATGTTCGCAAAAACTCAAGTATATTAACTGTCAAGTTAGCTTGCAAATGAACATCATCTATTATAAGTATAATGGGTCTCTCTTTGTCTCTTGGTTCGAGCAGGTTTCTTCTCTTCATCTAAAATAGCTTCTCAACATTATCTTTGATTTTATCTATAGTGACATATGAGCTCATTGGAATCTGAATGATTTAAAATTTTGACTCACCATGCACTCGTTTCATATAGGAGTTAATGTTGAATGACTTTGCACTTCCGCTTGGACCCATGAGCCTCAAATGTTTGTTATCTAAAATATTATCCTCGTTTTTCATGCCTGTTAAGAGAAAAAGATCCATCATAAAGAAGCATTGAGAGGTTTCAATAGTTGGAATGAGCAGTTGATTGGAGAAGGGATCAAATTAGAGCTTAAGTTTGAAGTCTATATTCTCTTGTAATAATTCCCATTAAAGGGAGTCTGGGTCGAAATAAATATCGAAAAGTGTGAACCTTGATCGGCTTCCAGCTGTCTGAGCTGTTGCTGATGATGACATATTGATATTGAACTTGCGCTTAAAAGGCATAAAAACTTCTTCAAAAGCTTTTTTGTTCTCTTTAGAAAGCATTGCACCGAATCCCCAAATTGTTGCCAGCAATACATTTGACCAAAAAATGTCTTTCTCGCATTCCTGAAGCATTGCTTCATACTGATCATCTTCCTCAAGGCGTTTTTGTTTCAATGTATCTTTAATTTTGTAGAAAAGACAATTCAAAATGTTGAAGAGCTGGAGGCAAGAAGCTTTTGAATTAAAGAATTCCCAACCGGTAATCCTTGGATTTTATATAAGTTTATCAATAAACGGAACAAGGAATTCTTCAGAGCAATCTTTGAGATGCTAGTTTGGTTATTTGAATTTAACATCTTCAAAAAATAATTGATGCTTCTTAATAAACATCAACAATTGTCTTTTAAAGATGCTCTGCCAAGTCATATCATCCTCTTCAGTTACTATTAAGCCAACTTTTGAAATGAATGGAGGTGAAGCATCTCTCAAAGAAGTTGTCTCGAAAAATAGATAAAGGTCACTTGGGAACTGCATTACATTTCCATTTGGAAGTGTCACTGGAATTCTGTCATCTACACCATTAGTGCTCGCTGATTTAATTTCTCCTTTCAGATTAAAATCTATCAGGAACTCAGTCTGTGATGTATTCAAAACCTCTCTTTTGTTTGTTTTATCTATAAAATCAAGCAAACACTCGCTCAATGGTTGATCGATGCTGCAAGAATCGAAGAAAATAGACTGAATTATCCTTTATTTATCATCAGTTTGCTTTTTATTGGCAAGTCTTTCCTTTTCAAATACATCTAAGATAATCTTGAAAATGCCACTCTTGCTGAAGTCTCCTCCAAAATCTTCAAATTCTTAATTAAATGCTACCTTCTTTTCAGACTCAGTAAATGAATCAATTGAGCCATAAAGATCTTGTGGTGTAAGAGTAGAAGTATTCACTATAGAAGTTCTAAGGCGAACTTTAAATGTGGAATTTAAAGCATTAGAAACAATTTTAAGAGTTGTAGTCTTGCCACTGCAGATTGGGCCTACAAAGATAATCGCTTTAGATCTTCTGAAGAGATCCAAGACATTGACGCAATTTCTTAATTGAGCATTGGATTTATGCAAATTTAGCTTTTCAATTATATCCTTAAGAGTCTTATTTACTCCTTCAATAAAGGCCCTGTACTCCGTAACTTTATGACTATTGTGCTTTAATTCAGTTAACCCGACGTTAGATGAGAAGCGAGAAATGACATCGTCATTAGATATGGACTTCTTCCTTACCATTGGTCCTCCAGTGTAGCTTGATCTGTTCTTCATTGAGAGCATCGTCATAGTTATCGATTTATTAGGTGCACTACTATTGTTTTCACCACTCTTAAGTGCCTTATTAAGATCAATATCATCTTCTTAGTCGATTTTTCGTTGTTTCTCAAAGTTGTGCTCCATGCACTCCATTATTTTCTTCTCGATACTATCAATCTTAGCGTATTGATCCTCTTTCTCCCCTTCTTATTCGCGCTTGCTCTTCCTTTCCCACTCCATCGCGAAAAGTTTCTGCCTGCATACCAGTCGCATTCCCTCTTGCAATGTCTTAAGCTCGATCCTCTTCTCTTCTTCAATCTGCCTCTCGACATCCTTATCAGTAGCCTCCTTCTCTCTCATCTTCTCCTCCCTCTTTTTCATCTTAGCGTATAAGTGCTTCTCGCTCTCAACCATCTAGCTCTCGCGCACTGTGCTGAGCATTCGATGGTACACACGCAACTCTTGATCACGCAGAAGACATGCTAGCTTAATCACCAGACGCATGTCCTTAAGAGTAAGCAGATGGTTGTTATCGAGCTCCTTAGACTGCGTTTAGATAAGGGAGGCTTGAGAGGCATGTGCAAAATTGGGTTGTGAACTGTTAGTTGCTGATTTGGAAGAAGAATTTGGGTAAAGGGAGTCATAGAGTGTACTCAAGAAGTCAAATGACAATTTAGACAGAATCTTGTAGTTGAAAAACCCTTCTGATTTAAGAAGAGATTAGAAAAGTACTCGCTCATTGAATCGAGTGAATGCAAGTACTCTGAATGACGCTGAGAGTTGTTTTAACAAGGCGTCTTAATTTTTGATATTCGAATTGACCGAGTTTGAAGATAAACTTGCAAATATTCCGAAAGGAGAGGTTTTAAAGTACTATTACTTCCCTCTTTAGTATTGCATTTGTTTAAAAGATTGTTCAGACTGTCTTCCATGAGAAGAAAGTTGCTTTACAGAGTTTTAATTGATGCCAGCCTTTATGTCTTTGTTGCTTTCGAGAATAGCGTTTCCACTCTTTTGTCCAAAATGGGGTAGATCGTCGTCTTTATCACCAAGAAGCTCAGAAATGATCACTTGTTGTTGAATCATCTGAATTTCTTTGATAAAGGATTGGAGATAAGCAGCTTGCAAGTTATCAATGTTCTCATAGAAGATCCATGTAGAGGATTGGGCAGCACCTTTCAAACTCTGCATTATGGTCTTAATTGAGAGATGCTGATTGCACAAAACTTTTTTGAATGGTGTCATACAGAGAGAGGAAAATTCTTCAAAAATGTCTCCTGCAATTGAGTTTGACTAGTTTTGGTTGTTAAAGAGGACAGCTGACTACTCTCTCATTGTTGACGACATGAAGACGAAGTACCTGTTTGTCAAGGGAGTTAATGTAAGGCGAGGGGTTGTTCCTAAGTATTCATTTTGCTGACAAACTGACCAGCCACCGCATAATACCTTGCACTGTGGTTCAGCTCCAGTCCAAAAGAGTCTAATCTATTATTGCCATTCAAAGTCTTCGATTTCTTGCACATTTTTATTCATTAGCTATTCGACAATATCTCTTTGATATATCAAGAAGCTGACAACATTTTTTACTACTAATTTCTGAACACTGTGCATAGTGATTTCAGGAAGAAGCTATTTTTCTTAAAGACCGTTTAGGTGCCTATAGAGTGACTTGATCAATTAATTTATCCAGAAGTGTAAGCGGAGAAAGAGGCCGGAGAGGGTTTTCTTATTCAAGTTCTCCATAATGATCTCTCTAAAATCAGTCTTCTTACTTGCCATAAGTTTCAAGGCCTTAGAGCCTGTGCTTGAGTTAACTTAGTCATCAGTAAGATTTGTTTTGAATTCTTCCAGCAATAACCTTGATGTGTTGGGGAAATCTTTACCAAACATGTCGGCTATGAATTCATTCTTTTCGCGATCTGGGTCTTTAGGAAGTTCGAACGCTTCGGCGTATTTTTTCTTGTTCTCTTCCTGCAACTTTCTCTTATTCTCTTCCTCTTCAGCCTGCATTTGCATCTTGAGCTCGTTTTTCTTCCTAAGGAACTCGGCCATCCCTGGGTCATCATCGTCCTCCTCCTCCTTCTTCTTGTTGAATGATTCACGAACTTTTGTGGCAGCATCCAGCACTGTATTGGTTGTTGGAGGCTCGGCTTGCTTGGTCAAGTCTGCCTTGCTGCTTGCTCTGGATGAATTTGCTGGAGGCTAATCGTTGAGTTCTTTGTTAGACTCAAGAATTTCGTTCACTTCGTGCGATAGTATTAGGTGGATCGTAGTTAGCACGATCTGTTATGGGTAGTCTAGGACCCATTCGTCAAGAGGCTGGTTGGGGAAGCTACTTACTGCGTAGCCCAGAGATTTTGAAATAGTC
>Ga0078894_10004864_pt1 | contig 10313 bp, 1 predicted proteins | sample LauGreSu1BDMLBSD_2_FD_67506 | JGI IMG/M metagenome (GOLD analysis project Ga0078894, IMG submission 67506) | Freshwater lake microbial communities from Lake Michigan, USA - Su13.BD.MLB.SD (version 4) (version 4) | ecosystem: Environmental > Aquatic > Freshwater > Lake | place: Lake Michigan, USA...
GACAAATTATTATTCCGGAGTGAGGCGCCAGACAGATCCGTGTTTGTGAATGTCGCGCTGGTTAATATGGCGCCGGAGAGGTCGACCGCGCGCATCGAGAGATTTGTGAAAGTTTGACCGGTAAGGTCGACGCCTACGAGTGAAACACCGTTTCCGACAATATAACCAGTTCGAAACACATAACCAGACGGTAATACTGCCGAACTGGTGTTTAGTAGACTGCCCGTTATTAGACCGGTGAATGATGCGGTGGGTATATTCGAGATATCCACGTTCGAGAGATCCATGCCGGTGATTCGGACGTAAGGTCCGATAATGTAGGTGTCATTTCCGGCGAGCCCGGCCACGGAACCAGACGCTTTGAAGTAGTAATCACTTGACGGTAATGTAGCGGTGGATGTGCCGATGAGTCCACCGGTTGTTACCCCGCGAATCGTTGCATTCGTGAAATTGACGCTGGTCAATGTTGCATTAGTGAAGATGGAATTGGTGAGGTTTGTACCAACAAAGGTAGCGGATATCAGATTTTTACCGGTGAAATTGGAGTTTGGAATCGAGAGGCCGTTGTAATTCGGGGGGACGACCGTAAGAGTCATGGTTGCCGAACCGGCAGCGTATGTCGCGTTTTGCGCTTGTGATACTGTAATTGTAGTTGTTCCTGGAGTAAGTATGGTGACCACATTACCGGCGATTGTTGCAACGTTTGTATTTGAAGATGCATACGAAAACGCGAGAGGACTGTTTGAACTCGGGTCTACTAATGTGAATGACGCGTCGATTACACTTGTTTTTGTAGCGGTCGATGGAAAGTTGGTAATGACAACTGGTAGTAATATCAAATATAACACAATACCGCTGGAGTTAACACCATCGCCACCATATAAATCATATGGATATCCGTTGATTGTTGTATTGGTTAATTTTGTAAATGTATTGTTCGTCTCTCGGCGGTAGACATAGGTGCCGTAATTCACATAGGTCGTCCCTTCAATTGTGACAGGTTCACCTTCATCACACGCAACAATATAACTGTTTGAAATAGCCGGGATGGTTGCAGTGGATGTTATAGAAAGCGGTGATGACACGTAGGTTGGAACAATGATGCGTAGGGTCTTATCGGATGGAATACTTGGATTGATGAATCGAATGTCAGTTGCCTGTGACAATGTAAACACATTATTATTAAATGTAGTTAAATTGAAACGGCGTCTAGATTCCTTATTTCTTAGAATATTATACCTATCCATATCAGTATAAACTGAACCAGAAATATCGAACGTGGTTTCAGTCGTTTTTAATGCTGCGAATGCTATAGAACTCGGTTGTATTCCAATTATTCCTGATGTTAAACTTGAAGTGATTGAAGTATAAGTATTATTATTCGCATTGAATGTACTTTCACCTCCACCGTAATCTACATATCCCCATACGATAACAGTTCCATCATTTTTCAGCGCAGCAAATGCATACGCGTTTGAATATATTGATACAACGCCAGATGTTAAACTTGAAGATACTGAAGTATAAGTGTCATTATTATTATATCTACTTGCAATTCCACCAAATCGTGAATTTCCCCATACAATAACACTTCCATCATTTTTCAGCGCAGCAAATGCAGTATTAGTTGAATATATTGATACAACGCCAGATGTTAAACTTGAAGCGACTGATGTATAAGTGGCGGTGGTCGGATTGAAACTACTTGCATTTCCACCATATCGTGAATCTCCCCACGTGATAACACTTCCGTTATGTTTCAGCGCAGCAAATGCATAATAATTTGAATATATTGATACGACGCCAGATGTTAAACTTGAAGCTATTGAAATTAAAGTAATAGTCTCAGAGTAAATGACCAAATTGTATGTATATGTATATATATATGCATGTCCACCGTATATTCCATAACCCCATAAAATAACACTTCCATCATTTTTCAGCGCAGCAAATGCATTTACGTTTGAATATATTGATACAACGCCAGATGTTAAACTGGAAGCGACTGATGTATAAGTGTTAATGGTCCAGTCGTATATACTTGCAATTCCACCAAATTGTGAATTTCCCCATACAATAACACTTCCATCATTTTTCAGCGCAGCAAATGCATTAGTAGTTGAATATATTGATACGACGCCAGATGTTAAACCTGAAGCGACTGATGTATAAGTGGCGGTGTTCGGATTGTAACTACTTGCAATTCCACCAAATTGTGAATTTCCCCACGCGATAACACTTCCATCATTTTTCAGCGCAGCAAATGCATTTACGTTTGAATATATTGATACAACGCCAGATGTTAAACTGGAAGCGACTGATGTATAAGTGGTGGTGATCGGATTGTAACTACTTGTAACTCCACCATATCGTGAATTTCCCCATACAATAACAGTTCCATCATTTTTCAGCGCAACAAATGCATAATTATTTGAATATATTGATACAACGCCAGATGTTAAACTTGAAGATACTGAAGTATAAGTGTTATTACTATGGTTGTATTCACTTGTAACTCCACCATATTGTGAATTTCCCCACGCGATAACAGTTCCATCATTTTTCAGCGCAGCAAATGCATTTACGTTTGAATATATGGATACAACGCCAGATGTTAAACTGGAAGCGACTGATGTATAAGTGTTACTGGTCTGGTCGTATATACTTGCAATTCCACCAAATTGTGAATTTCCCCATACAATAACACTTCCATTATTTTTCAGCGCAGCAAACGCAGTATCAGTTGAATATATTGATACGACGCCAGATGTTAAACTTGAAGCTATTGAAGTATAAGTGTTACTGTTTGGGTTGTATGTACTTGCAATTCCGCCACTTGTCGAATATCCCCACACGATAACACTCCCTGTAGCAACCCCTTTAAAATCATACGATGATTTACTCAACTTGTAATATTTTATAGATAATAACACTCCCCGATACTCCTCAATCGCCTCCGTGAAATACACGGTTTTCAGGTTCACGCCTGTATGCGACTCTAAGAACCAGTCTCCGCCCAGCGAGGCCGCGCCCGTGTCATCCGTAGATGCGCGGATTGTGACACCTGTCTGCGCGCTCAGCGTGTCGATGATGTACTTCCAGTCGGGGTTGGAGTAGAGCGCGCAGGCCATCATGTCGAAATACGCGGCGTTGATTTCCGGTGTTGTATGGCACCACGTGATAAGGTCGCGCAATGGCGCCCATGATGCGAGTTCGGGGTCGTTGTTGGTTACACCCAGAATGACACTACCTGTATCTGCCGAAACCAAATTATAAAACGGGTGATTATAATTATGCTGAATGAGGCCAATACACCGCTGGGTTGCGTCGTCGGTCGGTGCCACTTCTGACTCACAACAAGCTGTCAATATCCGCGCCTTGATATCGTTGATGGTGTCCGTATAATAATCAAACAATACTGGAATACATAACTCCGTGTCTGTCGCGCATACGATTGTTTCGTAGTCTTGCACTCGTTTGTCAATGAGAAGAATATTTTTGAGTGTCATTGAACGGATAGAACTGTATTCTGTATTCTGTATTCTGTATTATATTATTCTACTGATGTATGTGAATAATATAATATTAGAACTTTTACTGGAGTGGTCGCCGTGATTCCAGCTTTTCGATTCGCGCCTTTAATGTCTTGATTTCCTCGCAACAAAGCGCGAAGAGTTGGTGGTAACTAATCGCCTGGTAGTCGCCTGCTGCGTCTTTTACACCGTTTACCAATTCCGGAAATATTGCCTGGACTTCATGCGCAATAAACCCGTATTCCCACGCGTTATTTCTCGTCTTGTTCTGAAACATCACCGGGCGTAATTGCCGTATTTGGTTCGATACAATCTCTCGCGCCGTCGGGTTTGCCGTATCCAAATAGACGATATCGTGCTTAATTCGGTAATCACTAATATTCATGACGCCGGTTGTTTTTATATTTCCGCCGACATCCAGAAGGTATTGTGTGGATGCTGCGGTCCCGGGCGCAGTGCTCGTTTGGATTCCGACACGCCCGCCCGTGTAGTATATGTTATTCGTATTGGCGACGGTTCGACCCCAAATGTTCGCCCCCGTCACTCCGTAGACACCTGTTGCGCCAGTGTTTCCGACGTCCGCGGTTTCGCCGTGGGGGCCCGTTGCGCCAATCGCGCCTGTTGCGCCTGTATTCCCCGTTACGCCGTAAATCCCCTGTGGCCCAATTACACCAGTGGGACCGGTGGGCCCCTTTGGGCCGGTAGGACCCGTATTCCCTTTCCCCGAGTTTGAACCGGTTGGGCCGATGGGTCCGGTTGGACCAGTTTCACCGAAGAGACCGAACGAACCCGTTACTCCCCATGGCCCCGTGAGACCCGTCGGTCCTTGTGCACCGGTTGCGCCTGGGGTGCCCGTTGCCCCCGTGAGGCCTTGGTACCCAAATACACCCGTCGCGCCCGTGGCGCCATTCACGCCCGCGATTCCGACAGGGCCGGTGGGGCCAGTTGGACCTACATTCCCGCTACTGCTTCCAATTGCGGCCGTCGTAAGAACGGTACCTAACCCAATCGATTTCACTTTATAGTAATCAGGGTCTACTGGAATACCAATAATTGACCCCGCGTAAACACGGTATAATACCGCGCCAATCTTTATGAAATCGACCGGTGTTCCATTGGCATCGACGACCTTGTTTACGCCGCCTACAGACGCCGATTGATATACCACGCCATTTACAGTGACTGGTGTATCCGCTGCTACCCCTATATAAAACCCTTCGGTCACACTCGGCGTAACTGTAACACTGTTGTTATTATTCGCGTCAGGTGTAAGGACATTAATCGTCTGAATATTTACAATATCGGCTGGGTTAATCGCGGGTATCACCGAAATAATGGTGGCGGGGGTTACATTTGCGGGAAGTGCTATCCCGGCAATATTTGCGGCAACATTGTCTGCATTCTGGCGCAACTGGATTATCTGTGCGTCGGTAAATGCGGCTACGCCCGTCAGATTCGCGCCAACGATTCGCGTGTTTGTCAGATTGGCGCCGGTAAGGATGGCATTCGTCAGGTTCGCGTTTGTTAGGTTGGCGTTGGTGAAATTGGCGTTTGTGAAATTGACGTTCGAGAGATTTACGCCAGATAAGTCGGCGTTGACTTGATTCGGTCCATATGTCATGATTGTTTGCGTTTGATGGTTTGCCTATTTTGTATGTTATTATAGATATTACGCTACTATACTAACATAATAATATTCTTCGGTCAATCTGACTGGATTCTCGCGACTCTCTCCTTGAGGTGTTGTATATCTCTCGCAAGGATGGCAAACATCGACCGATAGTCCACCGACTGCAACTCTGTTTCATGGTCTTTTGCGCCGTAGATGAGTTCCGGATATTTTTCTTGCACTTCATGTGCAATGAATCCGTATTCGTGTTTGTTCGTCAGCGTATTCCAGTAATGAGCGCCGCGAAGTTCCGTCATTGATGGTAATGGTAATGGCAAGTCTCGGATGTCGCACACATTCGCCTTAATTCTGTAATCACTGACATTGTTGATACCGATACATCGGATACTACCACTCACATCCAGTGCAAATGTTCCGTCAGGTGCCGGTTTTCCTATCGCAACCCGACCTTCATAATAAATACTACCTGTGCTGCCTGTGTTGGCCAGGTTTCCGCCTTGTCCCGCTGGATAGGTATAATACTTCCATACTGCTGATTCACCGGTCGGTCCTGTTGCGCCCGTTGCGCCGGTTGCCCCCTGTGTCGTGTATGCACCATGTGGTCCAGTAGATGCCATAATGGAAGAAGCGGGACCGGTGGGCCCGACGAAATCAACCACACCAGGAATACCGCGTGGACCCGTTGGTCCTGTATCCCCCTCTGGGCCGGTGGGTCCTGTTGCGCCAGCTTCTGTTGCCGTACCTGGCGGTCCCTTCGGTCCTCGGATTCCCGTATGCCCAGTTACACCGTCGGGTCCAGTACGACCATCTTCACCTGTGGCGCCTGTATGTCCATTGGGTCCCGTTGCGCCTATCATGCCTTCTGCGCCCGTTGCCCCGTCGAATGCCGCTGCCGGACCCGTCGCACCCGTCGCGCCGTTTGTCGCGTTTGTGCCTGGGATTCCACTTGGCCCGGTGCTTCCACGCGGGGCATTACCGTAGTCGCCTTCTACGAGCACATCAAATAATCCGATTCCGCTCAACTTGTATTCATTCAGGGAGAGAGGAATCCCGATAAGTGACCCGCTATACACACGGTAGGCTGTATTACCAATACGTATCACTGTCACGATATTCTGTGAACCATCCGCTTCCGTGATGACGCCGCTACCGGTTGCGCCCGTGCTTATGTATTGCTTATTATCGCCCGCGCGATTCCCCGTTATCTGAAACGGTGTGTTATTTGGAATATCTACATAAAACGCCTTGGTTGCGTCTGTATCGGTGGTTATATTCGAGACCACGGTGGTGTTGCCGCCGCCGCCCCCGCCGCCAATCGTCGGTGTATACACATCCACGCCACCGGTCAGTCGGATCACATCCGTCGGGCGTATCGCCGTATTCAGTGCCACTAAATCACCCGGCGTCATCGTGGTTATTGTCAGTCCCGCAATCCCCGCCGCCACATTCGCCGCATTTCGCCGCAACTGCGACTTCTGCACCGTCGTAAACGTGATTCCCGTCAATGTCGCGCCTGTTATCAACGTGTTCGAGAGATTCGTCGTACTCGTCAGGGTCGCATTCGCCAGATTTACATTAGATAAATCCACATTCGTGAGGTTCGCAGCAGAGAGATTGCATGCCGGTCCAACAATAAACCCACCACGCAGTTGGAAGTTGGCTGGAAGGGTCACGCCTGATTGCGTGGCCGGAGAAACTATTTGTCCGGACACAACCCCCGCCAAGGTCGCGCTCGTGAAATTAGCACCAGAGATATCCGCGGCAGTGAGTGTCGCATTTGTCAGGTTGGCGCTGGTAAAATTGGCGCTTGTAAGTACGGTGTTCGAGAGATTTATATTGGTAAGTGTTCGATTCGAGAGAATCACAGTGGGGCCGACAATGAACCCGCCACGAACCGTATAATTCGCGGTGGTTGCTCCTGCGAATGTGGGCGCGGTGGGTGTCGCGACAAGACCGCCTCCACTAATTATATTTGTAAATGTCGCATTCGTGAAGTTCGCGCCGCTGACATTATTGTTCGCAAAGGTCGCGCCAGTGAAATTGGCGCCGGATAGGTCGGTACTTCGTAAATTGATACCGGAAAGGTCGATTGGACCGACAGAGAGGTCGGCAGACCGGGCGACCGCTGTAGGCCCGAGTAAGTATCCATTCCGGACAGCCCAACTACCTCCGCCGTCTCCTGCACTGATTGTCGGAAGTGTGGCAGTGGACCCCCCGATGATTCCACCACCTGTTGATATTACGCCAGTGAGGTTTGCACCAGAGAGGATTGTACCTGATATGTCGGCGCCGGTAAATGTTGCGTTTGTCAAGTTGGCGTTCGAGAGATTGGCTCTTGCCACAGAAACACCCGTGAGTACAATACCTGCGAGGTTTGCAGAAACCAAATTCACGGTTGGGGCTACAATACGCATATTGTACATTCCGTAATTGGCCGGGAGGACTGCGAATCCGGAATTATACAACTCACCTGTTATCAGATTGGTTATATTGGTCGTTGATGTAATGACCATACCATTCACATCCGCGCCATAAATGTTGATTCCAGAGAGGTCGACTCCGGTGAGGTTCGCATTGACAAGTGATACAAGGGGGCCTACCATAAATCCGCCGCGCACTGCGTAGGCCGCACTCGGCATGGTTGCTCCAGCTCCCGCAGTTGCGTTCAATAAACCACCGGATTGTATTCTAGTTACGGTCGCGCCAGAAAAGTTCGCACCAGAGATATCACAGCCGCTGATATTCAGGTTTGTCAGGTTCGTATTTGACAAGTTTGCGCTCACGAGACGCACATTTGGCCCGACAATATTCGTACCTCTCACAACATACGCCGCGGATGGAAGTGTGGCCGTCGCAAGTCCAGTGATGCCGCCAGTGAGAATACCCGTTATATTCGCGCCTGAGAGATTCGCCGTTGTAAGTGTTGCGTTACGCAGAGACGTGTTTGTCATGTTTGCATTCTGGAAATCGGTGCTTGTAAGGACGATGCCGCTCATATCTATGCCCGAGAGGTCGGTGCCAGCGAGGTTGACTCCCGCGCCAATCATGAACCCGGTTCCACTTGCACCGCCTGTATTTCGCACAATATACCCGGTTTTCAGGGTGGCCGTGGTTCCGCCAATGAGGCCACCACTTCGGAGACCTGTCAGCGTGGTGGTTGTAAAAATCGCACCTGAAATATCTGCATTCGCGAGGTTTGCATTCGTGAAATTACTGCTTGTGAAATTAGCACTTGTCAGCGTTACGCCAGACAAATCCACGCCGGTTAGGGTCGCGCTTTGAATCGAGAGACGCGGCCCGAAAATAAACCCGTTGGTTGCCGTCGTGATTGTACGCGCTACGTATCCTGTCGGGAGTGTCGCGGTAGTTACACCGATGAGACCGCCCTGAACTGTCATACTCGTCAATATTGCACCAGTGAGGACGGTGTTTGTCAGGTTGGTGGATGATGTCAGCGTGGCGCCGGTCAATGTCGCACTGGTGAGGTTGGCATTCGTCAGATTGGTCGAACTTAGGAATGAGTTCGAGAGATTTGCGTTGGTCATGGTTGCGCCGGTGAAATTGGCGGATGTCATTATTACATTTGACGCGGTTGCATTTGTGAGGTTGGCGTTTGTGAGATTGGCCGACGTCATGGTCGAACTCGAAAGTATCGCGCCAGATAAATCGATGCCGGTCATATTCACGCTTGTAAGGGTCGCCGAGGATAAAGCCGCACCCGATGCGTTCACACCCGCGCCAATAATGTACCCGTTTCGTGCGACATAACCCGTTGGTAAGGTTGCCGTAGTTAGGTTCGTAATACCACCGGATACCAGGCGCGTGAGAATCGTAGAAGCGCCGCTTATATTTGTACTGGTCATGACTGTGTTTGCGAGTGAAATGCCAGAGAGGTCTACGTTGGTGAGGACGGCGCTGGCGAGAGATACACCTGGACCCACAATAAACCCGCTTCGGATGAAGTATCCTGCGGGGATGGTCGCTGTGTTCGCATTTAAGAGTCCGCCAGTTACAAGCCGCGTAAGTGTGGCGCCTGTGAAATCGACTGTTGCGATATTGGCATTTGTCAGTATCACGTCCGTTAGATTCAACGTCGAGAGATTCGCGCCGGGGATGGAGACCCCGTTTCCAAGAATGAACCCGCCGCGAACCACGTAACCTGTCGGCATGACGAGGGCGGTCGATGCACCGCCTGTAACACCGCCACTCACGACGCCTGTCAAGGTTGTTCGCGAGAGATTAGTCGCGGAAATATCGACGGTGGTGAATGTTGCATTTGTAAACACGCAACCGGAGAGGTCAGCGCCGGTGAGTTGGACACCAGTTATGTTGATTCCCGAAAGGTCGGACAGCACGCTGCGAATGAAGACATACGGTCCAAGAATATACCCATTACGCGCAACATACCCATTCGGTAATGACGCGGTATCGGTTCCTGTTATTGCGCCGGAGGAAAGGCGCGTAAATGTGGCGCCGGTGAAATTGGCGCCGGTGATGTTTGTCCCCGCAATCGATTGACCACTTAGGTCCGTGTTCGAGAGATTGGCGTTCACGAGGTTGACATTGGGTCCGATGATGAAACCGGCGCGGACCACGTATCCGGAGGGGAGGGTTGGTGCAGTGATGCCTGCGCCCGCACCCGCACTCACACCACCAGTGATGATACCCGTCAGGGTTGTCCCCGTGAATAACACGCCAGAAATATCCGTATTTGTTAGCGTCGCGGTTGTCAGGTTTGAACCGGTGAAACTGGCGCCTACGAGAGATACACCGGAGAGGTCTAGGTTTGTCAGGTTCGCGTTTTGCGTGATGATGCGCGGACCGAAGAAGTAGCCGTAGGTGGGTCGGGCGACGTATGCCGCAGAAGGGAGTGTTGCTGTATCGGTGCCCACGAGACCACCTCCACATATCATGGATGTCACTGTTGCTCCGGCGAGGTTTGTCCCTGTGATGTTTGTATTTGTAAATGTCGCTCCGGTGAGGTTTGCATTCGTCAGGTTGGCGCCAGCAATGGTAAGACCCGTGAATAACTGCGACGATAATGTTGCGCCGGAGAGGTCCACCGATGGGCCTACAATGAAATTATTGCGGATGACGTAACTGCTTGAGGGGAGTGTTGCGAGTGTCGGATTGACGAGGTTGCCAGAGAC
>Ga0078894_10004865_pt1 | contig 10312 bp, 17 predicted proteins | sample LauGreSu1BDMLBSD_2_FD_67506 | JGI IMG/M metagenome (GOLD analysis project Ga0078894, IMG submission 67506) | Freshwater lake microbial communities from Lake Michigan, USA - Su13.BD.MLB.SD (version 4) (version 4) | ecosystem: Environmental > Aquatic > Freshwater > Lake | place: Lake Michigan...
CCGCAATCAATTTCGCTATACCTTTGATCCACTCCTCTATCATCGGTGAGGTTTGCATCTCTTTTTGTATTTCTGGACCGACGACTACGAATGTTATCTCTACGCTCCCCCATTCGTTCTCTATGTTGAAGTTGACATTGTCATCGTTTCTCGATATGTAGAACCTTTGTATAATTTCTATAATCTCCTGTATTTTATCCAAATCGGTGAAACACGGGTCGCCACCCTCTACGGATATACCGTTCTCATCTACTTCGGAACGGAACTTTATCAATTTCGCACTGTTCGTCTTGTGTGCGTTTCCGACCGATACGTTTTTGGTCAGCCTTCCTTTTCCGGATTTGTCGAACTCCACGTGACAATCTTCTATCGTTAGTGAACTATCGTCCACGTCTGTGTATTCAGAGAACATAAGTTTTACATCACTCTCTATATTGTCCCATCCGGCGGAGACCGCCTCGTTGAATCTTCTTATTTTCATCTTATCTCTATTTTGGTTTTCCTGCTGTTATCCTAACCTGATAGATTGGTTTATCTTTTAATAATTTTACCATATCTTTTATGTATCTATCTCTTTTACTTGAAAGTAGATATCCATTTATCTCAGACCTTCTCCGTGTTCTGTTTCCTTTGTCTGTGATGTTCAACCAAGTTATCTCAAATATGTTTGTAAGTTTTAAATCTTGTAACATAACTGCGATTGACATTAACCTGTCGACGAACTCTTCACCAATCCTTATCGCGAGTCCGGTTTTCGCATCCTCTAGTGTATTTATTCTTTCATATTTAGGTCTGATGAGAACTGATAGGTTGTTGTATTTATCAACCTGTATTTCTTTACGTATATCGTCTCCGAATTCCCATAGAAGTTCTTTCACATATTGTGCTGCCTGGGTAACATCGTCAGTATTATCAATAGACTCATTTTGTAAATTTTCTTTCTCTTTCAATTCTTTTTCGAGTTCGTTAAGTGTAATTTCACGTTGATCATCCTCATCGAGATAATTTCGAAGGTTTATATCCTTTGGTGTTTCATCTGTGAAATCTTTTGTGAAGTCCACGGAGAAATCAGTGAAGTCGCTAATACGTTTCTTTTTAATTTTTTTCATGAATTATATATAAAAAAACTCGGAACATTTTCTTATATTTGTTAAAAAATATCATCATGAAGAAGATTCTGGATTTTGGTAAATTTATGGATATAAACAATTCCAGACTTGACGTTATAAAGTCAAATGAGTCGGACGATGAAGTTCGATATGATGTAAGACTTCGTATTAATGAGCAAGTCGTAATAGGTCAGATATTTGTGGATAAGCAAGGTGAACTTGAGTGTTGGCAATTCTATGACTCGGAGGGTAGATGTTTATCAGAGACATATGGACAAGACAATATGGATAAATTAGTAAATAAAAAACTTAAAAAGATTAGAAAGAGTGAGACATAATACACAGGATATATTTTTTATAAGTGACCTTCACATAGGTCACAAAAATGTCATAAAGTTTGATGGTAGGCCATTTTCTAACACTGAAGAGATGCACGTTGAATTGATAAAGCGTTGGAACTCTGTTGTTGGTGCTGATAGTATAGTCTATTTTTTAGGTGATTTGTCTTTTACTAAATCTGATTTCACTAAATGGTTTGTTTATCAACTCAATGGTAAGATATACACTATTGCAGGAAACCACGACAAACTGGATGATTTAATCAAACTGGATCGTTTTGAAGATGTTTATGAATATGGAACTGAAATAGGTGTGTATGATGAGTCGAGTTTGGAATCGAGAGGTTCACAGGGATATCAAAAGATAGTTATGAGTCACTATCCAATATTATCCTGGAACAAAGCACACTACGGAAGTTTTCATTTACATGGTCATTGTCATGGTGGTTTGGTCAAAACTATGCCGGAATACTATAAAAGAAAAGTGATGGATGTTGGTTGTAATATGATTGATTATACACCAATTTCATATTCACAAGTAAAGAAAATAATGGATAAAAGAATAATTAGTAAGGTAGATAATCATGGTGAATGATATGGATAAGGTGACAAACACTATGACAGAGAATGATTTGTTTATTGTCTCTGTGAAAACACAGATATTGGATGAAGATGGTAAATTGGTGGTTTTAGTCACTGAAAAAATAACCTCAAAAATTACAGGAAAAACGGTAACCAAAACTGTTTATCGTAAAGAGATTGATAATAATTTATAAACAACAAATATATGAAGTACATTTTTTTTATAGCAACATTACTCGGATTAGTATGTTTCTTTTTATCTGATGCAAAATCAGAAATGTTGGCTTGGGCAACCTCTGTGTGTTTTGCAATGACAAGTGCACTACTTGTTATTGAGAATGAGAAATTGAAAAAAGAGAAAGGTGATGAAGGACGTTAAGAGTTTTTGTAAACTATTTGACCTTAATGTTCCTAGTTACGAAGACTTTGACTACTACAAATCTCTTTATAGTAGAGTTGGAAGACATTCCAATCTTGATGAACTAGTAAGTATGTATACCGAACTGGAAAATGAGGTACCTGATATGTTTGCATATCGTATGGAGTGTACTGATAAGTTAGTTCAGTATATAGAATCTACTCGTGCATTTAATGATTTGAATCTCGATCCAATGGTTCCTGACTTACGTGTTGATAAAAACTTCCGATATGAATCAGGTAGATATTACGTTTCATTTGATTTGATTAAAGCAAATTGGCAAGCGGTGAAATCATATGATCCTGATTTCATAAATGAGATGAAGGGTAGTTGGGAAGAGTTAGTGCAACATTTGGGAATTCCACCTCTTTTTGCTAGGTCTAAACAATTGCGTCAATATGTGTTTGGTAATCTAAATCCGAAACGCCTTATGAAGGTACAGAGAAAAATTGTACAATCATTGATTGATAAACTACCAAATCCGGATTGTGTAAAACATGATGAGGTTATTTTCTCTTTTGATGAACTACATCAAGCATATGCGTTTATAGGTGGAGTTACTGATAACTTTCATACAAAAGTATTCACGGTTGATGTTAGAGATGGTTATCGTATAAACAATTATATCAATATTGATGGTGAGATTTATGACAGTGAACCGGTTGGTTGTAATGGTCATAAATATTTTATGGTTCTGAAACAAGATGTTTTTGATGAACCTTTGGATGTAAGAGATCTTTATTTTAGAATGGATGGTGAGTTAGCGGTATGGGTTGTACCGGAACTTGTTTTGGGTCTTTAATATATAGTTTATGGGTAAAGAATTCGGATCTTTGGATGATTTTTTTGGAACAACACCATCGCTTAAACCAGAGGATTGTATTTGTCATTCGGGTGGTGCGGTTGGTGCTGATACCGTGTTTGAGAAAGTTGGTGCGGAATATGGAGTACGAACTAATGCTTATTCTTATAAAACTAAAAAACACAACTCACCAAATAAATTGGAAATTTCAGACGAAGATTATGCCGAAGGTGTTGTTCAGATAAACAAAGCAAACCGAAGACTTGGTAGATACGGTGTTCAAAAGTATATGAACCTTCTTGCAAGAAACTGGGCACAAGTAAAATATTCAAAGCAAGTTTTTGCGGTGGGTATGATAGTTGATCCAGGTAAACGTGATGAGAAAGGTTATCGTAATGGGTGGAAACAACAAATTGTCTCAGGTGGAACTGGATATGCGGTTATGATGGCGGTTTTGAATAATAGAGATATTTATGTATATGAACAAAATATAAAATCTTGGTTCCGTTGGTCTGCAATTTCTGAAAGATTTGTAAAAATGGATGGAACGCCAAAGATATTAGATAAGAACTTTGCAGGTATTGGAACACGTGAGATAAATGTGGATGGTGTTGCCGCAATCAGGTCTCTTTATAGAGAAACTTTCGGAGAGCACTGAGATATAAGTGCATGGCACATCTAATAATATATTCTAACGAAGCGTATGAACATATGGTTCACGCACTTGTTGCGTCACGTTCTTACGCGGGTGCAGAAGAACACACAATAGTATTCTATATGGTCGGATATGAATCCGATATAAACTATCATAATATGATAAAACGTAGGTGGGATCCACCGGTTGAAAGAGATAACTTTCAATTTTACAAACCACATATTATGTTACAATCACTTGAATTTGAGGGTGATTTAATATACATAGACACTGATATATTATTAGGTAAAAGGTTCAATCCGTCTTCATTAGTTTATGATTTGTCACATCCGGTTGCGTGTATAGGTCCATTAGAATATGTTTTTCTTTGGAATGTTACAGCGGATGGTGAAACAATAAAATATGATGAGACTCTTCTTATGGATTATCTTTCGGTTGATGAGAAAACTACACAATACCTTTGGACTTCTATGTTATCTTATAGTCGTGAATCACGAGACTTCTTACAAGAATGGTGTTCAGTTGTTGATAATAGTTATTTTAGAAGGGATGGTAAGGCAAGTCACTATATGCCATTTGGTGATGAGACTGCGTTCAATGTAATAATGTGGAGAAGAAAACACACATATTGTTTACCACGTTTGTTTATGAACACAACTATCTTTGATACACTACAAAAAATTGAACAAAGTGAAGATTATAGTTACTTTCAAAGGAGTGATGGTAATCTTACACCACCTAAAGAGGTTTATGAAAGATGTGATGATTCTGGAATGGTTCAGTTTTATCACGGTATAAAAGAACATTCTGAGATAATAAAAGTTGTTTCATGGATGTTGGCGAGTAAAAAATCAGTATATTTGGATTAAAAATAATAAAACAATGGTAAAAATTGCAGAAATAGTAAAAGTGACTAGACTCGTGCCTGTTTATAAGGATGGTCAAGAAGCAACATCTATATCAGTTGCTAAATTTGAATTTGGAGATGGTGGTGAATGTGGATTCAATGTAATTGCACAAAAGGGATTATATGAAGTTGGTTCAAAGGCAGTTTATATACAACCAGATTATTGTCTTTCTGATAATGAATTATTTTCCAGTTTTATTGCACCGGGTGGTGATGTAAAGAAATCTAGATTGGGTAAGCAAAATAGAATACGTGCAATCAAATTTAATTTTCAATTTGAAGGTTCAAGTGATCCAATTTACTCAAATGGGATTCTTATCCCATTGTCAGAAGTTGAGGAGTTTTTGGTAAATTCCGATCCTGAAACTTATTGTTTTTATAGTGATTTACCATCACCTATTGCGTATAAAAAAATTGAAGATATAGAAGATTTGGCAGAACGTTTAGGTGTTACTAAATATGAAGAACCAGAAACTGCGGGTTCTGGACTTGCAGCTGGTGAGTTCCCATCTTTTATGTATAAGACTGATGAACCAAATGCACTAAATTTGGTTTCACATATAAAACGTGTAATTGCAGAAGGTCAGGAATTAGGTATAACTATAAAAAGAGATGGTTCGTCACATACCACTTATTTCAAATTAGAAGGTGAAGAATGGAGAGTTGGTGTTTGTTCGCGTTCTATGGAGAAAAAAATGGAACAACTTCAAACAACTGGATATGTTTCAGAAGATGGTTTAGAGTTTAGAAAACATTTTGATCGTGAGACAATGACTAAAGGTTGGTTCTGTGAGGCAACTGAGTTGTTTATTACGGATGAAGTTGCGGAATCTACATTGATTCCAATTCAGAAAGAAGTCAAAGATTCATGGATAGAACTTGCTAAATCCAGTGGACTTCTTGATAAGGGTCTTGCTTATTGTAAAGAGTATGGAGTGCAACTTGCATTTCGTGGTGAAATTATTGGTCAGGGTTTGAAAGGTTCTGGTAATAAAGTAAATCCGGATGCAAATGATAAACAAAAATTGGTTCTTTTTGGAATTGATGACTTATCAGAGGGATATTCTAAACGTATAAACTATTCATCGGTGCATAACCTTAGAGATGTTTCTAAATTACTTGGTGTTGAATATACACCGGTTTATATCGCGAAGTTCTCAACATACGAAGATCTTTGTGATTACTGTGATGGTATCTTTGAGAAAGAGAAAGCGGAAGGTAGAATTATAGAAGGTGTTGTAATTAGAACTATGTATACTAATGATTTATCATGCAAGTATATGAACCAAGAGTATGACTCAAAAAAATAAAAATATGACAAAGGAAGATTTCATAAATTTATTGAAACATCACGCAGAGAAGGCAGGTGTTTTCAGAGGAAGGTTCGTTCAGTATAGTGAAAACGAAGATAGTTGGTCTTACGTAAGACCTGCGGTTGATTGTTTTGAACCAACAATCAGTTTAGTAAAAGAAGGTTATGTTCTATATTGGAATATGGAAAAAAATCCAGTAGAATATACTTATGTGGAATTTGCAAAACTTTATTATCTTATCTAAATTTTTATTATATTTGTATAATGAATAAGAACCTTTATATAGTTCGTGGATTACCGGGTTCGGGTAAATCTACTTTGGCTCTCTCTTTGGTGGATGGTCACGATTTCTTAATATGTGAAGCAGACAAATACTTCATCGATAAGGAAACTGGTGAATACAAATTCGATGCAACCAAACTTAGGTTTGCACATGATTTTTGTAGAGACACCGTTGAGCAATATATGATGGACAACAAGGTAAACGACCACTTCTATTCTAAAATTGCGGTTTCTAACACATTCACACAAGAATGGGAAATGAAACCATATTTTGAATTGGCAGAGAAGTATGGTTATAGAGTATTCTCAATTGTTGTTGAAAACAGACACGGTGGAAAAGATATTCATAATGTTCCACAAGATGCACTCGACGCAATGGAGAAAAGATTTCAGTTGAAGTTGATATGAAATTAGGATTAGATATACATGGTGTAATAGACAAAAGGCCAGAGGATTTTGCTTCTCTGGCTTCTGCCGTTATATGGAGTGGTGGTGAGGTACATATAATAACAGGTGGATCTGTTACTGAAGATATGAAAGAAAAAGTAAAAGCCTTCGGTGTTGCATGGACACACTTCTTTTCGGTATATGATTATATGGAATCTATTGGTGAAGAACAGGTTGGTGTTATACAATTTCCGGATGGAACAATTCAGAAGAAATTTAATCCCGAAAAATGGGATATGGTAAAGGCCGACTATTGTCGTAAGAATTCGATAAATCTACATATAGATGATACAGAGACATATGGTGTACATTTTACTACACCTTTTATGAAATTCTCTAATAATGATGGTGATGAAAAAATTTCACACGTTGAAATAATGAAATGTTTATGTCACTGAAGAAATTCAAAAAGCCTGATAAGAACGTACATAACCTGACACCTAAAAAACTGGTCGGTCAACAAATCGGTAATTACTGTAATTACGTCGATGGTTGGGCGGATTACTATGATTGGTGGGGTTACTACTACTATGACTATTATGAAGATGAACGTGATGATGATTTTGCTATTCCGGTTTATGATGAATGGATTAGTAAAAGAAATGGTCTATCTAGTAAGCAAAGAAGATTGGTGGGACAATATATGCCGGAGGAGGTTTGGATTGGTGTTGAGGGTCGCAGAGAAAAAAGAATTGATGGACTTTTACGTGATGATGTTGTAGATACTAAAAATTTACTTGGTGATTTTTTAGATAAGAAGAAATTATAAAAGGAATTATTATTATATTCGTAAAAAGATACAATTATGGCAGACTTCGAAAATATAAATTATGATTTGTTGGAAAGATCAATGGGTGAACAACAAATAGTAGAATTCCTTAGAATGATGGATGACTGGAAGGCTCAACAATATATGGATGAGGTCAATAAGATTGATTGTCCTTTGAAGTCTAAATGTGGTATTTTCAAACCAATTGAAAATGATTTACCTTTCTAAACAAGTCAAATTTGTTTAGATATATAAATTATGGCATATAAACGAAACAAAAGACATAAGAATGACAAATTCTACACAAAAGAAGAGACCGTAATACAGGTTCTTTCTAAAATAGAATTAGATAAATTCGACTATGTTATAGAACCATCCGCAGGTGAGGGTGCTTTCTCTGAAAAGATAAACCATTCAAATCTGCTTTCATTTGATATTGATCCAGAGTCGGATAAAATAAAAAAACAAGATTGGTTAGAGTTCAAACCCGAAGGTATTTCTGGTAAAATATTGGTTGTTGGTAATCCACCTTTCGGTAACCAAGGTGTTCTCGCTCTTAAGTTTATTAATAAAGCGGTAGAAATTGGTGCGGATACTATTGCATTCATATTACCTAAATCATTCAAAAAAGATTCAATCAAAAATAAAATACCATTAGAATATCATCTAACTACTGAGATGGATTTATCAGATGACTCTTTTACATTAGAAGGTAATGGGTATAAGGTACCGTGTGTTTTCCAAGTATGGACTAAATCAGAACATAAAAGACAACCAAAAGTATTCAAAAAGTCTACTGAACTATTTGAATTTGTTAACCAATCTGATGCTGATTTTGCATTTAGAAGAGTAGGTTATTATGCTGGACGATACTACCTCAATCTGGACGGAAGATCTGAACAATCACATTATTTCATAAAATCTAAAATAGATTTAAAAACACTTATATCGGCATTAGATTCCATAAAATGGGAACATAACAACACTGCTGGTCCAAAGAGTATAGGAAAAGGAGAACTAATAGAACAGGTCGAATTACAACTCGGTGTTCCATTATAATAATTTTTTTTGCTACATTTGTCTAAAACAGGACAAATGAAATACTCAACATACCGATACATCTATCCACCTCGACCAAAAAATGCAATTCCAACAACAGACATATTCTCATATGATAATGGGACTATGTCTGTACAACCTAAATTAGATGGAAGTAATTGTCTAATTTTCACTGATGGTAAAACAGTGAAGGTAATGAATAGACATTCACAACCACTTACTCGATTTGATATACCGATAGAAGAAATACTATCACTTTATAAAGGAACGGGTGGTTGGACAGTTTTGAATGGTGAATATATGAATAAATCTAAACGTGATGAAGATTCTACTATCTTCAATCATAAGTTTGTTATATTTGATATATTGGTATCTGATGGTGATTATTTGATTGGTAAGACTTTCGGTCAGAGAATAGCGTTACTTGATGAAATGTTTGGAAATTCAGAATCTGAAAAAGAATATCTACACGGAATTTCACAGAATGTGTATCGTGTAAAAACATACACAGAAAGATTTTTAGAAATATTTGAACGACTTACTCGTATAGATATGGTTGAAGGACTTGTTATGAAACGTACGAATGCAAGATTAGAAATAGGTAATACTGAATTGAATAATGTGAATAGTCAACTTAAGTGTAGAAAACCAACAAAGAACTACAAATACTAAAATTTATATATAGTGAAACACATTTTATAACATGGATAAATTTTCCAAACTAAAACCAAAAAGTGACTTATTCAATAGTAAGGATGAGGTACTTTACTCAAAAGGTGATATGAATATTGTAGAGTATGAAGACTGGACAGTAGTACGGGTACCTGATTATGTAATATGTATACCAATATTGATTGAAACTAACCAAATAGTTCTACGATACGAATACATACCAACTTTCAAATATGTGGATGATCAAGAATATTTTGCAACATTGGTTGCTGGTAGAATTGAACCAGGTGAGTCACCTATAAATGCACTATTCCGTGAACTTGAAGAAGAAGCAGGGATTGTAGTACGTGATGGTTATACACCAGAGGATCTAAAACCACTATTCACTAGTAAAGGTTTGACATCTAAAGCATATCCGTTTATATTACCACTCAATGAGAGAGATTACCATGAGGTAGTTGCAAAGGGTGATGGTTCTAAAAGTGAGGCAATGTCAAAATCTGTCAAAGTTGATATTAAACACATAGATGCTATAAACGCATGTGATTTAGTAACTGCTTATATGTTAGAAAAAGTTAAGGAATACCTAAATATAAAATACTAAAAAAGAGGCCATTTGGCCTCTTTTTTTTTATATCCTACCTAATAATTCGGATTTCTTTTGACTGAATTCATCATCTGTTAGTATTCCTGCATCATGTAGTTCTGCGAGTTTCTTTATCATCTCAATCACATCAATTTGCTTTTTAGGTTCAGACTTTTCTTTAAGTTCCTTTGTTTCAATTGGTCTTCTACTCTCTGGTAAGAGTTCCAATATGGTTGATGAAATGTATAAGTTATCAAAGTCAATATCAACTTCATCGAACTCTTGTTTAGAATCAGAACCCTTCTCAACTCTACCCGTTTCAAATGAACCCTTCTCAACTCTACCAATTGGAATACTCGATGAGTTATTTAAT
>Ga0078894_10004867_pt1 | contig 10311 bp, 9 predicted proteins | sample LauGreSu1BDMLBSD_2_FD_67506 | JGI IMG/M metagenome (GOLD analysis project Ga0078894, IMG submission 67506) | Freshwater lake microbial communities from Lake Michigan, USA - Su13.BD.MLB.SD (version 4) (version 4) | ecosystem: Environmental > Aquatic > Freshwater > Lake | place: Lake Michigan, USA...
ATATCAAGGTGTGTATAGATTTGTCCTGTTGAAGGTTCAATAAAAAACAAAATATCCCCGTTTTGTCCATTTGCATCATCATCATCATTTGAACAATAAGCCAATAGATGTTGGTTTGGAATTTGGAGTGCTTTCAAAGGTAATTTCAGCATTTCACCTAGTAGCAGGTAAAAAATCGAAATAGAAAATGGACTGCTGGTTTTTGTTGTCAGCAAATTGTTTAGCCCAAAATCAATTTCTTTGGTAAGCTGTTCTTCAAATGCAGAAAATTTATAATATGAAAAGAGAACCTTGTTAATTATATTGACTTCCTCTAGTGAAGTAAGGTAGTCGTTCATTTCTAACCAAATACTTCTTTTTACTTTTTCTATTTCAAATTGAATCTCTTTTTTATCAGCTTCAGTATCAATGAAAGTTGAAATAATTAATGTTGCATCCCATAGACTTTTTTGAGATGATGCATTCCATTTAATTAGTTCATCTTCGAGGAGCTTGAAATTTACTTTGTGAATGATGTGATTTATTTTAAAAATAGTATCCTCTTCATCAGTAAAATCAAGTTGTTCTTTTACAATTGGTACTACTTCTTTTCCAAGTCCAATAAATCTTTCTGTAATTGATTTGAATACATTCTCATCCGGATCATCAATTAGTTCAATCAATGCTTTTATTTCTCCAGAATTATTCAACATATGTATGATTGGGGAAACCTAATTATGATTTTTTAGCTCTTCCTTTTCGTTTTGAGGGGTTCGCAATAGCATATTCAATCATTTGTTGTACTTCTTCAATTTCCAAGTCCTGAGCATTTTCTTGTTTTTCTTTTGGAATTGGAAAATTTCTTAGTCCTTTCTTAATGTACGGGCCATATGGACCTTTTAACAATTGAATTTTTTCTTTTTCAAATATTTTGATTGTCCTCTCGTTCTTAGCCGTTCTTTTTTCTTCTATTATTGGAATGGCTTCATCTAATTTGATTTGGTATGGGTCGTTTTCTTTGGGTAGCGAGTAAAACAACTTATTATGGGCTATATAAGGCCCAAACCTTCCAATACTTACTTGTACAGGTTCTCCTTCAAATTCTCCCAAGATCCTGGGAAGCTTAAAAAGATCCATTGCTTCTTCGAAGGTGATGGTTTCGATACTTTGATCAGTCTTGAGTTTAGCAAACTTTGCTTTGTCTTCTGTATCAGCTGTATCTCCCAATTGGACCATTGGTCCATATTTACCCATTCTAGTGATCACTTTTTTGCCTGTAACAGGGTCAAATCCTAATTCACGTTCACCACTGATCCTTTCAGCAGTTTCCATTGTTTCATCAACCTCTTTTTTAAAGGGTTCATAGAAGTTTTTGAGCATCTTGCTCCAATCTACTCTGCCTTCTGCAATCTCATCAAATTCCGATTCAATTTTCGCAGTAAATCCAAAATCCATTACGTTGTCGAAGTGTTGAATCAGGAAGTCGTTTACAACAGACCCAAGATCAGTAGGGAACAGTTTAGATTTTTCTGCACCAGTATTTTCCTGTTCAATCGACTTGGTTATCTTGTCATTCTTGAGTTTAACAACCTTATAGTTTCTTTTAACACCTTCCTTGTCTCTTTTTTCAACATATCCCCGTTTTAAAACAGTTGATATTGTTGGCGCATAAGTTGAAGGACGACCTATTCCAAGTTCTTCAAGCTTTTTTACAAGAGAAGCTTCTGTAAAACGGGGTTGTGGTCTGGAGAATCTTTCAGTTGTTACCATTTCACTTAGAACCAATTTTTGTCCTATTGTTAATGGAGGCAACATGCCCTCATTGGCAGTATCATCTGTTTCTTCCTCCTCATCTTTACCTTCATTATAAACTTTAAGAAACCCATCAAATTTCATTACTTCACCTTGGGCTGTAAGCTTTTCTTTATTTGTGGAAATGCTTATGTCTGCTGTTGTTTTTTCCAATTCAGCATCTGCCATTTGTGAGGCCATTGTTCTTTTCCAGATCAAATCATAGAGCCTTTGTGCATCAACAATGTCAACACCCTGTTTTTCCATATAGGTTGGCCTGATTGCCTCGTGTGCTTCTTGGGCAGATTCATTTTTGTTTTTAAATTTTCTGTTTTGAAGATATTGCGCACCGTAATTGCTTGTAATTTGTTTTGATATATCTTCTAAAGCCGTATCACTCAAGTTAACAGAGTCAGTCCTCATATAAGAAATATGACCTGCTTCGTATAGTTTCTGAGCCAACAGCATTGTTTTGCTTACTCCATAACCAAGTTTTCTACTGGCTTCCTGTTGAAGGGTAGACGTAGTAAATGGAGCTGCTGGACTTTTTTTGGCTGGCTTTTTTTGGACATCCTCAACGTTGAATAAAGCCCCAACACATGATTCAAGGAATTTTTCAGCTTCTTCAACGGTATTTTTTTTGCTTCCCTCAGCTTTAAAAATAATCGCCTTTCCGTTGATGTCTTTTGCTTCAAAAAAGGCTTCGATCTTAAAAGAGCTGATTGAGTTAAATGAGTTGATGGATCTTTCTCTTTCCACGATCAATCTTACCGCCACACTTTGAACCCTTCCTGCACTTAGGTTTCCGCGCATGCTCATTTTCCTCCATAAAATGGGAGATAATTCAAATCCAACAATGCGGTCAAGTATTCTCCTGGCTTGTTGGGCATTTACCAGGTTCATGTCAACCGTTCTAGGTTTGTCAACTGCAGACTTAATGGCAGGTTTTGTTATTTCATGAAAAACGATTCTTTTGGTACTCGATGTATCTAAGCCCAATACTTCACAAAGATGCCAACTGATGGCCTCACCTTCACGGTCCTCATCCGTTGCCAACCATACTTCGCCAGATTTTTTGGCAAGTTGCTTTAGTTCTTTTACGACTTTTTCCTTTTCTTCTGAAACAATGTATCTGGGCTTGAAATCCTTTTTTACATCAATCCCCATTGCATCTTTTTCAAGGTCACGTATATGCCCATAGCAGCTTTTTACTTCGAAATCAGACCCTAGGATCTTTTCAATAGTTTTTGCTTTTGCAGGAGACTCAACTATCAATAAATTCTTTGCCATCGTTACTTTTCTCTTCTTTAATAAGGTGATAATTCAATCACTCTTAATTGGTTAAATCAATGCAATAATAAGATAAAGCGATTTATTTTTCATTTTTCTTCTACAAAAGGAAGCTTTATGAAAAGGATAAAAAAATACTTTTTGTTTAATTTTTGGCGAAAAAACACTGTTTTTGATGGTTTATTTCACCAGCAAGCACCTAAAATTCAATGAAATCAATGACCTTTTTTACTATTTCAGGGTCTTTGTATATTTTTCTATGGCCTAGTCCATGTGTTATGTGAAACTTTACATGATGAGGTTTGTCGATGATCAATTCATTTACGTCACTTAAGGGGGTTATATCATCATCTTCATCATGGATCCAATAAATTGGATTAGTTATCTTTTTTGCAATCCTCTTTATTGAATAATGGCCGATTTTTTTGCCTGACCTATGCTCTATCAAATCATGCATAGCGAACATCACCTTGTCTGATAAGTTGAAAAACGAACAAAACATTTTTATGGCAGTACCGGTTTCAGTTGCAGGCGCAATCAAAATTAATTTGCTGGATGGGTGGTTAAATTCTTCCTCATACAAGCTAACCGCTATTCCTCCGAAAGAATGACATATATAAGCATCAAATACACCATAATTCTTTTCTAGCTCCCGGAACATTGCTATGTACTCCGGAAGGACAATGGTTTTCCCATCACTATTCCCATGGGCTTTGGCATCCATTGCATAAACGCAGAATCCTTTTTCAACCAATATATCAATGTAGCGATAAAAATTGAATGACCTCGATTCGAATCCATGTGCAATCAGGATCTTTTTGCTTGAATTAGGATTCCATCGGTAACCGATAATGTTTACTCCGTTAACTTGCAAGTTGATTTCTTCTGCTTTTTCAAAAATAGGAGGCTTGTAAGGACTGCCTTTTCTAAATGGGGTTGTGAAGATTCTAAAAGCAATGAATGCACACCATTTTACTGAAATCAGGGAAGTGATCTTCAAAACTGATTTCATTAGGAGTATTTGTATTTGTATACTTTTTTTCATGTATTTGAAAAAGTTGCGGGCAAATATACGTGGGAAGCATTCAATAGGGCATTAAATATTTATATTTGAAACAACAAAATCTCTGTAAAATATCAATATGAATTTATTGGAACGTTTATTGAACATCAATCTCATGGTTTTTGATTTAGATGGGGTATTAACAAATGGTAAGGTTCTTTTGAACACTGATGGTGAATGGTTAAGGCAAATGGATATAAAAGATGGTTTTGCAATTCAGTATGCAATAAAGTCGGGTATCGAAATTGCTGTTGTTTCTGGCTCTCATTCAGCTCAGGTTGAACAGAGGTTAAAGAAACTGGGCGTTGAAGTATTTGTACAAGGTGCTACTTGCAAATCAGATCACTTGCTTTTTTTATTGGAGAATTTATCTTTAAATAAAGACAATCTTTTATATATGGGTGATGATATCCCAGATCTAGATGCCTTTAGCGTTTCTGGAATTAAAACATGCCCAGCAGATGCTGTACATGAAATAAAGGAGGCAGCAGATTTTATTTCATTGAAAAATGGAGGCGATGGTTGTGTGCGTGAAATAATCGAAAAGGTAATGCGTGTTCAGGGAAAATGGGATGTAAATAAATATAACATACAGTCTATTTAACGATTTCATCAATGAACATTTTTAATTCTATAATTGGTTTTTTTAGGCTGATCCGTGTATTAAATCTGTTTTTCATTTTTCTTACTCAATTGCTTTTTTATTATTTCATAATAGTTCCACAATATGCCATTCTCTCTTCTTCTCATCCCCGCTTAAATGATTATAATTTTTTCATGCTTGCTTTAGCGTCAATTTTTATTGCAGCAGCTGGTTATATCATTAACGATTATTTCGACATTAATATTGATAGGGTTAATAAACCTCAACGTTTGATCTTGGATAATTTTATCAGTAGGAGATGGGCCATGTTTTTTCACTTGCTTTTTTCATTAATTGGACTGGCTTTAACTGCCTTGGTTTCAAAGAATTTAAACAATTGGGTTCTTTTTTCCCTGAATCTAACTTCAGTAATTGTATTGTGGTTTTATTCGACCATTTTTAAGCGCAAATTATTGGTAGGCAATGTCATCATTTCACTTCTGAGCGCATGGGTTGTGATTGTGCTTTATCTATGCGAAATGCAACTTGATTTCAATGGTGCATTGGTTCAGTTTAATCAAGCAATACTTAAAATATATCAACTTGCTGTTGTTTATGCTGGATTTGCTTTTATTGTTTCACTTGTAAGGGAAATTATAAAGGACATGGAAGATATAGAAGGTGATAGAAAGTATTTTTGCAAAACAATGCCAATTGTTTGGGGGATTCTACCCACTAAGCTTTTTGTTTCTGTTTGGATGGTTGTACTTGCGGCGATCTTATTTTTTTTGATGGGATATGCATTTCTTAAAGGTTATTTTATGATGTCTGGGTATGTTCTTTTTTTTCTTGTATTTCCTTTAATTGGTATGTTGTTGTTATTGAATAAAGCCTCTCAATCAAGGGATTTCAAGAAGTTGAGCTCAAGAATTAAACTATTTATGTTATTGGGTATATTATCAATGATTGTTTATTATTATCATATTTGATGAAAAATATAATACTTGCTTCTGGTTCTCCCAGAAGAAAAATGTTGATGGAGTGGGCCGAGCTTAAATTTGCAGTTCGTGTGTCAGACGTTGAAGAATCGTATCCTGCAGGTTTAACTCCAACTGAAGTTGCAAAATTTATTGCAAGCAATAAAAACAAGGCGGTTTTTGAGGAATTGTCATTACAAGAGCTCGATCAATCCATTGTGATTTCTGCAGATACGATTGTTGTACTACAAGATGAAATTATAGGCAAGCCTGTTGACCGAAACGATGCCATTGCGATACTTGATAGATTGAGTTCTCAACAACATTCAGTAATAACAGCCGTCCATATAAGATCAGTTGATCTTGAAATCAGTTTTACAGAGACAACTACTGTTTATTTTCATGAATTAACAAATGAGCAGATCCTACATTATGTTGAGAATTACAAGCCATATGACAAAGCTGGTGCATATGCAATTCAGGAATGGATTGGTGTTGTTGGTATTGAAAAAATTGTGGGCGATTTTTATAATGTGATGGGATTGCCAATCAGCAGGGTTCTAAAAACCTTGAAAGAGAATTTCTTTTAATTTTTTGCATTTTTCTCCCATGATTGAAGTGAAAGCAACTTTTCTCTGATAAGTCTCATTTGCAAATTGCATCATGATCGTGAATGAAAAGATGATGCAATTCATATTGGAAAACAAATTCTACGAAGAGGAGAATTTGAGAACAGTTTGCGAGAAAAAGATCATGATAAAATTTCTCGGAATTCCTAATGCTGATCAGGGACCTGATTTTTTATACTCACGAATATTGGTAGATAATACAGAATGGGCTGGTAATATTGAGTTACATGTCAATACCTCTGATTGGATTCTTCATCGTCATCATTTAGATAAAAACTATTTGAATGTCGTGTTGCATATTGTTTGGAATCATGATACATCTAAATTTATTCATTCACATGTGCTGGTACTTAGTGACTATGTTAAAATTGCTAAGCTTGAAGCAAGTTTTGATAATGATATACAATTTAATGACTTTCCCTGTAGCTATCCTTTAAGAAAACCTCTTTCATCTATTGTATTAGATTGGTTGTTTCAGTTGGGTGAAATAAGGCTTGAAAGAAAAGTCAACACTATCTTATCAGAAATAAACTCAGTTAAGGGAGATTGGGATGAGGTTGCATGGAGATTCATTGCTTCAAATTTTGGCTATAGGGTTAATGCTGGGGTGTTTTATCAAATAGCATGTTCATTGCCATTTAAGTTTTTAAAAAGATACAACAATAACCCCATTTTGATCGAGTGTTTCTTGATGGGACAAGCCGGGTTATTAAACATTGATTTTACTGACCAATATCCAATACAACAAAAAAAATCTTACGAACGGTTAAAGACTATATATGCTTTGAAAGAGATCAATCAGCCACTTTATTTTTTGAGAATGAGACCACAAAACTTCCCAACAATAAGATTATCTCAACTCGCTGTTTTCTTGCATAAAACCGGATCTATTTTTGATCTGATGGAGAATGAATCTGATTTGTCAAGTATTTTATTTCGGTTTCGTGTTGCTTCGACTGAATATTGGGATTCGCATTTTGTTTTTGATCGGAAATCAAAACCAACAATTAAATTAATGGGTATTGATTTTACCTATAATCTGATTTATAATTCCATCATCCCGTTGATGATTTCATATGGTATTTCAACAGGGAAAAATCAACTCATTGAAAAAGGTAAAGATTGGCTTTTGTCAATTCCTCCTGAAAACAATAAAAAAATACGGTTTTTGAAGCAGGTAATAATCCCTAAAAATTCATATGAATCACAATCGGCCTTGGAGTTGTATGATAGTCACTGCAAAAACAATCGATGTGATGAATGTTTCATTGCAAGGGAAATAAGACAATCAAAATTCGAAGAAAATTACAACCAATTGTAATTGATGTTAAGTGTTATGTCTGGATGAATGCTTTCTTTTACAGGGCAGCTCAAAGCAATTTCATTAAGTCTATTTTGTTCATCTTCAGTGAATGAAATACCATCAGGCCATTTAAAGTGAATATCTATTCTACTGATCCGTCTAGGATTAGCTTGCATAAATTTTTCTGTTTCAATACTTACGCCCTTGAGCCTATCTTCAAGATCCTTTGCTCTAATCGCCATGGTTGTTAACATACAAGAGGCCAAAGATGTACCTATGAGATCGGTAGGGGAAAAACGAGCACCCATTCCATGGTTATCTGTAGGGGCATCTGTTTCAATGCTAGATCCAGATTGCAAATGAGAAGCTAAAGTTCTGAGCTCTCCTTGATAGATTACTTGAGATGTCATGCTTTTTTTTATAAATTTACAAAACATACGTTTATTATGCCCAAACATTTGTTTCTCTTGTGCTTGTTTTTTGCGTTGTTTTCCTCTGTGATGGCTCAACGAATGCCACCTCCAATTCAAAAGAAAAAGGATGAGGAGAAAATAGCAAAGAGAAATAAGATGAATGAATTAATGAAAAATGAGGAAGAGGGAATTCCTGCTTTCAAAAAGCAGCATTCTATCCAATTGAAAATGAACCATGACGGTAATGGTTTTTTATATGAGTATGGAAAATCCAAGACTCCTTTCAAGGCTACAGTTTTTCAAATAGAATATGGTGAGAAACAACATCCGAAAGAACAAAAACAAAGTAGCACTTCTTATGCTGGTGGTGGTTTTTCTATTTTTGGGAGACCTTTTGTCTACGGCAAACAAAATATTTTCTATCAGTTAAAGCTTGGTGGTGGACAGCAGATCATGATCGGTGGCAAAGGAAATAAAAATGGTGTTGCTGTATACGGTGTTCTGGTTGGAGGATTATCCATTGGATTGCTACGACCTTATTATATTGAATTTGCATCTGCAGGGGGTTCAGAAAAAATCAAGTTTTCTGAAGATAACCGTGTAAAATTTTTGGATCCAGAAAAGATCATAGGTGGTACTGGTATGTCTGAGGGTTGGAGTGAAATGAAAACAGCACCAGGGTTTTATGCGAAAACTGGTTTGCGTTTCGATTGGGCAAGGTTCAATCACCTTATTTCAGCCCTTGAGTTTGGATTTTCTTTTGATTATTATTCAAAACCAGTCGTTCAAATGGTTGATGTCAAGGGAAAGTCATTCTTTCCCACAGGATATGTTTCCCTTGTGTTTGGTAAACGTAAGTGATGTAACTTTGCATCTTATTAATTCAGATGAAAGAACTCAATGTCATTGATGGTACTATAGAACCTAAGGTTAAAAAGCCTGATTGGTTAAGGGTTCGTCTCCCTATCGGAGAAAGTTATCGTCATGTAAGATCTCTTGTAGATACCCATAAATTACATACCATTTGCGAAAGTGGAAATTGCCCGAACATGGGCGAGTGCTGGGGTGAAGGAACAGCCACTTTCATGATCCTAGGAAATATTTGTACTAGAAGCTGCGGTTTTTGTGCAGTTGCAACTGGAAGGCCTGATGCGGTTGATTGGAATGAACCACAACGTGTTGCTGAGGCAATTCACCTTATGAAAGTTAAGCATGCTGTAATTACTTCTGTCGATAGAGATGAACTCCCTGATGGAGGAAGTACAATATGGTTTAACACCATTAAGGCCGTTAAGGCTCTTAACCCTACTACAACATTGGAAACGTTGATCCCTGATTTTAAAGGCATCGATGATCAAATTCAACAAATCATAGATGCTGCTCCAGAAGTAGTGTCTCATAATATTGAAACCGTTGAACAATTAACCAGGAAAGTGAGAATTCAGGCAAAATACTGGAGAAGCATGGAAGTGCTTAGAAAATTAAAGCAAGGAGGAATGAGGACTAAGTCGGGCATCATGCTTGGTCTTGGTGAAAAAAAGGATGAGGTAATTCAGACCATTCGTGATTTGGCTGATAATGGGGTAGATGTGATTACAATTGGTCAATATCTTCAGCCAACAAAAAAGCATTTGCCCGTTGATCGTTTTGTTCATCCAGATGAATTCCTGGAATACAAACAGATCGGCTATGAACTTGGCCTAGATTATGTTGAGAGTGGCCCACTTGTTAGATCTTCATACCACAGTGAAAAGCATGTGATCCCAGGGTATGGAAAACAACAATGGAAAAATGAACTTCTCCTGAAAGGAAACTAGAGAATTATTTTTGCTCCCAAGCCAATGCACTGGCTCCTAAGATGGCAGCATCTGATTCCTTCAAATGACTTACAAGGATTTTCACTTTATTTTGAAATACCTGAATAAGGTTCTCCTCCATGTGTTCCCTGGTAGGCTTCAAAATTAGATCACCTGCCTTTGTTAATCCTCCAAATAATATGATGGCTTCTGGACTGCTAAACATAACAGCATTAGCAAGTGCTAACCCAAGGATTTTACCTGTAAATTCAAATATTTCTAATGCAAGCTTATCTCCTTTAATAGCAGCTTCGTAAACAACTTTTGAATCGAGGTTTTCTTTGTCAGCATTTCTTAATAGACTATCCTCATTGCTTTTTTCTAGCAATTCAAGAGCAGTAAGCCTAACTCCCGTTGCAGAGGCATAACTCTCAAGAGATCCTTTTTTTCCTGTTCCTTCATGCATTCTACCGTCAGGAATAACAAT
>Ga0078894_10004868_pt1 | contig 10310 bp, 6 predicted proteins | sample LauGreSu1BDMLBSD_2_FD_67506 | JGI IMG/M metagenome (GOLD analysis project Ga0078894, IMG submission 67506) | Freshwater lake microbial communities from Lake Michigan, USA - Su13.BD.MLB.SD (version 4) (version 4) | ecosystem: Environmental > Aquatic > Freshwater > Lake | place: Lake Michigan, USA...
GCGTATTATCGGGAGCATCTGAGTGGTTGTGGTCTGACGTGGCATACGGATGCCCCGGGTGCAGTTTCGACGAGCTGGCTGTCGACGGCGCTGGTGGATCCGCTGCAGTGTGGTGTAACGGCCTGTGAGCTGCGTGATGAGCTGCAGCGGGCGAAGATACAGACTCGTCGGCTGTGGCAGCCGATGCATCTGAGTCCAGCGCATCGTGAGGCGGGGGCGGTGCTGAATGGAACGGCGGACCGTTTGTTTGAGCGGGCGTTGAGTTTTCCGTCGACACCGAATCTGACGGACGCGGATCTGCGTCGTGTGGTGGCGGCTACGGAGGGCGTGCTGCGGTCGCGGAAGCGGCGAGCGGCGTGAGGGTTGGGCTATCAAAAAAAACGCGACCGAGGTTTCTCGGTCGCGTTTCTTATTGGTGCAGCGAATGCGTCTGCGGCCTTGTCAGGGGCATGCGAGGGATTACGCCGGCGGCAGGCTCGGAGTTTTGAGGGTCGTTCCAACGTAGTAGAACAGATCTCTTCCCAACCGATTTCCGTTGTTCGTCCGGTTGCCGTCGCTGGTAATCTGATCGTAATCCGCGAGGAAGCCGACGTAGTAGCCTTCAGCGCTGTCGATGAAGGACTGTGGTATGCTGCTTCGATTCACGCTGAATTGAACTGTCGTGGGGCGGATTGCTTTGTCTGCGAGGGGTGCGGAAGCCACAAGCAAATCATCCGCAGTGATCTCAGCATCCTCACTGATGAAGAGACCCAGTCGAGCGCCAGGACCTGCGGCATTAGTGTAGACAGGCGCGAACACAAGTGGTCGAGAAGCAGACGCCGGCATTGGGTAGCCCCCCAACAGTGCGATCAGGTCGGCATCAGCCGGAGGTGCTTCGACCACCGGAATCAGAGCACCGATGGACTCACTGAGTCCGGATTCAGCGAGGTAGGCGAACATGGCTTCGAGCAGGTCGATGTCCAGTTCGGCAGACTCAACACCGGAGATCCGAGCACCGGTCGGTGGCGTGGCGATGCTGACATAGTCGCGGCCTGCGCCACCGGAGACTGTAACTCGTCCCCCGACAGTCACATCGTCACCCAGAGCGACCCGGTCGCTGCCGCCACCGAGATTCATGGTCGCATTACCACCGACCTGAATCCGATCGGCGACAAGTGCATCTCCGGTGCTGGATGAGGTCAGGCTGAGATTACGGCCGACCGACAGATTCTGGAAGAATCCATTTTCCATCCCCGTCATGGTCAGGTTGCCGATCACGCCGATATTGTCGAGGAACAGGACGTCATTTCGTCGCCCGCCGTCGCCCATCGAGATCGACGCATTTCCACCGACACCAACGCTGCTGGCCGCAACGAAGTCATTTCCCAGTGAGGCTGTCACGGAGAAGTTGCCGCCGACGCGGATGGCGAACTCAGCTGGCTTGTCTGATTTGTTGGCGATGGCTGCCGGGTCGTCAAGTGCCTGCTGGAGGTTGGCGACACTGCCCAGCAGCACGGTGTCATGTCCGGAGCCTGTCGAGACCGTGAAGTTTTTGGCAACGGTAATACCACCACCGTTGGCCGGTGCAGCCGCGGTGATGACAACCGTGGCATTGTGTTTGTCGGTGCCCGTTCCGGTCACTGACAGAGATCCGCCGATGCTGATGGACTTATTGGCGGTGATCGTCAGAGTATCCGATCCGGTTCCCATGCGGAAATTTGCATCGCGAGCGATTGTGACAGCCTTGTTGACGGTGAGTGTCAGCGTGTCATCGCCGCGACCCATATCAGCGCCAATGCTGCGGACCTGCAGCGACGCCGGCAGATCAAGACCGGCAGCGTCGAGCAGATCTGAGAGTGCAACCTGAGTACCAGCAGCGACTGTGCGGGACTGACCAAATCCGCTGAATTTCAGAGAAGTGTCATTTCCCACGACCAGCACGTCGCCATCTGCAGTGACTTCAACGCTGACATCATTACCGCGCGAGTCACCTGTGACTGTGATGTCATAGGAGGGAGAGATAGCGACAGTGGCGGTTCCTGCGAGCAACTGTCGGGTTTCGAGTGCATCGAAACCAGTGACGGTTGTGAATGAACGACGGCGACGACCGGACTTGAAGAGCCGTGAGAGCTTCGGGAAGAACATGCGGAACCTTTCCTGGAATGAAAGATGAATCAGCCACAGCATCTGCAACTGGACGCTGTCGGTTGCTGCGGAACGCCCACCGGAGGATCCCTGTGAGTGTACGAAGACGCGGGAGTTCAGGTGGGCTGTGCAGCTTTGGGTGAGATTGATGGCTTGCTGCATTTTTTTTCAAGGCGGTGCTTATGAAATATTTTAAAATGCACAATAAAGCGCCGCGCGCCAGCTTGATATCTGTGCATTAAGTAGTTTTGTTATATGAGCAGATGACCAGAGGCGCCTGGCGCCCGCTGCAGCCACACAGATGATTGATTTGTGAGTGGCGTCTGAGGATGCGAAGGCAAGTGAATGTTCCGGGCAGTACTGCCGTAAAAGTGCAAAAAAGCAGGGTTTTCAGGGCTGCAGGAAGTTGTTGAGGGGTGGCCGACTGTTGTGTGTTCAGGACGGTCGAGTGGTTAATGCGGGCTGAGGCGCGCGGCGCTCTATTGTGATATTAAGAATATATGTGCCTGAATGATCAGGGCGCGGTGCGCTTTTTGTGTAAGACATATATCATATATGTTCATTCTGAATTCCGGTTTTTCGTTTACGACTGCAGGACGAGTTAATGAATGGGGTGGCGCGTGGCGCTCCGGCGTGTTAAAACAGCAGAAAATCCGGCATAGGCGCAGTGCGCCCACTCCATGCGGCCGATGCGATTCGACGCAGAGGCGCAGTGCGCCTGTGTGCATGTGTATAAATAAGTATTCGGTGTTCGCAGCCCGGGAAAGCGGTTCTGTCGGGACGACGCGTGAAAACGAAAGCGGCCGAGCACTGCGATGTGCTCGGCCGCTGATGCGTGAGGGGGTGTGCGGCTGGTACGGGATTACGTGGCCATCATACTGAATGTCATTTGGGGTGAGGCGGCGAGCGTCCCGGCGAGCAGCTCAAGGCTTTCGGAACTGGTGAGGGTGGGAGTGATGCGTCGGTAGAAGAAGCCGAAGCGGGTTGGTCCGACGGAGACGCGATTGGTTCCAGTACCGCCTTCGACGACAGCGAAGGTGCGAACGGTGAGGTTTTCACCGAGCGACAGGCGGTCATTGCCGGCGGCGAGATCGATGTCGAGGCGGGTGGCAGTGATGCGTTCGAGATCAAGTGTGTCGGCAGCCGCGGTACCGCGGATGGCAAGCTGAATGGTGGCGGTGATGTTCTGCAGTGCGGCGGCTTCAGCATCGGAGAAGCGGAGGCTGCGTGCGGCGCGAATATTGCTGGCAGTGAGTACGTCCTGTCCGGTGCCGAGGGAGATATTTCCGTCGCGTCCGGCTGCTGCGGCCAGCAGGGTGAGTGCATCATCACCGGCTCCGAGGTCCACCAGCAGGTCTCGTCGTGCCTGAACGGGCTGGGACTGTGCTTCGGAGGTGTTGTTGACGAGCTGGCGGAATACCGCGGGGCTGGAGAGCTGATCGGCAGCGATGGTATTGTGGGCGTGCACGAGCAGCGAGTCATCACCGGCTCCGCCACGAATACTGATATCGCGTCCGGTTACGAGGGTACTTGTGGACCAGGTGTTGACAACGGCGCGGTCGCGACCTCCGGCCATATCCAGCAGCAGGTCCTGGTTGATGCGGAGATTGGCCTGTTCGAGTCCGATGTCGATGAAGTCTGCTCCGGGACCGAGGTTGACAGCGAGGTCGCGGGAGATTGTCAGGTCGGATTTGAACTGCAGTCGCAGTGTGTCATCTCCGCCACCGAGGCTGATGGAGACGCTGCGGATGGTGGAGGTGTTTTTGAGGGGGACTGAGATTGAGTCAGAGGGTTGCTGGCCGTTGATGCGGATGAGAGTGCCGGTGGACCAGCCGCTGACGGTGATGCCCTCAATGCTGAACTGGACAGCGACAAAGTTTTTGCCTGAGTCACCAACGATGGCGAGATCGCCAGCGCGATTGATGTTCACGCTGACAATCCCGGTGGCGGTGGGCATGACGGCCGGCTGGATTTCCGGGAGTGTGTCGAGTGGGCGATCAGAGAGGATTGCAGTTGCATGGATTTCTGCAGTGATTTCCGGCTGCTGTTCGGCTGCGACGATGGCTGCGGCGAGCAGTTGGCGGGATTCGAGCGACTGGATGCTGGCGGGGCAAAAGGAATTGCGGGTGTGGCGGCGACGGTTTGATCGGTGGAACATAGAAGGCCTTTCAGTTGTCAGTCGGTGGTGGTTTGGTTGTTGTTGAGGGACGAGAGGGCTGTGAATCCGGCGTGTGTGTGCGGTTATTGAGCTGCGGGTGTGGCCATGCAGCAAAAACTCACGCTCGTCCGGAGCGGACGAGGGGAGTTGGCGTGGTTTTACGTGGTCGCTGCTCAGTCCGGGATTTATTCAGCGAGGATCAACTGGGCGGGCATGATGCCACCGGATTCGCCGAGCATGTCATCGAGGACGCTGATCAGCAGTTCGAGCGACTGTTGTGATGTGAGGGTCTGGGTGGTGCGTCGGACGGTGATTTTGGGCTGTGTTTTGCCCGAGTGGAGGGCGTTGGTGCCGGTGCCGCCATTGACGGAGCTGGCCACTTTGACGCTGACGGATTCGCTGAGGCTGAGCTGATCATTTCCGGCTCCGAGATCCGCTTCCAGCCGGCTGACGTCGATGGCATTGAGGCTGATTTTGTCGGCCGTTGCTGAGCCGCGGATGCTGAGAATGTTGACAGCGGTGAAGTTCTGGAGTGCTGTGGATTCGGCATCGGTAACGGCGGCATTGCGACCGGAGCGGAGGTTGCTGGCGACAATAATGTCTGAGCCACCTGCGGCAGCGATGCTGAGATCGCGGCCGGATTCGACATTGAACAGCGACAGTCGATCATTGCCGGCCCCCAGATCGACATTGAAGTCGCGTGTGGCGAGAATTCGCTGGTTCCGGGTGATTTCGGAGTTGTTTTCGAGACCCTGGAAGTATTCGACGCTGTAGAGGTTGTCGAGATCCACGAAGTCACCGTCACCGACGAGCAGTGAGTCACCTCCGGCGGCAGCGCGGATTGTGATGTCACGACCGGCGACGATGCTGGCGGCGTCTGAGGTGTAGGCGTGAGCTGAGTCATTTCCGGCGCCGAGATCGACGGTGATATTCTGGTTGACTTTCAGATCAGCACTGGTGACCTGAAGCGTGAGTGAGTCTTCGCCGGCACCGAGACTGACTGCGACGTCGCGATTGACGGTCACATCAGAAAATACTCTCAGTGTGAGGTTATCGGATCCGCTGCTGAGGCTGACTGTGATGCTGCGGACGGTAGCGGGGAGGGGGATTTCGAGGACCGGCTGAGGGGTTTGTCCGGGCAGTCGGAATTGGGTGGCAGCGTTGCCATCGATGAGCAGTGTTGTGCCGCGGATTTCGACGCTGACCTGATTTGGTTTGTCATCACCGATCAGGGTGATGTCGCCGGCGCGGGAGGTGGTGATGGAAACGGTGCCACCGTCGACGACCGGGGCGTTGTAGGGCATGATCACAATCTGCGCGTCCGGATCTTTATCCAGAATTGCAGCGGCGAGGAGCTGGCGTGTTTCGAGTGACTGGATTTCCAGCGGGCAGAGGCTGGCAGGGCGACGGTTGAAGGAACGATTCCTGGAGGACATATGCAGATGCCTTGGGAAAGTGGGATTGGGACAGGAAGCCGGACTGCAGCCGGAGCAGTCGGACTCTAACATATGGGCCGGGAGCGGTCGTGGTGAATAAGGGGATTTCGACTGAAATCGAGGGTTTTCGTGTGGATTTTCGGCAACAGTCGATGGTTTTTGAAGCACTTATCAGTTGGATTTCGGATGGCGTGGCAGATTGAGTGGGGTGCAGCGGTGTCAGCGGGTTTGCAGCGGGTGGATCTGGGAGATGGTGGCTGGCTGTTGTATCAGGAGGGATTTTTGGCGAAGGAGGAGTCGGACAGCAGCATGCGGCTGTTGCAGGAGCGATGTGAGTGGGCGCAGTTGCCGGGAATTTTTGGTTATCTGCAGCCGCGGTTGATAGCGTCTTACGGGGATGCGGGGGTGAGTTATCGATATTCGGGTCGGGATTATGGGGCTTTGCCGTGGCTGGAGGAGTTGCTGGTGCTGCGAGAGCGGGTGCAGACGGTGGCGGGCCACTATAATTATTGTCTGTGCAACCGTTATCGGACGGGTCAGGACAGCATGGGCTGGCATGCGGATGACGAGCCTGAGATGGGTGAGGTGATTGGTTCGCTGTCGCTGGGAGCGGAGCGGAAGTTTCGTATCCGCCACAACGAGACTCGGCAGACCCGGACATTTGCCGTCGGTCACGGGACGTTGATCGTGATGGGTGGGACGATGCAGCGTTACTGGCAGCATTGTGTGCCGAAGACGAAGCGAGTGGTGGGTGAGCGTGTGAATCTGACGTTTCGTGAGGTGCGGAAAATCCCATGAGTGCTGGTTTGCCAGTGTGTGCGGGATGTGGAGAATGCGGGTGGTGCCTCGGGCAGTCTGGTGGCACTGCAGCGGCGACAGAGGCGGATTGGGGGCAGCAGTGATGACGTGTTGTGTCAGAGCGTGGTGGCTGGTGTCGGCACTGCTGGCAGTGTCATGGTGGATATGTGGAAATGGAGTGGCGACTGCTGCGTGGTCCGACGATCTGCTGGTGGCGGATTTTGAGGGCGAGACCTATGGCGAGTGGCTGGCGACGGGTGGAGCATTTGGGACCGGACCTGCGCGTGGTGCACTGCCCGGCCAGATGAGTGTGGAGGGGTTTGCCGGGCGTGGTCTGGTGAATTCCTTTTGCGGTGGTGATGATGCGACGGGGACACTGACGTCACCGGCGTTTCGGATTGAGCGTGGGTATCTGTCATTTCTGATTGGTGGTGGTCGGAGTGAGCGACTGTCGCTGCAACTGCTGGTGGATGGCCGTGTGGTGCGTTCGGCGACGGGTTCGAATGACGTTCCGGGTGGATCAGAGCATTTGGTGGCGGAGTCATTTGATCTGACGGAGTTTAAGGGGCGGATGGCGGTTTTGCGTGTGCTGGATGAGGCTGCGGGCAGTTGGGGTCACATCAATGTGGATCAGATTGTGCAGACGGATATTCGTCCGCGGGGCTATCTGACGGATGTGGAGCGCAGTCTGCAGGCAAGGACTCGGTATCTGCAGATTCCGGTGCGGAACGGTGCAGCGAAGCGAGTGGTGACGGTGCTGGTGGATGGCGAGGTGGTGGTGCGGAATGAGATTGAGCTGGCGGACGGAGCGGCCGACTGGTGGGCTCCGCTGGATATTTCCGGCTGGCGTGACCGCACGGTAACACTGCGTGTGGACCGTCTGCATGAAGATTCTGCGGCGTTGCAGAACGTGGGTGAGAGTGATGAGTTGCGGGATGCGGCGGAGCTGTATGCGGAGCCATTGCGGGGTCAGTTTCATTTTTCGCCGCGGCGCGGCTGGAACAACGATCCGAACGGGTGTGTGTACTACAACGGTGAGTATCACCTGTTTTTCCAGCACAATCCGTATGGCTGGTCGTGGGGCAACATGCACTGGGGTCATGCGGTGAGTCGGGATCTGGTGCACTGGGAGGAGCTGGGAGATGTGTTGCAGCCGGACGAGCTGGGTCCGATGTTCAGTGGCAGTGCGGTGGTGGACTGGAAGAATACGAGTGGTTTTGGCGAGGGTGGTCGTCCACCGCTGGTGCTGATTTACACAGCGGCGGGCAGTCCGACGGTGCAGTGTCTGGCGTGGAGTACGGATGGTCGGAAGTTCAAGAAGTATTCGGGAAATCCTGTGCTGGGTCAGGTGACGGGAGGCAATCGTGATCCGAAGGTGTTCTGGCATGCGGGTACGCAGCAGTGGGTGATGGTGTTGTATGTGGAGCAGCAGGGGCGGCACACGGTGCATTTTTTCACATCGGCGAATCTGCGGGAGTGGAAGCTGGCGAGTGTGAGCGAGGGGGATGCGGGTGGTGGTCGTTATCTGTTTGAGTGTCCGGATTTTTTTGAGCTGGCGGTGTCGGGTGATGTGTTGCGTCGGAAGTGGGTGTTGCTGGGGGCGAGCGGCGAGTATGGAGTGGGAGGGTTTGACGGTGTGGGATTTCAGCCGGAGCAGCAGCGTCTGGCGGGTCAGGGAGGTCGCGGATTTTATGCGGCTCAGTCGTTCAGTGATGTACCGGATGGCCGGCGGATTCTGATTGGCTGGTGGCAGACTGAGACTCGGGGGATGCCATTCAACCAGAGCATGACGATTCCGCTGGAATTGGGATTGCGTGAGACGTCAGAGGGAGCGCGGTTGACGTTTGCACCGGTGCGAGAGTTGTCATCTCTGCGGGGTGGTGTGCGGTCTCTGGGAATGCAGGAGCTGCGTCCGGGGCAGCGGAATCCGCTGGAGGGAATGGAGGCGGAGCTGGCGGATGTGGAGCTTGAGTTTGAGCCTGTGGGGGCTCGATCGGTGGTGCTGACGGTGCGTGATGTGGTGGTGGAGTATGATGTGTTGAAGCAGGAGCTGGTGGTGGCTGGTCACCGTGCAGCGGCTCCGCTGCAGTCCGGTCGTCAGCGTTTGCGTGTGTTGTGTGATCGAACGGGTGTGGAGGTATTCGGGAGTGGTGGATTGTGTTATGTGCCTTTGCCGGTGAATGTGAATTCGCAGAATCGGCGGCTGTATCTTGAGTCGCGGGGTGGTACGGCGGTGGTGCATTCGGTGGAGGTGTATGAGCTGCGTTCGGCGTGGCAGCGGGGTGGTGAGCGATGAGTGCTGCGAGTGGTGAGCTGGTGGGGGCGATTGAGGCTGGTGGCACGAAGTTTGTTTGTGCGATTGGTCGTCGAGCGGGAGCGGAACTGCTGGTGCGTGAGCAGTTTGCGACGGGTGATGATCCCGAGCGAGTGATGACTGAGGTGGTGTTGTGGTTTGTTGAGCAGCAGCGGCGTCTGGGGCGTCTGGCAGCGGTGGGTGTTGCATCGTTTGGTCCGCTGGATCTGCAGGAGGGATCGGGGACGTGGGGTCGCATCACGACGACACCGAAGCCCGGCTGGCAGTGGGCGGATCTGGCGGGGCCGTTGCTGCGGGGCATTCCGGGTGTGCGTCTGGCGCTGGACACGGATGTGAATGGTGCGGCATTGGGTGAGCAGCGCTGGGGTGCGGCGCGGGGTCTGGAGGATTTTGTGTATGTGACGGTGGGTACGGGAATTGGTGGTGGCGGGATGGCGCGGGGGCAGTTGCTGCATGGTTTGATGCATCCGGAGATGGGTCACATGCTGCTGCCGGGGGTGTTGGGTGACAGTTTTCCGGGAGTGTGTCCGTTTCATGGTCGTTGCTGGGAGGGATTGTGTTCGGGTCCGGCGATTGCGAGGCGTGCGGGATGTGAGGCGGAGGAGTTGTCAGCGGATCACGAGGCGTGGTCGGTGACGATTCGCTGCATGGCTCAGGCGATGATGAATCTGACCTGTGTGCTTTCTCCTCGTCGGATCGTGCTGGGTGGCAGTGTGCGGAAGGCTGGGCGCCTGGGTGAGTCGGAGTTTTTTCGGAGGCTGCGTCTGGAGACGGGTGAGTTGCTGGCCGGTTACATTGGTGCTTTGAGTTTGCGGGCGGGTGGTCTGGAAGAGTATCTTGTGCCTCCGCAGCTGGGTGATGATGCGGGAGTGTGTGGTGCGCTGGCACTGGGGCAGGATGTGTTGTTGTGAGTATCTGGCGGGTGTGTGGGTGTCTGTTCTGGTGGTGTTTTCAGAGTGAAGGCGTGAGATGTATCGAATCTGGGTGGACGAGCAGCCATTGGACAGTGTGTTGCCGATGCTGTCGGGTGTAGCGGAGGTGGTGGGTCCGGGTGCGGATCTGTCGGAGTTATCGCGTTGCGATGGTGCATTGGATCCAGGAGCGCGGTGGGATGCATTGCGGATGGACCGGTGTGATCGGCTGCGTGTGATTTCGCGGATTGGAGTGGGGTATGACAATATTGACGTGGGGGCGGCGACGCTGCGTGGGATTCAGGTCTGTTATACTCCGCATGGTCCCACGGTATCGACGGCGGAGCATGCGACAGCGTTGATTTTTGCGGCGGCGAAGACGGTGTGTTATGCGGATCGGGATGTGCGTGCGGGGCGCTGGCATCGGGCATTTCGGACGGTGAAGGGGATGGAGCTGCGGGGTCGTGTGCTGGGTCTGGTGGGAGCGGGTCGGATAGGTATCGAGGTAGCGCGGGTGATGCGTGCGGTGGGGATGCGTGTGCTGGTGTATGATCCGGCATTGACAGAGG
>Ga0078894_10004869_pt1 | contig 10310 bp, 6 predicted proteins | sample LauGreSu1BDMLBSD_2_FD_67506 | JGI IMG/M metagenome (GOLD analysis project Ga0078894, IMG submission 67506) | Freshwater lake microbial communities from Lake Michigan, USA - Su13.BD.MLB.SD (version 4) (version 4) | ecosystem: Environmental > Aquatic > Freshwater > Lake | place: Lake Michigan, USA...
CGCGCCGGCGGTGGCCATCGCCTGCACTGGCCCTTGCCGGCCCCCCTGCCCCTGGTGAGCGTGATCATCCCCACCCGCGACCGGGGGGAGATGCTGCGCCGCTGCATCGACTCCCTGCAGGACCAGGCGGAGGGGAGCCCCCCCACTGAGCTGCTGTTGATCGACAACGGCAGCCGCGATCCCGCCACCCTTACCTACCTGGCCGAACTGGCGGAGCGGCCGGGGGTGCGGCTGTTGCGGCGCCCCGGCCCCTTCAATTTCGCCGCGTTCAATAACGAAGCGGCCCAGCTGGCCCGCGGCGAGGTGCTCGCCTTCCTCAATAACGACGTGGAGGCCCTGCGGCCCGGCTGGCTGCGGGCGATGGTGGCTGAGGCGGTGCGCCCGGGCATCGGGGCCGTGGGGGCTCGCCTGCTGTTCGACGACGGCACCGTGCAACACGCCGGCGTGCTGTTGGGCATCGGCGGGATTGCCGGCCATGCCCATAAGTACGCCGAGGCGGACGCGGCGGGCTACCAGCTGCGCCTACGCCTCACCCATGCGGTGAGTGCGGTCACGGGGGCGACCCTGGTGATACGCCGCCGCCTCTTTCTGGAGGTGGGAGGATTCGATGCGGAGCGTTTTGCCGTGAACTACAACGACGTCGATCTGTGTCTGCGGTTGGGGGCGCGGGGCCACCGCACGATCTACTGCGCGGACGCCGAGCTGATCCATCACGAATCCCGCAGCCGCGGTGCCCCCTCCTCGCCCGAGGCCCTCTCCCAGTGGCAGCGGGAGCGCGAGGCGATGGAGCAGCGCTGGGGTCCGCTGCTGCAGACCGATCCCCACTACAGCCCCCATCTCTCGCTGTTGGAGGAAAACTTCTCCTTGGCCCTGCGACGCGAGCCGGCGCTGGCACGGGCGGGCGGGGTGCCGCTGGGGTGGGCGGTATGAGCCTCGATTACCAGGCCATTCCCCCGATCGATCGGCCCGATGTCCACGAGCGGTTGGCCGCCGGCGACTTCGGCCGCTGGATGAACCACGCCTGGTGGCTGGCCACCCAGGGCTACTGCACCCTCGAACTCGAGGACGGGGCCTTCCTGGCGGACTGCGAGGCGGTGATCGCCGCCTACAGCGCCCGGCTGGCCCACGACCTGGAGGATTGGGAGGCCGGTCGCGGCGGGCCTCCGCGCGTGCAGGATGGCTGGCAGGAGCTGGAAGCGGTGCGGCGGCTGGCCCTCCATCCCGAGGTGCTCGATCTGCTGGCGGTGGTCTATGGGCGTCGTCCCTTCCCCTTCCAGACCCTCAACTTCGCCGTTGGCAGCGAGCAGAGCTTCCACAGCGACGCGGTGCACTTCCACTCCCAACCGCAGGGCTTTCTCTGCGGGCTCTGGATTCCCCTGGCCGACGTGGAGCCCGACAGCGGCCCCCTGGCGTATTACCCGGGTAGCCATCGCCTGCCGTATCTCAGCGCCGGAGAACGGGGTGTGACCCCCGCCCAGGTGGCGGCCGAGCCCCACCCCCAGGTGTTGTTCGAGCCCTTTTGGCGCGAGGCGGTGGAGCGCCTGGGTCTGAGCCAGCAGACCTTTCTGCCGCGGCGAGGCCAGGTGTTGCTGTGGCACGCCAACCTGCTGCACGGAGGCAGCCCGGTGCAAAGCCGCTCCGCCCGCCGCTGGAGCCAGGTGGTGCACTACTTCTTCGACGACTGCCTGTACACCACACCCCTCGACAGCTTCCCGCTGGAGCAGGGAGGTCCGCGGTTGCGCAACCCTCGCGACATCGGCACGGGCCAGCGCCGCTGGAGCGCCGAGGCCTGGGGACGACTGGACTTGACCGCCATGCCGTTCGTCCAGCAGTCTCAGGCAACATCCGCAGGCGAGAGCGATGCCTAGGCTGGGTTGGTTCAGGCGTCGTAAGGCACCGCAGAACGGGCCGGAGAAGTTGCTTCAGGGCAGCCTGGAGTTGGTCACGCCCACGCGGCTCTCCGGTTGGGTCTTCCACCCAGCGGCCGATCTCAGCGAGGTGCGGCTGGTGAGCGGCACTCGCCTGATCGCCGCCGCCCCGATTGCGGGCGACCGCCCCGATGTGAGCGCCCACCTGGGCCGCGGCGGCAGCTTCGGCTTCGAGCTGGTGCTGCCGGACGACCGCCCCGATCCTGGGGCTGGCGAACCGCTGCGCCTGCTGGCCCTGAGCGCCGATGGGTCCTCCCGTTTCGAGATCCGCCTACCCGGCGCGGCCGCCGCAACCACCGAGGCGCGGTTGCGGTCCGCCCTGGCCCCGTCAATGCGTGGGTTATGCGGCCACTTTGATGGCCTCAGTCCCGACGGACGGGAGCTGCAAGGCTGGTGCTACGGCCAGCATGGCGCCGTTGCCACCGTGTGGCTCCAGGCGGATGGGGGGGCGCGCCGGGCCCTGCGCTGTACCCAGCACCGCCCCGGAATGGCTGCCCAGGGCCACGTCGAAGACTGTGGTTTTTCCCTTCCCCTGCATGACTGGCCCGAGGCGGCAGGCCGCAGCGTATGGGCGAGCTTTGATGAGAGTGGGGAGCTGCGCCTTCCCCAGCCGGCGCCACTGCGGCTGCCTCTGATAGATGGGGAGGTCGCGGTCGCGCTTACCCCGGCAGCCCTGCCTGCGGTGGTGGAGACTCCTGCCTTGGCAGAGCTTCCGGTGGAGTTCCAGGCCCATTGGCAGGCCCTGGAGGATTTCCGTGGCCTGATTGATCGGCTCGAACTGCAGGTGCAGCAGGCGGAGCAGGCGGCCTACAGCGAGTCCTTGCCGCCTTCGCCGCCCACGCCCCTGAGGAGCCGCTCGGCCCGCTTCAGGCTGTGGCGGTAGCCCTCCAGGAGGGCCATCACCTGGATGGGTGGCGGCGGTAGGGCTCCGGCGGACATCCCCTTGAGCACCGCCATGCGTTGCAGTAGGCCGGCCGCCCGCTGCAACTGCACCTGCTGGGCCTCCACCAGGCGCCGGCCGTGCTGGCTGTCACGGAAGTGGTGTTCGAGCTCCTCCTCGGCCTGGTGCAGATCCTCGAGTACGCGCCGGGCCTCTTCGCGGGAGTGCTCCAGCTCGCTCTGATCGTGGTGGCGCCGCTCCAGGAGGCGCTCTAGTTCCTCCTCCAGCTCGTGCTGGCGCTCCACCAGTGAGTCCCGCTCGTTCTGGCTGCGCCCTTCGATCTCGCTCTGGCGGCCGCGGGCTTGCTCGAGTTCCCGCTCGGTCTCCTGCAGCCTCTGCAGGTTCTGCTCCAGGCGGCCGAGGGATTCCCGCAGCTGGTCATCACGCGAGGCCAGGTCGCTGCGTTCCCGCTGGAGCTCCTCCCGCAGCGCTTCGATCTCCCGCTCGCTGGTCTCCAGCCGCGGCAGGGCCTCTTCCAGCCGGCGGGCGGCTTCGCCGAGGGCCTGGTCACGGGCGGCGAGGCGGTCGTGCTCCTCCTGGAGCCGTCGCTGAAGGTCTCCGTTGTCTGCTTCCAGGCCCGCCAGGCGCCCGTCCCTCTCCTCCAGGGTTGCGTGGAGGGTTTCGTGCTGCCTCTCCATCGCGCTGAGGCGCTCCATCAGCTCCGCCCTCTCGCGCTCGGTGGCCTCCAGAAGGTGCAGGCTTTCCTCGAGGCGCTCGAGCGTCTCGCCCAGACTGGCGTCGCGGGCGGCGAGGGTTTCCTGCTCGCGCTTGAGTTCGCCGCGTAGCGCGCTGGTCTGGAGGGCTTCGGCTTCTCGCAGGCGCTCGCTCTCGGCGAGCTGATCGGCCGCCTCGCGTAGGGACTGGTCGCGGGCGGTGAGGATCTCCCGCTCGCTCCGCAGCCGCTCGGCCAGCTCGGCGTTGGCGCGCTCGCCGGCTTCGAGCCGTTCTTGGGCATTCCTCTGCCGGGCCAGCGCCTCGCGCATTGCCTCCTCGTGCCCCTGACGCTGGGCTTCTTGGGCCGTGAGGTCTGCCTCCAGGCGCTCGATGCGGCTGAGGTTCTGGCGGTGGCGCTCCTCCTTCTCCGCGTCGGATCGGCTCTGGGCTTGAAGCTCAAGGGTGAGCCGGTCGATCTCGACGATGTGGTGCTGTTCGGCGAGGAAGAGCTGCTCCAGCTCGCTGTGCAGACCGGAGAGCTCCTGGCGCATCTCCTCTCCCTCGCGCTCCCGCTCGGCGCGCTGGTGGCGGAGGTTGTCCGCCTCCGCGCGTGTGGCGTCGGCTTCGGCCTGCAGGTTGTCCGCCTTGGTGCGTAGGGCGTCGGTTTCGCTGCGGAGGCCATCGAGCTGGAGGCGGTGCTCCTCAGCTCTTGTGGTGCTGTTGAGGTCGAGATCGGCCAGTTGCTCGGTTAGCTGGCTGAGTTGTTCATCACGCTGGGCGATTTGCTCGGCTAGCTGGCTGAGTTGTTCATCGCTCTGGGCGAGCTGAAGGCGGAGGTTGTCGGCCTCCGTTCGCGTGGCGTCGGCTTCGGCCTGCAGGTTGTCTGCCTTGGTGCGTAGGGCGTCGGTTTCGCTGCGGAGGCCATCGAGCTGGAGGCGGTGCTCCTCGGCTCTTGTGGTGCTGTTGAGATCGTGCTGGGCCAGTTGCTCGGCTAGCTGGGCGAGCTGTTCATCGCGCTGGGCGAGTTGCTCGGTTAGCTGGCTGAGTTGTTCATCGCGCTGGGCGATTTGCTCGGTTTGCTGGGCGAGCTGAAGGCGGAGGTTGTCGGCCTCCGTTCGCGTGGCGTCGGCTTCGGCCTGCAGGTTGTCCGCCTTGGTGCGTAGGGCGTCGGTTTCGCTGCGGAGGCCATCGATCTCAGCCCGCTGGGAGCCCTCCAGGTCGGCGGCCTCCCGTTCGCGTTGTTCCTGGGCCAGCTGGTGTTCCCGTTCGTTGCGGACCAGATGCTCCAGCTCCTCGTAGGCCTCCTGGATCTGCTGACGGAGAGCCTCCGCCTCCTGGCGTGCTTCGGCGAGCTCCTGGGCCGGACGGTCGTCCACCAGGGCAGGCACCAGTGCTTCGACGGGGCTGGCCCGCCGCAGGCGCTCGAGATAATCGCTATCGGGAGCGGCACCTCCAAGATCGGCGGCCAGTTCTAGGTCGAGGTAGGCATCGAGCACGGCCGGCGTTTCGCGCAGCAGGGCCAGGGTCACCAGGGAGCGCAGCGGATCGGGCGTGCCAAGGGGCGGCCCGTCTAGTGGGGGGCAAGGCGGCATCGCCCCCTGCGCTAGATCGGGCCAGCGGAGCGCAGGTAGGGCTTGCAATCGCTCCACGTGGCAGAGGTGCCCGGCGGTGGCCAGCTCCAGCAGCTCCCGGTAGCCCTCCAGAACGGCCGCGGCAGCGCTGAGCGCGCCATGGGGCGCGCCATACAGAAGAAGTAAGGGAGCGTCGCCCTCCTGCTGCGGAGCCTCGGAGGGATCCCAGCGGATGCCTCCGAGGGCCAGCAACTCCTCGACTACCGAGGGCGGCAGGGGAAAGGGGCTGTACCAGCGGATCATCATCAGGCTGGGCGGGCGATCCTTCACTCTGCCAACGCGTGGGCGAGGGCCCCCTGGAGCTGGGTGGCGAAGCTGGCCGGATCGACGCGGTAGTTGGCGTAAAGCTGCTCGGAATCCGGCTGAATCGCTTCCTCTGGAATCACATGCAGATGCTCGCGCAGGTCGGGGAAATAAGGGGCCACCTCCGGCCACATGCTCAGCTGCCGCATGTGCAGCGGATCGCCGTGGGCGACGCAGTCGCGGTTCCAGACCCAGGTGGGCAGGACCAGGGCGCTGCCCACCGGTGCGATCACCACGTTGGCCATCGCAATCTCCTGGCAGAGTTCATCGAGGGTGCAGTCGACGAGGCTGCTATGGGCCACGCCATGGCGGCTCAGGACTTCACTCGATTGGGTGGCCATTTCCGTGGCAGTGTTGTGCATCTCGAGGGAGAAGTGCAGCCGTCCGTGCAGGGGTTGCACCTCCGGGAGGGACAGCCAAGTATCGAGGCAATCCGCCAGATTGAGCATGGATTTATTGTGGGCCCGCAGATTAACCAACACCCGCAGCTGGGATGGATCACGGCCGGGCTCCACCAGGCTCGCGAAGTGCTCTCGCAGCCGCTGAGCTAGGGAGGCCGGAGCGATCAGGCCGTTGAGCATCATGGGATGGCGCAGTTCGGCGACGGCTTGAAAGTCGTCAACGATGCCCAGGCCAAACTGGCCCAGCTCGGCCTCAAGGTGGGGCTGGAAAAATTCGTTGTAGGATTGTTTGGAGAAAGCCGTGCCGCCTTCTTGATAACTGGAAATTTGCACGTTGGTCTCCAGCTGGGGAAAGGCCTCTAGAACATCTCGCACCAAGTAATAGCCGCTAAGGTCGTTCCAGAAGGTATGGCCCAGGTTTGTACCCAGGGAAAGGTTGTGAAGGTTCAGCACAGGGGCAATGATCGGGCTAGCGGCGCGCCGGCGTGCCCTGCGGATGTAGCGGCAGGAATGCACCACAAAGCGGCCGTAATCCGCCGGCATCCAGGCTGTGGGGGTGGCGACAGACTGGACGAAGCGTTGGGCGCCGATCTGATAACCGGTGACCATCATGCTGAACCCGGGGCCACGCAGCTCACTGAGCTCCACATCTCCATGCTGAAACAGCACAGCCTTGTTCACGGAAAATGATGTGGAGATGCTGAAGTCGGTGGGGATAAAGGTGGCGAGTCCCCCCGGCTGATGGGTGCCCGTGAAGGGGTTGAACACCAAGTCCTTGCCGCACTGCAGGAGGTGCAGCTCCTTGAGCAGTGCGTAGCGGCTGTCGTTGGTGAGGGCTGCGGAGTAGTCACAGCAACCGGGGGGAAACAGGGCCCGCGGGCAGGCAAATTCCCACATCTCCAACAGCAGCCCCGCATCGCAGCCCTTCAGGCTCTCGGGCTCCTCGCGCAGCTGAGTGAGCAGTTGCTGGAGCGGATCGGCCGGCATCAACTTCGCCAGAAGCGTGTTGAAGAACCCGCTCGCTTCCGGTGGCGGATCGACGGGACCGATTTCCATGCCGTGGCGGTCGCGGTGCTGTTCGGCCTCCAGGCAGAGGCGGTTCAGCCGTCGCAGCGCATCGAGGAAGTTGTGGCGGGTGCCGGCCGGCAGCTCGGTGAGCCAGGCGCTGGCCAGCGGCCTTGCCCGGGCCAGGCGGTACAGCGTGGCAATGTCCAGGGCCGTGGCGGTGGCCTGCTCCTGGTAGTGGAGATCGCCGTTGAGGAACCAGACGCTGCTTTCGTCCACGGCGCCGAGCTGGACCATCGGCAGGAGAAACAGCCCCTGGCCCGGCGCCAACTGGATCAGATCGAGGGGGAGATAGGCCTGGCTGCCATCCGGTCCCCGCAGCGACTCCAGGGTGAGGGCGCCTTCAGGGCTGTAGGGGCTGGTGATCGGATGGCGCTCGCTGCGCTGATCCAGCCCGGTCATCCGGCCAGTCTGCGCTTCGCTGGCGAGAGCCTGAACACGCGCGATGCTGCGGGGAAGATCCGCCAGCGCCAGGTCGTTAAGGGGAAGCATGGGGCGTCGGGGGAGGCGGCGCGGGCTCGGGGAAGGGTAAGGATGGCCCTGGAGTGCGCTGGGCAGGTCGCAACGGAGGACGTCTGGGGGAGAGTCCTACGCGAACGCGGCGGAGGGGTGTCCCGTGCTGAGAACGCGCTTGAGGCGCTGGCCCTCGGGGGAGCGCTCCGCTTGGACGGGGGACAGGTGGGGCGCTCCGAACGCAGTCGGACGAAAAAACGTCAGGTCCTTTTGGCGGCAAATCTTATCACGGGTGATCGTGATTTCACTGGAATGGTGAAGGAAGGTTTGCCGCGCCCCTGAAGGGCGTGAGGCCAGATCCACGGCTGACTGAGCGCTAATGGCGCTTTGCGGTGATCGCCATACGATCGCGGTCTCCCAGATTCCTTCAACGCACGCCTGTGATGAGCGCCTCTTCCCCCACGGCCCCCTCCGCCGTCGCTCCCAGCGGCCAAGTCTGGGATGCCGTTGTGGTCGGCTCCGGTATTTCCGGGCTGAGTGCTGCCCGGTTGTTGCAGGAACGCGGCGATTCCGTGTTGGTTCTGGAGAAGGAGACCGGCAGTGGCGGGCTGGTGCGCTGCACCCGCGAAGCCAACAACGTGCTGTACCACCGCGTCGGCGGCCATGTGTTTAACACCCGCATCCCGGCGGTGGCGCAATGGTTCTGGTCCCAGTTCGACCAGCAGAATGAGTTTCTGCACGCCGTGCGCCAGGCGATGATTAGCTATCAATTTGACCGCCAATACCGCTATCCGATTGAATCGCATCTGTATGAGTACGGCGAGGAGTTCTGCTCCCGTGCCATCGCTGACATGATGGCGGCGCAGCTCGGCGGATCGGGCATCGATTCCAGCAGCTTTGGCAGCTACCTGCGCACAGTGTTTGGCAACACCCTTTACGAAGCCTACTTCCGTCCTTATAATGAGAAGATCTGGCGTCGCGATCTACAGAGCATCGGGGTGGATTGGTTGGAGGGCAAGTTGCCCCAGCCCAAGGCGATCGAGGCGATTATGGCAAATATTTTCCGGCAGGAAAATGACAGTATGGCCCACGCCACCTTCTACTATCCTGTTGTTAATGGCTCCCAGTTTCTTGTCGATCGTCTCAGTCGTGATCTCACGATCCAGCACAGCACTCCCATGCAGTCCGTGGTGGTGGACGCGGCCGGCATCCTCATCAATGGTTCCATCCGCTGTCGCTCGCTGATTTACACCGGTGATCTGCGCGTGCTACCCGCCCAATTGCAGGGGCTGACCTTCCCGGATCAGTTGCGGGCCTCGGTGGAGGATCTGGCCTCCAACAGCACCAGCAGCACCCTCTGTAGTTCGGGAAAGCTTCCCTATTCCTGGCTGTATGTTCCCTCAGGCGACTTTAACTTTCATCGCATCATTCATACCGGCGGTTTCAGCCCCTCCAACAATGGCGATCTGGATCCGGAGGCCGCCAGCTCCTGCGTGGTGGAATTTTCCGGTCAGTTTTCGCCCGAACAGATGCGTGAAGAAATTGCCCGTGCCGGCATCGGTTTGGAGCCGATCGCCTTCAACTACGCCCCCAATTCCTACGTGGTGCACCGCCAGGACACCCCGCAGGTGGTGGCCGAGGCGCGCCGTCTCCTCGCCGGTCATGGCATCCATCTGCTCGGACGTTTCGCCGAGTGGCAGTACTACAACATGGACAACGCCATCGATGCGGCCATGCGTCTCGTGACTCAAATCCCGGCGGCTACCGCCTGAGATCCCTCGCTGAGCATCTGCCAGCGGGCGTCTAGCGCATCCAGCCTGCCGGCGGTGGCGGGGCCGTTGAGATCCTCCTGGGTCAGCCGCTGATGCACGGCCAGCGCCAGGTCGCGAACGCTGGCGATTCCCTCGAGCCGCTGGCGATACTCCCCCTCCAGGTCCTGGCGCCGCTGGCGGTGCAGCTGGGGCAGTACGAAGTCAGCGGCCGCCCGATTGAGGTCAGCCCCCTCACTCGGGCGGGCTAGGAGTTGCAGGCAACGCTGAAGGCTTGCGTCGGGATCGCCGATCAGTTCGTCGAAACGCAGGAGTAGCCGCGGCCATCCCCGGCTGACTCTCTCCGCCGCCAGTACGTGGTGCAGCCAGAGCCGCAGACCCTCCTGGCTCGGCAGATTCTGGGCCTTCTCCAACGAGCTGGCCACCTCCAGGGGATGGCGCAGGGTGAGCATCATCTCCACCCGCAGGCAGCCGCTCTCGAGCCAGGGGAGCCACCCCGGCAGCAGCACGCACAGGCGTGGATCCTTGATCAAGGGGGCGTGGGCGCCGGCGAAGACCGTTTCCAGATGGCGCAGCACCCCCTGGCGCCACGTGATCGCCGCCTCGCTGTCCTCCCAGCCGGGCGGCAGCCGCTCCGGGTGGTCCCAGCGGCTGCCGAGCTGCTCCAGCAGCGTGTCGTTGCGGTGGAACAGACCCTTGGATTCCCAGTAGCCGCTGGGGTTGACCGCATCGGCGGCCATCAGGTCGGCGGGAGCGTCATAGCCCGCCTGGCTGAGCATGCCGCTGAGGGCAGAGGTGCCACTGCGGTGCATGCCAAGGATGAGAATCCAGCGGCCTGGCAGGGCCCCCCGCTGCAGTGCCTGCCGCAGGTCGATCTGTGCGGCCAGACGGCTGGGCAGATGGAGGGCGGTGGCCTCGATCAGGGCCCGCTCCTCCACCGTGAACCCCTGGCCGAGGACCTCGACGGCCGACGCCATCAGCCCCTGCACGAACTGGCGGCAATGCTGGCCCGCCACCTCCGGCTGCCCGAGCAACAGGCGTTGCTCAGCCAGTTGGCGATGCTGGAAGGCCAGGGCTACCGAGAGAGCCGCCGCTGGTGAGGTCGCTGGCGAGGTCTTTGGTGAGGTCGCTGAGGGGGTCGGCTGCTGGCGGGCCTGGCGTTGAAT
>Ga0078894_10004870_pt1 | contig 10309 bp, 6 predicted proteins | sample LauGreSu1BDMLBSD_2_FD_67506 | JGI IMG/M metagenome (GOLD analysis project Ga0078894, IMG submission 67506) | Freshwater lake microbial communities from Lake Michigan, USA - Su13.BD.MLB.SD (version 4) (version 4) | ecosystem: Environmental > Aquatic > Freshwater > Lake | place: Lake Michigan, USA...
TTGCTCGCACTCTTGCTCGCACTCTTGCTCGCACTCTTGCTCGCACTCTTGCTCGCACTCTTGCTCGCACTCTTGCTCGCACTCTTGCTCGCACTCTTGCTCGCACTCTTGCTCGCACTCCTACTCGCAGTCGCGCTCCCGTCACTATCCAATTCACTTCGTTTCATGGAATACAATACAAATTCATCGTCTTTTCCCAATAATCGTTCATATGTTGCCATCAAACGATATCGTTTTGTGAGTTTATCTTCTTCCACACTGTACTTGAAATCACCGATTGTCTCTTCATGAGAAGGAACATTATAGTATAGATGTTTCAGATACGCGCCTAGATGACGATATTTATGAATAATACCACTGATCGCCTTTCGTTTCAATGCTTTTACACTTCTGCTGCCATTTCCACCTCGTTTTACTGTTTGAGACTTAGACCTAGAGCGAGACTTCGATCTTGTTTTTGAAATACTAATCTCGCCAGTATTTGACTTCGTCGCGCCTTCAAACCCACGCTGGTATTCGATTTTGTCACACTGATATCCTTTTAATGGATAGTGATTATTCAATAACGTTAAACGTTTCTGAACCTTTTCCCATCTCGAAACATCGCCATCTGGGCGAGAAAGCTCAAGATACATCGCCATTCGAAGAAAATCTGGTGGTGCATATCGTATTCCCTGTCGAATAATCGCATCGCGAGAGATTGCCTTAAATAGCGCAGGCTCCATCTGTGTAATATCAGCGATACCCGTGAAATTCACAAAGACCTTATATGTTCCATGGTGAACACCGGATTTCGCTTCAACATCTTCATATCCAGCTTTGTAATAAATATCCGCAAGTTCTTTCGCATCATCAAGGGCGTTATCTGAGTAAAAATCATAGTCAGGAAGCTCGAGATCTTTATTGTAAAATTGCGCGTCTTCCGGAAGAATGTTATTGATCGCGGTTCCACCGTAACAGACAAGTTTCTTGTTTGCAATGAAATCTTCAACGATAGAGATAATTTTTTTTACTTTGGGATCTTGCATAATTTCATTTCCTTTCTTCTTTTCTACAAGGTCAACTGCTTCACGCAAAATTTCAAGCTCTTTTTCATCATACGACGTATCTGCACTAGTATCACCGTGACTGCGACTGTTACTTTTATGTGGCATAACTGAATAAATGATATAATCTATCTATTATATCATTAGATAATTTGCATCGAATACCAAATCGAGGGAAAATTAACAATGAAATCTAAGGGTAATTTGCGGAGTGAGTGGAGCATGACGCGCAACGAACAAAGCAAATTATATGGTAATCTTGACACCACCAGCCGCTTCTGCAGGTCTGGCTTCCATCGACGCCTTTGGATTGGGCGGTTTTGGAGCAGGAATCATAATCTGTACATAACGCAAATCCTCTGGTTTGAGAATAAATGCATATCCAACAGACGCAAATTTATCCTCATACGCTTTAAGTTTCTCATCACGCACCTCTTCCTGAAAACACATCGCGGCGATTTGACATCCCCACGTAAAAGGGCCATTATGACCGTCATTGATGGGTCGCCCGGCTTTCTCCGGAAGAACTAGACACATATTCTTTTTATTCGCATCTTTGAATACTTGTGGATCGGCCACATTCTTCACCCCAAAGTAATTGTATTTGGAAAGAAAGAGAGATTTTGAGCTCATATTGACTAATTCAAACAATTTGGTTTTACGATAAAGTGGGTTCGTTCCATCCACAATCAATATGATTTTCCCTTTGAAATCAAGAAGATCCTCGTTGCCTAAATCTTTGGATTGATATTCTCGGCCATACTTTGGACCAAGTAAATATCGAGCAACCGACTTACTCTGTGAGATAATCTTTGCAAGTTTGTCATACATTGTAATATTCCGCGACATTATACGCATATGAATAATAAACGGATCGCCTGGATTCGGGCATTTTGATCCAGAGAATACGTAATTACCGAGAACCTCGAACGCATCTGCCACTGGAATATGGTTGTACGTTTCTTTGTAGTTAAACGAATTAACAGATGATGATGCGATTACCGGTTCATTTTCAACCGAAAATACTTCAAAATCGATGAAACGACACCCTCTCGCAATAACATAGAGTAATGCGTCCATACTTACATTTGAATTCTTGAATTTGTCGGGGTTGAATGCGTTATGAGCTGCTTTGATATAATAATCGCGCAACTTGAACTTTGATTGACTATCTTCAGCATTAATCGATGTTAAATTCCTATCCATGATATCTTTTGTATCGGCATCTGCGTTCTCCTGGTTTTCCATACCTTCTTTTATGTTTATAGGAGCGGCAGTATCTGCTATCGAATCATTATCAATTGACATAGGAAGAATAGGTAATGTATATGTCGATAGATCTAATGCAGTTGCAGCCTTTTTACGCTGATGAATCGTCATTTCATGTTGAGATGTGTATGTTGTAAACTGTTCAGTTGACATAGGTTCTGTTTTCTTTTGGCTAATGATTTTTCTGACATCAGAGAGAAGTTTTTGTGTTGCAGGATCCGATGTAGTAGAAGCGGGTTGATTATTTGCAGGTTTAACTTGCGCAGCACTTGATTTCGCCTGGATGGTTGACGGTGGTTTCGCAGCAGGAGTGGCCGGTTTCGCAGCAGGAGTAGCCGGTTTCACAGCACGAGTGGCCGGTTTCACAGCAGGAGTGGCCGGTTTCACAGCACGAGTGGCTGGTTTTGCAGCAGGAGCAGGAGCAACTACCGGGGCGGTATTCGATTTCGCGTTTGGATTAGATGGCGCAGTACTAATGATCGGAACCGTTAACCCTTCACGTATCTTATCTTGCTTATACTGACACCGTGTTTTTACAAGTTCAGACATCTTCCATATTGCGAAACCTAGAATAATAAAACCTATGAACAAGAACTCCACACGATATTCTTTCATTATAAATTATTTGTACGATTGTATTTAATATACGAGTACTTTTATATACGACTATATAAATATACGAGTGATTTTTATATAAAGTTATAACAAGTATACCAACCAACCAATACATTAATAAAATACTAAATGACAGGTGGTTTATTAAACTTGATTGCCACTGGCAACCAAAATATCATCTTAAACGGAAACCCTAAGAAATCATTTTTCAAAAGCACCTATCTTAAATATACGAATTTTGGTCTTCAAAAGTTTAGAATTGATTTTGATGGTCAAAAAAAACTACGATTGACGGAAGAATCCAAGTTTACGTTTTATATACCTAGGTATGCGGAGCTACTTATGGACACGTATATTTGCGTAACACTACCGTCAATTTGGAGTCCCATATATCCACCAGCACGCTCAGAAGATATGTGGGCGCCTTATGAGTTTCGGTGGATTGAACACATTGGTACTCAAATGGTGAAAGAAATCGTGATTTCGGTTGGAGGAATGACGCTTCAGAAATTTACTGGAAATAATTTGATGGCGATCATGGAGCGTGATTTTGATGCATCAAAACGCGAATTGTATAATCAAATGACCGGTCATGTACCCGAATTATATAATCCTGGATGTTCTGGAGCGCGCCTTAACCAGTATCCAAATGCATATCGAACCGGTAATGCAGCTGGAGCGGAACCATCGATTCGTGGGCGAAAGATATACATTCCGATCAACTCGTGGTTCACCCTTTCTTCGAAAATGGCATTCCCGCTTGTTTGTCTCCAGTACAATCAACTTCAGATTGACGTCACATTACGTCCAGTGAAAGAGCTATTTACCATTCGTGATGTTACAGATCCTGTCAACTTTTGGCCAGTGATTCAGCCAGATTTTACGAATCCACAACATCAAATGTGGCGATTCTTGTATCCACCACCGAGTATTGATTTGTCGATGAATTTGTATCCCAGTCTTCGCACCGACTGGAATGCAGATGTTCATCTTATGGCGACATATTGCTTTCTCTCTGATGATGAATCCAAAGTCTTCGCCGCGAACCAACAGAAGTACTTGATTAAGTCATATTACGATTGGACATTTCATGATGTTACAGGAAGTAAAAAGATCAAAATAGAGAATTCGATGGGAATGGTCTCTTCATGGACAATGTTCTTTCAACGAAGCGACGTGAATCTGCGTAATGAATGGAGCAATTATACAAACTGGCCATATAACTATCTACCGTATGATATCATTCCAGCACCGACGGACGATGATTGGCGATGTAATGACACGTTTAGTGAAAATGTGGCTGCCGTAAGTGATCTTCAAACTGACGCATGGAGAAGGCGTCCTGATTTCGTTCTTGATCGTTATTACCTTGACAAAAATGGCCCGAAGAATGGAATTGGTCCTGGTATTAATCCACGAGATAAACGTCTCACTGGGCTTCACATTACAGGCGACTTTCAGTCAGAGAATGAGCGTGACATTTTGCAACAACTCGGGATATCTCTTAATGGAAAGTATCGAGAGAATCTCTTGGATGCAGGGATTTATAACTACGTGGAGAAATATACACGTACACGTGGGAGTGCAAAACCTGGCATTTACTGTTATAATTTCTGCCTGAACTCGGATCCGTTTGATCTTCAACCAAGCGGGGCAATCAATATGAGCAAGTTTAACCAAATCGAATTAGAATTGTCAACTATTTATCCACCTTTGGATACTGCAGCTGAAGTCAAAGTTATTTGCAATCCAAACACTCGAGAAATTATTGGTATAAACAAACCGAATGTAAACATTTATCTCTATAGCTATGATTTTCATATCCTCGAAGAACGCTACAATATACTTACATTCACATCGGGTAACTGTGGGTTAATGTATGCGCGCTAATACACGCCGATAATATTCTCTCGTATATATAACTTCCATACTTACATCAATGGACTTTGGCGACGAAGAAGAAAAGGACAAAGATGCCGGTGGTGGTGATGAGGCTGGCGGTGAAGAAGGCGATGGTTCTTTTAGCAAAGTAGACGATGAAGAGGTTGAAGGTGGTTACGCCGATGAAGCCGCCGATGAAGCCGCCGATGAAGAGGGTGACGACGGTGGTTACGCCGATGAAGCCGCTGATGAAGCCGCAGATGAAGAGGGTGACGTCGATGAAGCCGCTGATGAAGGCGACGATGAAAAAAAAGACAAAGAAAAGGATAAAAAAAAGGAGGAGAAACCAAAAGAAAAGGCCAAGCCAAAATCGCTTTTTGATCTTGCAGCACTCAAAGAGTTTGGATTAAGTATTCTTGCCCTTTTTATTGAAACACTCATCATTTCTATCGTCTCTGTAAATATTCTCTTTTACTGTAATCCTGAAAGTATAAGAAACAACAGCCTCTATCTCGAAAAATTGTTCCCAACAGAACGCGATAAGTGGCCATATTGTTATACCAATGAATATACTTCTTGTGAGGCGGATTGTGATGATAAATTTGGCGGGATTGCCGATAACCCCAAACTAGAAACCCCCGAAAAATTGTATTTGAAAGCGGCAATTCTTCTTGATACATATGTGTTCAAATGGTTCTGTCTATCAAAAGAAGAAGTAGATATGGTGCAAGAAAGCGTTGACGAAGGTATCACCAAGGTAAATCTTCTGCATTGGGAATTCATCAAGGCGCGTTTCAAGCAATGGATCAATAATGCTTACATATTTTCATTTTCATCTGACCGCGCAATGTTACTAGCATTATTCGGATATATCACAAAGCTTTATCAAAACATACCAAAAGAGTTATACAAAGTTGTTTCTCCATTGATCTTTATTCTAATGCCGTTTGTTCTTATTCTACTCGGTGGATTTATGTTAATGGGTGGTCCATTTTTCACAACTGTAATTGGTATGATTTTGAATCCTACTGACAATCGTAAAGAATTTATTGGTGGATCATTATGGTCGTTGTTTACAGCGTTTGGATTTGGTATTTTCCCTATCATTTCATTTTTTGTTCAACTCTTCCAGTTCCTCGGTACATTCTTTATCTATCCGTTGTTTCACTGGGACGAATACCGTGAACTGTATGCAAAGCACGTTCCGATTATATTCTTCTTCTTTAACTTGACGCTGATGTTTTATGCATTTGAGTATCTCGATTTGAACGTCGCAGCAATTGTGATTTTGATGTTGCTCATTCTGTATTTATCTCATTATTGGCAAGGTATTATGGAGTTCGTGAATACACTCAAAAACTGGAGTGGATAATTTCACGCCGACGGTGAAAGAACATAAACAATTTATCGTATAAAGTAATATATTGTTTTATACGACAAGGTATTCATAATCGTATTAAATAATGGGTAAGAACAAGAAATCTGGTGCTACTGCCGCTACTGCCGTCGTCGGTATTCCTGAAAAATCAACGCCTGAATATTTCAAAGCATACCCTTTTGTTAGTGTATGCACTCCTACATTCAATCGTCGTCCATTTATAGAAGCAATGATCACGTGTTTTAATAATCAAGATTATCCACAGGATCGAATGGAATGGATCATTATTGACGATGGAACCGATCCAATTGAAGATCTTGTTGCATCACACCCTCGCGTGAAATACTTCAAATATGATACAAAAATGGCGTTAGGAAGGAAGAGAAATTTACTACACGAAAAGTCACGTGGCGAGATTCTTGTTTATATGGACGATGATGATTATTATCCGCCCCAACGTGTATCTCATGCAGTTCATATGCTGACAACACATCCCGACGCATTATGCGCGGGTTCAAGTGAGATATATATTTATTTCAAACACATTGGACAAATGAAAAAGTTTGGACCTTATGGCCCGAATCATGCCACAGCAGGAACCTTTGCATTTAAACGTAAACTTCTTAAACAGCATCGATACAATGACGAGGCATGTCTTGCTGAAGAACGCGCATTCTTGAAGGATTACACAGTTCCATTTGTCCAGCTGGATCCAATGAAGGTGATATTGGTCTTCTCACATGAGCACAATACCTTTGATAAGCGTAAACTCTTAGTAAACGCAAACCCGGATGTGGTGCGTGATTCACCGAAAAAGGTAATGGATTTCATCAAGGATCATACCCTTCGCCGGTTTTATATGGTGGAACTAGAAAAACTGCTTGAAAATTATGCACCAGGACGACCTGAAATGAAGCCAGATGTGATTGCACAAACACTTCAACTTGAGAAGGAACGTGCTAAAATGGCGGAAGATGCGGCGGCTGCTGCCGCTGCTGGAGGCGGCGGTGGTGGTGGCGGGCAAATCGTTTTACAGCAACCCGGACAACAACCCGTCGCATTGAATAACCAACAAGTCGTTCAAATTATTCAACAATTACAGAAGGACGTTGATGAACGGAATAAAGAAGTGTCTGAGCTGAAAGAAGACTATCGTGCACTGAAAGCAAAATATGATCTGTTACTACAAACCGCTAATACCACCAATACCACCAATACCACCAATACTACGAATTCGAATATGACCGTTGATGGAAAAGAGATAATATATATGTAAGTGTACCAATACAATAATATATCGTTGTTCATAACGAGATATTATTGACGTATTTTATGCCTTCACAAGTTCAACCGACTTAATAAGCATAACAAGAAAACTGTTCTTTGATTCGTGAATGATAAACTCGCGAGTCTTATTGTATTCCTGGAATTTCTCAGTAAGAATGTTTTCAATCTCACTCACGGGAAGGTCATCGTCCTTTGTTTTATATTGACTACGACCACCGTCACGTTCATTATCACTACGGTCATCGTCGTCATCACGGTCACGGTGACGTCCTTTTCCGTTTTTAGACTTCGAAGACTTACTTGCCGAAGCAACGGGCTTTTCTGGTTCAATATACTCCCATTCACCAACTGCCTCTAGCGTTTGGTTGTTTGTCATGAATACAATTGAATCAGAGTTGAATACCAATGCAGAACCTGGAGCGTGATCATACTTATCAAGTTCGATTTCAGTTATAAGGTCAAACTCATCCAAAAATTGGTTTTTACGGATATAACTACGGATATAGCTGATAATCTCAGGTGTCAGTTTTACAGTGTAAGTCTTATCACCGTCGCTGTCACTCCCGCTGTCGCTTTCGCTTCCACTCCCACTTTCACTTCTGGTGTCGCTCTCACTCCCGCTGCAGCTGGCGCTGTCTTCGCTTTCATGATGATCACGGCGTTTGTGGTTCTTATTTTTACTACCACCACCTGTGGATGATGCATTCGAATTTATAGAAATACATTCAACCTCGGTATTCAAAAGCAAACGGTATTTGGAATCAAGTGAAATCGACGCTCCCATTTTATAAAAATATCTTTCTAAATAATCCTTATATCTTTTTGGGTTTATTCAAACGCGCTATGTGCCTATGATTATAGGGTATCCATCGTATCTATTTCATTTTCACACCCATTGCTAGAGCTAATCGGATCCATTTTTTCCATATATTTATCTAAATATCTGTAAATACGGTTTACATCCAGTTTGGTAATTTCATACATCTCTAGTATTTTAGGTATTTCATCCTCCGTATACTGTTTTTTGAGTGTCAAGAAAAAAGAGAACAAGTCTTTCTGATCCATAGATAGTTGCATACATAAATTCTGTATGAATAGCTGGTTATTATATTCCGTGCTATACTTGGTAAGCACCTTGGTAAATCGTACTTCTGTCGGATGAAACCGCGCCTTCTTTGGAAATGTCTTATGATACAAATAATGGTTGTAAAATGTCTTAATAAGTGACGAAAGTTCATTAAACAACCAGATCTGATTTTGGAATGTAATACGGTCAAAATAGTCGGCCTGGCATATATTGTCAAGAACTAACTTATAAAACGGCGCGGATACATCAATCGGCATTTTCTCTAAAACATCAATCACGTTTTCGTGCCATAGTAAACCAATCGTTGTGCGATCAGTCTCATTTATGAGGACATTATGCTCCGATATAGAATATTCAGTGTTCAGTAATTTTTCGGTGATTTTCTTGATATCTTCATTGTATGTCTTTGGCTGAAATATGGCATGAAGTATGTTGTTCGCAAGGATGGTATTGGATTTTTTACTCATCTCAGCAACCGCATCCAGCTTTCGAAGATTGCCTTGAACGAATTGTATAATGTTTTTTCGCATCACGGCTTCCATACTTCCACCCATTGTAATATCGATAATTTGCGCCATTTGTATCGGTGTTGGTGTTTTTAACTCGTAGACATAACAGACCTTCATGAGTTCTTTGATCTTCTTGTCAATGTGATAATTCCCAATACATATAATCGGATTCATTGTGATTTCTTCTTGTTTTTGTTTCTTCGTTTTTTTAGGCCGAATAAGCTTGATCAATGATGTAATACCCCCTTTATCGCCATTATTCATTCCATCCAGTTCATCCATTACAACAACGATTTTTCGAATCTTACGTTGGAAAATGGACATAATGTTCTTATCGGATATATTGTGTTGGGTAATCGAGTCGATGATGGATTTATTGCGTATATCTCCGGCATCATATTTCACCATATCATAATTCAACTCTTTCAATAATCGAATCACGAACTCGGTTTTTCCGGTTCCTGGTGCACCATAAATGTATACTCCACGTTTGAATGTAAGATCTGACTTATTCTTTTGAAACGATGCTAGGAAATCGCGGATATTATTGTAAATGGTTTCTCTACCAAGAAAAGGCGTATAATTAATAATTGACTTTGTTACATCCATTCGTATTTTTAAGATACAATAATTGTATAAGATACAATATTTCTTTAGACACTATTTCAATACCTTTTTTTGTTTTTATATATTATAACTGGGTATATTCAGAAAATGGACGCAATTCAACAGTTGTTTGCTCCTCTCGATAAGGATTATTGTTTACTTTTTTATTGGCTTACTGTCGTGAATTTTATATTCTTGGCGGTTGCTAGTTTGGGGTTCTTGTCATCTCTTGTGTTATTATTTAGGGGAAAAATTACATTCATGAGTGGAATGTATTCATTTTTGATGATTTTGGTGTACGGTTTGATGTACTTCCAGTCTCGTTTGTTCTACTCAATGTGCGTGACAAGCAACATGAAGGCGGGAACATTCGGTGTTGGATCTCCATCTGACTCTCTTCCGGCAGTTGCAAAACAGGCTTCCGGTGCAGCACCGGGAGCCTTTCGTATGTAATCTCTCGTAGCATATGATACGAATTGAATAACGATGACATAAAATATATGGTTTTATGTCAGCGGAGAACACGGAGCGAGCAGAGCTCAGCGGAGAACACGGAGCGAGCAGAGCTCAGCGGAGAACACGGAGCGAGCAGAGCTCAGCGGAGAACACGGAGCGAGCAGAGCTCAGCGGA
>Ga0078894_10004871_pt1 | contig 10307 bp, 9 predicted proteins | sample LauGreSu1BDMLBSD_2_FD_67506 | JGI IMG/M metagenome (GOLD analysis project Ga0078894, IMG submission 67506) | Freshwater lake microbial communities from Lake Michigan, USA - Su13.BD.MLB.SD (version 4) (version 4) | ecosystem: Environmental > Aquatic > Freshwater > Lake | place: Lake Michigan, USA...
CCGCTGCTTTGTCAGCTCATCGACCCGTTTCTGCAGTGGTTCCAGGTCCTGACGCGACGGGCCATAGACACTGGTCAGGAAGTAGCGACGGATCTGCTGCAGTTGTTCTGGCGAACGTTTGTCGGATTCGATTTTGACAGCGTCGCGGACCGGTTGGGGAACTGACGATTTTTCGAGGCTGCGATCGAAAGCTTCCCAGGCGGCGAGGGAGTTGAATTCGCGAGTTGCCTGGGGAGTCTGTGTGACGATGCCGGCGTGGTCCCACCAGACTTCTCCGCCGAATTGCGTGAAGGCCCAGCCATTGATTTCGGAACCTGCGGGCAACCCGACGTGGGTTGCGTCCACTTCGAGGCGGACCCATTTTCCGGTTTCCGGGAGCGGTCCCATGGAGCGATGTCCGGGGGTATCTCCTGAACCGAATGGGATAGCGTCTGCTCCCCAGAATGCACGGTGTTCCCAGGCGCCATCGTTGAACTGCAGCATAACGGTTTTGGGAGGATTTTTGGGATCCAGCCAGACCCACGCAAAGAGGCGGTCTGCGGCACCAATTTTCAGGGTGGGATTGGCTCCGGTGAAGAAATGCTGGCTGAGTGCATCAGCGCGGCGACGGGTGGATTTTGTGCCGGATTGCACGGGGTGATCGGGGCCTGTGACGAATTCCCACGGCGTATCGCCCTGCAGCTGGGCCCCTGGCGGGGCGTCGTCTTCGATCCAGACGTAGTCGCCACGCTCCGGAACCACAGGTTCTGATGCCGTCCCCGGGTCACTGTAGGGGAAAGCAGCGATGCGGGTATCCATGTCTGTACGAATCGAGGCGATGTCGGAATCGAACTGGGCCAGTCTGGCGGTTTCTTCGGCCGTTGGAGCTTTCAGGATCGGAGGTGGCGCGAGGGCGTTGCCGTCCATTGCAGCATCTGCCGAGGCGTTGAAGAACGCGTATAACTGGTAGAACTCTTTCTGAGTGACCGGGTCGAATTTGTGATCGTGGCAGACGGCGCAGCCGAGCGTCATTCCCATAAAGACGGTCGACATTGTTTCGGTGCGGTCCACAGCGTAGCGTACGAGGACCTCTTCATCGATGGAGCCACCCTCACTGGTGGTCACGTTGCAGCGATTGAAGCCGGTCGCGATTTTCTGATCCAGTGTGGCGTCGGGCAACAGGTCTCCCGCCAGCTGTTCGATGGTGAACGTATTGAAGGGCTTGTTCTGGTTGAAGGCAGCGATGACCCAGTCGCGGTATTTCCACAGTGAACGTTCGTTGTCGAGGTGCAATCCGTGTGTGTCGCCGTAGCGCGCCAGGTCCAGCCAGTAGCGAGCCATGTGCTCACCGTAGCGGGGTGACTGCTGCAATCGATCGATCAGTTTTGCGAAGGCTTCCGGACTGTTGTCAGCCAGAAAGTCGTCAATTTCGGCAGGCGTGGGAGGCAGGCCTGTGAGGTCAAACGTGGCGCGGCGGATCAGCGTAACGCGGTCGGCTTCCTGCGCTGGGGCAAGTCCGGCGGCCTCGAGTCTGGAGAAAATGAAGTTGTCGATCGGGTTGGCAACACGGTCCGCATGTTTGACCGGAGGCACGGGCGATCGCTCAGGACGGATAAAGGACCAGTGCCCGCGGTATTCTGCCCCCTGACGAATCCAGGCCGTCAGGAGTTCAACCTGAGCGGGGGTGGCAGCTTTGCCTGTGGCAGGAGGGGGCATGACGACATCGGGGTCGCTGGAAACGACTCGGCTGAGAATGGTACTGGCCGACGGGTCCAACGGCACGATCGCGGCGTGTCCGGATTCCAGTACGGTGCGGGCACCTTCCGAGGTGTCCAGACGAAGCCCGGCCTGTCGCTTGTTGTTATCGGGACCGTGGCAGCTGAAACACAGATCTGACAGGATCGGACGGATCTGACGGTTAAAGTCGATCTGATCCTGAGCGGAAAGTGATGCGGTGGCGACGGCAATACCAAAGGTGACAATTTGGGCGAAAGTCAGTTTGCTGGCAGACATGGCGGGGTTTCGAGGCAGGAAGTCAGCGGGAAGCTGTGGGACGATCGCGAACGCTGCTTCATCGTGGGGAATTCGTCGGGGAAGTCAAGCCTGATCTGAATCTGGCGAATGCAGTTCATGGGGATGCGGGGCGGAGGGAGCGGGGATTCGAGCAAAATGAGGAATTTGAGAGGTGAAAAGTGGGCGGTGCCGGGGTACTGGTGTGTTTTTGTGCGGTCCTGCCAAGGAATCGTGAGGACCTTGTTTACGTTGTGTGTTGGAATCTGCAGAATCTGCAGATCCGGAATGGCACGTGACGTGCTATGCTATCGAGTGCCGGCAGTTTAACTCGGTTTTTCACATTCTCTGCCTGTCTTTTGTGCGGCATTGCACATTTTTCGGGCGGGGTGTTGTGGGTTGGGTTGATCGGGGAGCAGTGATTTTCGTGTCTGTGTGAGGCACATCCTCGAAATGTCGGTGGGGATGGCTTTGGCGACAAGAAGCCTGGCAGTGACGGGAGTTTTTGGCTGAGTGAGGCCAGGGATGACCGCAGAGCTTGTCGTGTACAGAAATTCATCGGGAGGAGTTAAAGACCATGGCGAAGAAATCGAAGCTTGAGTACATCTGGCTGGACGGGACTCGACCTACGCAGGTGCTGCGTTCGAAGACGAAGATTGTGAAGGATTTTGGGGGCACACTGGAAGAGTGTCCGGTGTGGTGTTTTGATGGGAGCTCAACCAATCAGGCTCCGGGTGGTTCTTCCGACTGTCTGCTGCAGCCGGTAGCGATTTTTGTTGATCCGGGTCGTCTTGATGCGTTTTTGGTGATGTGTGAAGTTCTGAATCCGGACGGTTCGGTGCACGAGTCGAACGGACGTGCGACGATTGATGACGACGGGGACTTCTGGTTTGGGTTCGAGCAGGAGTACTTCCTGTGGGATCGTGACACGAATCTGCCGCTGGGATTCCCGATTGGTGGTTATCCTTCTCCGCAGGGCCCGTACTACTGTTCGGTGGGTGCGAAGAACGCGTTTGGCCGCGAGATCATTGAGGAGCATCTGGATCTGTGTCTGCAGGCCGGTCTGAATGTGGAAGGCATTAATGCCGAAGTGGCCACGGGTCAGTGGGAGTTCCAGGTATTCGCCAAGGGTGCGAAGCGTGCTGGCGACGAGGTCTGGGTGGCCCGTTATCTGCTGGAGCGTACGGCCGAGAAGTACAACGTTTCGATCAACTGGCATTGCAAGCCGCTGGGCGACACGGACTGGAACGGCTCGGGCATGCACGCCAACTTCTCGAACGAAGTGCTGCGGACGTGTGGCAGTCGCGAGACCTATGAAAAGATCTGTTCAGCGTTTCAGCCGCGAATCAAGGAACATATTGCTGTTTACGGTGCTGACAACCACATGCGTCTGACGGGCAAGCACGAGACTCAGTCGATCGACAAGTTCAGCTTTGGCGTATCGGACCGTGGTGCATCAATCCGCATTCCGGTGGCGACAGTGACCAACGGCTGGAAGGGCTGGCTGGAAGATCGTCGTCCGGCTTCGAACGCGGATCCATACAAGGTGGCTGCAGAGATCATTCGCACCGTGAAGTCCGTGAAGGTCTGATCGGTTGTATTGTGAGCCAGTCGCTCCGAAGGGACGGCAGCGCCGTTGAGCGGCAGCGGCTGGAACTGGGAGTCACTGCTGACCGCGGGAGCAATCCTGCGGTCATCCTCCCGGGCTGTTCAGTCTCACGGCTGAACAGCCTTTTTTTTGTGTTCTGCGGAATGCTGGACAGGTAACAACGAACTTCACGCAGGGCGATCCTGCTGCTGGTCGGCCCGATTGCGGGTCTGATTCTGCCGCTGCTGTCGCGTGTGCCGACGGGTTTGTCAGCGGGCAGCCATTCTTCGGGTCAGCCAGTTTTCGGCAGCAGTGGTCCATGAGCTGACCTGAGAACCTGCGACAGGTCGCAGGCCGTACCCGTGTCCGCCGGTTTCAAAAACGTGCAGTTCTGCGGGGACATTGAGTTGTCGCAGTCGGGCATAGAACATCACGGAGCTCAATGAGGAGGCGCGATCGTCGTGTGTGTGCACGAGGAAGGTCGGTGGGCAGGAGGCATCGACGGTGAGTTCGGGCAGCAGGCCGGCGGATTTTTCATCCCACAGATTCCAGGGGTAGATGAGCAGACCAAAGTCCGGCAGAGGGGATTGCTGATCGACGGTATCGCTCGCGGGATAACTTCGGTGTTGTCCGGCGCACAGCAGTCTGGCAGCGGCCTGACCACCGGCCGAGAATCCTGCAACGCCGATTCGGTTGGGGTTCAGTTGCCATTCGGACGCCCGCGAGCGTATGAGTGAGATGGCACGTTGAGCATCCTGGAGAGGTTTTTTCCATGGTTCCTGAACATCCCGATCGACAACTCGATAGCGCAGCACGAACGCTGTGATGCCGTGTTGATTGAGCCAGGCGGCGATTTCGGAGCCTTCCTTGTCGGTGACGACGCGACGAAATGCGCCGCCCGGAAGAATCAGCACTGCCATACCATTGGGCTGTGAGGCCGGATGGATGGTGATTGCGGGTCGGGTAATATCAGTGATGCGTGTAACGCGCGGTGTTTCGGTTTCCCGAAATGGCAGCGTGCGACCCTCATCCATTGTGGACTCGCCGGGGGCATGCTGCGGCCACAGCGGCAGCAGTTCGTCGTTGGCGTGCAGCGACTGGGCACTCAGAGCCAGAGTCAGGAGGAGCGAGGTCAGACGAAGCTTTGGAGTGAGCTTGTGCATGTGGGGAGCTTTCGGGGCAGGCGGTGTCAGGTCCACTACTGATGCGGTCCGGCATTCACAGCAGTCGCTGCTGCTGCGACCGGTTCGGAGTGAGTTTCCGGGGCGAACCGGGTGACGACGGTGCGAGCTTTTTTGCCCTGTTCCTGCAGATAGCGAACCATAGGTTCGGTATGACCGTGAGTCACCAGAATCTGTTCGGCTTTCGTCTGTTCGATGGCGTTCAGCAGTCCGGGCCAGTCCGCGTGATCTGACAGGGGAAATCCGCGGTCCACGGATTGCCAGCGTCGGGTGGCACGAGTCAGCATCCAGCCGGATGCCATGGCGGTGGAGGCTGTGGCGAAACGATTCATCCACGAAGACTCGGCTGCACCCGGTGGGCAGATCAGCAGGACTCCGCCCCACTTTTTGCGGGCTGGTGCCTGACTTACGAGAAATGTTGGTGGCAGTGGCACACCACTGGCTCGATACTCGCCATTCAGTTCTTCCACACTGGAGTGGCAGAAGATGGGGCCGATGTCCGGATTGACTCCTGCGATCAGCCGCTGAGCTTTTCCGAGTGAGTAGGCGAAGATGACGGCGGGAATATCGGCATCGCGGCAGTGAATCCACCATTGATTGATATCAGCGAAGACGGACTGCTGAGCGGGCCAGCGGTAGATCGGCAGGCCAAATGTTGATTCCGTGATAAAGGTGTGACAGCGTACGGTTTCGAATGGAGCGCATGTCGGGTCGGGCTCCGTTTTGTAGTCGCCACTGACAACCCAGATCTCGCCCCGATATTCCACTCTGACCTGAGCAGACCCGAGCACGTGTCCGGCGGGATGCAGCGAAACCTGCACACCGTTCATCTGCCGGGTTTCGCCATACCGGAGTGTTTCGATGACGGCGGAGGGTCCGAGTCTTGATCTGAGAATCCGTCGACCCTCGTGGCTGCCGAGGTATGCAGCCGAGCCTGGTCGAGCATGGTCGGCGTGGGCGTGAGTGATGACAGCTTTTTCAACCCTCGCCCACGGGTCGATGTAGAAACCACCTCGGCGACAGAACAGACCTGACGGGGTTTCCTCGATCAGCGGATCAGCGGACATGAAGAACCCGTGGGGAGCAGTGAATCGATGCTGTGATGATTGATGCTGGTCAGAGTGGGGTCAGACCTTGGGCTTGAACTGGTCCTTTTTCCGCTGCATTTCCTGAGCCTGTCGACGACGCTCTTCTTCTTCCGGAGCAAAAACAGGACGACGCGGGTTGTCTCCGTTGGCACCACCCATCTGCGGTATCGCCAGTTGACCCTCACGCCATTCCCAGCCAAGTGGCTCACTGAGTTCAATTTTGGCCAGGAACGCCCACGGCGTATCGGGATGCTCTTCGATGATTCGGTTGAGATACAGCAGGGCTTTGTCGTGCATTTTGCGGACATTGGCACCGCCTTCGATTTTTTCGGACGGCTGGAGCAGCCACTGATTGCTGCCTTCCTTTTCAAAACGCTTCGGGCTGGACTTCATTTCGGCAAGCAGCGAGTTATAGCCGTAAGCACGCACGCGCATCGCCAGCACGCGACCCATGGCGAGGTCGTATTGCGCACGCCAGCGGTCGGTGTCCAGCTTTTCCCGGTGTTTCTCGCCCACTTCCAGCGCTTCGTGGACCCGTTGCAGGAAGTAATCGAGCACTGCCAGGGGCTTCTGGGCTTCCGTGATCTGTTCGCGCAGGATATTGTCGTTGTTGGCCTGGAACGCACGCTGCGGAATCGGCACTGGCTCGTTGACCGCCAATTGTGCCGCGGCAATCAGTGCCTGCTTGGCCAGATTGCTTTGCAACTGTTTACGGTATTCAAGACCCGGGCGATAGTCGGGGGCGTACTGCCGCATGATCTGCGGGTCCCATTTTCGCACCGTGGTATCATCTGCCACGAAGAAGATTCCACCGGTCTCGGCACAGAGACGGGACAGAGTGTAGGGGCCGTAGCCCGAGGACATGCGTTCGAGTTGCTGGGCATTGGCTGTCCAGAACGGCAGTTGCAGACCTTCAGCCAGAGGAGTCTCCGGACCCTGATCGGCATCCGGCAGGTCATCTTCGAACTCCGTGCCGTCCGGAGCCGTCCATTTCACGTGCACGTAGCCTTTCTGGCGACCGAACGGGGAAGAATTCCCTATGCAGTAGACTCGCACGCCTTCGCGGCTGAGTTTGCGGACAGTGTCTTCAAGGATCGCGTAACTGTCGCCACCAAAGTCGTCGCCACGTTCGTCCGTGACGATAATGAACATCATGTTGGCGCGCATGCGGCGACGAACAGGAGCATACTGCTTAAGAGCCATGTTCAGTGCGGTGAAGACGTTTTCCACTCCGGAGACGTCACTTTTAATGGTCTTCACGGCCTTGATCAACTCATCAATGTCACTGGAGGGTTCCTCCATCAGGATATGCACATCCTGGCCGTAGCCGACAATGCCGGTGCGGAGCGCTTCTTTGGTGTCGATGTCATCCATCAGGCCCAGTTGTCGGTAGACGTTTTCGAATCGTGCCAGAATCTCTTCGCGACGGTGTTCCAGAGAGATCGATTCATCGAAGAGCCAAACCGGCAGGGTTTTCCGCTGTCGCAGCGATGCGGCAATTTCCAGAGTCATGCGATCCACGGCACCTTCCGTGCCACCGGGATGCTCCGTTGTGCCAGTCAGATCGATGTTCTCAATGGTTTCCGCTTCGCTGGGCATCGTGAGGGCCTCGAAGGTCTCAATCTTCGGGTTTACGATGGCACTTTCGATGCGGCGGATTTCTTCCCGGTGATTATCGAGCCCCTTACTTTGGGCGATTGCCGCGGAGGCCCCCTGGATGTTGAGATTGCTCATGCTGCCCAACTGTTCTGTGGGCTCGCTGTCAATGACGTACTCTTCGGCCTGCACTTCCTCCTGCTCGATACTGGATGTGATATTCAGTTCCGGAAGCAGGATTTCGGGCAGGGTTACAGTCAACAACAGCAGACAGATGCAGGCATGCAGCAGCAGGCTGATACCCCATGCCGGCACAGCATCGTAAAGTGCCCAGACCAGGGACTGGTCGTCACCATCCTCGGATGCCATACCGCTTGCAGCGACGGCATTGCCTGGGTTGGAGGTTCCTGGAATTTTGGCGGGGATCGTGCTCACAACTCGGCTCCGATCTGCAAAGCAGGGGACCGTACGACATTTGTGGTATCCATCGTGGATGCCTCAGTCATAAGATTTTTCGACATTTCTTGCGATAATGCTACATACCTGAGTGGTTCAGAGCAATCTTTTGAGCAGGCTCACGGATGGGAATCTGCAGGAATTCAACAGACCGACTACCGCCTTCACGAGTCCAGCGGTGGATTTTGTTCGAGGGAAACTGCGTCAAAGCCAGTTTTTTTTGATTTTCGTGGGTGTCATTGGGCATGCGAAGGATGGGTAGGCGACGGGTCCTGTACGTTTGTTTAGATTCGTTTCTTCAAAGTTGTTGCGTGCGTTCGCGTGGATGCTGGCACTCGTATTCGGCTTTCCGGAGCAGCGTTTGGGATTTTGCGATTGCGTCGAGCAGGGTTCTGACGCGGGCACGGATGGTACCGAGGTATTCCTCTTCGACGCGATCCGCCACGGGGTCATTCCAATGCTGGCGTGTTTCCAGCCACGTGTGTTCAAGTCGGGCCAGAGCGTCATCCAGTCTGGCTCCGGGACTTGTCATATCCAGTCGTTTCATGCGCGAGGCTCCTGAGTGAGTGCGACGAGGTCCTCCGGGATCATCTGGAGTGTGCCCTGTCTGTCGACGCAGGCGAGTGTGGAGTCAGCTTCTGCGAGCAGTTCGTCTCCGCGGAACAGTTGGTATGAGTGGTCCAGTCGAACAGTCGTGGTGCGAGCGATGCGTGTGTGGAGAGTGAGCAGGTCATCGTATCTGGCGGGTCTGCGATAGCGTACCTGGACTTTCGTGACCACCAGGAACAGTCCCAGTTCTTCCATGCGTCGATAGCTTCCGCCCTGGGTTCTGAAGAGTTCCGTGCGACCGATTTCGAAGTATTTGAGGTAGTTGGCGTGGTGCAGAAATCCCATGGCATCGGTTTCACTGTAGCGGACTCGGATTTCGATCTGATGGTCAGTGATCATTTGCTGTTGTTTCCCCTGTGTTTGCGTTGCGGAGCAGTCGGATGACGACTGGAAGGCAGCCGAGTGCCAGAAAAGCGGTCAGAGTCTGCCATGTCAGGACTCCATCGGTCCCCTGCGATTCCAGAGTTTTGAGGGATGGCAGACTGGCTCCTGCAGCCACAAAGACTGCAGTTCCTGGCAGCATTCCCAATTGGCTGGCCCACCAGAAGGTGCGGAGCCGGATAGGCGAGAGCGCGAGGAGTATATTCACGAGGAAAAAGGGGATTGTTGGAACCAGTCTGAGCAGCAGGACCACAGCGGCGCCGTTGCGTTCTGTGGCGCGCAGTAGTTTCTGGTGCTGACGTCCGTAGCGGGCGAGCAAGGCATCCTGCAGCAGGGTGCGGCTGATGAGGAACGCACAGGCAGCCCCCAGCGTGGAAGCGAAACTGATCACTACGAAAGCTGGCCAGAATCCGAACAGCCAGCCTGCAGCCATGGTCATCAAAGCAGCGGCCGGGATACTGGCCGCGGTGACTACCGTGTATGCTGCGAACAGTATCAGGAGAGCAATTGCCGTGTGGGTTCGACACCATGTGCGAACCGTGTCGTCATGTGCGGCCAGCATCTGCAGACTGAAGTGCTGCGGCAGCAGCCACCAACCGGCCAGCCAAAGCAGCGCGACAACCGTGAGCAGCAGTAGTCGGGTTCTGATTCTGGTGGCTGCAGCCATGAATACGGGGCTTTCGGCAACGGCCGTTTATCTGTGACGAATCAGGAAACTGGTGGCAGTGACTGTAAATACGCAATTGCCTGCGGGGTATCGGCAAACGGTTTCATCACAAAATCGGTTTTTGTGTTTTCAAGCAGCATCAGTGTTCGCAGCATTTCCTGCATGGTGCCAGAGAGTGAGCACAGGACAGTCTCACCACCGCACTGTCGAACCTTGCGAGCCAGACGGATGAGGATACCGACGAATGTGGACCCGAAATACTCCAGTCTTGAGAAGTCAACCAGCAGGTGGCGGGCTCCCGGCTGGCTGAGCAGTCGGTAGGCTTCATTGTATGCATTGCGCACGTCAGAATCGCGGAATTCCATAAAAGGCCCATTGACGGTCAGCAGCAGCGTATCGGAGGCAATTTCAAATTCAAACAATTGTCTGTTCTGAGACATTCCGGAGATCCAGTGGCTTAAGGGACAATTGGCTGACGGCGTGGGAGGGGCAGTCTAGTGATTTCGGCATGAGAATTTCCAGAGACATCAGGGGACGGATTTTTCGCTGGATTCGATGACCCTGATACTTTGCCACGCTCCGGCCCTGTAACGCAGCATCATCAGCAGACCTGCGATGATGATATTGGCGGACGCCGCCAGCCAGAGCCAGCGGAGTTGTCGGTCGAAGTGTTCGGTGGCGAGCCATGCTGGCAGCACCATAACAAGCCAGCTGCAGGCAAAGGTGAGCAGCATCGGGAAGACGGTGTCTCC
>Ga0078894_10004872_pt1 | contig 10307 bp, 8 predicted proteins | sample LauGreSu1BDMLBSD_2_FD_67506 | JGI IMG/M metagenome (GOLD analysis project Ga0078894, IMG submission 67506) | Freshwater lake microbial communities from Lake Michigan, USA - Su13.BD.MLB.SD (version 4) (version 4) | ecosystem: Environmental > Aquatic > Freshwater > Lake | place: Lake Michigan, USA...
GAGCGGCACGCCCGCAACGTCGGGCCCATGATGGCTAGCGAGAGGTGCGGCGCCCGCACGCGGGCGGGCGGCGCGTGCAGCTCGCCGGTCGTATCTGGACGCCGGCGCTGCCGCATGCACGGCGGGGCGAAGGGGTCCGGCGCGCCAACGGGAAACAGCAATGCCCTCAAGAGCGGACTGTATACGGCCGAGCGGCTCGCCATGCGCCGGCAGGTCGGCCTCATAATGCGTGCGAGTAAAAAATTACTTGGGGATTTTTAACTGGTGCGGTGGCTGCGGGTGGGTCGCGCAATTTTTTGCAAGTTACTCGCCCGCGATTAGCGCGTTGGTTGCAGTCGAATTCCAGGGGCATCGTCGGCTGTACCCACGAAAGTGATACCAGCGCTTTCGAATGTCGATTTAATCGCACTTACATTGGCAAACGTAGCCGACGGCATTCCATCTTGTGCTTCAATGCGCTTTATCGTGGAAGTGCTTACCTTCGAGCGGGCCGCAAGTTCTTGCACGCTCCAACGTAGGGCCGATCGCGCGCAACGGATTTGCATACCTGAAATCATTTGACATTAGACTCATTTGATACCAAATAGTTCATATGGAACCATTTGACTTATGTTTAAATAGACCAACACCAGATTGGCGACAAGAATTCAAGCGCCTTGAAGGTGCCTACGCCCCCGCGACATTGCGCGCCTACTACACGGACGTGCAAAAATTTAGCGACTGGTGCAGCGCGGAGGGGCTTCAACCATTCCCCGCCAATGCAGATACAGTGTGCGATTTCATTGCCGCGCAGGGCGTGGACCTGCGCCCCGGAAGCGTCAAACGGTGCCTTTGCTCCATACGTAAAATCCACCAGCTGTTGCGCCTGCCCGACCCGACTACCGACGAGGATGTTAACTTGGCCATGCGCAGGCTCAGGCGCTCCAAGCTCGGGCGCCCGCGGCAGGCCAAGGGAATGACGCGCGCGCATCTCGAGCAATGTCTCGCCGTCCAGCCCGACAGTCCGTGGGGATTGCGCAATCGCGCGCTGCTGTCGCTCGGCTACGACCTCCTGACCCGCCGCTCGGAACTCGTGGCGCTGATGACGGACGACATTGAATTTAGAGGCGATGGCACGCTGCGCGTGATTATCCGGCGCGGTAAGAGTGACCCGTTTGGCATGGGACGTATTGGGTTCACATCGCGCCGTTCGGCGCAATTGGTGGGGGAGTGGCTTGCGTGGCGCGGCGACGACATCGCGCCGCTGTTCTGTGGTATTTACCGAGGCAGGGCCATCAATAGGTCGCTGGAGACGACGAAGGTGAAACTCATCGTCAAGGAGGCAGTATTGGCCGCGGGCCTGCCAATCGAGGAAGTGGCGGCGTTCTCCAGCCACTCGCTCAGGGTCGGCGCGGCGCAGGAGTTACTGCGAGCAGGGCTCGACACGGCGGCCATCATGCGCGCAGGCGGGTGGAGGTCGACCAACGTGCTGGCGCGGTATCTGGAGCATGCGGAGCACAATGTGTGGGAGGCGGCATGAAGTGACGCATCGCGGCACTCCACCCTAATTGCGCGCGCCTGTCTGTCAGACGAACGCGCCCATCCATGCACAGGACAAATACGCGGCGGAGGTGGTGCCTTGTTTGCGCCAATATGACGAGGATGCCGAGTAAACCAAAGGTCAGCGGCGCCAAAAGAGCGGGGGCTTGAGGGCCAAAAATTCGCGCGATCATTTCCCCCACCGTTCGCGGCAAAAATGCGCTCGACGGGCAAACATTAAAAATGTGACGCTTGGATCGGTAACGCAGACATGGCCGCTATCGTTCCGCGCTGACATGGGGCGTGTGCACTGTGATCATTCCCAACAGCGAACCACTGACCAATATGCTTTGCAATGCATTTCTAGCGTATTTAGACACTTGCGGGTTAGCCGCAAAAAAGGATAGGTGTACGTTTGCATTGGTATTTTGAAAACAAGTCCGACAAATAGTGTTGGGACCAAAATTCCGACTTGCACAATCTTAGGGTAGCTACAACGTGGTAAAACGATTTGTTGATTTGCCGGTCACCGTTTTGGCTACAGAACTGTTGTGGCCATTGATTTTGATCGTCGCAATTTTGTTGCGTGCTAATCTGACTTCAGCTTGATGGAAAAATTTGACGCGAGCGCAAATATGCGGCCGAGCCAAATTGACGATACCGCTCCGTTAGCCAGTCGTCGTTCGCTGCCCTCAAAATGCACGTTGTTAGCACTATCAATCGCTTTGATCTGGATGATCGCGGGCGATTGGCAGATAGTTGCTTTCATTCTGACGATGGTCACCAGTGCTTGGATCGCGATTGCGATCGGTGATCGATTGCTTTTGCGTGACAGGGCGCGTACAATTGCTGCTGGCATGTCGATTGCCGGGGCAATGGTTGCGATTATCGGTGCCAATGTCTCAGGGCTGCTTGGGACGTTGACTGGTACTGCGGCAACGTTACAAAACCAATGGCCGGTCCTGCTCGGCATCACTTTCTATGCCCTGCAGGCGGGCGGAGTGGCCTCAGACGTTTTTCGCCGGGCAATTGTTCGACCAGCCTTGATTGATTATCTGGTGTTCATACTGCTTGGTTTCAAGTTTTACAGCGGACCGCTCGAACGGGCGACTGATCTCGACCGCATCGTCAACCATGTCGATGCTCGAACCGCCGATGTGGTATGGGAAGGGTTCAGCTGGGTCTTGCTTGGCGTCTTCATGAAATTTGTCATCGCCAATCCCATGGCCGAGCTGATTATATTGAACACTGAAAATCCCATCAGCACGCTAGCGGTGGCGACCGTTGCGGAACTGCGGATTTATTTCGATTTTGCGGGCTATAGCTTCATGGCGCTCGGCTTGGCGCGACTGGCCGGCATCGAGCTTACCAACAATTTTCGGCAACCTTTGTTTGCGGCGAACCTTCCGGATTTCTGGCATCGTTGGCATGCCAGCTTCGGAAGCTGGCTGCGTCAGTATATCTATTTCCCCTTGCGCGACGCAATGCGCGCGCGACAGATACCGACCCGATTGCTAGCTCCGTCAGTTTTTATGGTATCGGCAATTTGGCATGGTGGAACCGTCAACTTTGCAATCTGGGGCGCGGTGCACGCATTCGCTTTCTGGATGTTCGTGGCGGTCCTTTCGAAACGCCGTTGGTCGGCGTGGGCCGCTCATGGGTCGATTATCACGCTGCTGATTTTCGTTCGTTTGCTATATATAGATGCCGATACGGAGCGTTTGTTTGCCAAGCTTGCGCAATTTGTGGATCTCGGGGCATGGGCAGCAGGAATAGGCCTTATATCTAACATTACCCCGTCAACATTTCCGAAAAGTGCGATGCTTGCTGTCGGTTTGTCGCTCTCCTTTATCTCGCTCGAATGGGAGAGCATTCGTCGCTTTGGAACGCATGACTACCGGTTGTTCCGTTCGCTGCCAGCAATGGTCGTTATCCTCTTGCTAACCATTCTGTTCATCCACCATTCTCCTTCGGCGATTTTTGTCTATGCGCGCAATTGATCTTCGGCTTTGGTTCATCGGTTTGACCATCTTGGTGTTTATTGGCACCAGCTACCAAAATGCGCGATGGCTGCCTGCCGATTATGATCGCCAGGCTCGGGTTTATGCCCAAGAAATGTTGCATATGGGGGATGTTTCTGCGCGCACCCCATCGCCCCGCATCATTTTTGCGGGCGGGTCGAGCGTGATATATGCTATCGACGCCAAAGCAATCGAACGCGACCTCGGTATCCGTGTCATCAATATGGCCATGAGCAGCAGGATCGGAAGCGACGCCAACTATTTCGATTACCTATTGCCTCATATTCGCAAAGGTGACCTTGTTATTTACAACAACAATGGTTGGTTGCATAAATTGACGCAAAAGGCCGAAGCTAATGATAGGCGCGAAGCGCGTCGACTTGCCGACCGGTTATGGGAAGTTGCCCAGATCGACTTGGCGGAACGTAAGCATGTTGACTGGCCACTTTTGCTGCCTATCCCCGTTGCACCGGTTTTTATCCGGTTAAGTGGGCGCGAAGAGGTTTCAATTCGGCAACGTGACGACCATGGTGGGCTTGTCCAATGCCCAACTAGATCGGTTTCGTTCAGGCCGCATGATGTTCCGTCTGCGGCGCCGGATCGTAAGGTGATTGCACACATCAGCGAGTTTGTACGTGATGCTAAGTCGCGAGGGGCCCATGTCATCTTCTTTGAAACCCCGATCCTTATCGCGGCCAGGGAGCGTGAAAAATGGTCGCGCTATCGTAAAGAACTGCGGTTGCAACTTGCTCAAGTGGCGCCGGTCCTTGATGCGACCGAATCTCGTATTTTCAGAGCCGATCCGAGTAGTTTTTGCGACGGCGCCTTCCATGTCGATGACGATGTTCGCGCTGAATGGAGTCGAACGCTGAGCGCGCAGCTGCGGCAATTTCCTGCCGTAATAACTTTGGATCGAACTGGAACCGGAGTTGCGCCGCTGCGGTTAGGAAACGTTGCCAAATCCACACATCCACAGGCAGATTGAGACGATAAGGATAAATCCGAAATAGCTTTCAACGCTGCATGACTTTTGTAGGACTGAAGGGACACGCGGAACTTCTTGCATTTTGCCGATAGGCAATCAGGTGAATGGACGCAATGACCAAGGAAAACCCCGATATTCAGCGCAATCAAAAAGCTTTTTCAACTCAAGAATAGCACGGTGAAGCCGGACTGGTCAACACCAAGACCATTCCGAAGAACCCTGCCAACGCAAGTACAGTGTGTGTGTTTATTGCGACGCAGGGCGGTTGGAAATCGACCAACGTACGAGAGGGATATATGAAATATGCGGAGCACAATGTGCTGGAGGTAGCATAGCTTTTGTAAAGGTGATTAAACATCATAACACATAAACGAATGTCTGAAAGTTTTTGCAAAAGCAGAGTTGAATGCCATAGATTGACGCAGTCCTGAGCAGGCGAATGAATTATGAGGAAAAGCTTTTAATGAAAATTTCGATCCACCAGATGTGCAGCAGCACCGACCATTCGGTTAATGTGAACGCTATGGTTAACGCAATTCGTCAGTCATCTTTGGCAGGTGCATCTATGTACTTCGCACCCGAAATGTCTCTTCTAATTGATAAGGATAGGGAACGGGCGTTACACAGCCTGACATCACCATCGTTCGCAGCTTCGATTAATAAACTCTCATCGGTTGCTAGCGAACAAGCGATATGGGTTCATGTTGGATCGGTTCCTGTGGTGAACGAACGTACCGGCAAACTTGCCAATCGTTCTATCGTGTTTGGACCAGATGGGGCTGTTCACGGTAGTTACGACAAAATGCACTTATTTGACGTCAACCTATCTTCAGGTGAAAGCTGGCGCGAATCGCAGGCTTACGAAAGTGGCGTCGGTCCGGTGGCGGTAGAAACGCCATTTGGACTTATGGGCCTCACCATTTGCTATGATCTGCGGTTCCCGTCATTATACGCAAAGCTAATAAGTATGGGTGTTACTTTGATAGCGGTCCCTGCGGCATTTACCGTACCGACTGGCGAAGCACATTGGCATACCCTGCTAAAGGCGCGCGCTATTGAAGCAGAGGCCTTTGTGGTTGCCGCTGCGCAGTCAGGCCATCATGAAGACGGCCGGCAGACATTTGGGCATTCGCTTGTGATAGATCCTTGGGGCGAGGTTCTTTTAGATATGGGCAAAAGTGAGGGGCTCGGATTTGCCGATGTAAGCATTGCTCGATTGATGGATGTCCGACGACAAATACCGGTCCATGAAAACGCGCGCGACATCGGCGAGCAAGTACAGGTATTTGATCTAAAAGGACACAATGTCTTATCAGGCAAAATGCCTGGGCGTAGTCAAGACGATTGGTAGAGCCTCGTTGCTGGCTATTTATAAGTTTAGCGGCCGACTGATCTAGGGCTGTTCGCCTTCGGTGTGTATCACACCATAGCAAATGTTCTAGGCGCGTACCTCAGCAGCAGTTACTCACAATTTGACGACCGCCAGGTTTTACGAAAAACCCAAGATACTAATCGATTAGAAGCTCATTTCGTCATAGACGCGCGATACATCACCGCCCCATTCGCCATGAAATTTGCCGAGCAGCTGTTCAGCGACGGTTTTGCCGCTGGCGACGATTTCGCGCAATGGGTCAAGATAGCCGGTTTCATTGTCGCCGCTGCTGTTCAGGCAATTGCGCGCTGCTAAGCCAGATGAGGATATGTCCAATATGCGCGCCGCCAGATCCAACAACTTGCCACCGCCAGGAATTGCTGCGTTCAACCCTTGCGCTGGAACTGCACTGCGCAGCGTTTCGCGCTCTTCCATCGTCCAATGCTTTACCTCGTCCCATGCAGCGTCAAGGGCACCCTGATCATAGAGCAAGCCGACCCAGAAAGCAGGCAGCGCGCAAATGCGGTTCCATGGGCCACCATCGGCGCCGCGCATTTCCAAGAAGCTTTTCAGGCGCACTTCAGGAAAAGCGGTCGACATATGGTCTTCCCAGTCGCTGACGGTGGGTTTTTCCCCCGGCAGAACCGAAAGCTCACCCTTTAAGAAGTCGCGGAAATCCAGCCCCGCCGCGTCAATATATTTGCCGTCACGGTAGACGAAATACATCGGCACCTTCAGCATATAATCGACATATTGTTCATAGCCGAAATTGGCGTCGAACACGAATGGCAACATGCCCGTACGCTTTGGGTCCGTGTCGGACCAGATATGGCTGCGGTAGGACAGGAGCCCGTTTGGTTTGCCTTCCAAGAAAGGCGAATTTGCAAACAAGGCGGTGGCCAGGGGCTGAAGCGCAAGCGACGTGCGGAACTTATGCGCCATGTCGGCTTCGCTTGAATAATCAAGATTGACCTGGATCGTGCACGTGCGCAGCATCATATCAAGGCCCATGCTGCCAACACGTGGCATATGGCGCAGCATGATGTCGTAACGGCCCTTGGGCATGACGGGCAGTTCGGCGCGTGTCTTGTCTGGCCAAAGCCCAAGGCCCAAAAAGCTGGTGTTGGTCTTGTCACCAATGGCTTTCACCTGCTTCAAATGCCGCCCGGTCTCGGCGCAGGTTTGGTGCAGATTCTCAAGCGGCGCACCCGACAGTTCAAGCTGACCCGCAGGCTCAAGACTTATGGCACCGTCGCTGCCGCTCATCGCGATAACTTTGCCGTTCTCGTGCACAGGCTCCCAACCGAACTCGGTCATCGCCATTAGCAGATCGCGAATACCACCCGGTTCGTCATAAGACGGCGCGTGATGGTCACTGCGGTTATAGACAAATTTCTCATGCTCGGTGCCAATGCGCCAACGGTCCTTGGGCTTTTCCCCCTTGGCAATAGCCGCGACCAGTTGATCGCGGGTTTCGATGACGGGATCTTTACGGTCCGAAGTTGTTTTTGTGCTCATGCCGGCGGTTTAGAAATGTCACCGCGATATTGCCAGCAGATTCATGTGGTCACTTAACGGTCGCGTTAAATATCTGATTTTAATTCTGGACAAATAGAAATTTTGTAGCCAGCGAAAACTTTAACAAATTCTTCGGAACATAGGACTTTATAGGTGACTGCAGCTTTTTTGAACGTAACGGAAATCGAAGGGCAGTCGATATCGAACGAGCAGCTGTCTCGGATGCTGCATCGTTATCACTGGGCCTCATCGATCTGTGCAAACAAAGACGTTTTGGAGGTGGCATGCGGCGCAGGCCAAGGGCTAGAAATCATTAGGCGATCAGCCAATAGTTTGGTTGCGGGAGATTACTCTCCAGAAGTTCTTGCGGTCGCCCAAAAGGTTGCCAACTCAAGGGTGGTTTTAAGTGTGTTTGGAGCGGAACAGATCCCGTTTTCAAGCTCTAGCTTTGATTGTATTATTTTATTTGAAGCGCTTTATTACATACCGAGGCATGAAGTGTTTTTCTCTGAAGCTCTCCGCTTGCTTCGCCCGGGGGGATCGTTGCTGATTTCAACCGCGAACAAAGATTTGTACGATTTTAATCCCAGCCCATTCGCAACGCGCTATCTTGGGGCAGCAGATCTTTCGACCGCACTACTGAAGGCGGGATACTCACCGAAATTATGGGGATATCTTGATGTAAACCATGTTAGCTTCCGGCAGCGATTTTTACGGCCAATTAAGGCGCTAGCAGCTCGTTTTGGTTTAATGCCAAGAACGATGCATGGCAAAGAGTGGTTGAAAAAAATCTTTTTTGGGCAAATGGTAAAGATGCCGCCAACGCTAGCAGATTTGCCGTTTGCGTTTGCGCCGCCGGTTTCAATTTCAAGCCAAGTGCCCGACCGGAGACATAAGGTCATTTATTGTGAAGCAAAGAAAATTTAGGAAAGTTTGACTATGTCACTCAAAGTACCATTTTTTGATTGGGCCGGTTATTATGCCGAGAGAGCGGAAGACTTTAACCGCATTATTAATGAAACAGCAAAAAGTGGAAGGTTTATTCTCCAACATGACGTTGATGAATTTGAGGTCAATCTAGCTAAGTTTATTGGGGTAAAGCATGTAATTGCTGTAGCTGATGGTACAAACGCCATACTTTTAGGTTTGCGAGCCTCGGGTATAGAACGAGGGGATGAAATCATCATTCCATCGCACTCATTTATTGCTGCAGCACAATCGATTCATCACGCGGGCGGGGTCAATGTTCCTGTCGAACTTTCAGAGGATGACTGGTTGGTCGATCCGGCGGCAATTGAGGCAGCAATTACATCAAGGACGCGTGCAATTATGCCGGTCCATGTAAACGGACGGGCCTGTCAGATGGCTGCAATTATGGAAATTGCCGGCCGCCATGGACTTGAAGTGTTCGAGGATTCCGCCCAAGCTGCAGGAGCAAAGGTGGGCGGCCAATCAGCCGGTGCCATCGGGCGGTGGGGTACCTATAGCTTCTACCCGTCTAAAACGCTGGGCTGCTTCGGCGATGCTGGCGCACTGGTTACTAATGACGATAGCATCGCAGACAAAGTACGGCGGATGAGAAACCATGGCGCTAATCGGGAAAAATCGATTGAATTATCGGTGGACATTTGGGGGACAAATTCCCGGCTCGATAATATTCAAGCGGCAATCCTCAATTACAAGCTTACATATTATTCCGAGGCTATCGCGAAGCGTCGCGAAATTGCCCAACGTTACCATGATGCATTTTCTCTTATTGATGATTTGCGGCTGCCACCCCCACCTGAGGCTTCGAGCTATTTCGATATCTACCAAAATTACGAGGTTTGTAGCTCAAAGCGGGATCTACTGCGCGCTTTTCTTGCCGAGCGCGGTATTGGGACCATTGTTCAGTGGGGCGGTTTCGGCATACACCAATTGAAAGGGCTCGGGTTCAATGCTGATCTTCCCAAGACAGACCGATTTTTCCGCGAGTCACTTCTGCTCCCTATGAACCACATACTGACCGACGAACAGGTTGAACACGTCGTAAACGGCGTAGTGCAATTCTTTCTAAAAGAGGCTGCGCTATGAATGAACGGTTGCACCTAGGAGATCTCGCCAACCCTGCCCTTTTCACCGCCAATCTTGAGCTGCGAAACGAGCCGACTGATGTTCTATTAGAACATGTTCGCAATATTATGCTAATTCGGTTTGCCGAAGAAGCAGTTGCAGAACTTTCCATATCGGGGGAAGCAAATTGCCCTTGCCATCTCGGAATTGGGCAAGAAGCCGTTGCGGTTGGCGTTTCAAGCGCATTATGCGCAACCGACAGAGTCTATGGAGGACACAGAAGCCACGCCCATTATCTGGCGCTGGGAGGCTGCATCGACGCAATGATGGCCGAAATTCTGGGTAAAGCGAGCGGAGCATCAAAAGGCATGGGTGGGTCTATGCATCTATTTCAGCCCGACGTCGGATTTCACGGGTCTGTCCCAATTGTCGGTGCGACGATTCCGATCGCTGCTGGAGCCGCGCTCGCCTGCAAGATGGACAAAAAGGGAGCGGTCGCAGTCGCCTATTTTGGCGATGGGGCGTGCGAGGAAGGTGTATTTCACGAAACGCTAAACATGGCTTCGGTCATGAAATTGCCAGTGTTATTCGTTGCTGAAAATAACCTGTATTCAAGTCACCTTGACATTGGCTTACGCCAGCCCACCGACTCGGTCGCGCGGTTTGCGGAAGCATCTTCAATCGCAGTTGAGGTTGTAGACGGAAATGATGTACTGGCTGTCGCTAAGGCTGCCGAGAAATTGATTGCAGTTTCGCGGCGTGGCGACGGGCCGGGTTTCCTCGAAGCAGTTACCTTTCGCTGGCGCGGTCATGTCGGTCCGAATGAAGATATCGATGTCGG
>Ga0078894_10004873_pt1 | contig 10305 bp, 6 predicted proteins | sample LauGreSu1BDMLBSD_2_FD_67506 | JGI IMG/M metagenome (GOLD analysis project Ga0078894, IMG submission 67506) | Freshwater lake microbial communities from Lake Michigan, USA - Su13.BD.MLB.SD (version 4) (version 4) | ecosystem: Environmental > Aquatic > Freshwater > Lake | place: Lake Michigan, USA...
ATGCTGATGATATTAGTTTACCTAATCGACTTGCTCTTCAAGTAGCTTTTATGGAAAGATATGCAGATGTGGGTTTACTAGGTACGCAACATATTGCAATAAACGGTAGGGCACGGTCATTTCCTTTGGAACATACTGATTTAGTATGGTATATGTTAAATGCTAGTCCATTTGTTCATTCATCGGTAATGCTAAGGGTTGAAGTACTTAAACAATATAGTTTGTGTTACGATAAGACTTTTGAATTTGCTGAAGATTTAGAACTTTGGACACGTATGAGTAAAGTTACTCAGGTAGCTAATTTACCCCAACGTTTAATTAAATACCGCTATCATTTTGCCACCCACCAGCGCAATAAAGATACCGCTGCAATGTTGAATACAGCAATTAAAAAACAACATATTCAATGGCTTTGTCCTTCAATAAGTGTTTATGAAATAGAACAACTAGCAGTATACTTAAATCATCACCTCATGCATGAATACTCGCTAACTTGGTTTGATCATATGCTAACTTTTTATGATCGCATGCATAATTTAGGAGATCATATGATAGTCGTTTTAAATAGGTCAATTTGGTTTCACCTGGCTTCATCTCCAAAATTGAGTTTAAAAATAATGCTAAAACTTAAGAACTTTAAATGGGTTGAACTTAAACTATATCAGCGCTTATGGATACTCCTAAAGTATTTTAAATAGCTTTGTTTTTTTAGATTACAACCATCTGCTTTAATTAAATTGTAACTATTTTGCATTCATGTGTATTTTTGGTAACATAATTAAATCTATTTCCTAAATAATTAAACTTATTAAAATGCTCAATATCGATTATTGTCTAAATTATTACTAAAGACACCGCATTTTTCAAATCGTATAGCGTAAAAGGTAAACAATAGATACAAATGAATACAAATAACATACCTAATGGTGCAAAAATTTTAATTTGTGAAGATGTGTTTTTGAATTTTTTCGTGCTTCAAAAACTCATCAATAAATTGTATCCACATTTAACGATTATTCACGCTATGGATGGATTAGAAGGAGTTAAGCAATTTGAGGAGCAGGAGTTTGATTTGATAATAACTGATATTGAAATGCCAAATATGGATGGGTGGGAGTTTATAAAATACCTAACGGAAAAGGGGTATAGCCATGAACGAATAGTAATTATTAGCGCTCAAACCGAACAAATGTTGTCAGTGGAAGCCGATAAACTTGGCATCAAAAAATATTACTCAAAACCTCTAACACCCGAAATGGTCAAAGAAATTACAGCGATTATTTTAACTGGTAACAACTGATGAGTTGTTACATATCACGCTTAATTGTTACTTTCAATACACAGCCACCAAGTTCAGTTGAATTTATTTCAATATTTCCTCCCAGTTTTTGGGCAACGAGTTTAATATTATTTAAGCCTAGTCCTAATCCTTGAACATCATTTCGGTTATGGAATTTGGTAAAGGGTTTAATATCATTCGGGGTGGCATTAAATCCAAGTCCATTATCAGTAACCTCAATACAACTATAATTGCCAATAATACTTAGTTTAAGCTTAATGTTGTTATGAGGAGTGGTAAATTTAATGGCATTGTAAACAAGTTCACAGCATATGTAGTTTTTAAGGTAAACCAATAAGGGATTGGTAAAATATTCACCTTCAATTTCCACTTCAACTGTTCTATTCATATTGTGTGCTAATTCATGAATGTTTTTTACAACATCCGTGTTAGTTTTGATAAAAATAGCTTCTCGAATATCTGATTTTAAAAGCTCGTAAACATATATATTGTTGGTTAAGCTAGTAATCGTATAAATAGAGTTTTGTATGTGTAAAAGTAATTGTTCTGATTGCTTTTTATCCTCATCATCGTTTACTAAATCATTCATGAGTAAACTCATTCCACTTACAATATTTAACGCAGTACGTATTTCGTGTCCATTAATGATTTTTGAAAGTTCGTATGTAGATTGATTGGTATATGCACTAATGGTATTTTTAATTTGAAGAGCCTTATCCAAACGGGCGTTTATACTACTAACAACTTCACTAATCACAAAAGGTTTGGTAATATAATCATCAGCACCTAAACTCATCCCTTTTCGCTCATCTTCACGTTCAGCTTTGGCGCTAAGTAAAATAACTGGAATTTGCGCAAGGTTGGTTTTTTTTATCCGAGTAAGAAAATCATAACCAGTAGCATTAGGCATCATTACATCACATAAAATTACATCAGGTTCCATTTGAAATGCTTTGGCTAGGCCTTCAATTCCATCTTGTGCAGTAAAGGTTTCGAAGTCCTGTAAATCAAGCATCTCGGCTAGGTTATCTCTTAATCGCTGTTCATCATCTATTATTAATACTCGCGTCATATTAATCTAAAATTTTGGTAAAGATAAAAGGATAAAACGCTCCACAAAAAAAGTATCCTCATATTTATCAACTTATACCAAAAAATAGCATAAAAAAATGAACCTTTGTATACCCTCAAAATACGATGTTAAATTATACACTAAAAGGAATTAGAATGGGTAGTGGTTCTATTGAGTTACTCAAGGCATTATCAGATAGCTCTAAGCAAATGCTTGGAAACCTGAGCAAGAAAGTAGTTATTGAAGAAGTATTGGCTATTTTAGGTAAGGTAGCTGATGTGGATAGAACCTACGTGTTTCAAAACAATTTTGAAAATGATAAGCCCATTAGTTTCAGCTATGCCTTCGAATGGTGTGCTGAAGGTATTGAACCTCACGTTGATAATCCAGAATTGCATAATGTACCTTGGGAGAGATTTGCGGATTTAAAATTAATATTAGATAGCCGCGAAAGTTTTAGCGCAAATACCATTGACTTAGAAGATGATCCTTCGTTTAAACAAGCATTAGAAATGCAGGGCATTAAAAGTGTATTGTTTATGCCCATTTTTACTGATTATGAGTTTTGGGGATATATTGGTTTTGATGATTGTAAGCAAGCTCGCGCATGGAGTGAAGTAGAAATGCTTACCTTATCTTCAATTGCAGCTAACTTGGGCGCGTTTATTCAGCGTAAAGGTATGCGTAGGCAAATTAACCAACAGCATGCACTCATAGAAGAACAACGTACATTTTATGAACGATTAATTAATAAAATTCCTGCCGATGTGGTGGTAATTGGAACTGATTACAAGTATAAATTTGTAAGTGAGCATGCGGTTGTAAATCCAGAAATTAGAAGTTGGCTCATAGACAAAACAGACCATGACTATGTGGAGTATCGAAATAAAGACAAAGCATTAGCAGATAAGAGACTTGTCCAAATTAAGAATGTGTTAACGACACGTCAACGACAGTCTCACGAAGAAACCTTCCTTATGCCTGATGGTTCAGTCAAGCATCATATTCGTGTGCTACATCCTGTTATTAATCCAGACGATCATATTGATTACATTGTAGGATATGGTATCGATATTACAGCACTCAAAGAACGAGATGCTATAGTGTTAAAGCAACACAACGTAATAGAAGAAACGCCAATTGGAGTGGCATTTTTAGATGCAGAAGGTAAGTACTATTACATGAATAAATCTCATGAAACTCTTTTTGATTATGAGCCAGGGGAGCTAATAGGAAAGTCGTGGCACACGATTTATTTACAAGACGAGATTGATAAAATAAACAATTTGTATTTTCCTGAATTGATAAAAAATGGAAAATGGTCTGGAGAAACATTAGGCATTAAAAAAGATGGCACTCCTATTTGGCAAGAAATAACCCTCACTTTATCTGAAGATGGTGGTTTGGTTTGTATGGTTCAAGATATTACTAAAACCAAAGAGAAATTGAAAGTTGTTGAGCAAATGCATGAGCAGTTGGAGTTAGCCATGGATGCATCAGAGTTGGCCATGGTAACCTGGGACTTACAGGGTAAAGTAGTTAAATTTAGCGAATCGATAAGGCGTATTATGCCTAATTGGAGTAGTTCAATATTAGAAATGCCCATAACAGCGTTTTTATCCTATATCTTCCCTGAAGATTTGAAAAATGTAGAACAGTTATTAGGCGAAATTGCTTCTAAAAAACGTGATACAATTACTGATGCATTTTCAATGGAGTTTAGGGTAAGAACAAAAGGGATGGAGTATATATCTTTATTTGCAAAAGGTAAGGTTTCTCAATTCGATGAAGATGGATTACCAAGCGAATTAAATGGATTTATATTAGATGTGAGTAAACAGCGCGAGTTGGATACACAAGTGAAAGTTAGTGAAAAACGTTATCGAGATTTGGTAGAGAGTATCAAAGAGGTGATGTTTAAAATTGATTTAACCAATCGTTGGAAGTTTGTAAATAAAGCTTGGACTGAAATTACAGGATTTACTCAAGAAGAAACAATTGGAAAGCGTATTACTGATTTTATTCCTGAAGAAGATTATCATAAATATATGCATTGGTATAGAGAATTGTCTAAAAATCCTGCTTTGAAAGTAAATGATGAAATTAGGTTTATAGATAAAAAAGGGAATGTTCTTTTAATTGATTTTAGTGCAAGCGCATTAATTGATCAAATAGATAACACCTTTGAAATTGTAGGTGTAGCACAAAATATTACCCAAATAAAAGCAATTGAAGCTGAGTTAGAACAAAGTAAACAATTGCTTGAGCAAATCGTCTCTTCTATTGATGAGGTAATTTGGTCGTTTGATATTAGCGAAGATAGATTGACATACATTAGTCCTTCTTGCGAGCATTTAACTAACCATAAAGATGTTGTTTTTTACGAAAACGCCAATATATGGTACGATTTGGTAGATAGGCATTATGTTGAACAACTTAATAAATCGGATTTAGCTTTGCATAATGGCGAAAAAAAATCACGTGATATCATTTATCCAATTAATGTAAATAATCAAATTAAGTGGCTAAGAGATCAAGCTAAAGTTGTATTTGATGATGGTAAACCTTCTCGTATTGATGGAGTTTCTACAGATATTACAGAGCTAATTGAGGCTGAGCAAAAACTTAAGTTAAGTGAAGAGAAGTACAGATTAATATCCGAGAGTATTCAAGATATAATTTCTGTATTGGATATAGACGGAAACATCACTTACATATCACCATCTTCAGTAAAAATTACTGGTTATAAGTACGATGATTTATTGCATAATAATTTTTTAAAAGTCATTCATCCTGAAGACGTGAAGCGCGTATTTAGATTTTTACGCGATACGGTTAATCGCAAAGAGAGTGATTCAATTTTATTTAGGTTTGTAAAAGCTAATGGTGATGTTATTTGGATGGAAACAGTTGTTTCTTTATTCCAAACAACTGCCGAAGGTAAAGTACTCATTCAAGCGTCATCTCGTGATGTAACTGCTCGTAAGCAAGCAGAAATTGAATTAACCAAAGCGCTAGCCAAAGAAAAGGAATTAGGTGAATTGAAATCTCGTTTTGTAAGCATGGCTTCGCACGAGTTTCGTACTCCCTTATCTACCATTCGAGTGGGTGCAGAACTGATAAAAATGTTTATTGATAAAGATACCAATAAGCTATCTCCTAAAACCGAACATAAGGTTTCAGACAAGGTGAATGAAATTTTGATTGATGTGGATCGTATCTCGGATTTAATGACCGATATATTAACTATGGGTAAAGTAGAAGCTAGCCGTGTTCCATTTAATCCTTCCATTGTTAGTATGGTTGAGTTTATTGAAGAGTATCTGCACTTCGAAGCGCCACGTATTTTCCATGCACGTAAATATAACTATGTGAATGAAGCCTTAAATGCTCAGATTAATATTGATCGTAAATTAATGAAACAAGTGCTTCAAAATGCACTGAGCAATGCCGTTAAATATTCACCAGCCAATAGTGTAGTTGATATTACCATAAAGGAAGAAAAAGGGAAGGTTAGCATAGTCGTTTCCGATCACGGAATTGGTATTCCAGAAAAAGATTTACCATTCGTATTTGAATCGTTTTTTAGAGCGGCTAATGCCGAAAATATTCCAGGAACTGGTCTTGGTATGCCTATCATAAGATTATTTACGGAAATGAACAGGGGGGAAGTTGCTCTTGAAAGTGTTCAAAATAAAGGAACATCCCTTATCATCACTTTACCTATGGTATAGAACTTATGCAGTAGGTTTCTTCTTGGGGGATACCCCAAAATAATTTTTATAGCTTTTGGAGAAGTACGACAGACTGTTAAAACCCAAATTAAATGCAATTTCAGAAATGTTTGCATGCGGCTTTAAAATCATCTGTTTAGCTAAATCTAGTTTATATTCTCGTATAAACTGATTGGTTGATTTTTGGGTGATATTTTTAATCTTCTTATGAATAGAGGATGAACTGTAATTGAGTTTAACGGCTAAAAAGTCAGCATCAAGCTTATCATTAGTTAAATTCCTATTTATTAGTTCCTTTAGCTGCTCCACAAATAATTCGTCATTCGATTTAACATCTAAAGCCTCTGGTTGAACCATGCTTACAATACGTTGTTTTACAGCAAACTCTGTAAGGTTCTTAACTTTTTGGAGCAATTCTTTTACATCAAATGGTTTAGTAATGTAATCAACAGCGCCTAAGTTAAGGCCAAACATTTTGTCTTCAAATGCAGTTTTGGCTGTTAAAAATATGATCGGAATATGAGCATAGGCCGAGTTTGAACGTAAACGTTCTACCATTTCAAATCCACTCATATCAGGCATCATTACATCTGTAACGACCATTTCTGGGTTATTTTGGTATATTACATTTAACCCATCTAACGCGTTGCTTACCGCTATGGTTTTATAGTCGTTAAGTTCAAAAATATCTTTGAGGTTTTCTCTGATATTAGTTTGATCTTCAATGATAACTATTAACATAATTGTTGTTTTGGTTAGTCTAGTTTTAATACTGCCATGAATGCACTTTGCGGAATTTCAACACTTCCTACCTGACGCATTCGCTTTTTACCCTCTTTCTGTTTTTCTAACAACTTACGTTTACGACTAATATCACCACCGTAACATTTAGCAGTAACGTCTTTACGCAAGGCTTTAATGGTTTCGCGGGCAATTACTTTAGCACCAATACTTGCTTGTATTGGTATTTCAAACTGGTGGCGCGGAATAAGTTCACGCAATTTTTCGCATATTCTTTTACCCCAATCGTATGCTCTTTCTTTGTGAATAATAGCTGATAATGCATCAACATTATCTTTATTCAATAAAATATCAAGCTTAACCAAATCAGAAACTACGTAACCAATCGGATGATAATCAAACGATGCATATCCTTTTGAAATGGTTTTTAACTTATCAAAAAAGTCGAATACAACTTCGGCTAAAGGCATATCAAACTTTAACTCAACACGCACTGCGGTTAAGTATACTTGGCTTTTTAAAATACCACGTTTGCCCAAACATAAGCCCATAATTGGGCCCACATAATCAGATGAAGTGATAATGGTTGCCGAAATAAAAGGTTCTTCTACATGATCAATGTAGTTAGAGTCTGGCAAATCGCTCGGGTTGTTTACCACAATCATCTCGCCTTTGTTGGTATAGCAATGGTAACTTACGTTGGGAACAGTTGTAATTACAGTCATACCAAACTCACGCTCTAGGCGCTCTTGTATAATTTCCATGTGCAACATGCCCAAAAATCCGCAACGGAAACCAAAGCCTAATGCAGCCGAACTTTCTGGTTCAAAAGTTAACGAAGCATCGTTAAGTTGTAACTTGTACATGCTTTCGCGCAACTCTTCAAAATCTTCGGTATCTACAGGATAAATACCCGCAAAAACCATAGGTTTAACATCTTCAAATCCTTTTACACCTTCATCGCAAGAACGGTCGGGGTGTGTCAAAGTATCACCTACTTTTACTTCACGCGCTTCTTTAATACCCGATATAATGTAACCCACATCACCCGCTTTAACTTCGTTGCGTGGTTCCATACTTAAACGTAACACACCAACTTCATCTGCTAAATACTCTTTTCCTGTGGCTAAAAACTTAACTTTATCGCCCTTTTTAATTACCCCATCATACACACGGAAATAAGCTATAATGCCGCGGAATGAGTTAAACACCGAGTCAAAAACCAATGCTTTTAAAGGTTTCTTTTCATCTCCTTTAGGAGCCGGAACTCGATCGACAATGGCGTGCAAAATTTCATGCACACCTTGGCCAGTTTTGCCACTTGCACGCAAAATATCCTCGTACTTGCAACCAATCAAATCAATAATTTGATCGCTTACTTCCTCGGGCATGCTGTGGGGTAAATCTATTTTATTTAAAATCGGAATAATTTCTAATCCTTGCTCAATAGCTAAATAGAGGTTGCTAATGGTTTGTGCTTGTATACCTTGGCTCGAGTCTACAATCAATAAAGCGCCATCGCATGCTGCAATACTGCGCGAAACTTCGTAGCTAAAATCAACGTGGCCTGGAGTATCAATTAAATTAAGTACGTATTTTTTACCATCACGCTCATAGTTCATTTGTATAGCATGACTCTTAATTGTAATTCCACGTTCTTTCTCTAAATCCATATCATCTAGCACTTGCGCTTCCATGTCGCGCTTGCTTACTGTTTGTGTGTATTCTAACAAACGGTCGGCTAGCGTGCTTTTTCCATGATCAATGTGTGCTATGATGCAAAAGTTCCTGATATTTTCCATTGCCGCGAAAATAGGGAATGTATGTGTAATTACACACCAAAAAAAGTAAATGCTAAAAATTGATGTTGCCTTGTTTCAAAAGCAACCTATTGTTAACTATGAAGTCCTTGCAAAACTATCACAAATAATAGCGGTTGCAATAGCTGCATTTAGGCTTTCGGCACCACCAAATCGTGGTATAGTAATGGGGTGAGAAATGTGCGGCAAAATAGCTTCCGAAATTCCCTTACCTTCATTGCCTATAACCAAAATAGCCTTTTTGGGTAGTTCGGTTTTGTGGAGTGAAACACCATTCATAAGAGCTCCATAAACAGGCAATGTGGTTTGGCTTAGTATATCTTTCAGTTCTTGGTAAAATACGTTTACCCTGGCAAATGAGCCCATTGTGGCCTGGATAGTTTTAGGATTGTAAATATCAACACAATCTTTGCTGCAAATAATGTTTTTTATCCCATACCAGTCGGCAATACGTATAATGGTTCCCAAGTTTCCGGGGTCTTGTATGCCATCTAACAAAATGGTCATGTTATTGGTTAATAGCTCTGGTGAAAAATCTAGCTCAGGTATTTCAACCAACCCTAAAACCTCTTGTGGAGCTTGGAGTAAACTGGCTTTTTTCAATTCTTCAGCCGTAACTATGATCAACTCGGTATTGTTTTTGATATCTTGCGCATGTGCATCAGCCCATTCGGGTGTAGCTACCAAACAATTTATGTGGTAGGTAGATGTGAATAACTCGGTAACTTGTTTTTTACCTTCCACCACAAAAAGCTTTAATTCGCTACGTTGCTTTTTTTGATTTAATGACTGAATTAATTTGATACGTGCTTTAGATAACATAAAGGTTTACCTGTTTTTTGTGCTTTTGGCATTGCTGCTAAACGCTTGCAATATAACCAAACAACTGCGTAGCTCGCAACAATTGTTATACAATGGTAGCAAAGTAAAGTCAATAGGCGAGAGACGTAATGATGTGACGGATCCTCTTGCCGATTTTGTAAAACAAAAACCGAATAAGAAGTTTTTAGGGATTACCAAATTAAAAATGCGGATGTATTATTTAGGTTCAAGGTGGCCTGATCGTAAAATTGGAATATACTTGCGAGATAAGTTTGGTGAGCAACCAACTATTTTAGATACTGCATTTATTGAATCTTCGGTTAAAAGTATGCGCTTGTATTTAAAAAGCGTTGGCTTTTATTACCCTGATATAACCTACGAGGTAAAACAACACAGACAACGTGCTTTTGTTACCTATCAAGTTAATACTAACAAGGTTTATCACATTAGTAAATACCAAATTAATTGTGCTGACAGAACCTTATATGATATTATCAAATCTCATGAAAAAGAAGCCATTATTGTTGCCGGACACCGATTAAACAACGAGCGATTAATTGAAGAGCAAAAACGTATTGTTGATTTATTACGCAATAATGGATACTATTCATTTAGCGATGAGTTTATTGGTTTTGATGTAGATACGGCTTTTGGTAATTGGATGGTTGATATTTCGTTAAATATCTTAAACAAAAGTATGTACGAGACACACGCAAAGCATTACATAAGAAATGTATATGTTAATGTGGAGCCAAATGATGTTACAGATGGATTTAAAAATCAGGATACCACCCAAAGCACTCATTTTTATTTTGT
>Ga0078894_10004875_pt1 | contig 10305 bp, 6 predicted proteins | sample LauGreSu1BDMLBSD_2_FD_67506 | JGI IMG/M metagenome (GOLD analysis project Ga0078894, IMG submission 67506) | Freshwater lake microbial communities from Lake Michigan, USA - Su13.BD.MLB.SD (version 4) (version 4) | ecosystem: Environmental > Aquatic > Freshwater > Lake | place: Lake Michigan, USA...
GCGCACATAACGAAAAAGCTCCTTCACAGTCGGTATTTTCATTCCATTTTCGTCCATTTCCTCTTGTATCGGTTGTCTTCGCAACTGATTAAAATACATACAGCAACTAATATGTTTGTCGTAGTCACGTTTCACTTTCCAGCTATGTTTACAAAAGTTGCAAAAGATATTCGCCGACATTCAATTTTTATTCCTATTTCATAGACTAAACATAACACCGTGTTTATCTGTTTTTCGGGAAGAGATACATATTTTTCCTCTTCAAATTACCACCTCTTATAAAGTCCAGCGTTTCATACGATTCCCAAAAAATATCGATGCTAGTCTATAGGAATATTACATCATGAATACAACCTCTTTATTTTCCGAATCGAAAATCACTCAGTATGGAGGACATCCGGTAATGAGCAATGTGTATAAAACGGGCAAATACAAGTATATAACGGTAGACACGCGGTTTCAGGACAACTATTATACCTATGATTCCTCCTCCGTGGCGAATTTCACTATGACGTTGCCCGAACGAATCAACGATGTTCGGTCCATCATGGTCTGCAACGTGGAGGTGCCGATGTCTTTCTACAACTTCTCCGACGAAATAGGCAACACCTATTTCAAAGTGACGTATAACGCCGTCGTTCATTTAATCAAAATCACCAGCGGTAACTACACCATGGCGGACTTGGTATCCGAGGTGCATTCCAAGGTGGACGCTGCGCTTGGTGCAAACAAACTCACATTCGCTTTATCGGGTAGTTATACGACCATACATATTGCAAATGGCGACACAGCCACGGTCGATTTCGCGGTGAATATGGACGGGTCTCTAGACAAGTATCCATTCAAGAGGAAACTCGGCTGGTTTCTCGGTTTTCGCAACACCTCCTATGATTTGGATAATTCCGCGACAATTCGCTCGGAAAATTTCATCGACGTCGCCGGTATACGATACGCGTATCTAGTCCTCGACGAATTCGGCAAAGGTGTCCAGAATTCGTTCAAAGGTCTCATGCCGTCCTCTCTCGTCAACAAAAACATTATGGCGAAAATCACTTTCAACCGAGCCACCTTCCCTTATGGGTCGATTCTTCCGGCCAATAATTTCAATGGCTATTTATTGACGGACCGTAGAGGATACAACGGGAAAATCAACCTCCAGAAACTGCAAGTACAATTGGTCGATGAATTCGGAAATCCAATGAATCTGAACGGACTCGACCTCTCGTTCTGTCTAGAGGCAGAATATGAATAATACAATCAACATAAACACAACATGAACATATATGTATCCAATAAGGTATCCAAATAAAAACAATGGCCACTCATATTTGGTTTCATGAATCGATGCATACCGTCGAGTATCCCAACGGTAATTTCTATTATGGCGAAATGGAAAACGGTCAACGCCACGGATTCGGCATGATGTTATATAAAAAGGGCGGAAATTACGAAGGATACTGGAAAAAGGATAAAAGACACGGAGGGGGGTCGTTTGTTTACCACAACGGGGATGTCTATCGCGGCGAATTCAAAAAGGGAAAACGCCACGGAAGAGGCGAATATTGTTGGAATGGCGACACCGCATTTTACGATTTTAAGTGGCGAAAAAACGAAATCAAGCATCCTCACATTCAAGAGGAATAGAAATACAAATAGAAAACACACTCGTAAAAAATATAGATAATACATTGTGTATATTTTATACGTTCCATCTCATAAAAATAAAACCATGATTCATTTTCATTATGAACCTCCGGAACGCAATCATTCCGCGACGGATTTTCCCATTTGTTTGGTTCAACAGTTTTACGTAGATTCGCACTCATATCGTCACGAGGAAAATGTCTTTTGCCTCCAGAAAAACGTCAACAATCCACATATCCAATCGATTTATCTATTGAACGAGCGTGAATACACGCCAGCAGAACTCGGTGTGAGTGACCCATTGAAAAAAATCAAGCAAACCATCGTGGGAACCCGGTTGTTATATTCCGACGTTTTCGCGTTTGTTCGTAAGTCAGCCATCGAAGGATACATCGTGTTCGCCAATACCGACATTTTTTTGGACGAAAGCATTGCCCAGTTGCGCCATACGAACCTCCATTCCAAAAAACAAATGTATGCTCTATTGCGATACGAATACGAACCAAATAGTCAAAAATCGCAGCTGTTTGGTCCCCGATATGATTCGCAAGACACGTGGATCTTCCATAGTAGCCAAAACATACAACCGGAACAAGAAAAGGTATTACGGTTCGCGTTCGGAAAACCCGGGTGCGACAATAAATTTGTCTATGTAACCAGCATATTAGGATACGTGTTGTTCAATGAACCTCTCTTGATAAAAACCCATCATTATCACACCAGTCGACTACGCAATTATTCATCCGCGGACCGTCTAGGTCCTCCTTATTCAATGCTGATTCCTCATGGAATACCATTACAACGAATTTCAGCCAGTTTTGGACGTCTATCAACCGCCGATATCGGAGAATGGTCCAGAGGATGGACGCGATTCAGCTGGGAAAAAGACAACCGCGCATTGAAAACATGGATCGAAACCCACCTGAACCATAAAACAAACATGATGATAGCTCCAAATGTATTTATTGACTCACTGGCTGTTACGGATTTACCTCAAGACTTTAGTAACATTGAGAAGCATACAGCGGTAAGTTATTTCGGACGGCATTTAATACATTCACTGACGGTCATAGGAAAAACCGCACTAGAAGCATACCATTTCATCCATGTGGAACCATGGACATGGGCACTTAAAGGCCGCAAATTGTTTTTTGCCGTATTTCAGTCGAAAAAAGTAGTGAATACATTGCGCGACAAGTGGTTGATACGCGAACATATTTACGGCTTCGATTTTTTCCCCGAATGCACGGCCGATATTCGCTTCATAGAAAAATCAGACAAGCGACAAGTGACGAACGAATGCGATGTGGTTATTACAGACAAAGAAACCGAGTTTGCAATAGAAATGTTCAAGATGGGGAAATCGGTGATTGTGTTCGAACCATTTGTTCTATCGCTTTTGTTCGGTATATTCGACACGAATACGTTGAAAACGCGCCCCGATGTATTGCGTTTATACATGAACCAATTCTGGACAAAAATTGAATAGCTCAAACCGTTTAGAATTACGATAAGAATATTCATTTATGTATTCAAACGAAACGAAACTTTTTTAAAAATGACGACAACGACGAAATCCATTGCATTTTCGACGTTATCTCTCGAACAGCAGTATGCGTACTTGCGGTTCAAACAAGGTAAAAACCTCTTTATCACCGGTCCGGGAGGGACTGGAAAAACGCGGCTCATCCAGTTTCTGGCGCAACACATGGAGGAAACGGGTCGGCCATTCCAGGTGTGCGCCATGACGGGTTGTGCCGCCGTGTTATTGGACTGCGGCGCGCGAACCCTGCATTCCTGGAGCGGCATGAAACGCGCGAAAGGCCCGAACGATTTAATCGTGAATCGGGTATTGCGCAACAGTTTGGTCGTGAAGGTGTGGCGCAAAATATCGACCCTGATTATCGATGAGGTCAGCATGATGTCGGCGAAAATGCTGGATTTAATCGACGATATAGGTCGAGCCGCGCGCCGAAACACGCGACCGTTTGGAGGAATCCAAATTGTATTAACGGGCGATTTCTACCAGTTGCCTCCCGTCGGCGACCACGACGAACCGAGTAGTCGCGCCTTCTGTTTCGAATCCCCGCGTTGGCCAAAGATTTTCCCTATCGAAAACTGCATCGAATTATGCACGATTTTTCGACAAACCGACCCCGTATTCACGAAACTATTGTTGGAGGTACGTGAAGGCAAATTGTCCGAATCGGGCGCCCAATTATTGAAAACCCATGTGCATCGCAAATACGATTTGTCGACGTTTGGAGGAATTGTGCCGACCAAAATCTTCCCCGTTCGAGCCAAAGTGGATTATACGAACAATTCCATGTATGCAAGCCTGGAATCGGTCGAATTGGAATTTTCGGCGCGAGTCAAAATGGGCGTCAGGACCTATGTGGAAAGCGGTCAACCGATTCCGTCGCAGATTTTAGCGGATTGTGCGAATGTATCCCCGGACCAAATGGAACACGAAGCGACACAAATGTTGACGGATATGCAAGTGGAGGAAACCATGCGATTCAAGATCGGAACCTTGGTGATGTGTACCGTCAATTTAGACGTGGAGGCCGGGATTTGCAACGGGTCACAGGGAATCATTGTGGATTTCGTGGAAAACGATGCGCTCAATGAAATGCCGATGATGTTGGAGACCGGTGCTCGACCTCTGAATCATTCGATGGTTCCTCTCGTCCGTTTCGCGAATGGGTCAGTACGCCGAATCGGGTTCAAATACAGCCAATCTGACGAGTATCCGGTTTTAGTGGTTGCGCAGATTCCTCTGCGTTTGGCGTGGGCACTCACGATTCACAAGATGCAAGGGTCGACGGTCGACATGGCGGAAATGGATATAGGAAAAACAGTATTCGAATATGGCCAGACTTATGTGGCCTTGTCGCGTGTGAAAACACTGGAGGGTGTATACTTGACGGAATTTTATCCGCACAAGATTCGTGCGAATCCGGCGGTGGTCGACTTTTACGGGTTCATTCGGCCTCCAGAGAAAGAATATGCGCAGAAGGTGTTGGAAACGGAATTGAATTTAGACGAACCAGAATCGACGGTGGGGTATCCTCGGTTGAAAAACCCGGTTGCATGGTTAGATAGTTATGCATATTCGAAACCTCCTGTTCCCAAACAATCCCCGACCAAACCAGTGACCAAACCAGTGACCAAACCGATGACCATAAAAGAACAAATTTTGCAAAATATTGGAGGAATACAAAATCCGTCGACCGCATTCGGAATCAAATCGGTCCAGATCCGGAAATTGGAAGAAAAATGTGATGATTCTATATAAAAATGGATAACAGACTATCCGTTCCATACACACCTAAAAGACCAACAAGTGCTAAACCATCAAATAATGGATTTTATAATGGTTCAAGGAAATTAAAAATACCATCCCCTGTAAACAATAATAACTTTAAACATAAGCAAACTTCAAAAAATAAACCATCATGGACAGAAGATACAACTGGAGGAAACCGAAACCGACACCGAAGACGCAAGTCGAGAAGACGTCAACGCAATAAAAAATAAAAAAATTAGATACAACACACATTTTTTATTTTTTCCGCAAAACAAACAAATCACATGATTGTCTATACGATTCCAAAAACAAGATGCCCGGTTCAAGTATTTTACCTGTCGCCTTGCATCAAGGCAAACTCTATTTTCTGTTCGGCAAAGAGAATCCCATGGAGGATTCAGCCCGCGGTTTCTCCGATTTCGGTGGAGGTGTGGACGACGGTGAATCCTTATTCGAGGCCGCCATGCGCGAAGGAAGTGAGGAACTCACCGGGTTTTTAGGCAATCCCTCTCAACTCAAATCCCATATCGAAAAGAACGGAGGCACTTATAAAATCGTCAACATCGACCCGGAAGACCCCAAACGCATGTATACGATACACGTATTCCGTTTCGATTATGACCCGATGCTACCCGAATATTACAATCGCAATCATCAATTCCTATGGAGTCGTATGAACAAACATTTGTTGAACAATAGCAAATTGTTTGAGAAAATCGAAATCGATTGGTTCTGTGAAACGGATCTGAAACGTCGCATGTCCGAGTACCGTCCATTTTATAGGAAAATGGTTCGACGCCTAATCGCGGAACTACCGGAAATCAAGAAATTCATGTGTAAATGCATTAAGCAAAGCGACCAAAAGCGAAGCAAAACGAGTCATGCAAAGAAGACGGTTTCCAAACGTCGACGTCATAAACGAACCATGCGTGGCGGAAAACGATGAGGGTAGGCAACCTACGGGTACAAAAACGACATAACAATTGCCTCCCTTTCAGTTCCGGAATGAAGACTTCTCCACAGAGTGTCCGATAAGAGAACCAACCCTTTACTAGTAGGAGGTTTGTCGTTTGTCGTTTGTACCGTTCGAATAAATATGATATATTTCGTATCTTATTATAATAATAAAACTCCCATTTTTGATATTATAATAAAATGAGCACATGGAAAAAATACGGAGGATTAAGTCACGTTGAAGCACAAAACAGTATTAGTGCCTATTCGTTGTCTGTCGACTTATTTACACTTCGCCAGGCCTATTTCGGTACCTTCGATATTTGCGGTGAACTCCATGTTTCCGGCAATGCTTTAGTAGACAACGATGTACGGTCGAATAACGTTACCGTCCAAAACGACATTTCCTGTAACCAGTTCTTTGTGAAATCCACCAGCAACCATTTGGGCAACATGAATGTGACCGGTAATTTGTCCGTCTTGAACGGCAACGTGCGAATCATGAACGGCAACATTGACCTGAGCAACAACATGTATTTAAGTAAAAAACTGTTCTTAGGCAATTCGGGCCTTTACTTGAACGGCAGCGACATTTCGGGAAACATAGGAATTAATACAGTGAATCCGAAATCCGCACTCGATTTTCAGTCGACCAAATCGTTCTTATTAAACGTCGAAACCACGAATGCGACGAATTACAGTGTCCTCTCGAAAACGGGAGGAGGTGATGGCGCCATCTTGTATGCAGACGCCTCCGTTGCGCGTCTCGATTTTTTCGTGGACGGTTCTGCAAATATAGGAACAACACCGGATGCGAGGTTGGCCTATACATCCGGAGGAAATTTCACCATCGATGTATCCTCCAACACGTCCATCTTATCCAATGTCTCTATATCGAATCGAAGTAACCAGGTAACGAGTCATTTGTATGGTGAAACCGCCGTCATCTACGACAATTCGGCCGGAACATACCAGTATCCCGTCTACCAGAAATCGACATCGGTTAGTGGAAACGCACTTACCTTGGTAGCCAACGACGCAAGTTCCGTCACTTTTGTAAACGTGGTTACGTCCGATAAAAAAGGAATTGCATTGGGAGGTGGTGCTTACCCCAATGACCAGACAAGAGCCATGGGAACAATCGGTCTATTGGATACATCCGGCACATATTGTCCAGCGATCCATTTAGTGGACGCATCCAGCAATGTATATCGCAGATTCGCCATAGGTATCAATACTTATGCCCCCGAACTTGACAACTACGTACTGAACATCAACGGTTCCACGCATATGAAAAACGGTCAACTGACCATCACCACACAGGCCAACATCGAAATCTACAAAATGAGTCTGGCCTCCACGAATTCCAGTTACGGCATTGCAATCGGGTCGCCTTATACGACCGACCTATCATTCAATGACGCAACCTACAAATACCGTCAAAAAGTGTATTATACTACGAATAGAGGCGAAACCTGGAATGATAGTTCAACCGACATCAACAATGGTCTCACCAATACGTCCATTGAACAGGCGGTCAGTGGAGTTCCGCGATACATCAATGATGTGTTCGTATATGACGCCAGTCTCGCTTTTCTATGCGCCAACGGCATTATCAATTATAGCAACATCAGTGGCGAAAGATGGTACGGTATCAGTAACGTCAGTGGTTTACGTAACTATTCTTCCATCTATGCAACCGGCAGTCGCGTATTTGCGGCAGATATCAGCGGTAACGTTCTGTATTTCGACTATACGAACGCCATTTATACGGATTTCAATGGTATTCCAGCAATCAGTCCACAAACTTTGTCGGTCGGATACACCGGCACTCCATATCTACATGGATACGGCACACAATTGTTCTTGGCCGCTGGAAACAATATCTACCAACTCAACAACATTTCCGGCGTGGTGAGTTCTACGTTGAAATTCACGAATACCTATGGCGCTTATCGTTCCCTCTATACCTTGGACGCATCAAACACCATTGCCGTAGGCAGTTCGGTCATTACCTGGACAAACAATGGGTTTTCTACACGCACCGACATCAATGTACCCGGAGTTACATTCAACGGCGTAAGTATCATAGACGCATCAAACGCCATTGCAGTCGGTAATGGCGGCCTCGTCAAATACACGACCGATGGGTACGCCACTTGGAATACAGTTTCACCTGCGATATTAAACAGCTCCGGGAACGGCAATGTCCTGGCCGATCCGTTATACAACTTAACAAACGTCAAATTCCTCGACATTAATCAATTCTATATCACGAAAACAGTGAGCGCCTATGTTTCGGCAACCACATTTGGAAACACCAGTCTCTTCCATTGCTACGTCCCCGAACTATTCAACAATGGAAATAACAATGTACTCGACGTTTCGGGTGCAACGCGCCTATCAGGCGACATCAACATAAACGACGGAGGCCGGATTCGTACGAACAATAGTACTTTTTATTTGCTCGACACATGCGCCAACGTGATTCGTATGGGAGGCGAAGCGGCCAATATCTTTATAGGAAATTCCGTTAGTTCAATCACCACGGTGAATTCGTCTCTCGTGACGAAACAGGACGCCTCGTTCAATGGAAATGTGGTCATTGGAGGAAACACCGTATCCAAAAATTATATGTTTTCCTCTTATTACGATAGTGCGAATGCCGACGGCAGTATCTACATCGGAGGACTAAACAACTCACAGCTCGGACTACCCGTGAATCCAGGTACAAGAAACATCAAGGTCGGCAATTTCAACACGGTCGTTGATATGTCGTGTAACATTTATGTCGGTGGAGCATCTGATGCTGTTATAATTGGCGGTAGTGTGTACAACAATAGCTCATTAAACATTGGTCCACAAATATTTATTAACTATTTGGCGATTTCGAACAGTTCTCCTTCTTGTGGTATGTATATCGGTGAAAGTGGGTCAAAATACGCAGGATACATACTTATATCGAAAGATATGGGAGGATTTATTATGAAATCCACGAAATCGCCGAACGTCATCAAATTAGACATCAGTAATTTAATCTATAATGGTTCCGGTTCCTATAATCAAGGTCTAGTAACCCTCTCGAAATTGACGCAAGGAATCAATGTGGATGCGAGTTACTCGATTGGGGTCGGGACAATTGATTTGAGCAACGTGTTCTTGAAGAACTGGGCGCTGTCGTCGGTAGCCTCCAATCTGCAAACGGTAGATACCAGTATGAGCATTCTCGGAAACGTGGGCATTAACAAATCATCGGCTTCCACCGGATATGTCCTGGATATCAGCGGGAGCGTCTCCATCAATAAACCTCAGCTATTGAATCTGAGAATGTATAACAAATCCGCCACATTCGACTATGCAGCGGCGGGGTTTACGTTGGTAGGTACATCCACCATGTTTTTAGACGGTACGCGCGGATATGTGTTTTCGTTCAACGGTGCGACGTATTATCAATTAAGTACGTCTCCCGTAAATACGCCAACGACCACGATGGCTTTTTGGGTCTACTATACTGGTCAAAGTAGCCAGAATATCATCAACACCACTTGGTGGCCGAATTATTACAATGCATCTGGTCGTTTCACTTCCAATGTATATTATACGGGAGGAGGTCCAGTATTGACCGAATCCACCACGAAAACAACCAATTCATGGCACCATTACGCGATCACAATAAGCAGCACGTTTGCGACATTATATGTAGATGGAGTGTTGGATGCTTCAGCCAGTTTTTCATCCTCTTATAATGGATGGTCGAGAGTGTCCCCTTCGAATGGTGGATATACCAATTATGGATTTGTTGTAGGTTCAAAGGGTACCTTAAGTTCGGGGTCACTCGTAGACGGTTCGTTTAATGGATATCTCGATGATTTACGCGTGTACAATAACATAGCATTGACTGCATCACAAGTATCGGACCTATATTTAAATGGAGGAGTCGTCGCATATGCACTCGATATAAGCGGTAATACTAATATTGGTGGGAATTTGATCGTTTCAAATGGTATTTCCGCAACGTCAACTCAGACCATTGATTTCAATAATAATGCACCCATCATGCGCGGAAACAACATTGCATCCGGTACGGTTCCCGATGCCGCACTTACGAGTAATATTCCCAAATTAAATGCAACACAAACCTTTACGGCTCTTCAAACCTTCAATACCCCATCATCTGACTCGATAAATGTCCGAAACTATATTCAACCCGGTGGACACTTATATGTGAATCAAATTTCACAAATCGGTTACTGGAATGGTATAGGAAACAACTGGTATATCACATACTTTGGAGACATATATACAACAGGAAATATCGAGGCGTCCACTGCGTCAAGAACAATCGATTTCGGTACCAATGCACCCATCATGCGCGGAAACAACATTGCGTCAGGTAC
>Ga0078894_10004876_pt1 | contig 10302 bp, 8 predicted proteins | sample LauGreSu1BDMLBSD_2_FD_67506 | JGI IMG/M metagenome (GOLD analysis project Ga0078894, IMG submission 67506) | Freshwater lake microbial communities from Lake Michigan, USA - Su13.BD.MLB.SD (version 4) (version 4) | ecosystem: Environmental > Aquatic > Freshwater > Lake | place: Lake Michigan, USA...
GAAACATCCCACTTTAATGAATAAGAAATTTACGATTCTAAACGGAACCGCAACTGATAAAGAGCTGGCGGCTCTAGAGAAAGCTCTACCTACGCCGGTTGTAAAGAAAGTGAATACCGCTAGCCTCTGGCGTAAGTCTCAGATTCGACAGCCCTTGCCACGCAAATGGGGGCAGAGCTTCTAATGTCAGATTCAAGAAGCGTTGTTCTAGCTTCAGCTTCGCCATCGCGCAAAAGATTATTAGATTCTTGCGGCATCTCAGCTCAAGTAATTGTTAGTGGTGTAGATGAAGAAGATCCAAAGTTAACCTCGCTTGCACCAAGAGAGATGGTTATTGCACTCGCCATACTTAAAGCCCACACCATCAAATCGCAAGTTGGCGATGAACATTTAATTATTGGCTGTGATTCCACCTTTGAATTTCAAGGAAGGTCACTCGGCAAGCCGCTAACACCAGAACTAGCGACTGCGCGTTGCAAAGAGTTGCGTGGAAACTTTGGTTTACTTCACACCGGCCACTGCATTATTGATACTAAGCAAGGTATCGAGATCAGCGATGTATCAACCTCTAAAGTCTTCTTTGCTGACATGACCGATGCTGAAATTGCAGATTACGTTGCATCAGGTGAACCACTGAATGTTGCAGGTGGATTTACTCTCGATGGACTGAGCGCACCATTTATTTCAAGAATCGAAGGCGACCCTTCCGGGATTATTGGCTTATCTCTTCCATTACTTCGTCGAGTGATTAACTCTTTAGGTTTAACTTGGAGTTCAATTTCTAAATCGGCGGTGAGCGCATGAAGTCTGTATTAATCGCAAACCGTGGCGAAATTGCAGTTCGTGTGGCCCGAGCTGCGCGCGATCACGGAATTAAATCAATTGCTATCTACTCGGATGAAGATCGCACTTCACTGCACGTCGCAACAGCAGATGAGGCTTATGCTTTGAATGGTCTATCGGCCGCTGAAACTTATTTGGACCAGAAAAAGATTATTGAGATTGCAAAGAAATCTGGCGCCGATGCCGTGCATCCTGGCTATGGTTTTTTATCCGAGAACGCCGACTTCGCTGATCTAGTAATTGCAGCGGGTTTGATTTGGATTGGTCCCCCACCAAATGCCATTCGACTTCTTGGCGATAAAGTTTCAGCCCGAAAAATTGCTGCCGAAGTTGGTGCCCCGCTTGTTGCCGGAACTGTTGATCCAGTTGATTCACCTGAAGAAATCGTTGCCTTCGCTAAAGAACATGGGCTTCCAGTTGCAATCAAAGCCGCACATGGTGGCGGTGGCCGCGGTTTAAAAGTTGCACATACGATTGAAGAAATTCCAGAACTCTTTGCATCTGCTGTCCGTGAAGCCATAACTGGTTTTGGTCGCGGTGAATGTTTCGTTGAACGCTACTTAGATAAACCACGTCACGTTGAAACTCAAGTATTGATCGACGCTAAAGGTAATGCAATCGTAGTTAGCACCCGTGATTGTTCGTTGCAACGTCGCCACCAAAAACTGGTTGAAGAAGCTCCTGCGCCATTTTTGACTCAAGCTCAGATAGATCAACTTTATTCCTCAAGTAAAGCGATTATGAAGAAGGCTGGTTACATAGGAGCCGGAACATGCGAATTCTTAATTGGTTCAGATGGGACCATCTCTTTTCTTGAGGTAAATACCCGCCTACAAGTGGAACATCCAGTCAGCGAAGAAGTTACTGGTTTAGATCTAGTTCGCGAACAATTCAGAATTGCAGATGGTCAGAGCATCAATCCGGTGGATCCAATAATCCGTGGACACAGTATTGAATTTAGAATTAACGGCGAAGATCCTGGAAAGGGATTCCTTCCATCGCTTGGAACAATTACAAAATGGGAAGTTCCATCTGGTCCCGGAGTTCGAATTGATGCCGGTTTCGATCACGGTCACACAATTGGCTCACACTTTGATTCACTTCTGGCAAAGTTGATTGTTACCGCGGCGACCCGCGAAGAAGCAATAGAGCGAGCACGTCGTGCACTTCGCGAATTTGATATTGGTGGCTTAGCAACCGCGCTACCTTTCCACCGCGCAATTGTTGATGATCCTAACTTCAATAAAGATTTTAAGGTTTATACAAGTTATATTGAAAATGAATTTAAGAATGAGATCCCGCCTTTCTCTTTCAAGCAAGGAACTGCTGACTCCAAAGCTGCATCTCAGAAGATAATTGCTGAAGTTGATGGCCATCGATTCGAAGTTTTGCTTCATACTCCAGAGCCAATTCAGAAACGACATCGCGTCAAAAGCAATGCGATAACTGCTCTTGCTGGTGATTCACTTGAAAGCCCAATGCAAGGCACTGTTGTGAAAATTGTTAAATCCAATGGCGACCGCGTCGAAGTTGGGGATTTGATTGTCGTCCTAGAAGCAATGAAGATGGAGCAGCCACTTATTGCACACAAGGCTGGAACGATCGCAAAGTTGCAAGTAAATGTTGGCCAGACTGTTGCCAGCGGTGCGACCCTATGTTTAATCGAAGATTAAATAGATATCAGATTAATTACTAAGTGCTAGATTTGTGGCGTGAACTCAACGCTACTGGCAGATAACAGCGAAGCTTCGTTAAAGAAATTCCTAAATACGCTATCTGCTGTTGATGAGGTGGGCGCAAAAGCTCGGGTAGAAATGTTGGCGACTCGAAGCATTAAGACCACAAGCAAAAATTGGGCCATAGATCTAGCAATCCGAATGGTTGATTTAACTACCCTTGAAGGCGCTGATACTCCAGGAAAAGTTAGAGCGCTCTGCGCAAAAGGTGTTTATCCTGACCCAACGGATTTAACAGTTCCTTCTGTTGGCGCAATCTGTGTTTACAACGACATGGTGAAAATAGCTCGCCAAGCGCTTGATGCTGGAGGTGGCAAAAATATTCCGGTAGCAGCAGTATCAACTGCATTCCCATCTGGTCGAGCCAGTATGGAAGTTAAGATTCAAGATACGCGGGACGCGATTGCAAACGGTGCATCCGAAATCGATATGGTTATTGATCGCGGGGCTTTTCTGGCAGGCAAATTAGGATTTGTTTTTGATCAAATCAGAACTATTAAAGAAGTATGCGGGAGTGAAATCCATCTAAAAGTTATTTTAGAGACCGGCGAACTTGTTACCTTGGATAACGTTAGAAAGGCCTCTTATCTGGCAATGCTCGCTGGCGCAGATTTCATCAAGACCAGCACCGGAAAAATTGCACCTGCCGCTACGGCACCAGTCGTATATGTGATGCTTGAAGCGGTTAGAGATTATTACAAAATGACTGGCTCTCGAATTGGAGTTAAGCCGGCCGGTGGAATTCGAAATACCAAAGATGCAATCAAACAATTGGTCTTAGTTAATGAAATAGCAGGCCCAGAGTGGCTTGATCCTTCGTTTTTTAGAATCGGCGCAAGTGCGCTTCTTAATGATTTACTCATGCAGCGCATGAAAATGCGTGATGGGTATTACGCTAACCCTAACTACGTGACGCTGGATTGATGAGAGTGAATAAGTAATGGAAAAGTTTGAATACGCACCAGCGCCAGAATCGGCCGCGCTTGTTGATATTAAGAGCCAATATGGGCTATTTATAAATGGAAAATTTGTTGCACCAAAAGGTGGCAAAACATTCACAACCGTTAATCCAGCAACCGAAGAAGTATTGGCAAAAATTGCCTACGCCGAACTTGCTGATGTAAACCTAGCTGTCACAGCTGCCCGTAACGCTTTTACAAAAACCTGGTCGAAAATGCCTGCGGCCGAACGTGGAAAGTATCTCTTTAGAATTGCCCGAATCCTGCAAGAGCGTTCCCGTGAATTTGCAGTGCTTGAAACTTTAGATAACGGAAAACCAATCCGTGAAACAAGAGACACAGATATTCCACTTGCTGCTGCGCACTTCTTTTATCATGCAGGTTGGGCCGACAAACTCTCATACGCTGGCGTTGGTTCAAATCCAAAACCATATGGCGTAGCTGCCCAGATTATTCCGTGGAATTTTCCGATGCTGATGTTGGCTTGGAAAATAGCGCCTGCACTTGCAACCGGAAATACCGTTGTATTAAAGCCAGCAGAGACAACACCTTTAACCGCACTCTTGTTTGCCGAAGTTTGTCAACAAGCAGGATTGCCTGCGGGAGTTGTAAACATTATTACTGGCGATGGTGCAACTGGATCTCATCTGGTCAATCATCCCGGCGTAGATAAAGTTGCTTTCACTGGATCGACTAGCGTTGGAAAAGCAATTGCTAAAGCAATTGCTGGAACAAAGAAGAGTGCAACCCTTGAACTTGGTGGCAAGGGCGCGAATATAGTTTTTGAGGATGCCCCAATCGACGAGGCAGTTGAAGGCATAGTTAATGGAATTTTCTTTAATCAAGGTCATGTTTGTTGTGCTGGCTCTAGATTATTGCTGCAGGAGAACATCCAAGATGAACTCCTAGAGAAGCTAAAAAACCGAATCAGTTTGATTCGAATTGGTAACCCAATGGATAAGAACACTGACCTTGGTGCAATAAATAGCTCTGAACAACTTTCTCGAATTAAGGAGCTAGCCGATTCAGGTGATATCGAAGGTTCACAACGTTGGAGTCCAAATTGTTCACTTCCGACAACTGGTTTTTGGTATCCCCCAACAATCTTTACTGGGGTTTCACAATCACATCGAATTGCACGAGAAGAAATCTTTGGCCCAGTTCTATCTGTCCTAACTTTCCGCACACCACAAGAAGCAATAGACAAAGCAAACAACACTCCTTTCGGTCTTTCGGCAGGAATCTGGAGTGATAAAGGTTCGCGAATTCTCTGGGCCGCTAAACAACTTCGTGCTGGCGTAATCTGGTCAAACACATTTAATAAATTTGATCCAGCAAGCCCATTTGGTGGGTATAAAGAATCTGGCTGGGGTCGTGAAGGTGGACGACATGGCTTGAGTGGTTATTTGAAAGGTGAAAAATAATGCGCATTGATGTCATGAAAACTTATAAATTATTTATCAATGGCAGCTTTCCTCGAAGTGAATCTGGGCGAGTTTATGAGATCACCGATAGCAAGGGAAAATTTCTTGCAAATCCTTGCTTAGGTTCAAGAAAAGATTTACGTGAATCAGTCGTGGCAGCACGCACTGCACATCACGGTTGGTCAAGTGCTACTGCATTTAATCGTGGTCAAATTCTCTACCGGGTAGCCGAAATTATGCAGGGACGAGCAGATCAATTTGTTGCAGAAATCATTGCGCAAGAGGGTTCAACACCTGCAGCCGCAAAAGCGCAAGTGCAGAGTGCAATAGATACCTGGGTTTGGTATGCCGGTTGGTGTGACAAAATCGAAGCTATTTCGGGGTCATCTAATCAAGTTTCTGGCCCGTTCTATAACTTCTCAATTCCAGAGAGCCTCGGTGTTGTTGCAATCTTTGCTGATGCCAAGCCATCTTTACTTAATTTAGTTTCAGGATTAGCGCCAGTTATAGCTTCAGGAAATACCGCAATTCTTATTGCGAATGAAAAGTTCCCGTTGTGCGCAATTACCTTAGCTGAGTGTCTGGCAACCAGTGATGTTCCTGCCGGGGTAGTTAATATCCTGACCGGAAAGTTTGATCAATTTGTAACTTGGGCTGGTTCACATATGGATATTGATGGCATTGATGCAACCGGAGTCAGCAATAAGGACTTCACAGAGTTGAAAGAGTTAGGTTCAGAGAATCTAAAGCGGATTTATTCTTTTAGCGAATTGCAATCAACCAAGCGAATGACTAGTTTTATGGAGATTAAAACTATCTGGCATCCGATCGGAATCTAAGAACTACTTTACGATTGTTACTTTCCCAGAAATTATTGCAGTCTTTGCGCGGGAAAGTGCGTTCTTCGAAGCCGAATTAGCTGACGTTGCAATTAAATCAATGCCCTTATTCGAAAGCGTGTAATTGCGCCCAAAGACGCCCTTTTCGCCATCTACCTCTTCAGTAATCGCTCTTCCGGCTAGCGCCACGCTAAACAAATCACTGATGGCATTATCAAATCTTTGGTTCACATATCCGATGAGGAACTTTTGGGCATCTTTAGTTGCAATAAAGAATTGATCTGGGCGGACCCCAATTAACTTTATAGATTTCTTCGCCTTCGATAACTTATTTGCTGCTGTTAATACACTGCCATTTCTCGACCAATTTATGAAAAATACATCACTGCCTAATTCGGAGAGTTTGGTTACTTCAGATTCGGCTGATTCCGTGGCATTTGCCGCAAAGACCTTTGTTTTTGGCGCAGCGAACTTAACGCCGGCTCGGAAATTTTTAAGATTAGCCGTATTGCTTGGATTTGAGACATCTCCTAAGTATCCGACTTTTTTACTCTTTGAATTCAACGCAGCCATTGCGCCAGCCAAGAATGAACCTTGATTTAAATCAAAGGCCATGCAGCTTACATTTAGTGATTCGACCCCAGAGCTTGCGACTATGGCGAATTGGGATTCTGGATACTTCTCTGACATATAAATCATTGACTGATTAAAAGATGGCCCAACACCAATTACTAGGTCATATTTGGCTTTGACTAAGAATTCGATTCGATTTTCGCGATCAAAATCTATTCCGGTCGTAACTAATTCGCGCACATCAAGATCCGACAAGCCCAACTTAGCTTTGGCGTTATCAACACCGGCAGCTGCAGCATCATTTATGGCTCGATCACCACGACCACCCGCGTCATAGACAATTCCAATTTTTACTTTTTCTGGTGCTGCATTCACAGGTGCAATTGGCAAAAGTGCCATAAGAGCAGCAATTACAAAAATTCTTTTAGCCACGTGGAATCAACCCAAGCGCGTCATATGCATCTTTTAGAGTTTTGGCGGCAACTGCATCCGCTTTCTCAGCGCCAACCTTTAACAACTTCTTTAAGTGGGTTTCATCCTTCAACAATTCGATGGCTTTCTCTCTAACTGGATTTAAATAATCAACTACAACTTCTGCAACACCTGATTTGAAATCTCCGTAGCCTTTACCAGCAAAGTCACCTTGTGCTTGTTCGATCGTCTTTCCGGTTAAAGCACTGTAAATGGTAAGTAAATTAGATACTCCGGGCTTTTCTTTTTCATCAAAGATTACTTCGCGACCAGTGTCAGTTACTGCACTTTTAATCTTCTTCGCATTGATCTCGGGACTATCCATAAGTTCGATAATTCCACCAGTTGATGCACTTGATTTACTCATCTTCGCGGTTGGGTCCTGCAAATCATTTATCTTTGCGCCAGCTTTAAGAATGTATCCTTCAGGAATTGTAAAGGTCTGGCCAAATTTTGAATTAAAGCGCTGGCCCAGATCGCGAGTTAGCTCAATGTGTTGTCTCTGATCTTCCCCAACCGGAACCTTATTTGCTTGATACAACAAGATGTCAGCAGCTTGCAAAATTGGGTAGGTAAACAATCCAACAACTGTGCGATCAGAACCAGCTTTTTGTGACTTATCTTTAAATTGAGTCATCCGACTAGCTTCACCAAATCCGGTTAAGCATTCGAGAACCCAACTTAATTGATTGTGTGCAGGAACATGAGATTGGATAAAGAGCGTGCACTTTTCAGGATCGAGGCCAAGTGCAATCAATTGAGCAACCGATGCCAGGGTTCGCTTGCGAAAATCTTCTGGTTTGGTTTCAACTGTAAGGGCATGTAAATCAACAACGCAGTAAAAAGCATCGTTCGTATTCTGTAAATCTACCCATTGCTTTATCGCACCCAAATAATTACCAAGATGAAATGAATCATGGGTTGGCTGAATGCCAGATAACACGCGTTCTTTAGAAGTGTTATTCATGAGGTGCATCTTTCCATTCATTCCCCGAGATTAATAATTGCCCAGCACGTTTTCCTTCAATAGTTAATACCGTAATCCGAACCTGATTCACGGTAATTGAATCGTGAGGCTCTGGGATTCGCCCTAGATGATCCATGACTAATCCACCGACAGTTTCATATGGGCCTTCTGGAAGCGCAATTCCGGTTTGATCATATAAATCTTCAAGTGAAATCAAGCTATCAATTTCGAATTCTCCAGTTCTTGCCTGCGGAGTTACTTCAACTTCTTCGGAGTCATATTCATCATGAATATCGCCGATTAAGCATTCGACTAAATCTTCGAGAGTAACGATTCCATCTGTTCCGCCATATTCATCTAGAACTACCGCGATGTGGCTTCGTTTACCGCGCATCTCGGCAAGGGCAGGAAGAACACCTTTAGTTCCTGGCAAATTAAGAACTGGTCTGACTAGTTCCAGAATAGTTTCACCGGCTGAAGAATTAATCTTTGGATTCAACAGATCGCGGACATGAAGGAAGCCGATAACTTCATCCGTGCTTCCACGAGTTACTGGATATCTGGAATGAGAATGTTCGATGGCAACAGCAATTGCATCGGTGATTGAAAGGCCGACATCCATAAAATCGACTTCAGTTCTTGGAACCATAATTTCATGAAGTTGAAGATCTCCTGCAGCAAAAACTTCTTCTACAATTTCGCGCTCTTCTTCACTAAGAGAAGTGTGGCCAGAAACTAGATCAGCTAATTCAGCTTCAGAAATCTCGCTTCTAATCTCTTTGGAACTCAACCCAAAGATTTTAACAATGACGTCAGTCGATTTTGATAACAACCAAATGGCTGGGCGAAAAACCTTTGCTGTGAAATCAATAATTGGCGCTACTGCGAGCGCAATTATTTCGGTTCGATAAAGTGCCAAACGCTTGGGAACCAGTTCGCCAAATACTAAAGAAACATATGCAATCACAATAGTTATCGAGATAAGTGCAAGAGTTTCACTAACGGTTGCAGATAAACCCCACTCTTCAAATACCGGTGAGACATATTCACCGAGGCGCTCAGCGCCGAAAGCCGCTGAAAGAAAGCCAAGGAAGGTGATTCCGACTTGGGCTGCCGCTAAGAATCTATTTGGATTTCTGGTCAGCGCAACAACGCGATCCCCGCGCTTACTCTTTCCTTCAAGCTGGCGGATTTGGGATTCGCGAAGCGAGATCAACGCAATCTCGGCAGCCACGAATACTCCGGCTACGCCAATGAATAGGAGGACTATGCCGATATCGCGGAGGATATGAATGCTCACAGGCGTAAGGGTAACTTCTTTACCTTAAGGTAAACGCGAATTTCCTTGGCTCGGATAGCCAAAGCGGCGCCGGGCGCGTAACCTATGGCAACGCTCACCCGAGCGCGAACTACCTGTTTTACCTTTATCCAAAGGATCGTCGGGCACGTACCTGCCCGGAAAAGGAGTAAGAAAATGGCATCAGTCGTATTCGAAAATGCATCACGTGTTTACCCAGGCACCACCAAGCCTGCAGTAGATAAGTTAAATCTAACAATTAATGATGGTGAATTCCTTGTTCTAGTCGGTCCATCAGGTTGCGGAAAATCAACATCACTCCGCATGCTCGCTGGCCTAGAAGAAGTTGATACTGGATCAATTCGTATCGGCGATAAAGATGTAACTCATGTTGCACCTAAAGATCGCGATATTGCAATGGTGTTTCAGTCTTACGCGCTCTACCCACATATGTCCGTCGCCGAAAACATGGGCTTCGCACTAAAGATTGCTGGCGTAGATAAAGCAGAACGTGATCGCCGCGTAAAGGAAGCTGCAAAACTTCTTGACCTTGAAGATTATTTAGATCGTAAGCCAAAAGCGCTTTCTGGTGGACAACGCCAGCGCGTTGCAATGGGTCGTGCAATTGTTCGCGAACCACAAGTTTTCTTGATGGATGAACCACTCTCCAACTTGGATGCAAAGCTTCGTGTTGCTACACGTACTCAAATTGCTGCGCTACAACGCCGCCTTGGAATCACAACTGTTTATGTAACACACGATCAAGTTGAAGCTATGACCATGGGAGATCGCGTTGCGGTTCTTAAAGATGGCTTGCTACAACAAGTTGATACCCCTCGTAATCTTTATGACAAGCCTGCAAATGCATTCGTTGCTGGATTCATTGGCTCACCGGCCATGAACTTGCTTAACGTTCCAGTTTCAGGTGGCAAGGCGAATCTTGGTGGATTTAGTGTTGATGTTCCTGCTAGCTCGGGCGCAACCGTAACCGTTGGTGTTCGTCCGGAAGGATTTACTCCTGCTACTTCAGGTGGCTTCGATGTTCTAGTAGAAGTTGTTGAAGAGCTTGGCTCTGATGCATTCATCTATGGAAAGCCAGTTGATAAGAGCATTAAGTTTGCACAAGAGACTGATGAGGGTGCCCAAGTAATTGTTCGTTGGGATCCAAAGAATCCACCTAAGCCAGGTGCGAC
>Ga0078894_10004878_pt1 | contig 10301 bp, 17 predicted proteins | sample LauGreSu1BDMLBSD_2_FD_67506 | JGI IMG/M metagenome (GOLD analysis project Ga0078894, IMG submission 67506) | Freshwater lake microbial communities from Lake Michigan, USA - Su13.BD.MLB.SD (version 4) (version 4) | ecosystem: Environmental > Aquatic > Freshwater > Lake | place: Lake Michigan...
AGCTGCAGGGTTCCGGATTGCTCCGGCGTCAAAAACAAGAATAAACGAAAAAGGCCCCTTTCGGGGCCTAAGTCGTTACTTCTTTTTATCCTTCTTCTCTCGCTTATCCTCAGCCTTTTCGCCCTTCTTGCCTTCCTTGGCTTCATGGCGCTTTTCTTTATTCTTAATCTTCTTTACAATTTTTTCATCAATTTTACGATCAGCAGTTTGAGACTCTGGCTTGTTGCGTTTGCCATGGGCATCGTCCATTTTCTTGAACTTAGCCTTCTCTTCTTTGTCCAAGCCCTTAGTGGTCTTGGCGTCTTGCTTCTTGTCGTTCTTTTCGTTATAAGGCATTTTCTTAGCCATTACTTTTTACCGCCTTTAGGCTTCTTCTTGCAAGCACCCTTGCAGTTAGGCTTTGAGCATCCACATCCGCATGATTTACACATTATTTTTTACCTTTCTTAGGGGCTGGAACTTTATCCTTGCCTTTGCCTTCAGGTACACAGTTTGGCACCTTCTTACCGTTTTGAGTCTTCATTCCAACTTGGACGTATCCGTCCCAGCATGGGTTCTTAGCCATTACTTACCCTTCTTGTGGGGGTTCTTCTTGTGCCAGTCTTTGGTGGCTTTTACGCCTTCCTTGACTGTCTTAGCCCCAGCTTTCTTAGTAAGGTTGATCTTATCGTACTTTCCAGCTTTAGCACTAGCGGCGTGGTCAACTATAACTTCGCCTTTTTTATTCTTCTTTACGACGTGGTCTGCCCCACCAGCTTTGATCTTAGTCACTACCCGGCCTGCCCGTTATTTATAAAACGATCTTTTGCATCAAATGGAGAGTAGTTTGCAAAGTCTTGGAATTGAGGGTCATTGACCAACTCTTCAGGGTTGACCTGGTAACAGTCGATATCAAAAAGAGTGTAGTCGTCTGTAATGATTCCTTTTGGAAGGATACGCTTTGGTTGAAACACTTCATTTTTAAATACAACTCGGTCTCTTAAGTACGCGTCTGGGTTAGAGGGCAAGAACCTAAGCTCTGGGATTGGAAGAGAGTCCCCACCAGAAAGGGAAGACCCGTCAATAACGTCCATGTTAACCGTAATGCTAAGTACGTCGGTGTTATAGAAACCACGTTCGTTCTGAACAGTAACGCCTTGTGTAAGGGTGGCGTTAACTACAGGGATATGGTGAGGCCCGTGCCAGTGTCGTCCACCGTTAGCTCCAGAAGAACCTACGTCATACACAGGGTCAACAAAAGAAAGGTCGGGTCTGTATAGCCACCACTCAATTACGTAACCGACTGTACGGACTACTTCTTTTGTGGTGCCAGAAATAATCGAACCACGTTCATGGTTGATGTTAAATCGGCCAATTACTTGTTCTCCACGCATAAGTACAGTTTACGTCTAGAGGACTTATTTGCCTGCTCTAATAACGTCTAGGTATTGAGGGCCTTTTGTGTGGAACCAGTGATCAGGCTCTACATAGTGAAAAAAGATCATAGTTACCTGGTTATTTTCTGGGTCGGTAAACGCATTACGCCAGTGCTCTTGGTCATTTCCGTAGTAAGCCAAAGCTTCATTTTCCTGAAGAGTGTAGGGCTTTTCATCTACCCATAGATCCCAGGGAGTCTTTTGAGTGACGCACATATCCAAGGTGTAGGTGCAAGCATTATCATCTTTATGCCTGTAAAGGTTTGCTTTTGGGGTCTCATACATAGCGCACAAAGAGTACGAAGGTAATAGTGTCGGGCTATCAAAGACTTCTCTAGCAAGGGGCATAAGCTCTTTAGATATCTCGTCTAAAATTGGATCTCGACCCAACAAGTACCTACCAAACGGGGCTGACCATTCTAAGGTTGATTTATCTTTTGATCCTAAATACTTAACTAAAGCTGAGTAGCTTTCCGGGTCTAGTATGTTTTTAACTACTTTAGGTTCCGGTCTCATTACTCAAACCAGTTCACTATAGTGTAGCGCTTACCTGCATCAACAGGGTAAATTTTGTGGTTATACACATAGTTAGCCGCAAATAAAATTGCTTGATTTGCTACTGGTTTAATCTTTAAATCAAAACGAGGAAACTCAATCTCTCCGCCAATATAGTTATCATTTAGGTAATAGGACATAGAGAAAGTACGCGGGTAGATCTTGTTGTCATCAATGTGGTTATCAAAATGATGTCCCTTACCGTACTTAAGAAGCTGCCAATTTTCTCCTGTAGCGTAGGATAGAACTCCAAACTCTCTAGCGTAGTCAGAAACTACGTGACCTAAAGACTCATTAAGAAAGTCATGCAACTGAAGAGTTACGCCTCCTTGAGCCCTAAGACTTGGGTTTCTATCGTATGGCGGTATGCCAATAGACTCGACGTCGCGTACGCTGCTAGATACTTTGTGATCAACCTCTGGACCGTCTTCTACTTGTCGTACGGTTCCAGGTGTCCAAGCAAGATTTTTAATTTCTACCAAACCTTCTAGGTCAGAGATAAAGCTTTGAGGGTCTTCCATAACATCGTAGTAAGCAACAATTCCCGGAGCTATGTGTTCTTTTTTAATATCCACAATTATTCCTTAATTTCTGTTGGTTCCCACTTGCCAATTGGGCAAGCAGCTTCAGCTAGTTTTACCTTTAGGTTCATAAAGCAACCACACTTCTTGCATTGCTTTGTTAACTTAATAAGCTCTGGGCACGACTTACAAACATCGTAGCGTTGTTCCGCAATTTCATCTGTAGTCTTATTATCGGCCTGTAGTAAATCCCACGGCCGTGTTGTTCCCTGTGCTTTTTTAAATTTTTGCCAAGGGGTTAAGTTTTCGTCGCCCATTTTATGCTCCTTATATTAAATTGCCTTTAGGTTGTGTGTCAACATGTTCTTTGTAAAGAGGACGTCCTCATCTTCAGTGTCAAAGAGATAAACTGTAGCACTTTCAAATACTACATCATTAGACAGTACCATTGTCCACTCGAGACTTGAAAGGTCGTCCCCGCCCCTCTTCAAGACGTTGTCCCCAACAGTTATATCCCCTGCTTGAGCAAAGAAGTACTTGCCTGCCCTCTCTACAAGGATGTGGTGTTCTGCTGAAAATAGATCTCCATTTATAGATAGATACGCCTCTACCGTACGAGTAACTACTACGGACTTGACTGTGGTCTCTAGCACCTCTACCGGAGTCATGCTCATAGAGGTCCAGTTTTGTAAGGTGTAGACTGTTTCGTCTGAGCTTAGTTCCTCAAAGCGTACGGAGTGAACTACATCACCTACCTTTAAGTCTTCAGCTTTAACAAACCCGTTAGGTGTTGAAATAAGAGTTGACCCTACAATACAGCCGCCTCCCCCTACCGAAGGAGTTGGCGTTGGGTTAACGCTAGGCGTTGGGTTAACGCTAGGCGTTGGGTTAACGGTAGGAGTTGGGTTAACGCTAGGAGTTGGGGCTACATATCCGCAAGACGGGCTGTTCAAAGAGCAACAACAGTTGGTTCCAGCACAGCACCCAATAGGGTCGCACAAATTTGTTCCGTAACAAGTGGTGTACGGACCACAACTGCAAGCAGTAGGAGTTGGCGTTGGGTTAACGCTAGGCGTTGGAGTTGGGGCTACATAGCCGCAAGCTGCTGAGTTTGTACAGCTGCTGTACGTAACAACAGGTGTGCAGTCATAGCTGTAAGTTCCGTCTGTACAGTACTTACGCCTATATGTAGTGGTTTCTGTACAGGCTTGAACACCGTTACAGACGTTATATGAAACGTCTGGTGCGATATTGTTTTGAGCGCCGCAAGCGCCGCAAGTAACTTGCGGTACGCAAGAGCCGTCTACCGTACTCGCTGATGGGCAAGTAGCGCACCCAGAATACGTAGTTGTGGTTGTATTGATAGAGCCAGAAGCACAAGTAGACGTCGGTACAGAGCGAGTACCAGGAGTAGTTGAGGTATTACATGTGCACACCACAGGCGGAGTACACGAAGCTCCAGAAGCTCCGTTCTCAATACATGCGTCTTGTGTAGTACATGGAGAGCAAGAGGACGGAGAAGCTACGTCTGCGGCTGTACATAGGTGGTATCCAGGCAAAGAACCGCCGGTTCCGTATTGATTTGTACAAGGGTTTACAACTACTTCGTTACAGTTTCCTGCAGCAACGCTAATGTTAGGACAGGTTCCTGGGGTAACGCACGTATATGCTTTTGTACGAGTTCCACTTGTACCGCAAGGTTCAGTTTGAACTGATCCGTTAAAAGTACCGTTTGCTGCGTTAACTGCTTGAACGGTACCGTCTCCGTACACAATGTTGGTACAAAGGCTGCAGTCATACGTAGGGGCTACGCTAACAGAGTTGTAGGTAAAGGTGAGAGACCCCATAACAGGTACGCGACCATTGTAAGCCTGTACCTGTACAGAGCTTCCAGCCGTACCTGCGGGCATTGTAATTGTGTACGCGGAACTACTTTGACGAGTGTAGGAGCCTAAGTTAGTTCCATTTACAGAAATGTTTGTTAAGTTTGAAGGAAACGACCCATTAAGAGTTACGGTGTAACCGCCAGCCGCTGCGCCACTACTTGGCGACAAAGAAGTAAAAGAAGAGTCTTGTGCAGGGTCCGGGGTAGGGGTAGGGGTAGGAACAGGTGTAGGTGTAGGTGTAGGAACAATGACAGGAAGAGGCGCACACACTGAGCGCCAAGTTCCGTCTACTTTTACCCATGAAGCGTCTACTATTTTCCAAGAGCCGTTTACTTTTACCTGACCGCAGCTTGCGCTAGTGTTCTCAGTTACAGTACGCCAGGTCCCGTCTACCTTGATGTATGTTGCCATGGCTTAACTATACTTCAGCCAGACGTCCCCATCACTACCACCGCTTGGAGTCGAAGTTGATACGGTTATGTTTCGTACTACTGTAGAACCAGTAGGTGCGCTAGTCACTGTTCCCGCAATTGCGGCAACCGCCCCGATACTTACAGGGGAGATGTAGTCTGTTGCACCAATAGCGTGCTGCGTAGCGTGGATTGCTGGCGCAGCTCCAATAGTTGCTGGGTTTGTTTGAGGAGTTCCAAAAGACTCCCAAGACCCTTGAGTTTTATTCCATCGTCTTAGTCCCATTAATTTACTCCATACACTAGAACGGTTCCGCCGGCAAAAGCACCTGCAGATAAAGTTAAGCCAATGGTGGTAATAGGAGTAGCGTTTCTCCATAAACCATAGGCTAAAAAGATTGAAGAAATATTTGTAGAGTAGTTAGTATAGAACCCTTCACACCTTGACCAAGCGTGAGATGTAGAATCATATGTGTCTATAAAAGTAAACGTAACGTGGTTTGTAGAGATACCCGGCTTAATATTCTCTAAAGAAAATAAAGCACTTTTTGCAGATCCAGTAGAATCAGCGTAGTTTGCTGCGGCATCTCCGTTAAGAGTTACAGCTAAAGTTGCTGCTTGGGTAATGTTCAACCCTCTAATTACTACGTAAGTATCCTTATAGTCTGGACTCACGGTACAGCTCTTTGTTGCTCCGCCTGTAGATAAATCAATTGTTTGGATTAGGTTTTTTCCTGCGTTGTTAAGCGCGTCGGAGTCAATCCATACGTCTCCATCAACTGGGTTGGTTGGGGTGGCAGGGCCTACGTGAATGGTTTTACCAGGCTTGTCGTCTGTAAATTTAATTGGGCCAATTTCTTGACCATTAAGTTGAATGGCCATTATGCAGAAATCTCCGAACCAAATGCTTGGAAGGTTAGGTTAGCCGTTGAAGCGTATACGTAGATAGCGTCCGCTGCCGCTAAAGTAATACCAAGGGTATAGCTTGCTGTGCTATTTGCAGGAACAGACACGTCATACGCTAAATACTGCTTGTTGCTTTCTGCATCCCCAGCTTGACGAAAAGAGATTCTATATGTGGCGGATGTTGCAGCGCGGTTGGCAATAGCAATGGTAGAAACCACTGTAGAGATGTTTGAGCCTACTGGGCCATAAAGAAGAGTTGGGGTAGTAGCACTAGGTGCTGACTGAGCAAGGATCTTATAAACTGTGGCCATCTAGGCTCTCCTTTGAATAAAACGCTAAGTTACTTACAAGGCGGGGATCGTTTGGATTTAATTCTACCGCTTTACTTCCGTATTGCATGGCTTTCTCAAAATTTCCTAGATTGTAGGCTGCAATAGCTGCGTAATCCCAAGGAGCTGAGCCCCAGGCAAACTCTTCACATAGATACTCTAGGGGTTTTACAGTGATCTGCAGGGCCCGTTCAGCCGCTTCTAGGCAGGCTGTCCACATACTATGCTCATAATAGACCTTAGATAGGTCTACATAGGCCTCTCTCCGATCTGGAGCTTCCTGACAAGCTTTTAAGAACCAAGCTATTGCCTCTTGGTAATCCTCTTGTAGCTTGGCTATATATCTCATAGACGCAGCACGTTCTGGTTTCCATACAGCTTTAGGTAAAGCTAGGTGACGTTTAAATTCTTGTTCGGCTTCCTCATTACGACCATAGAAAAAAAGCTCTCTGGCATAGTAAAAAGCGTTTCTATCGTCATAGGGATCTTCAATTACAGATTGAGCTAAAAGAGGCATGTATTGAGACCTAGGCTTAGAGCTATCTGGGTGGTGATGGATTTCTAAATCAACCCAATGTTCAACTTGATCAATACGGTCACAAACCATAACCTCGTGCACGGGGTGCTTCCAACGGTAGCCGTGACGAGAGTGGATCTTATCCCCGCCGTATTGTAGACCTGGGGTGCCGTCTATGTTCCAACTCCACGTGTACTTATACCGTGGCCGTGTTGTTTGTGTTGGCACAGCCTCTAAAGCTTTACGCCATCCTGGGACTAAAACTTCATCAAGGTCTAGAGCAATGCAGTAATCAATATCATTTGGGATGTACGCAAGACTAGCGTTTCTAGCATCGTCAAATCTCCAAGGTTTAATTGAAATTTCAACTACATTTATACCAAGAGACCTAGCAAGCTCGACAGTGCCGTCAGTAGAACCAGTGTCAGCAATAAGTAAGTAATCCGCTTCTTGTGCCGATTCATACCATTCCTTAACAAACTGCTCTTCGTTGAGGGCTATCGAATAGACAGCTACCTTCATTTTGCTCCGATTTATTCAGCGTAAACGGTCTCAAAACCGATTGTATTTCCTTCTTCGTCTTTAATTTCAAAGGTCTCTGCTCCTGAAGCATCGACTCCTAGACTAACTCTTGACTCACTCATGTTGTTTTAAACCTTCCCCAAACACCAATAGTACTGGATGCAGATACCGTAGTTGACGCTGGAAGGTCTGTTTGACCTCCAACTACGCCTGTAATTCTAGGCGCTAGTGTAGATAAAGCAGCCGGTGGAGTGCTAAACGCGGTGTACACAGACCCCGGTGTAGAAGCCAATACGATTACTCCAAGAGCGTACCTAGTTCCTGCAACAAGCTCATATGTACTTGGGTACCCACCGGTTGTGCTAAGTACCAGAGTTGCTAAAGTATTTGGCGCTGTAAAAATTGATGTTGTATTAGCAGTTCTTGCTACCAAAGTTGCGGCTCCAGTAGTTTCATCAAAGGTATACAACCCAAAACGAATAAGAGAGGTTCCAGAAGTTAAAGTTCCAGCAGAAGCAACACTAATTGAGTTGACTGTGGTAGTCCACATAGATGTGAAGAATGTAAAGTACACCGATCCGCTAGTCAATGTTGCGCTTGAGTTGCCTGTACGTGGGTACACGTCCACAACAGAGGTGTTTTGATTCATAGTGCCGGCAATATTTGTAAAGATATCTGACCAAGCAACTCCGGCTGTTGCTGCAGAGTTTGCCGCTAGGACATACCCGTTTGCACCCACTGGGAGACGAACTATGGTGTTAGATGCTGAGGCAGCTAGTAAGTCGCCCTTTGCAGTAGCTATGTCCATACCTAAAAGGCTTGTTGTAGCCGTAGGTAGTGTTAACGTACCTGTATTAGTTATGGTAGAAATTGTTGGGCTTGTAAGCGTTAGGCCAGCTAAAGTTGTGGTTGTTGCCCCTAACGTAAGCGCTGTAGATCCTAAGGTCAACCCAGGGTTAGCTAACTTAGCGTTAGTTACGTTAGCGTCTACAATCTTGCCTGTTGTAACAGATAAGTCTGCGGGTGTTCTAACGTTAGTAAGGCGAGTATCAGTTCCGTAAACTACCTGTGAGGTAGACGCATCCCCAGTTGCTGGCACGTCTTTTACAGAAGCTGTACCGAGCCCAGTTACTTGGGTATTAGCAATAGAAAGCAAGGATTGATTAATACCAATATTTGCAGCAGTCGAAGTGCCGTCATTTGTAATTGGCCCAGTTACAGATATTACTCCAGAAGGGCCGGTTGCACCTGTTTCGCCAGTAGCACCAGTAGCACCTGTTAAACCTGTGCTTCCTGTAGGACCTGTTGCTCCAAACCCAATTACATCTATTTGCCCGTACATCATTGCGTGGAACTGGCACTGGTAATAAAGAGTATTAGGTGCGTCTAGTGGGACTTCAAAAACAACTTGTCCAGACTGTGTTCCGGCACCTGTAACTCCAGAAGAGTACACGTTCCCAGAAACATATCCATTACCTGTTGTTTGAATCCAGAATGGGTGCCCTGTAGCATTTACGTTAAATACGTAACGAGCTCCACGTACAAGTTGAAGAGTTGCAGAAGCAACGCCATCGATTGAGTATGAACCAGAGCCATTATTAGTTACAGCAAAATTAATTCCACCAATTGGACCTGTTGGACCTGTAGGACCTGTAGGACCAGTGGGACCTGTTGCGCCAATTGCGCCTGTTGGTCCGGTAATTCCTTGAGGACCAGTAGGCCCTGTAATTGATAAGCCTTGTGGACCAGTTGGTCCGGTAGTACCAGAAGAGTATGCAAGAGAGTTCCAAGCAGATGTTCCGTTACCTACTTTAAACTTACCAGTATCGTATTCATACCCAGCTTCACCTTGTGAAAGAATTGGGTTTGCGGTTGTCCACTCTGTGGCGGTGCCTCGTCTAAACTGAACTTTAACAGCCATTAGCAGTCACACTTCTCTTTCTTTTTCATTTTCCACCACATCCATACGTGATGTGCGGCCATAAGACCCATCAGAATCCACATGACGGTCATTTCACTGACCCCACCGCCAGTAGCCAATACCATATTTTCGTGATCATGCATTAGCCGTTAACTCCTCCGCAATCAACTGGGGTAACTCCACCGTAAACAGTTGTTGGTGTTCCACAATCTACGTTTTGAAATATAGGGCCGGTTGGTCCTGTTGGTCCTGTTGCACCGTCAATACCTGCACCAGTTGCTCCAGTTGGTCCTACAGCGCCGGTTGGTCCTGTTGGTCCTACTGGACCTAAAGATTCTTTAATGACCCACTTAGCGCTATCCCATTTCCAAGTGGTCAATCCAACGGTGAACTCTTGGTTCAGCGTAGGAGAGTTTGGAAAATCAATAGGCATACCCCACAGTTTACCTCAGGGTTATTCGTATGACTTCTTAACCCAAAGGTGCTTTTTGTAGCCCCCGTACAAGTAACGAGAGACGTTAAAAAGTTGTTTTTTGACAAAGCCCTGGTTATGGGGGATAATTTCTGATGTCCAACCCTCACGCTTTATAGGTATGAGCTGAGCTATCGGAGTTCCCGCAGGGATGATTCCAGTAAAGTCTTTTTGCAAAAAGAACGGTATTTGTCCGCCAAGAGAAAAATTGTCTGAGTCCATAATTCCAGCGGTTGTGGTAAAGGGAAGTTCAAACCTGTTTAAGGGGTGAACCACAAGAAGGCTGTAGCCTGGCGGGGTAATTGATGCCCAATGAAACGTCCAAGCGTATAGGTCTTGATCATGACCATGCGGTCTTGGCAAAGTTACTGCCATATTTTTAGGGCGGACTTCTATGGGGCCAGGTTCTTCATTCCAAAAGAACCCGACCCCACGTTCGTCACGTTGAACGAGAAGGTCAGCAGGCAGCTCTAGTGCGTACCCTGCAGTTAATCCATCCAAAAATGGCACACAAAGTTTTAAGTCTTTGTTAATACCTGCGCCTTCCGGCAAGACTTCCATCTTTCCAGATCTAAACCTTTTAGCGCTTTTATACCAATCAGGTACGTAAGCCTTTGCTGGTTTAGGACGCGGGTACATGTCTTCAACTTCTTGGGACATTGCCATAAATCGGATTTTTTTCATCTTACAGAGTTCCTCCGTAGTACAGAGTAATTCCCATAAAGATAATAGGGACCACTAGCGCAGCAATAGCCTTGTAGTAATCCTTTAGTGGGGTTTTGAAATAACTCTTACCTACCACTAAGCACTTATGAGTTGGGGATAGCATGTATCCAGCATAGTCTAC
>Ga0078894_10004879_pt1 | contig 10301 bp, 6 predicted proteins | sample LauGreSu1BDMLBSD_2_FD_67506 | JGI IMG/M metagenome (GOLD analysis project Ga0078894, IMG submission 67506) | Freshwater lake microbial communities from Lake Michigan, USA - Su13.BD.MLB.SD (version 4) (version 4) | ecosystem: Environmental > Aquatic > Freshwater > Lake | place: Lake Michigan, USA...
GACCGTTCCCTTTTCCGCCCCCAAAACCCATCCACCTATGAAGCACCGTCGCCTGCTCCCCCTGCTCCTCTGCGTTGCCGCCCTGTCCCCCGGCCGCAGCCAACCCGCCGCGGAGATCGTGAAACTCAGCGAGTTCGTCGTCGATTCCTCCACCGACCGCGGCTACGTCGCCACCAACGTCGTCAGCGCCTCGCGAATCCCGGTGCCGCTGCGCGATCTGCCGCTCACCGCCACCGTGCTCACCGAACAGTTCCTGCGCGACTTCGGGGCGCTCGATCACAACGACGCGCTCCGTTACGCGACCGGCATGCGCAAGGCGTTCGAGACCGAGACCGCCTACTACCTCCGCGGCCAGCGGATCAACTACCAGCTGCGGAACGGCTTTGTCCGCTGGGATTTCACCCCCGCGGTCAACCTCCAGCGCGTCGAAGTCATCAAAGGCCCGGCGGCCATTCTCTACGGCCTGTCGTTCCCCGGCGGCGTGGTGAACTATATCACGAAGCGGCCGATCGCCCGTGATTTCGCGGATGTCGGCTTTGAGTTCGGCAGTTTCGACTACCTGCGCGGCACGCTCGATCTCAACCGCCAGCTCCTGCCCGACGGCAAACTCGTGGCCCGGTTGGTCGCATCCAAACAGGAAGGCGGCAGCTTCATCAAAGACGATCCCAACATCATGGAGACGTTCTCGCCGTCGCTGATCTACCGGCCGCTCGAGGGCACGACCGTCTTCCTCGAATACGACTATTCGTTTCGCCGCGACAACCAGTATGCCTTCGGCCGGCCGTTGATCGCCACCGGCAACTTCGTTTCGACCGGCATCCGCTTCGGTCCCGCGCAGCTGCCGATCGACACGAGCCCCGGCTCCGACGGCTTCAAGGACCAGTATTCCCGCTCCATGACCTTCGAGGTGGAGCAGAAGCTCGGCCGCAATTTCACCGGCCGCTTCATCTACAACTACGCGTGGCGCGAGGAGACCGAAATCAAGTGGGGGCAGTTCAGCGCGCTGGCGGGCTCGCTCACGGCCAGCCCGAACGTCTATGCGAACAATTTCCGGAATTGGGACGAGAGCTACCAGGCCGAGTTGGTGGGGCGCGTCGAGACCGGCCCGATCAAGCACCGGTTGCTGGCCGGCTTCCAGTATTTCGACCGCGAATTCCTCCGCCGGCAGCGCAATCAGCTGCCCCAGTTCAACCGCACGTTCACGCTGTTCAACGTGCCGCCGGTGCCCTCGACGGATTTCTTCAACACGAGCGTTTGGACGCCGATCGCCTACACCGGTTCGAGCGGAGCCGAGCTGCCCGGGTATTACCTTGTCGATACGATGAGCCTGCTGGACGAGCGTCTCTACGTCCTCGGCGGTCTGCGTTACACGGAGATCACCCAGACGGACCCGCGGGCCGGCACTGTCCAGCTCACGCAGGAGCGCCTTAGCCCGCAGATCGGCGCGAGCTTCCGCGTGCTGCCGAACCTCTCGTTCTACGCGCTCTTCTCGGAGTCGTTGCAGCCGAACGGCTCGAACACCAATCCGGTCGGCTGGGGTCCGCAGGGCGCGTTCGATCCGCAGCTTGGCCAAGGCTACGACGTCGGTTTCAAGTTCGCGTTTCTAAACGAGAAAATCTCCGGCAGCGTCGCCTACTTCGACGTCGCCCGTTCCAACGTGCCGCAGACCGACAACGCCCTGACCAACGCCTTCCGCGCCGCCACCGCCCAGAACGGCACGGTGCGCATCCTCTCGGGCGAGGAAACGACCCGCGGCTTCGAGATCGAACTCGTGGTGGCGCCGGCACCGGGCTGGCAGGTCGTCACCGGCTACCAGCGCGTCGATTTCGGCGAGATCACCGCCGACGCCAATCCGGCCCGGCTCGGCCTGCGGCTCGGCGGCATCGCCAAGGACCAGCTGAATGTGATGACCAAGTACGAATTCCAGGGCGGCGACCTCAAGGGCCTGTCGCTCGGCGGCGGCTTCACGTATGTCAGCGACGTCACGCTGGCGCCCGAGTTCTACCCGTCGACGACGCAGACGGACATCTTCGTCCAGTATCGCTCGAAGCTCTGGGGGAAGAACGCGCTCTACTTCGCGAACATCAACAATCTCTTCGACGAAGAGAACGCGACGTCGCGCGGCGTCTACTCGCCGCCGCTGCGCCTCCGCGGCGGCCTCAGCATCCGTTTTTGAGTCCGCGCCCGCGGCGCCGGTTTACCGCAGCGGCAAGCTGCGTATCCAGGTTTCGAGGTCAGTCAGGACCTCGGCCGGGGCGGGATTGAACGCCCCGGGCGGCATCCGCATCGCGTCGGTCCGCGCCAGCCGCAGGTAAAGCACGGAGCGCTCCGGCGCTCCGGGCGCCACCAGCTTCGCGCCCGGAACGCCGAGATCGCCCGCCAGCAGCTTCGTCTCCAGCCAATCGCGCGCCGCCGGCGGAGCCGGCAGCCGGGCGTCGAACTCGCCGCGGCCGAGTCCGCCGGGCCGGTGGCATCCGACGCAGTTCACGTCGATCCAGCCGCGCACACGGCTTTCCGGCGCGGCCGCGCGGTCGTCGGGCGCGGTGAGTCGCGGCAAGGCGGCCAACCGTGCGGCGTTCAACCCCGGATCGATCGCGCCGCGTTTGCTCCAGGCCGGCAGCTCCCGCGCCACTTGCCGCGGACTGAGCGGCACTGCGTAGCCGGGCAGCCCGGCATCCAGCCAGAGCGCGCTCTCCGGCCCCGGGGAAAGCCAACGGTGCGCCGCATCGCCGGGCAATGGCTCGATCGCGGCCTCGTCGATGCGCACCGCCGTCTCGCCCGCGGCGTCCCAACGGTAAGCCGTCGCCCGGACCGTGCGGGAGCGGGCCGCCGGGCCGTCGAAGCGGAGCACGTGCGTTTCGAACGGCCGACCGGTGCGCGCCACCGTGAAGTGCTGCACGATCACCGTGCCCCGCGGAAACTCGAACTCGGAAGCGGCGTCGACGGTCAACGCCGCGCCGGCCGGCAAGGCCAGCCAATGTCGGGCCGTGACACCGGGCCACCACGGGGGATGGATGGGGTGCCACTCAACGAAGCCGTCGCGCGGCCGGAACGGCGCCAGCGTCGCCGCCACCCCCGTCTCCGCCAACTGCACCGGCTCCGACCGCGCCGGTCCGCCGGCTGCCGGCTCGCCCGTGAAACGGATGCGCACCAGCGAACCGGCGTCCGCGCGCCACCGCTTGCCGTCGCGCCAGATCGTGCCGCGGTTCAGCACCAGGAGGGATCCGTCCGCGGCGAACTCGAAGGCCACCGGATGGTCGAGGCCACGCGCCAACGTGAGCGGCGGCGACGCGGGTTGCGCGGGATCGAGCGCCTTGATCCAGTGCGCCGCCCAGTCGCCGAACAAAAAACGTCCCCGCCATACTGCGGGCCAATCCCCCGACTCCGGCACAAAGGCCGCTCCCACGATGCTGCGGCCGGCGATCGGCGGATACGCATGCACCGGATCCACGAAGGCGGGATTCCCAGCCGGGCCTTCGGCGACCGGCCAGCCGTAGTTCGCTCCGGGCCGGATTTCGTTCACCTCTTCCCACCCGGTCTGGCCGACGTCGGTCGCAAAGAGCCGGCCGCTGCCCGGCTGGAACGCCAACCCGAAGACGTTCCGCAACCCGAGCGCCCAGATCGCCCGCGCGCTGCCCGTCGTGCGCGCGACAAACGGATTGTCCCCGGGGATGCCGCCGTCGCGTTCCAGCCGCAGGATCTTGCCGAGGAGGGAATCGAGCGCCTGCGCCGGGGCCCCGGCGGTCTGCTCGCCGAGCGCGACGTAGAGCTTGCCGTCGGGCCCGAACCGCAGCGGCCCGCCCTGATGCCCCGCGAGCTGCGGCCCCCGGAGCCGGCTCTGATCCTCGCCGGTCAGCAGCACCAGTTCACTGGCCGGATCAAAGGCTGTCCCAACCCACGTGAATCGCGCCAACACGTGGTGCGGATACGGCGCCTCCGCGACGTAGAGCACAAAAGCATGCGGCGTGTCAGGGAATCCCGGATCGAGCGCGAACCCCACGAGGCCGCGCTCCCACCAGGTGTCGAGCCGCGCGGCCAAATCCAGAACCGGCACCGGCTGGAGTTTCCCGTCGCGCCACAGGCGGATCGGTCCGGTCTGGTCCGCGATGAAGATGCGGCCATCCGGCAGCGGCACGAACGCAGTCGCCGCGTTGAGTCCCGTCGCCAGGGTCTCGGCCGCGAAACCCGGGGGCAGTTCCGCCGCCCGGCCGGCCGCCGCCCCCGCCGCCAGACCGAGCAGCAAACGCCACGGCTTCAACGCGGCCGGGATCACAGCGGCACGATTTCAAGATCGCCGAACGTCACGTCGGCTTCGTGGGCCACCAGCGCCAGGCCGCCGCTCCGCAAGGCCCGCGCGCTCGTTTGCCGCACCGAGTAGTCCCACGCCGCGGGCTCGGGCTCGCCGTCGCGCCACGACTTCAGGCTGTATACGGTCACGCCTTCGCCGGCCGGTGTATCGGGTTCGCTGACACAGCGCGTCCGCAGCCGGATCCGCTCGCCGACCCGCACCCCGAGCGGCTCGAATACGGAGTACGCTTCGCTGTCCCCCGGATAGAATTCCCGCTGGGGCAACGGCGCCCCCTCCCGGTAGGTCAGCCAGGTGATCCCGCCCCGCGGATGGAGCCCGGCCTTCGGCGCGCCCTTCGCCGGTGCCGGTGTCGCCTCCGGCGAATTGCCCTGCCAGCGCAGGCAATAGCCCGCATGCCGCACCCGGCCGCTTTGGCGCGCCCCGACCACCGGGAACCCGTGGAAAATCACCGTGCCGGTCGCCTCGTAGTCCCGCCACGTGGCATCCCCGATCAGGAAAACCCGGTCGTAGCCGGGTTCTGCCGTGCGCAGCCCGTCCGGCGTGAGCCGCCAATGCCCGTCCGTGATCTGGCCCGCATCCTGAAGATCCGCCAGGTCGCGCCAGCGGATCCGCTGCGGCAGCTGTGGCGCCGTCTCGGGTCGATAGTCGAGCGTCACCGTGACTTCCTCGGCGAGCCGCGCGGCCCAGCGCGCCGCCAGCCGCACGGTGTTCGGCCCCGGCCGGAGCTGCGCGAACGGCAGTTCGGCGTTGAAGTCGCCGCGCCGCGCGATGCGCCGGTCGGGCGCGATGTCGAGCGGCTGCGGCGCCCCGCCGTTCAACGACCAGACGAGCGAGACGAGATTTTCGGGATAGGTCACGCGGCCGAGCAGGTTGAAGTCGGGCTGCGGGACGCCGCGGTGGCCGGCGCGCTGCCGGAGGCCGTGCCAGACCTCGATCCGGGGCACGGCCAACGGCGCCGGTTCCGCTCCGTGCGGCGGCTGCAGCGCGGCCCGCGCCGCCGCCACGAAGCGCGCAAAGATCCCGTGTTCGTTGAACGGCAGGTGCTGGGCGAGCAGGAGAAACACGCTCCGCTCGCGCGGACAGATGCGGACATACGTCGTCGCCGCGCCGCACCAGCCGAAGCCCGCCGTCGCCGGATCGAGTTCCACTTCGACGCCGAGCCCCCAGCCGTGTTCGGCGCTGAACTCATGCACCGGCCGCGCGAGGCCCGCCAGCTGGTTGCGCGTCATGAGCTCGACCGTCTCCGTTTTAAGGATACGCCGGCCGAAGAGTTCACCGCCATTCGCCAGCATCTGCGCGAACCGCAGGTAGTCGCCCGCGGTCGAGAAGAGCCCGGCGCCGCCGCTCGCGAAACCGCGGCCCGGCTCGGGCCAAACCCCGAGGATCGGTTCCGCCGGTTCCGGCTTTCCTCCGGCCCCGCGGCGCGACAGGGCCGCCAGCCGCGGACGCTTCGCCTCGGGCACATCGAACCCCGTGTCGTTCATCCCGAGCGGCGTGAAAACGCGCCGTTGCAGGATCGTCCCCAGATCCGCGCCCTCCACCTGTTCCAGCACCGCGCCGAGCAGATCCGTGCCGATGCTGTAATGGAACGCGGTGCCGGGTTGCGCCCGGAGCGGCAGCCGCGCCGCGCGCGCGACGAACTCGGCGGTGGACCCGGCGCTCCACAGGTCGGCGGCGCGGTACAGCTCCGCCAACGCGTCGTTGCCAAGGATGTCGTAGGTGAACCCGCCGGTGTGGGTCAGCAGGTGCCGGATCGTAATCGGCTGCCGGGCCGGCTCGAGCACCGGCTTCGCCGCGGTGCCGCCCATCATCACTTGCGGCGCAGCCAGGGCCGGCAGGTAGCGGGCCGCCGGCTCGTCGAGCGCGAGCCTGCCCTCCTCGACGAGCGCGAGGGCCGCGACCGAGACGACGATCTTGGTCATCGAGTAGAGCCGCACGATGGTGTCGCTCCGCATCGGCGTCCCGGCGGCCGCATCGCGCACGCCCAGCGTCCGGAAATCGACGATCCGACCGTCGCGCACCACCGCGGAGACGAACCCCGCATGCTCGCCCCGCTCCACCGAGGTCCGGAGCATCTGGCCGAGGGCATCGAGGCCGGCCGGGGAGACGCCGACATCGGCCGGCGCCGCCAGCGGAAACGCGACGTTGGACGCGCCCAGCGGCGCGGCGGGAGCGAACGCGGCCAAGCCTAGGCAGAGCAGCCGCGCGCGGAGGCCGGCACGGACACGGGAGATCGGAGTCATCGGCAAAAAGACGGACCGCGGCGGGCTCAGTTGAGCGCGAGCAACCTCCGCCGGTACTCGGTCGGGTTGGCGCGTTTCGCGCGCCGGAAACAGCGGTTGAAACTCGCGAGATTCGAAAATCCGCACGCGTAGGCGACTTCGGTGATGTTGAGCTCGTGCTCGGCCAGGAGCCGGCAGGCGCGGCCCACCCGCAGTTCGCGCACGAAGGCCTGGAACGTCTTGCCCGTGCGCGCGCGGAAGAAGCGGCTGAACGCCGCGGGGCTGAAGTTCGCCTGGCGCGCCACTTCGTCCCGGGGCAGCGGCTCCGCGAGCCGCTGCTGGATCAGGTCGCAGATCCGCCGCAGCCGTTCCCCGTCACGATCCGGCCCTTTGGGCATGAATCCCGCGCTGCAGATCGGCACGATTTCTTCCGACTGGGCAAGCAGGTGGAGGATCTGCAGCAGTGCGAGGATCCGCTGGAATCCTTCCGCCCGGGGCAACGCCTCCAGCAGCGGTGCGACCTGCCGCCGGGTCCGGCCAAGCGCCTGCAGCCCGGTCGACGCTCTGCCGAGCAGCCGCCGGATGCGTTGCGCCTCGGGCCGCCGGAAAAACTCCGGGCCGAACGCGTCTTCCTTGAAATACACGATCACCCCGTGGAGCTCCCGCCGCCGGTCCGCCGCCGTTTCGAACTGCCACGCGTGCGGCAGATTCGGCCCGAGGAGCGAAATGTCGCCGGCTTCGAGCGGGGCGATGCTGTCGCCGACGATCCGGTGGCCCGCTCCCTGCAGCACAATGCCGAGTTGGTACTCCGGATGGAAGTGCCACGTGCACCGGTAGTGCGGGCCGCGCAACTCGAGCACGCGGAACGACTCTTCCGCCGTGGCAGGCACCTGGTGATACGAAAGCTTCATGCGGGGTTCGGGGGCAAAGCCGGACGGCGTCGGGTTAGGCGCAGCGGCCTTTTTCTGACAAGCGAGTTAGCTCCGTCGGTCACCAAAGGCAAAACAACCGTCATCGCCGGTGTAGCCGCCGCCCGGTCCTTGCCCCATCTTACGCACGCGTTTTCCCGCTTTCCACCCACCATGAACCTTCCCCGTCTTCCCCTGTTGTCCGCCCTCCTGTTCGGTGCCGCCGTCTTGGCCGGAGCCGCCGAAGAACCCGGCTTCAAACCGCTCTTCAACGGCACCGATCTCTCGGGCTGGGACGGCGATCCCGCGTACTTCTCCGTGCGCGACGGCGTGCTGCGCGCCGAGACCACCGCGGCAAATCCGCTCCGCAAAAACACGTTCCTCACCTACACCGGAGGCACCTTCGCCGACTTCGAACTCCGCTTCGAATACCGCGTCCAGGGCGGCAACTCCGGCATGCAGTACCGCAGCGAACGCCTGCCCGGCTTCGGCATGAAGGGCTACCAGGCCGATTTCGAGGACCGGAACCGCTTCACCGGAATGTTCTTCGAGGAAAACGGCCGCATGTTCCTCGCCTATCCCGGCGAGTACGCCGTGGTCAAACCTCTGGGCGAACTGACGCCCGAGGAGAACGCGCAGAAGCAAAAGCCCCGCGCCCGTTTCGAGAAGTCGCGGTTCGCCAAGACCGAGGAAGTGTTCAGCCACATCGCCGACCCGAAGGCCTGGCACACCATGACCATAATCGCCCGCGGCAATACCTTCGTGCACATTCTCGACGGCCGTGTGATGAGCGTGGCAATCGACGAGGATGCCGCGAATTTCCGCAAGTCCGGCCACATCGGGCTGCAGGTCCACAGCGGTTCACCGATGACGATCGAACTGAAGAACATCCGCCTGCGCGAATTGCCCTAGATATCGTCTTTGGCCGCTCTCTTGAAGCTGCGGCCAAAAGATAGCGGGAAAAGTCGCGGACAGCTTCGCTTGGGACATTCTCCCAACACAGTCACACTGCTACCTCGTTGGACAAAAACTTCAGGCGGAGTAGATTGGCCCGGAGCTTAGATCGGCTGGCGGCGGAGGTGTGCTGGCCGGCAGGGGAAGGCGACGGCAATGTGGGTTCGCCCGCAGTACACTCCGGCGGTCAGGGGCGTTTGCCGCAGCCCGGTCGCGAGGGGCTGCCCCCGAAGTGCAGGCAAGGACACTACGCCTGCGGAGTTCCTCCTTGCCTGTCCCACGGGGGCGGAGCACCGAGCCCGCCTTTGGCCACGCCACGGCCGGGCACCAAAGGCCGACAGAGCTTTCTTTCGGGAGCGGGTACGTCATCGCACCAAAAAGCATCGGACGATGAAGGAATCGACGAGGGGTGGCGAAACACCCAATCGTCGCAGACTACGTCGGGGGAACTCTACGCCCGAGGTCCGATCGACGCTTAAGTCGGACGCATTCGCGGAAGACCGACTCACGCGTGATATCCCGAGCAGCAGACCAGCCGGCACCCCAAGGTGTCGCTAGTCCTGTTTCCCCAACAGCCCCGCAATTGTGCCCATCGGCAGAAAGACCCGGTTCGGGTCGCCACCCAATTGGGCAAATCCGAATTTCCGATAGAATGCCAAGGCCGCTTCATCCTTCGCGTCGGCGACCACGGCGAGCGAAGCGATCTCGGCCGATTGCCGGTACGCACGGACGAGCGCATCCATCAAGAGCAGTGCGCCCGTGCCCGGAAACTTCACATCACGCGCCAGCCGCCCAAGCAGGGTCGCGGGCAACCGCGGATACCGGGGCAGCTTCTTCTGCATGGTTTCAGGAAGCTCCGCCACGTCCACGGTGAAGGCCGAAAGCGTGTAGTAGCCCACGATGGTTGCCGGAGCGTCGCTATGCACCATGACGAACGCGGCCGCCACGTGGCGTTCGGCGTCCTTGCGGGCAATCTGCTGAAGGTAGGTGTTGAGCGGCGCGCTGGCGCAACGAAACGCGGCGCGGTCGTGCTGCTTGGCCAGCGGCTCAAAACGGTAGGCCATCAGGCACTGACCTCGCGATAACGCGCATAAGCCCCCCGCAACGCGGCATTCGGGGCATCGGGCGAAAGCAACGCTTTGACGAAATGGGCCGATTCCGCCGCGGAAAGTTTGGCCTGCCGATGTTCCTCGATGACCCGGCGGGCACTGGCCTGCAGGGCGAAGAGGACAAAGCTCGTGACCGTGGGATGCCCGGTCACGGCGGCGGCCTCTTCCAGGGTCTTCTTGAATTCGCGGGGAATTCTCGCCTCAAGCCGCGCGGTGGCGGAGGCGGGCACACGGATTCGGGATTTTGCAGTGACGGCAGCCATGAAACGAAGATCCGGCAATTTGCCGGGTCCGGCAACCGGAAAGTGCAGGCCGGGACGCCGGCGGGCAAACAACGAAGCCGCGAGCTCCGCTATTGCGAGCATTAGGACCAAACGGCACCGATTTCGGAGCACGGGGAAAGCAATTGCCCCACGGCTGCCGCAACCGCGGCGAAGCGAGGATCGGGTCAATGAATCCATAAATCGAATACACCCAAAAAGGGGGGGCCGAAATTTGCCACGGATTTGCCAGCAATGGGTGTTTTTGCCTTGTTTTCGCCACCGTCGGCTGCATTTTCATGCCCGTTCTAAGTCACTAACAATCAACCTAAAAGCCCTGTCATTCAGGCTTTTCCGTTGTCGGTTCTGGGGTGGTTCAAATCCCGTTGGCCGCCCCATTTTTAGCGATGTACTTCGTATACATCCTCGTTTGCGCAGCGACCGGACGCTCCTACGTCGGCCATACCGATCACCTCATCCGCCGGTGAGACCAGCCGCCCGCTCCGCGTCGCTCACCTTGCACCGGGATTCGCGCCCGA
>Ga0078894_10004880_pt1 | contig 10301 bp, 11 predicted proteins | sample LauGreSu1BDMLBSD_2_FD_67506 | JGI IMG/M metagenome (GOLD analysis project Ga0078894, IMG submission 67506) | Freshwater lake microbial communities from Lake Michigan, USA - Su13.BD.MLB.SD (version 4) (version 4) | ecosystem: Environmental > Aquatic > Freshwater > Lake | place: Lake Michigan...
GTGGTGTTGTTGACCTGCTTTGCATACGCGAGATTGTAGCCTACCGTCAAGTTCCACGGAATTTCCCAATCGATGTATTGGCTAGGGTCTGCTACGATTCGGTTGATTTCATTTTCCACAAAAGCATTCATTACACCTCCGCGCTGGATAAAATCCTGAGTCAACTCATCTCGCACCTCTCCTGGGTTTTGGCCATTCTGTGGATTGAGGGAGGCATTGAGGTTTAAGGAAGCATTTCGGATCGTACCGATTCCCTGTCCCTTCTTCCATGCAAATTCTTGGCTACTGCTGTACCGGGTGGTACCATCTGATTCAACCGTACTGAGCGTAGCATAGGGGTCGATGGTGCTATTTACGTTGACGGATAGCTTTTGCTCAAATAAGGTCGTTCGAGCAGAGAGTTGGATAGGGGAAAGCTGAAAGGAATCTGCAGCAAAATTGTAGGCGGTATTGATGTTGAAGGCTTCCAAAAGTGGAATTTTCTTGAATTCTCCTTCTGTGCTGTCTGTTTGTGTTTTGATTTTGGCTTCCACCACATTTCGAAGACCCAAACTCAAGGCTCTGGATTCTCCAAGGGGTGCATCCCCAAAGATCAATCCTTGGTGTCTGGAGTAGCGGGTAATTCTTCCAGATTTATCGGATTGAACTTCTTGGTAGTAGCCATAGGTGGGATCTGAAAAGTCAGGATTGAAATTGAAAGCTACAGTAGGAGCCATGTGGTGGCGAATGGTTTGCAATTTTCCCGATGGCTTGAAGTTGTAAAAGCCATAAAAGTTGGTGTTCATCGCAAAGGAGGTATTGTAGTATCCTACCCGATTAAATCCATCCTCCTTCACCTGCTCTACCTTCTCCGTAGTGGAGTTGTAGCTGTAGTTGTAGCGCTGCATGTACCAGAGCTCATTGTAATTGGCCGAAGCAGTACCGGTAAAGTACTTGAATAAGGAGAAATTGGAACTGATGGGAATGGTATTTCGGGCTCCATTGTTTCCATTTCTAAGCAGCAAACCAAGGTTGTCCATGTTGAATGGAATGGTTTGGGGTCCATCCACCTGATTGGCTTGCCCAAAGGTATTGATGCGGTTGGTGATGGAATTTTGGAGATTGAAATTCCAGGCAATATTCAAGGTTTTGAGTGGCTCAAACTTGACATTTTGAAAGGGACTCTGCCGATTCATGTTGATGCCTATGGTCGGTAGATCCAATCGTACTTCACCGGTTTGCACACTTTGGGAGTGTCGAAGGTTGGCCGACATGGAGAAGGGGGTGCCGGCAAAGGTTTTGGAGTAGGAAATATTCGAGCTTAGATCTCCAGTCACATTATTGGCAAAGTTGTTTGGGTTGACTACGTTATTGAAGTAACTCGTCGAACCCGCATTGACTGAAGCGGAAAATCTGCCTGTTCCTCGTGTGATGGGGCTATGGTTCCACTGCACACGAAAAGTATTGTAGTTGAGCGGGATGAGTTCCGTCTCTGGGCTGACAAATTTTTGAAAGTCCATGTTAAAGCCACCGCTGTACCGGTATTTCTTGGTATACATGGATTGGGATTTGATGCCCCATCCTCCTTTGGAATACACATCTCCCGTGACACGGAGGTGAATGTAGTCGTTAAAAGCAAAGTAGTAACCGAGATCCCTCAAGCTCAATCCCCGAACCTGCTCCCTACCGTAGGATGGAAAGATAATACCCGATGCCTTTTCCTCAGGAGTATCGGGAATCAGTCCAAATGGGAGTCCAAGTGGTGTAGGGATGCCATTGAAGTAAAGGTTGAAAGGTCCAGATACGACTTGTTTTCCCGAAATGGATTTAATTTTGGAGGAGGAGATGTGCCAGTGGGGCTTGGTCAGTTTGCAGGTGGTGTAGTAGCCATGATCTAGGTATACGCTGCCATCCTCAGTTTTCTTGATGGTGGTCCCACGAAGCACCCCGTCTTGCTGCTCAGTGACTACATCCTTGATGATTGCCTTCTGGGTTTTGAAATTGTAGCGCATCTCCTTTCGGATCTCGTAAACTGAGTTGCCGTCTTTGAAGAAGGGATTGCCTGACACCACGCCCAAACTATCTGCGATTCCGTAGGCGTAGAGTTCTGAATTTTTCCAATCGATGACGATGCGATCGGCATCGAGTCGCATTTTTCCGTATTCAAACCAAGCTTTTTTGTAGAGGTAAACTTTGTTCTCGGTAAAGTCTGTAATGATGCTGTCCTCGGCATAATATAGAATTTCAGTTTCAATATCACTTTTAGGCACATTTTTTGCCGAGTCGAGGAGAGCGAGTGTATCTTGTTTGGCTAGGGTAGTATCCCCCCTCAAAGCTGTAGCTGGGATCGGAGAGATGCCCCTCCTTTCTCGCTGAGGACGAGTAGTTTGCTGTGCTGAAGCGGTTAGGTGAACGCACCAACTTGCAATCAGGACTAAAAAAAGAACTCTGAAACTCGCCACCCGTGCTTTCGCTTTTAGTATTTTTGAAATTAATTTCGTGTAAAGTTAACTCGATTGCCCTCATGGAAAGATTTAATACCAAAAAAAATCTGTTAAGGTTTCTTATCCTCGTTCCTTTTTTGTTTGGAGGATTCATTCCCAATGAAACGATGATGCCAGCGTTTCGCATGAAAAAAATCGTGCTCGACGCAGGCCACGGAGGTAAAGACCCTGGAAATATTGGTTCCAAAGCAAGAGAAAAAGACATCAACCTAGCCGTAACCCTATTGGTAGGCAAGTACATCAAGGAGAACATGCCGGATGTAGAGGTCATTTATACCAGATCAGACGATAGCTTTCCTACGCTGAAGCAGCGTCCCGTTATTGCAAATGTCAACAAGGCAGATCTATTCGTTTCCATTCATTCCAATTCAGCTGCCAACAAGACGGCCTTTGGAACGGAGACATTTGTGATCGGAACCAAACACTTTGAAGCCAATTTTGACATCATAAAAAAAGAAAACTCGGTAATTCTCCTTGAAGATAACTACAAAGAAGATTACGAAGGTTTTGATCCAACCTCTCCCGAGTCCTACATGATGTTTAATTTGATGCAAAAGGCCTATGTAGGCAATAGCATCTCCTTGGCAGATCGCATCGAAACGCAATTTAGAGAGAATGTGGGTCGTAAAAGTCGTGGTGTGAAGCAGGCCCCGCTCTATGTGTTGTGGACACCTTCCATGCCTAGTGTCTTGGTAGAACTCGGGTTTTTATCCAATACCGAAGAAGAACGCTTTTTGATGACCAAAGAAGGACAAGAGTACATGGCTTCGGCGATTTACCGATCTATCAAGGACTACAAAAGTGAAATCGAAATGAATTGATTTTTTCTTGAACCTCAAGGAAAACCTTCTTGGATTCAGGAAGGTTTTTTTTATAAATTGAACAAAAGATCCGGGCGTAAATTCTTCGCTCGAGTCACCCAATCTACTTGATTTCTAATCCATGCTTTCTCCTTCTCAACTTGATGCCTTGATCTCTCTTTTGGACGACTCCGATTGGGAAGTAAAGCAGCATGTGCGGGAAAAACTAGTTGGACTGGGTGCAGCGGTGATTCCGGTCCTCGAACAAAAATGGGAGGAGAGCTTTAACCCGATACTACAGAAGGAATTGGAGGACTTGGTCCATGACCTGCAGTTTGGATTGGTCAAACAGCGGTTGCAGGAATGGAGAAATTCCGAAAATCAAGACCTATTGGAAGGACTCTGGATCTTAAATACCTACCAGTATCCTGATTTGGAATTGGAAACCTTGCAGGCAGCAATTCATCAGCTTTACGTGGAGGCCTGGACCTTTTTTGCGCCGGATTTACAAGCTTTGGACCAGGTGAAAATCCTCAATCATGTGTTGTTTAAGCAGCTCCAGTTTTCTGGCAACACCAAAAACTTCCATTCTCCAAGTAACAGCATGCTATCCATGGTGTTGGAGTCCAAAAAAGGAAATCCCATCAGCTTGTGCAGTATCTACTTGTTAGTTGCCAAGAAATTAGGTTTGCCTATTCATGGAGTCAATCTTCCCAACTTGTTTGTGTTGATCTATGCGCAGGAAGGTGCAGGATTCTACATCAATGCCTTTAACAAAGGGCTGATTTTTTCGAGGGAGGACATCAAAAATTACTTGGAACATCTAAAGATTGATCCGCAACCTGCTTTTTTTGAGCCATGCAGCAACTTGGCGATTGTGTTGCGATTCTTGAAAAATCTGTACACTGCATTCGAAAAATTAGGGGAAACCGAAAAAATGGATGAAGTTCAAGAACTGTTGGAAATCCTAGGCCATCAGTAGATGCGGATATTGCATCCTACCGCCCTTACCTGAGGCACGGCAGGTTTTTCACCGCGTACCATTTGAGTCAGCGCCATTTCTAGGTATTTTTCGGTTACCGCACTCTCCAGTTGTGGGTTGTTGTCAATTGCACCCTTGTAAACCACCTCTAGGCCAGTTTTTCCAGGCATCAGGAGAACAACTTCCGGGATTTTAGTCACCTTGAAGCCTTGTGTCCACTGCTGTTTGTCATCGATCAAGTAGGGCATGTTGAGGCCACTATCATCGATGTAGGCCCGAAGTCGATTTTGTTCAGATTCATTGTTCTGTGCCTGTGGATTGATCAATACAAACCCAATCTCTTGAGCTTCAAACTTAGTTTTAAGCGCTTTGATTCGGCTTTCATACAGTTTGGCAAATGGGCAGGAAGGATCGTGAAAAATTAGGAGTACTCCTTTTTCTTTAGCCAAGCCGGACAAGGTTTTCGGGCTGCCGCTGACTGCATCGGTTGCAGCAAGTTGATTGAAATTTTGGCTGTAGCTAGTGGCACTGAGCCCAAGAAGTAGGAGTAGACTGACAAAAACTAATTTCATGGGCAGTGAGACGAAGTCAAGATTACCAAATGGTATAGGTCAAGATATGACTTTCATTTCGTTCTACCTGCACCTTGTAGTGATGATCTTTAAAATCTGTCCCATGAATTTTCCCTTTGATCAAGGTATCATCAGGAGCAAAAGGCTCCAGTAAGATGTTTTCGCGTAGGGACACCCCTTTTTTGCCGTGGCATTTAAAAATAGTTTCTTTTGCAGACCAAGCCATGGTGTAATGTGCAGGATGGCTTTCTAGGAAGTCCAACTCGCTGGCTGCCAAAAATCGAGTGCCGATGCGCAGGATTTTTTCGCGGATCATTTCTAGATCAATTCCAACGGGAAGCTCTCGATGGTAAATAGCTGCAGCATAGCCGCGCGTATGCGTCAACGAGACAAATCCTTGTCCGTTCATCGGGTGAGACTTGCCATGCTCATCCTTAAAAAAGCCTGGATAAGGAATTTGAAGGAGTTCCAACGCTTCCTGAATGGCAAGTCTAGCTGTGCCCCATTCCTTTTTCCGCTCCGGGTGAGAGATATTGGCAAAGGAAAGTTTTTCTCGAAAGCTTAAAAATTCTAAATCCTTTTCAGACAGGTCGTCGATTATCTTCACTGCCAGGGCGGAGGAAGAATCAATTTTTCCTATTTTTGTTTGCATAGGCCTTAAAGGCGCAGCTTGAGTGAAGTTCGAAGATATGTCAAAAATCCAAGTAAAAAAATTACATACCCTTACTGGACACAATGACTGCATTTATGCCTTGAGAGAAGGTGCCGATCCTCGTTATTTTTATACCGGTGCTGGTGATGGGATGGTGGTGGAGTGGGATTTGGATCATCCAAAAGATGGGGTATTACTTGCCCGGCTACCCCACTCGGTGTATGCACTTGAAGTTGATGCCAAGCGAAATTCATTGCTAGTAGGGCACAACTATGAAGGCATCCATGTGATAGATCTGGAAGAGAAAAAGGAAAGCTGGAGTTTGAAATTGGCATCTTCTGCCATTTTTGATTTAAAGGTCTTTGGAGACGAACTATTTGTGGCCACAGGTGAAGGGGTACTTATTGTAGTGGATTTGCTAGCTCGGGCAATTAAAAGGCAGGTAAAACTTGCTGCCAAATCCATCCGAGTGTTAGCCCTTGCTTCACAAAAACGACACTTGGCCTTGGGCTTCAGCGATCACAGCATTCAGGTGCTAGATCTAGCAGCTGGCGCAGTACCCATTGCCCGTCTGGATAGTCATAGCAATTCGGTTTTTGCTTTGGGATACAGTCCCGATGAAAAAACGCTCGTTTCGGGAGCACGAGATGCGCATTTGAAATTTTGGAATACAGCCGACTATTTGTTGGAGGAAAATGTAGTGGCGCATTTGTATGCTATTAATTATTTATCTTTCCGTGAAGACGGCAAATACTTAGTGACTTGTTCGATGGATAAGTCCTTAAAAATATGGGATAGTACAAGTCGCAACCTGCTTAAAGTCATCGATAAAGCTAGGAATGCAGGTCATGGAACTTCTATAAATAAAGTCTTTTGGAGTACTTATTCTGGTGTTATTGTGTCGGTTTCAGACGATCGATCGGTAGCAATTTGGCAAATTGAAGCACAAACCCTATGAAAATTTCCCCTACAGCCATTCGGCAAAAAGCATTTGAAACCTCTTTTAGAGGCTATGAGAAAAAACAAGTTTCCGATTTCTTGGAAGAGATGAGCGTGGTGATGGAGCAGATCAACCAGGAGAACTTAGAGCTAAGAAGTCGCTTGCAACAAGTAGAAGGGGAGGCCAAGCGGCTCAAGGATGTGGAAGATTCTTTGTTCCGAACCCTTAAAACTGCTGAAGACACTGGGGCGGCCATCATTACTGAAGCTACAGAGGCTGCTGATCAAATCATTGGAGAGGCCAATCAAATTGCAGAACAAACCACTCGAGAGGCACAGCGCTATGCGGAGCAATTGGGAACTTATTCTCAAGAGCAAGCTAGAGTAATCACTCAGGCAGCCGAGGAAAATGCAAAAGAGACCACTTGTGTCTTGGCTGAAAATATAAAGGGATTGATCAAAAGCTACGAAGGATTGGTGGAGCAGCGGGAGGCTTTGGTCAAAAGCTTACGAAGGTTGTCGCAAGATGCCTTGAATCAAATTGAACTTTCAGAAACACACTTTTCGCGCATAGATGCCAAGGCCTTCCAAATTAAGGCGGAGGAGCTTTCCCGTTCCAATTATTTCTCTGCAGCCAATGCTGCCGCACTAGCCTCTACAGCTAGCCCAAGTGTAGTACAACGGGAAGAAGTGCCGACACCACCTCAGCAGGAAGCATCAGCCCCAGAGATGCATGAAGAACAGGTAGCGTCTATCGATTCGGAAGAGTTTATTGAAACTGGGGAAGAATCAGCTGCTGAAAGTGCAGCCTTTATAGAGGAGGAACTTGTTTCCGAGATTTTTGACGGCCAAGAAGACGAGGTAGAAGAATCAGCGATTGAAGCTGCGCAAGAAGAGGAGGAATTTGAAGAAGAGGAAGAGGATGACGAAGATGACTTTATTGAAGAGGAGGAGGAGTTTGAAGAGGAAGAGTTTGAAGAGGAAGAAGAGGTTCTTGAAGAGGAACTAGAGGCAGAAGATGATGAGGAGTATGAAGAAGAGTTTGAGGAGGAAGAGGAGCTAGAAGAGCGAGCAGAATTTCATACCGAAGAGGAGGTAGAAGAACCGGAGGAGCCAGCATCTGATACAGCGGAGCAAAAGAAAGAAGAAGACAAACCTTCTTCGGGTTCATTTTTCGATCAATTCGACTAATGGGGAAGGTAGTACTGGAGGGAATGGAGTTTTTTGGGTACCATGGCGTGTATCCAGAAGAGAATCTGCTGGGCAACCGGTTTCGGGTAGATTTAGAGCTCCAGACCAATTTTAAGGTAGCCATGGAGACAGACCGTCTGGAAGGCACTATTGACTATGCGCAGCTCTACAACCTGGTGAAAACCCGAATGGAACAGCCAGTCAAGTTGCTGGAGCATTTGGGTTATGGCATGATTCAGGACATTCGAGCTGCTTATCCTGAAGTGAATCATATCCGCATTACCCTCAAAAAGCAGCAACCTGCCATCGGTGGTCTGGTTGATTTTTCGGGCGTAACCCTTTCCTATCCGGAAGATTTTTCCTGAGTAAGTCATGTATACCCGAGCGGAACTCTCGAAAATCCGAACGGAATTTTGGATTGCTTTTGGGCAATACATGAAGCCCGTTCCCAATGCCTATGGCAGAAGAACCAATTGGCCCAATTACAAAACTGGGGTGAAGGATGTCTACTTCCGCATGCGGGCTGAGCGAGATTATGCATCCATTGGGATTGAAATGGGGCATGCTGACCTAGAAATGCAGGAGTTGGTACTCGATCAATTCAGTCAACTAAAAAAAATTCTTTTTGGATGCTTACAAGAGGATTGGATGTGGAAGCTGCATGTTGAAAATGAGCAGGGTCAAATCATCTCCAAAATAGAATGCGTCCTGGAAGGGGTGAATGTGCTCGATTCGGAAGACTGGCCTCGCATCATTTCATTTCTCAAACCTCGAATTATCGCACTAGATGCGTTTTGGGATCAGGTCAAACCTGGATTTGAGGATTTTTGAGACATTAGATCCCTAGGTCCTAATCAATGTTGCTTATTGATCGTGCCGCTTGGGAATACTTGGGTTGATAAAGGTAAAACCCCTTGCCTCGTCTCCCTCAAAAAAGTCAATCTGCATTCCCATCAAAAACATAAAGTGTTTTTTCTCAATCAACACTGGAATGCCCTGGACTTCAAACTGCTGATCCTCAGGTTTGGCCTTGTCGAAGCCTAAAGCATAAGACATGCCTCCGCAACCCCCACCTTTGACACCTACCCGAAGAAAATAATCCGCAGGAATATTTTTGGTTGCTAGGATGTGCTTGATTTCACTCGCTGCTTTCGATGAAATATCAATTGGGATCAACATGGTATAGGAAGCAACTAGTAAAGAATAAATTGAATGTTGTATACAAAATTAGCCGATTAGACAGTTTTATAGCAACTCAGAATTACAGATATTCGAATTAAAATTTGGACATGGACTACCTACTTGAACTTTTGAAAATTTTGCTTCCAGCCGCCGCAGTTTTGTATGGCATGTATTTGGTGGTAGTTTCTTTTTTATCCAAGGAACAAGAGAAATTAAAGTTGGATCTACGTACCCAGCAAGCGCAAGTGGTGCTACCCATTCGGCTTCAAGCAGCTGAGCGACTCTGTTTGTTGCTGGAGCGCATTACTCCGGCTCAGGTGATCCGAAGAGCGATTCCTGGGCAGTTTTCTGCAGAGGAACTGCACCATCACTTGATTTCAGAGATTCGTGAAGAGTTTAACCACAATGCTAGCCAGCAGGTGTACTTCTCTGAAGATACCTGGGATGCTGTTCGAATCGCCGTGGAGGAGGTCATCTCACGCATCAATGTGAGCCGTCAGCAATTGAATGAATCCGCTTCTGGAGTAGATCTTGCAAAGGTGGTATTGACTCAGTCCTTTGATCGCCAAAACGATCCCATTGCCTTGGCGATTCGCAAAGTGAAAGCTGAGGTCAGCCTCTATTTTTAATCTCGATTTTCTTAGTTAAAAGTCCCATTTGAAGAGAAAGTACAGCCCTTAGTTTTGTGAAAAGAGCCTTTTCTGAACCAAATTCTAAGGGTCTAGGTTGCTAGTCAAATCCATACCATGAAATCGTTGCGTTATCCTATTACTTCAGAATTGCTAGCAGGAGGATTTTCCTACCCCGAGTTCGTCGAATTTACAGAACAGCTCATTCAGGAGAATCGTACCACGGGTGCCAATCAAAGCGAAGAATACCTCGCCTACACGCGCATGTCCTTGCAGCGAATGGTTCGCTGGAATAAGACGAGCAAGGTATCAGAGGAGTTGGAGTTATTGGTGAAGAAGGTCAATCAGCCACAGGTATGGTTGGTGATTACGGAAGCCTGGTGCGGAGATGGTGCCCAATCGATTCCACACTTGGCTAAGCTTGCAGATCTGAACCCACTTATCACACTCAAGATAGTATTTCGAGATGAGCATCCGGATTTGATGGATGCTTACCTGACGAATGGGAATCGATCTATTCCCAAATTGGTGGCCGTGACTGCGGACTTACAGCAAGAGTTATTTACCTGGGGGCCCAAACCCAAGTACCTACTCGATCGGCATGCGGCATTCAAGCGAAATTCAGGTGGTCTTACTTATCCGGAATTTTTAGAGGAGATTCACCTCTGGTATGCCAAAAACAAACAGAAAGACCTCGAAAGTGAAATCTATCCATTAATTTCTTCAACTTTGATTCCATGACGATTGCTTTGATTTCTGGAACCTCAGGATTAGTTGGAATGCAGTTGCTGCATCAACTCCTTCGTAATGCAGCTTACAGCTATGTGATCAGTGTGGGGCGGAGGAGCCTTGCCTTGAAGCACGAAAAACT
>Ga0078894_10004881_pt1 | contig 10300 bp, 9 predicted proteins | sample LauGreSu1BDMLBSD_2_FD_67506 | JGI IMG/M metagenome (GOLD analysis project Ga0078894, IMG submission 67506) | Freshwater lake microbial communities from Lake Michigan, USA - Su13.BD.MLB.SD (version 4) (version 4) | ecosystem: Environmental > Aquatic > Freshwater > Lake | place: Lake Michigan, USA...
TGCTCGACCAACTCGCCGAAGTCCGACTGCACCTCGACCGACCCCCCTCAACAGCCGCTCAGATTCAGCGCCTGCAGGACGCTGATATCCTGCTCAATTCCCGCGGCAGCCTCAGCTTCCCCGAACAGATCCTGCAGGCCTTGCCACGCCTTAAAATGATCGCAGTCTGCGGCATCGGATATGACTCCATACACCTCGCCACTGCCACCAGACAGGGGATCGTCGTCAGCAATATTCCCGGACGCACCGCCCCCATTGTCGCCGAACACGCACTCGCCCTCCTGCTCGCCGCCGCCCGTCGCACAGCATGGATGACCGCCGAACTCCGCCACGGTCGCTGGCCCGGAGACCTCAGCCTGTCACTCGCCGGACGACAACTCGGAGTCATCGGGACCGGGAATATCGGCTGTGAAATGCTGCGTCTGGGACAAGCCATCGGAATGCAGACCGTCGCGTGGTCACTGCACCCGGATCCGGCCAAAGCCGAACGCCTGAATTTCCGCTACGTCAGCCTCGAAGAACTGCTGCGGACCTCCGATGCCGTCAGCCTGCACACACGCCTCTCCGACCAGACACGACATCTGCTGAATGCCGATCGACTGGCACTGATGAAACCCACCGCAGTGCTGGTCAACACAGCCCGCGGTGCCGTTGTGGACACACTGGCACTCGCAGATGCACTGCAGAACCGCCGCCTGTTTGCCGCCGGACTGGACGTCTACGAACAGGAACCACTGCCCGCCACACACCCGCTGCTGGCCTGCGATCAGGTGGTGCTCACGCCACACTCCGCAGATATGAGTCAGGCCGGAATCGATCTGCTGACGCAGGGCTGCATCGACAACATCGCCGCTTTCCTGAAGGGACAGCCGCAGAATGTCGTCAACCCCGACGTCTTCTCGTTTCCGCAGGCCCCCCCGCACACTGTATAAACAGTGCGACGAAAATCAGTCTGCTGCTGTCGGCGGCCCCTGCAGAAAGCCGGAATCTCGCCCATGCGATATCAGATCCTTGCACTGTTTTTCCTGATGGCCGGCATCGCTTACGTCCAGCGCGCTGCCATCAGCGTGCCTGCTGAACAGGTGGCACGGGACCTGTCCATCAGCAACTTCGGGAACTCCATGGGGTTCGTACAGTCCGCCTGGTACCTGGGTTACGCACTGCTGCAGATCCCGGCCGGACGACTGGCGGACCACTGGGGCAGTCGCCGCGCGATCATTGTCTACTGCATCCTCTGGTCACTGGCCACAACTCTCACCGGTTTCTCCGGCGGCTTTTGGACTCTGGCCGGTACCTGGTTTCTGATGGGAGCTCTGCAGGCGGGCGCCTTCCCCTGTGCCGCTCAGGCCATCGGGCAGACCTTTCCCCTCAGCGAACGCGCTCGCGCCTCCGGAATCCTCGCAGCAGGAATGGCTGTCGGCGGCGCCGCTGCACCCGCCATCGTCGGCCGCCTGCTGATCGCTCTTGAGCCCACGGCCACCAGCAACAATCTTTTCTCATGGCAACTGCTGCTGTTTCTGCTGGCGATACCCGGGGTTCTGTGGAGCCTGCTCTTCGCGTTCAGCGTCCCGCAACAGCACCTGCCCGCCAGACACACAAACACAGACAAAGTCCCACTGAATATCATGTTCCGCAGGATGCTGACCAGCGGTTCACTCGCCCTGCTCTGCGCTCAGCAGTTCCTCCGCGCCGCCGGCATGGTCTTCTTCCTCAGCTGGTTTCCCACCTTCCTGCAGAAAACACGCGGACTCGACCTCAAAGCCTCCGCTGATTTTGCCTCCATCGCCGGTATCGGTGGCGTCGTCGGCAGTCTCAGCGGAGGCTGGGCATCAGACCTGCTGCTGAAAATCACGGGAAATCCCCGCCTGTCACGTCAGGGAGTCGCCGTCGTCGGGATGTCACTCTGCAGCCTGCTGATGCTCGCCTCCACCTCCGTCTCCAGCACATGGCTGAGCATCGGGCTGATTACTGCCGGAGTCTTCTGTGCCACATTCGGCGGTGTCAGCGGATACACCGTCGCCATTGAATTCGGTGGACGACAGACCGCCACCGTCTTCAGTATGATGAATATGGTCGGCAATTTCGGCGCCATGCTGTTCCCCTGGTCCGCCGGATGGCTGGCCGCTCGATTCGATAACTGGAACCTGATGATCCTGTTCTTCTGCGGTATCATGGCCACCGACGCCGTCTGCTGGGCACTGCTCAATCCCCGCGCACCACTGTTCCCTGATCCCCCTCCGGAATCCCCCACATGACTTCCATCCAGCTTCCTCAGTTTCGCTGCCGCGCCGCAGCCGGCCGCTGCGATATCACTCCACCTGTCGGCATCTACCACCGCATGTGGGGCGCCGCACTGCACGATCAGGCCACTGGAGTCCATCGGCCACTCACGGCCAGCCTGCTGTGGCTGGAACCCATTGATGGCCCGGACTCCGACGCCCGCGTCATCCTCTCACTCGATCACTGCATCCTCGAAACCAGCCTCCAGCAGGAACTCGCCGCCGATGTGGCCGCTGCCACCGGACTCGACCCCGCCTGCGTCCTCGTCACACTCACACACACACACGGCAGTGGCTGGATGGCACTCAGCCGCAGCGAATTTCCCGGCGGACACCTGATCGCCCCCTACCTCCAGGACGTGCGGCAGAAAGTTCGCCGACTGGCAGTCGAAACCGCCGCCACCAGACAACCAGCCGCCGCTGTCCTTGGCACCGGCACCTGCAGCCTCGCCAGACACCGCAACTTTTTCGATCCACTCCGCGGACATGCCGTCTGCGGACTCAACCCGTCGGGCTTCTCAGACTCCACCGTACTCGTCGCCCGCATCACCGCCGAAAACGGACAACCACTCGCCACACTCGTCAATTACGCCTGCCACCCCACCACACTCGCATGGGATAATACACTCATCAGTCCCGACTACGTCGGCGCTCTCCGCGAAACCGTCGAACAACACGCACCCGGAATCTGCCTGTTTCTCCAGGGCGCCTCCGGGGACCTCGGCCCCCGCGAAGGCTTCACCGGTGATACCGCCGTCGCTGACCGCAACGGCCGCGAACTGGCCTTCGCCGTACTCTCCACAATCCAGTCACTCCCCTGCCCCGGCACACGCTACGCATGGCAGGAACCCGTACTCTCCGGGACGTGGATCGGACGCTGGGCACACGAACCCGTACCACCGGACATCAGCCAGTCCTTCAATCTCTGGAAATGGCACCACCTGACCGTCAGCCTGCCATGGCGACATGACCTGCCACGCCTCGATGAAACTCGTCGCAGTCGGGATTACTGGCTGGCACAGGAGACCGAGGCACGCTCACGCGACGATGCAGCCGCCATCCGCAACTGTCGCGCAAATGTCGAACAGATGACACGCCAGATCACACGACTCGAAGCACTTGCCCCAGGACCAGTCTGCCCACTCAATGTCACCATCGGACTCACAGGTGACTGCCTCTGGTTCTTTGTGCCCGGTGAACTGTACCAGGACCTGCAGGTCCGGCTGCGGCAGCGCTTCGCACCACGCCCCGTCTTCGTCACCACGCTCACCGGCGACTGGCAGCCCGGTTATATCCCACCCGCCAGCAGCTACGGGTACGGCATCTACCAGGAAGTCATCGCCGCCACAGCAGCCGGCTGCCACGAACTGCTGATCGAAGAACTGACACGCCAGACCCTCACACTGCTGACAGAACACAGCAGACAGCACTGAATCCGCAAAGACCCGGACAAACCCGCAGAATCTACTTCGAGTCCCCACCGAGCAGGTGCTGCTGCACAAACTGAATCGTGGCGTAAAACTGAAAGTCCGCATTGTTCTTTTTGCGGAACCCATGCCCCTCGTCCTTCGCCATCAGATACCACACCGCAGTCCCGTTCTGACGGACACGCGCCACAATCTGCTCCGCCTCTGACAATGGAACACGCGGATCATTCGCCCCCTGCACCACAAACAACGGCTTCTGTATCCGACCGGCATTGTTCAAAGGTGCCATCTCCTCGAAGAATGATGCCAGTCGCGGATCTCGCTCGTCCCCATACTCCACACGCCGCAGATCCCGCCGATAGGATTCCGTGTTCTTCAGAAATGTCCCGAAATGTGAAATCCCCACCACATCCAGCGCACAGCGAATGCGGTCGTTGTAATGAAAGGCACACGCCAGAGTCATATAGCCACCGTAACTTCCGCCGGTCACCATGACCCGCTGCGGATCCAGATCCGGCTGAGTCGCAATCCAGTCCAGCAACGCACCAATGTCCCGCACCGAATCCTCACGCCGCAATCCATTGTCCAGCGCCACAAATGTCTTCCCATAGCCGGTCGATCCCCGCACATTCGGGTAAATCATCGCCACTCCCAGCTCGTTCATGTAATAGTTGTTCCGCGCCTGAAAAATCGGCCGTGACTGCCCCTCAGGCCCCCCGTGAATATTGATGATCACCGGACGCCGACCACCGAAACCCGCCCCCGCACGATACAGAAAACCACTGATCTCCAGACCATCAAAACTTTTCCACCGCACCAGCTCAGGCTCCACCAGCACGTCCGGATTCAAGCCCCCCAGCTCACTCTCCGTCCAACGCTCCACACGCCCATCCGACAACAGTACGTACACGTCCGAAGTCGACTTCGCTGAACTGACCGAAAAAGCCGCTGCCGAACCATCCCGATGCCACTCCAGCCCGCCAATCACTCCCGCCGGCACTCCCGCAACCTCACGAATCTCACCAGACTCCGTCAGCAGCAGACGCAGCTTCGATACACCCGCCTCGTTCGTCTCAAACAACAACTGACGACCGTCCGGCGACAGATCAAATGCCTCCACATCCCACGGAATTGCCGTCGTCAGCCACTGAATCTCCCGAGTCTCCGGATGCATCCGGCCCAGCCGCCGAAACTCACTCCCCTGATCACCCGTCAGATACAACGCCGTTCCGTCCGGTGCATACTCCACACCACCCCAGGCCACCTGCTCAGCCGCATCCGTCAGCGCCTGCTTCACACCCGTCGCCACATCCAGCAGCCACAGCACCGACTGATTCACCGAAAGATACTGTCGAGCAACCAGCTTACGGTCGTCAGGCGACCAGTCCAGAGCCGACCAGCCACCACCCTGCAGCTCCGCAATCGCACGCGCCTGCTCCGGATGCAGCGGATCCATCAGCCACAGATCACGGTCCGTGCCGTTGCGGCGAGTTGTTGCCCAGGCAAAATGAGTGCCCGCTCGATTCCACAACGGACCACTGTTCTGACTGCGACCACCATCCGTCAGCAGCACCGTCTCACCACTCACCGGATCCCGCCGATACAACTGCGAAAACTCGTTGCCACCAGCGTCCCGACTGAACACAAAAAAACGGCCCTCGCGAGGCTCCCATGAAGCCCCCCCAACCGGCTCTGCGTAAAACGTCAGCTGTCGCCTTGCTCCACCAGGCAGACGCACCTCGTGAATCTGCGGAGTATTTCCGAAGCGAGTCGAAATCAGCATCTCCCGACGCTGCGGATGCCACGCCGCAAAGGACGCAGATCGCGATTCCGTATACCGCTGCACCTTCTCGGCCAGCACCGCCGGGATCTCCGGAATCCCCTCAGCCACAAGATTCTCGTTCGGACGGATCAGGGCCGTCTGAGCCATCACGGAGGGAATCCCCGGCAGCATCGCCACCAGCAGCGTCAGCAGACAAGTCCTGAACATGCCCCAATCTCCTCGTTCAATGCACCCCACCCGCAATCGACGTCTCAATCAACTCCATCAACCGCTGCGCTACCTCATCCTTCGTACCACGAATCTCGGCAATCGTCTCAGAATCCGGCGACAACACCTCCACCGCATTCATCAATGACCCAATGGCCGATGTGTCGTTCAGCACAATACAACTGCAGTTCTTCATCCTCAGCTTGCGCATCGCATTATTCCGCGGATCCTGCGACTCCAGCGCAAACCCCACCACCCAGCGATGCCCCCGCTGAGTACCCAGCTCGGCCAGCACGTCCGAAGTCTCCGTCAACTCCAGCACAATCGGCTGACCCGTCTTCGTAATCTTCCCTGACACACGCTGCTTCGGTCGATAATCACAGACCGCAGCAGTCGCAATCACTCCGTCACACTCCGGGAACAGCCGCACACACAATTCACGCAGCTGATCCGTCGTCTCAATATGATGCACACGACAACCAACGGGCGGTGCCAGCTCAACCGGTCCGGTTACCAGCTCGACCTCGTGCCCCATACGCAGTGCCGCTGCCGCCAGAGCATAACCCATCCGGCCACTGCTGGCATTCGACAGAAAACGCACATCATCGATGTATTCGCGAGTCGGCCCGGCGGTAATCAGAATTCTCATCAACCACACCCCGCCGAACCAACCAGTATCCGCTCCATCGCCTGCACGATATCGGCCGGTTCAGCCATCCGACCCATTCCCGTACGACCACAACTCAGCCAGCCCTCGCAGGGACCCACCACGTGCACGCCATCCCGCTGCAACTGCTGCACATTGCGCTGCACCGCCGGCTTCTGCCACATGTCGCAATTCATCGCCGGAGCCACCAGCAGGGGACAGGTGCAGACCAGCAGAGTCGTACTGAGCAGATCATCGGACAGACCGAGGGCCATGCGAGCCAGCGTGCGAGCCGTCGCCGGGGCCACCACCGCCAGCTGAGCACGATACGCCAGACCAATGTGCTCGCCCTGGAAATGCTCCTGCGCGCGAAACTGCTGACTGTGAACAGGACGGCCCGTCAAAGCTTCAAAGGTGGCCGGACCGATGAACTCATGAGCTGACTCAGTCAGTATCACACTGACCCGCGCACCACGCTTCACCAGACGACTGCAGAGATCGGCAGACTTCCATGCCGCAACCCCGCCGCTGACACCCAGCAGAATCTCGCGATCCACCAGCACGTCCGACATGGCTCGGTTTTCCTCCGCCAATTCCGCAGGCAGACAGACTTACAGAATGTCCGCCCCAGGACCACCGTCATCCGGCATCATCTGATCCATCTTATCCACAAAGGAAGACGTATCATCAACCGCCTTCACATTGCCCGACGTGTCCAGATAAATCTTGTCCTGCATAATCTCGGCAACCACGATTTCCATCAGGTTGCGAGTCTGCAGGTCAACCAGCGGTCGAGCCCCGCGATTCAAAGCCACCATGCGCTTCTGAATCAGGGACGACAGACGGAATCGACCACCCACCTTGCGAACAATGTCATCTTCACGAAATTCGTCAAGCATTGCGAGCCTTCTCCTCCGCTTTCAGTATCTCACAGATCTCGCTGACCGCGTTTTCCAGCCGGTCATTCACCACAGTATATCGATAGCGATCAGCCTGCTGCAGCTCCTGTGCCGCCGTTGCCAGCCTTCGCTGTATAACCTCTTCAGACTCAGTTCCACGACTCCGCAGACGACGCTCAAACTCGGCCGCCGAAGGAGCCCTCAAAAAGATCGTAACAGCATCCGGATACTGCTGCACCACACGCAATGCCCCCTGAACGTCAATTTCCAGGAATGCCCAGCCCCCCTGAGCCCAGGCTCGGTCCAGCTCAGACCACAGCGTGCCATACAGAAATCCCGAACTGAATACCTCCGCATGCTCTATGAACGCATCACCCTGCAACCGCTGCAGAAACTGATCCCGAGTCAAAAACCAGTAGTCGTCCCCGTCCACCTCACCCGGACGCGGCGGGCGAGTCGTGGCAGAAACGGATTTCACCAGACGCACCGGAGCAGACTCGACCAGACAACGAACCACCGTCGTCTTGCCACTGCCACTGGGCCCCGACAGGACCACAATCCGCTTCCCCGATTGCTGCTCCATCACCCACACAATCCAGATTCCGGAACTTTCTGACACACCACCCGGAGACACTCACCACAGAATTACTCAACGTTCTGCAACACCTCACGCATCCGCTCAATCGCCGCCTTCATCTCCACCACCGCCAGCGAAATCGGTACATGACTCGACTTCGAACCCAGCGTGTTGATCTCCCGAAACATTTCCTGACCAATAAACTCCAGCTTCCGACCCTGCGACGTTCCACTGCGACACAACTTCAGAAACTGCTCAATGTGGCTGCGCAGTCGAGTAATCTCTTCGTTGACGTCGCTGCGGTCCGCAAACAAGGCAACTTCGCGAATGACATCCGACTCATTCACATTCACCGCACTGTCCTGCAGCAGCTTCCGCACACGCTCCAGAATCCGATCCCGAAAATCCGTCACCACGACAGGAGCCAGTACAACAACCCGATCCACCTCCGCCGCAATCACCTCACACTGACGCTCCAGATCCCGCTGCATCGATTCGCCCTCAGTCCGGCGAAACTCCTCCAGATGATCCAGAGCACCAGACAGAACCTGCTCGATTGCAGGCCACAGACCACTCAACTCCTCGTCGGAAAACTCAGCCTCACGCACCACTCCAGGCAATGCCAGCAATTGCGTCAGCGACACTGCCGAAGCACCGTCCCGCTCCAGCACCTGCAGCTGATCCCGATACGCCCGCAGCACGTCCGAGTCAATCCGATATTCGCCCTGACCCGAAAGAAAACGCAGCCGCAATGACACACTGAGTGTCCCGCGAGCAATCCGGGAGCGAACCAGCTTCTCAATCTCTGACTCAAAACGAGACACCGTTTCCGGCATCCGCACCGACAGCTTCAGATAACGGTTGTTGACAGACTTGATCTCAGTACTGAGATGCACGCTGTCCGTCTGCAGCGAAGCATATCCAAACCCCGTCATACTCAGCAGCACGGCAGTTGCTCCCAATGGAAACCAGATCACTTGGGAGCTGCAGGAGCCTCGGCGGCAGGAGCAGCCGGCGCAGCCGGGCTGGCAGGCTCAGCTGGTGCCGGCTCAGTTTTCGGCGCGTCCGCTGGTACAGGCTCCGCCGGAGCTGATTCCGCTTTCGCAGGCTCAGCCGGAGCTGGCTCGGTCTTTGCCGGTTCCGCAGGAACAGGCTCAGTCTTTGCCGGTTCGGCCGGCGCTGGCGCGGGCGTCGCCGGTTCCACAGGTGCAGACTCGGTCTTCACTGGCTCAGACTTCGCCTTCTCTGCGTCAGCCTTTGCCTTCTCCGCGTCCGCCTTCGCCTTGGCTGCCTCCTCCTCCGCCTTCGTCACGTTCTCGCCCTCCGAGAACCGGCTGGAAGAAGTCGCCTCCTGCTTCGCCTGAGCACGCATGAGCATGCCCAGAAAACCAGCCATCACAATCCACGCGACCGCCAGACCAATCGTGATCTTTGTGAACACGTCGCCAGCGCGAGTCCCAAATGCGCTCTGGCCACCCATGCCACCAAAGGCACCCGCCAGACCACCACCACGCCCACGCTGAATCAGCACAAGCAGAATCATGAACAAACTGACCGCGGTCAGCAGGATAGTCAGCAGGTAAATCAGGAATGTCATCTGAAAAATAACTCCCCAGCACACCAGCAGAAAACAATTTCATGGTAAACACAGAAAGACGGATCTATGTCCGTCTCTGCGAAAACGAGCACCCCGTGATGCACCGGTGTGTTCGATTTGAATTCAGCCTGACAGCTTGCGGGCTGCCTCAATGATCGGCACAAAAGTCGAAGACTTCAGGCTGGCACCACCCACCAATGCCCCGTCCACGTTGGGCTGACCCAACAGAGACAATGCATTATCAGGCTTCACGCTGCCACCGTAAAGGATTCGAGTTTTTTCGGAAAAGTCGGGATTATAGCGTCGAGACAGCCATTTGCGAAGATGTTCGTGGGCAGATTCGGCCTGTTCCGGCGAGGCCGTGACACCTGTGCCGATCGCCCACACCGGTTCATACGCAATCACAATCCCCAAAGCCTCAGAATCGGAAATACCCGCAAAGGCGCCCTCCATCTGACGGTCCAATACCGCCTCCGTCTGACCACCCTGCCGCTCTGATAACTGCTCCCCAACACACAATACCACCGTCAAACCACCCGCAATCGCCGCTCGCACCTTGCGATTGATCACCACATCCGTCTCGCCCAGAATCGCACGACGCTCACTGTGACCTATCAGCACATACTGACACCCCACGTCACGCAGCATCTCCACCGCCACCTCGCCCGTAAATGCCCCAGGTGACTCAAAATACACGTCCTGACCACCCAGACGCACCGCACTGCCACGCAATGACTCACCCACAGGCAACAAATAGGGATAGGGTGGGCAAACGAGCACCTCAACGCCGGCCTCCTCTGACGAAGCCACCGCAGACAACTCCGCCGCCAATGACACCGCGGACTGACGCACAGTGTTCATCTTCCAGTTGCCAGCCACCAAAAA
>Ga0078894_10004885_pt1 | contig 10295 bp, 10 predicted proteins | sample LauGreSu1BDMLBSD_2_FD_67506 | JGI IMG/M metagenome (GOLD analysis project Ga0078894, IMG submission 67506) | Freshwater lake microbial communities from Lake Michigan, USA - Su13.BD.MLB.SD (version 4) (version 4) | ecosystem: Environmental > Aquatic > Freshwater > Lake | place: Lake Michigan...
CCTCCAAAATAAGAAGATAATGATCAATAATATTATTCATTGCTTAGTAATTGCTTTTCTTTCATTATTTCGATGAACCATCTCAGTACGAACATGATAAATATAGTTTTGAAGAATCTTGAAATTTCTGTTCAGCACCTTCTCCGTATCTAGCTTCATCTTGAATCCCTCAACCAAGTCGTCCTTCTCCTTTAAATAAATTTATTTGACACTCTTAAACTTACATTAACAACATAAACTACTAATGCATTGTCCTAATTACTTATGGTCATCACATCTTTACTGGGATATAATTTGGCAATGTCTCGGTGAGCAGGGTCCATGATCTATAAAATCATCGTCATTATGCAATCTTTAACTTACCAAAAAGTACTCCTCTGTCAGAATGATTACCTTCTGCTTTCTCTCACTCAATTCGTTGTATAGGAGAGCATCAAGGAAGTTCAATTGGCTGTATCTGCCCTTTTCAACTTTTACTAGCTCATGAAGTACCTCAGCATGAAACTCGTTGTACCCTCTGATCAGCTGTAGCCTTCCATAGAAGGGCCTTATCATCCTGATGCGCTTGACCTTTTTGTCCTTCGGACCGCCTGCAGTGTTCTTTATTCCTTCCGAGGTTTTTGAGAAGAAGTCGAGAGCGCCACTAATTGGTTTCACAACCAGTCCGCTCAGTCCTTTGTAAGTACCTTTCATGAAGCCTTTCACACCTTCCCTTTAAGCTCCCTTAATCGGATTCTCAACGACACCTGTGATGCCTGAAGCAATGCCTTTGAAAGTTGACTTCAACCCGTAACCCACACCCTCGATGACATTCTTGGGGCGCTCAAGATTACTCTACTCTCTTTTGTTGATGAACTCGCCGTCACTAGTAATTAAGAGGAGTCCCTTAGACATAGAAGAGAGAACCTTTGAGGCCGAACCGAAGGTCCCTTGTACTGTATTCTTAATCAGACTGCTTGTTCCTTTCAAGATACCTTTTCCACCTTCAAGTGGTCCCTTAACAATACCATTGATAGGCATATAAAAGAAGTCTTAAACACCTGTTCCAAGATGGCTAACAAAGTTTGCTGGGTCTCCGAGAATGTTGCTTGACCCTATCACATTAAAGAGGTTCTTTTTCAATCTTGATATGTAGTGACTTTTGAGCTGAAAAACGATGTCATTAGGAGTTCCAAAGATATTTGAAAGGACAAGAGAGTTGATGCGAACTTGTGCTCCGTCAACGTTGACGAGAGTCAGTCCGTAGTTTCTTACTTTGTCTCCTAGACTGAATCTTTTGTTAGCCTGTTGATCCAAGTCAGTTTTGATTTTGGTAACATACGAGAGTTCAATGTCAAGTGGACTCGACTTGTAGTCCTTGATGTACAGTTTCTTGGACTTGTTTTCTATATTGTAATTTAGCCATGATTAACTGTGCTATTAGCTAAAAGCATTCATAGACGCCTGATTGCAATCCCTCAGACTTTAAGCCGTTATCGATGTCTATCTTTCACTTTACTCACTCTAAATGTGAGTACTTGCTCTCCAACCACCCTGTCGGAGTGTCTACTAAAAGAAGTTCAATTTTGATCCGATTGTATTCCCCTTCTTAGGAGATGAGCTTTGTTTTCCTTTCTCTTGGGGCTGGCTTGTCACACTTTATTTTTCCTCCTCCTCTTCCTCTTCTTCTTCTTCAATAGCCAGAGTGTTTATTTAGTATTAAGATTGATGCTGCTAGTTCATTAAGATACCGAAAGATCTGGGCCTCTATTATTGCTAATCAATGAGTGCATCCTAATTCTAATGTGAGAATAAGTTCTCCATTTCTAGCAAATCTTCATCAATACTATTAGATATTTTCTGCCTGAAGATGTCATGCATGCTTGTGATGTTAGTGTTCAGGCTATCAGTGAAGCGATAAATGTATCCAATGAATTCATCGTCCATTTGAAGAACAATGGTTTGGACGAGGAAATCGATCTCCTCAAAGAATAGAACCTCTGGATCATCTAGTCTTGTCGTGATATGCATATTGAAGAACTCCTTGATTTCAAGAGATGCCTCCTCTGAGCTTGGCTGTGAAGCTTTCTTGCTTTGAAGGGCTTTATCTCTCTTCATGAAAAGCTCCTTCGGGAACATGATGGCCTGAAACATTGGCTTTGCACTGATATTGTTGTCAATCTGGGCATACCCTATCCTGAGCTGCACTTCTCTTTTCTTATCGGCTTCTAGATGAATGAATTTGAGATCCTCAACGTAGGCAAAGGCAAATTCCTTCCGCTTCTCTTGGAAAGTTTAGCAGATCAGTGAAAGGCCGATGGACATTATTTCAATTTTGAGCGTCTTGGTGACAATCAGATCTCCTTCTTTGAGTTCTTCATCCATCTGCTGATATTTCTTCCTGAGCTAGCTTTCTTGGCTCACATCGCTGAAGACAAGTATCTTAGAGAAACCATTAGTAATGGTGTAGATGCAAAGCACTCTATTCTTTTTGCCGTTTTGAAGGTGTTAAGGAAGAATAAATCTCTCATTTAGCTCTAGGTTATCAGGCTCAATATCTATACTCGCCTCCTATTGAGCAGTTAATCCAGTACTCTGAGACCCAAAGAACTTGCATGTTATTTTATATTCCGCATTATGTGGATTTGTCCAAGAGAATATCTGGTTTTACTCTGGCAAGAGAATTCCCGGATAATTAGGATAATCTTTCTGATGATATTCTATGTGGATATGCTTTGAATGATTCTCTATCTTGTATGTGGCAAACTGAGAGGTCTCCTCGTTAAAAGTGATATAGAGTATTTGGTTCTCCTCTTAAAGCTGCTTTTCCACAAGCAGATGCTTACTCCTGTTGTACTATCTCTTGTGGCGATTAAGGATGTTCATCCTTCCGATCTCATTCAGTGAGAAGCTATCTATAGTTTAAGGTTTTAAGATGATTTTGGTTTTGATTGACCTTACAAGTCCAGTCATGCGAGTCGTCATCGTATTCGGCGCCATCTTTTTCGACACATTTGATTTTGACGAGACGAGGTCGCCTAGAGTCTTTCCAGAAGAAGGGGATTCTCATACCGGAGAGCAAAATTTGGCACTAATCGAGGCAATCTTCCTGGGTGATTAGTAGAGTCTTAGAGGTTTTGTTGTGAAGAACATAGCAGGGACTGATTGTTGTGACCTTCGTATAAATGTCGTCTTCATCATCATCACCTAAAAGATGTTAGCATTAGTAATAGCCTACAAGCTCGAGATAACTCCGTTTTTACAGTGAACTCATGGAAAGCATTCTGGTCTTTTTGCTTAATCTGAATAGTGTTGCTCACAGCAGCGACATCTATATTAAAAGGAGAAGAGTAGACTTTGTGGAGATCAAAGTCTTCAATGCAGGCGACAATCTTAGCTCTCTATTATTATTGGTGAATTTAATAAGAGTTAATAAACTTACATCAGAGAGCATGATGATTGAATTATCGAAGGATGAGAATTAGCCAGCTGCTGGAAGCAACTTTTGGCCACTGTAATAAACGAAGAGCTTCTTGTCAGTGTTGTTCACAATGACATTTTTGACAAAGAAAGTAATATGAACTCCAGCTTCTTTACACTTTTTCATCTTGGCATAGACCTCGAGAGGAGGGCACTCTTGATTATCAGAGTCTTTGATTAAGAATTTCTTTTCAATTTTGAACTCTTAATTAACTGCCACAAACTCTCCCCATTAATAACATGGATGCTTTATTGACATCTCTTTGCTAGTTGTGGACACTGATTCTCTTATGTCACGAGTCTAATTTTGATGAGAAACTTGATTATCAAGGGTGAAGAGAAAATCAACCTTATTCTTCAAATTGTAATTGTGCAACTTAAGTGACTGCCCTCTCTCAATCATGAACTCCTTTTACTCATACTCAAAGTTCTCATCCTCAGCACTCTTGTAGGGCATTTAGTTTGCTGTGAGCTTTCCTAGGATGACATCGGTGCGGATCTTGAAGTTACAAGGAAGTGCATTTCGGATTATTACTGGTGTCTTGAAGTTGATGTTGTAATTTTTATGATATTCGCTCTTTTCTTTAGTAATTATTGTGAATTGATTCCCATGATATAGGTACGTCTAGAAATGATAATTATTTAATTTTGACTTACAGTAGCATTCTTGGGGACCTTTTCTATAATCGTATTGAACTTAATTGGGCTTGACCATTGATCCACAGTCTAGTCATAGCTGAGTTAGAATTTGTACTCCTGCTCCTTCAGATCGATTGGATAGCATTGTCCCGGTTCAAGAGTCACAACTTTTAGGATGGATTTACTATCTGGTTTAAGTAGCCTCAGCTTGTAAGTGTTATCTGTCAGGTTATTGATCACATAGGGAGCTCTGATGATTAACACTCGTCGCATGTCTTCGACTTTAACTCCGTAGCACACATAGTCCTGGGGGCATCTGTCCTGCAAGACGTGATGATAGAAGTTGGGGTTTCTCAGGTTGATATCTAAAATAATAAGATTGTGTGTGATTTCTTACCTTTAATAGAAAAGCCATTTCCTTCGAACGCAACGTTGAGAAAGTCTTACTTCTTTACGACCTCTTCATTGGTCTCTCGCATTAGATGCTAAATCTCATCTTCGTAGTCGACCTCATAGTCTACCTTTTACCCTGGTTGGATGACATACTCTTTTAGTCTATCGTCCCCGTTCATGTAAAAAACGCTCCTCACAGTGATTACTCTTGAACTGAAGTTAACAATTGAATAAGGTGTCACTTTGTATTCGACCTAAGACCTTGTCATTGCTCCTTTACTATCCTACTTCTGACCGATAGCCAGCTTCTACCTTATCCTCAAAGACTCTCTTGAACTGGTGCTTATCATCCTATTCGACTACCGACTAGTGGCAGCACTGATCCGGTTCACCTATGACATGAGACTAGATTGATTTTCCCCAGATTATTATTGCTTTTTACTCATCTGGAGTCGAGTTTAGAGCATTGTCTAGAGGAAGGAAGTCGTCACATTGATATTGAGATTGTTCTTAAACGATATCAAGTTAAAGATTTATCCCTTGTAGAAATTTGTCATCAACTCAATTTTAGTCTTTTCAATGAATGGCTCCCACTCACTTGCTGAAGAATTATAATAGCTGATCATAGCTTTGAATAGGCATTTACCGTTGAAATGTCCAAACTCTCCAATCGATTTGTATTCGAAATTTGATAGATTAGCTGTAAGGATAGGATAGAATATGTTGTTTGAGTCATTAATAACGACAATTTGAACTCCCTAAGATATCATCTTGGTTAGACATATGTCAGCCGCACTTTCGTAGTCTATTTTTTGAGAGATAAAATCTTGCCTCAGTTCCGCATTAGTTTTTGGCACCTCCTGATACATCTGGCTATTACCTCCAACCATGAACTAGCTCTGATTGCCAACTGGTTGGTTAATTTGCGAGTTTTTGCTGGAACTAGCCCCGCTTATGGACATCGACCTGAGCATATTTAGAGCTTGTTATGTCTTCTAAAGGAAGCTCTTCTTTTCATCTTTATTCTATCTTATTGATTCAGCCTACTTAGATATGACATTATTCTTCTTCTATTTCATAAAGCCAAGATAGAATTCATTGTATTTCTGATACCCCGAGGAGAACTGCTGCCAAATGGTCTGCATCAGCTGGAAGTCTTTGAAGGAAACCTTCACAATGACCTTTTCTCCCTTTATTTCGCTCTTGTCGTAGCAAAACAGCCGCTGCTCTTTTTGCCTAAATTGGAGGAATTTTGCGAAATGAAACATTGAGTCAAATGGCTGGATTATCTAACGTTTTTTAATCTCTGAGAAATTGGAGAGTTCAAGCTCGGAGAGATCGCAGATGTAGGGACTGAGTTGCTTCAAGGTTAACCGCATCCATGATGTAGGCAATTGAATAGGTTTATCAGCATTTTCGGCTAGGGAACTGATTTGGGAGACTTTTTCCCAAAGCTAAGCCTTGATACTCTTAATCTTCTCTCTTTGAAATTGATACTCCATGCTAGATTAGCACGCAATACCAAAGGATGATGGTGAGCTTTGATTGCCGATGTCTAAATCCGCAAAACATATAAGAGAATCACTTAACTTGAAAACGAGGTTCATCTCAGTCAGATCTTCGACGTCCTCGCTGTACTCGTTGGGCTTATCCTTAGAATTATTGTCGTAGAGAGGCATTCCTTCCCTGAAGAAATGATCAATCATGAGGAAAGAGTAAGGATGCAAGAACAACTTGAGATTGCTAATATCTACGTTAAAGTACTTGTTTCCATCCGGATACATCGAAATGTTAATCTTGATTTTAGAAGGAAAATTGAAATCGGTTGAGCATATGCAGTCCTTTAGATCTTCATAAGTCTCTATGCAGTGGATTTAATTTAGATTTCCAAATAATAACAGCTGCTAGTCTAACCCCTGCATGAAGAAACTGCTCATTTCCTCAACTATGATGTCATAATTGTGCCTTCTATTTAAATGATAATCTATTATGATGACTGGCTTTTTAAGACCCAGCTCAGTCAAATTTTCTCCCTCATTGGTCAAAAGACTGAGAGCAAGGAAATCAACTTTAATGATTGTTCGTGATTTCAGCAGATAGTCTGTGCTTCTAAAATACTCTTCTTCGTTTCTGAAATTGAATCGATCTTCCAGATAATCTGTATAAGCGAAATTGAGGTCGATGCATCTGAGAATATAGGTGTAAATGTCCTACCTCAAAACTAAATGAAGCTCAGGCTCAAAGGAAATGTCAACTTTAAATGCTTTATTCAGTTGATGAGAGCAAATCATGGGAAGAAGGTCTGAGTGGCTGATATAGGAGAAAGCAAGATTTAGATTAAAAGAAGGTGCAACCTCGAAATATTCCTCCTCATCCTCTTTGATCCTGAACTTGATCCCCAGGTAAGAACACTGCAAAATAAATTTGGAGACAATCAGAGATTTTCTCGGGGCACGAAGAAATCTCCCAATCTCATCAACTTCGTCATAGGTGACTATCATCTCCCCAAAATCTAACTCAAGATTAGATTAAAGCAAGGGTTTGTCCTTAAGAATTAGGTATGGGCGATGTATCTTGAAAATCATTTGCATTGTATTCTTTTCTTACTTCATGTTAATATTCTCAATTTCCATCTCGGACATCTCTTTCAGATTGAGTTATTCCTTAATTTTATTACCGAAGGCATCTAAGCTAGGATATGGATCAGTTTCTGTAATGGACCATAGGAATTTGTCCATGAAGTAGTCTATTACTCTGAAACTCATCTCATAGAAATATACTATTTTCACTGAGGCTACCTCTACTGTCAGAGAAGAAGTAGTGTTCGGCGGATGAAGAGGGCACTTGTCGGTGTAAAGTACTGACTCAAAATAAATCGCATTCGCAGCAGATCCTTCCTTATTACTATCTCTAATTCCAATGATTTCATATCTCGTATATAAATGCAAATCCTTGAGACTAGCCTTTTTTGTCTTTTATGGATCAAATGTTTCTGGGTAATTAGTAAGATCATAAGCTTTCGCATTTGCAAATTTCCCTCTAAGTACGTCGTGATCATAGAACATGTCGTAGCCAAACTCAGTTTCACCGACTGTTAACTCGAATACTGGAGTGTAATAGATGTTATGCAAGGCTATTAAAGTGAGACCATTTGCTTTGACTAAAGTCTTCACCAGAATCAAATCGATGGTTTTGCAAGTCTCATGTCTCATGCTCTATCTTCGACTACTTGCAAAGGATTAATAGCCGCTGTCTTCAGAGTGGTCTTATCTTCGAGCGGCCAGGAATCGATCAAGATATGTTTCACTATCGTTCATAAGTCTTACATTAAGACCCTCTATATCCTTGACATCGAAGGAGCGTGTATTTCTGAAAAAAATAAGTGTCTAGTTTATCATGGTCGGATCAAAGAGTAGGTAAACTTTTCCCAGGCGGACTGTCACAATGATCTCAGAGTCTTAGATATTTGGTGAGTAGATATCATAGACATCGATATCAATCTCGCAAAGATTCTATCCCCCTTCATTAAGAAGCATATCTTCCTTGATTTTTAAGGTTTCAGCAATTTTCAAAGATTCCAGTGAGAAACGCAATTTGACCTCATACTGGAAGATAAGCAGAGAAAACTTGAAGTCTTTAATCACTCCATTTAGCCACATCTAGTCGAGAGTTCCTCTTTTCTAATCTTCAATGGCTTTCTCGGTCGATTACCAAACTTTGATCTCTGCCAGTTGAACTTCAATCGTTAGAACAAAGCCCACTTCTCTTTAATCCTTGTGAATTAAATCAGACAGAACGTCCTATTTTTTAAGGATGTTGACCTCACCGCCTGACAATTCTAATTGTGCCTTAACTATGACCTAAATGAATTCCTAGCTGTCTCTAAGATCGTCAAATTTGAGGTAAAGGATGTCCCCATTTCTTTGTCTCACCTAAATGAATTAGATGATGATGATTAGATACATACCAAGAGAGCGTTTTTCAGATCTTGCTGCTTCCCAATCATAGTGACCAAGTCGAGTTGCTCAACTTAAGAGGAGATCTGACAATCACCAATATAGATGTAATGATGAGGCATGAGGTCCTTTCTAGTCTTGTAGAAATATATGTAGGATCCTGAAACTAGAAGGAAATATCCGTGCCAGTTGCTGGACAGAGAGCCTTTCAGACCTTTTGTGAAAACCTCTTCATGATGATAGTAAGAGTTATCGATGATTTGATCTTTCTCTAATTTAAGTTGTTGTAAATGTTCCGATTGGCCTTGACTACTTAAGACCTGATTGATGTTCACGAGGCCATTGTAGACGTCCGGACTGAAGTTTACAACAATTGCAGGGAGCTGGGCATTCACTATCACCTCAGGGGAAAGTTTGGCTATGTTTTTTAGGTCAGAATTGGCCTCTAAAGATTTGTTTTAACCGTCAATCAGGGCTGCCTTAATCTTATTCTTAATTCCAATATCTAGTATAATCTCTACTTCCTCAAGCACTTTGAATTCTTATCCCCTTTTGATATACTATATTTGATATTAAATCAATATTTGTCTTACTTTGAGGCCAATTTAGTCAATGAGGAGCTTGAATCTTTCATATTCATCAAGGCAGTTCTAATCATTAGATTGATTATACGTCTTAAAATCTAGATTGCCGAGGTTGACTAGCCATATTCTGTCCCTTTCAGACTCTTATTCACCGAGCATCTCACTGTTATGTGCTTTAAAAGGGAGTTCGAGGATTGGAGAGGCGATTCTCACGGTTAAGTTATTCGATTTCTTGTATAAAAGATCTTTGAGAGATGTCTAGAGATTGATAATTAAACAAATAACTTCTTACTTAAGTTGAGTCCTTTATCGCTGAGATCTTATTGTAAGCTTGATCCCTTATTTCCTCGCTTGCTCCAGTTTGAAAAAATGAGGTTACTTTACTTAAGGCTTTGGCATCATATTTGACCTTAATTGGATTCTAAATAGAAATTGTTAGTTGATATATCATTACAGATTCAAAAAAGATGTCAGTCATAAAACCTTGATCAAGAGACCCTTTCTTCTCAATTTCTAGTCTCCATTGAAGTATCTCTGAATCGATCTTTGAATCCTCTTATTTATCGACAGCTTTTACAACTAGTTCTTAAACTATAAATTTATCTCCTTGCTTTTCATGCACATTGAGGCCGACATTTCTATTTGCGATGCTAACGGAAAAGCTTGTGTCTCTCTTGAAGTTAAAAATTACGGAGAGATCATCTTGATATAGCTCTACTGTATGAAAGTCTTCAACTAAGTTGATGCGACCCCTCTTGAAAATTAAGTTAGCGCTTATTGTGACCTATCGTGATTTCTCTTCTTCAGTGAAATATCCAAGATCCTTTTTGACATCTTCGATAGAAGATTCAGCTAGCATTTGCCTTAAAGTCCCTTAAATCTGTTCAATTTCTTCTTCGGTAAATGTAATCTCTTCATCTTAAGATTTTAGTTTTTCCTCAGGATCATTTATTTTTTCTTCTTGTTGACTTTTTGAAGGAGGAGCTTTCTTGCTATTGAAAAATGAACTGAAGAAACCTCCGCTATCAGCCTGCTTCTTTTCTTTCTTACTTTACTCAATTGCCTGTTCTTTCTGTAGTCTTCGCTTGATCACAATTCCAAGCCAGCTATTAATAATCAGAATTTACCTTAACTTTACTTTTAAAGGTCAGATATTTCAGAGGCTTCCACAATATGTCTTAAGAGATATTAATCTTCGATTGGAAGCTTCGTATCTAGTATTTAAGAGTGATCGGGAGTTAGACACTTTTAGACGACCTTGGTG
>Ga0078894_10004886_pt1 | contig 10295 bp, 7 predicted proteins | sample LauGreSu1BDMLBSD_2_FD_67506 | JGI IMG/M metagenome (GOLD analysis project Ga0078894, IMG submission 67506) | Freshwater lake microbial communities from Lake Michigan, USA - Su13.BD.MLB.SD (version 4) (version 4) | ecosystem: Environmental > Aquatic > Freshwater > Lake | place: Lake Michigan, USA...
GTGTACATTGACGACTACGCCCACCATCCCACCGAAATACGCGCCGCCCTGCGGGCCGCGCGCCAACTGCACCCCAACCGCCCCTTGACCGCACTCTTTCAGCCCCACCTCTTCACGCGCACCCGGGACTTCCTTCCCGAATTCGCCGATGCCTTGCAGGAAGCAGATACCGTGGTACTCTTGCCCATCTACCCCGCGCGGGAATTGCCCCTTCCGGGCATCACCTCAGAGGCCCTGGCCGCGGCCTTCCCGGAAGAAAAACGACCGCAAGTTTTGTCTCCCCAAGCGGCGGTGGAATGGGTTCTACGCACCCACCCTTCCTTGCTGATGACCTTAGGTGCCGGAGACATCGACCGATTGGTTCCCGTTTTTGAAGACCATTTTACCCAACATTCCCAGCGCTAATTGCACCGAACTGTACCCAAAAACAAACGTCTGAAATCGTGAAAACCTCCTGGAAAAAATACCTGCAAACCGCGCTCCTCTTGGGGGGCGTGCTGGGGTTGTTTTGGGGTGCCGCGGAAGGCGCGCAGCGATCCGGCAACCAAAAGGTGGCCGGGATGCAGTGGACGTTGGAACAGCCCGCAGACCAGCCCCTGCTGGACGAACAAGATTTGCGTCGATTGGTGGTGCGAATTGGGGCGCCTTATTCGGGAAAATCGCAGAAAGAAATTAACATTCGATTGTTGGAAGAAACCTTGGAATCACATCCACTGGTTGAAAAAGCCGAAGTATTTTCAACTTGGGATGGGACCATCCATGCCCGTGTGAAACAAAAAGTTGCTAAAGTGCGTGTAATTCAAGCAAATACGTCCTATTATTTGGACAGCCGCGGGGGCAAAATGCCCCTGTCGCCGCGCGCTTCGGCCCCCGTTCCGGTGCTCACCGGCGATTTGGATTCTGCGCGTATTGCTCAAGGATTCCGTTTGCTGGAGCGGGCAACCGCCTCCACTACGTTTCCCGGCGGTTGGTCCGGATTGGAAGTAAACCGGGTGGGAACCTTTACCGCTTACCCCGTTTTTGCAAATCATGCCCTGGTTTGGGGCCGGCCGCTGCACTTCCAAGACAAAGCGGAACGACTTTCTGTTTTTTACACCTACCTCACCCAAGCCGGGTTGTTGGACTCACTGGAAACGGTGAACGTTCGCTTCAACGGCCAAGTGGTTTATACCCTTCAAGACTGATCGCCATGGAAAAAATCGCAGTTGGACTGGACATAGGCACCACCAAAATTGTGGCCATCGTTGGCAAGCGCAACGAATTTGGCAAAATTGAAATCATTGGCATGGGCAAAGCGCCCAGCTTGGGGGTGCAGCGCGGCGTCGTTACCAACATCGTGCAGACTGTAGATTCCATTCAACGCGCCACCGCTTTGGCGGAAGAAGATGCGCAACTGACCATCAACAGCGTGGTGGTGGGCATTGCCGGACAGCACATCCGCAGCCTGCAGCACTCGGACTACATCACCCGTGAGGACCGCGAATCCGTCATTGAAGAAGCGGATTTGACCCGACTGACGGACAACGTGCACAAGTTGGTCATGAACCCCGGTGAGGAGATCATCCACGTGCTTCCGCAGGAATACCGCGTAGACGGCCAGGGCGAAATTTTTGAGCCCCGCGGCATGTACGGCGGCCGTTTGGAAGCCAGCTTCCACATTGTGGTGGGCCAAGTTACCAGCATCCGCAACATTGCGCGCTGCGTGAAAAGTGCCAACCTGGAAGTGCACGACATCAACCTGGAGCCCCTTGCTTCTGCGGAGGCCGTTTTGAGTCAAGAAGAAAAAGAGGCCGGCGTAGTTTTGGTAGACATTGGAGGCGGCACCACAGACGTGGCCATCTTTAAGGACGGCATCATCCGGCACACCGCCGTCATTCCGTTTGGCGGCAACATGATCACCAACGACATCAAGGAGGGCTGCTCCATCATCGAAAAGCAAGCAGAACTGCTGAAGGTACGTTTTGGCTCTGCTTGGCCGGGCGAAAACAAAGACAACGAAATCGTATCCATTCCGGGTCTTCGCGGGCACGACCCCAAGGAAATCAGCCTGAAAACGCTGTCTAAAATCATTCATTCCCGATGCGTTGAGATCATTGAGGCCGTTTACTCGGAAATCAAAGCCTACGGCCACGACCAACCGCGCAAAAAGTTGATTGCCGGCATCGTGCTTACGGGCGGTGGATCCCAACTCAATCACATCAAGCAATTGGTGGAGTACGTCACCGGGATGTACACGCGCATTGGTTACCCCAACGAACACTTGGCGGGTCAGGCCGACGGTGCTGAATTGTCCAGTCCCATCTACGCCACCGCGGTAGGCTTGCTCATGAAAGGCTTGGAAAGCAAGATTGAGTTCCCCATGGTGACCAATCCGGAATTGGAGTCTGTTTTTAGCCCAGAATTTGAACCCCTTGCGCAACCGTCGGCACCCATGCCTTCGCCCGTCAGCATGCCTACCACGAGTGCTGCAGGTGCTTTTGCGCCAACGGCCGCAACGGGAACTGCATCGACTGCGCCCAATCCCATGGAAGCACTTTCCCCCGAATCCACTGGGGAAGGTGAAAGCGCAGACGCCGAAAATGCGTCCAATTCCGAGCTCACCGGAAAACGACCCAACTTCTTTGAATCTTGGGTACATCGCTTTGTAAAATTCATCGACGAAGAATAATTGCACACAAGTACACATTTATGCATACTCCCGAAAACACTGGTTTGCATTTTGACCTGCCCAAAAACCGCTCGTCCGTGATTAAGGTCATTGGCGTTGGCGGCGGTGGAAGCAACGCAGTCAACTTCATGAAATTGGCCGGCATCAACGGCGTTGATTTTGTGGTGTGCAACACCGATGCTCAGGCGCTGGAACACAGCCCGGTAGAGACCAAAATTCAGTTGGGCCAAAGCCTCACTGAAGGTTTGGGCGCCGGCGCCAACCCCGAAATCGGGGAACGCGCCGCCCTGGAAAGCGCGGACGACATAAAAGCCCTCCTGGCCACGAACACCAAGATGGTGTTCATCACCGCCGGAATGGGCGGCGGAACCGGAACCGGAGCCGCTCCCGTCATCGCCAAAACCGCCCAAGAAATGGGCATCCTCACCGTGGGCATTGTCACCCTGCCGTTTGCCTTTGAAGGAAACGTGCGATCGCGCCAAGCTGAAGCGGGTATTGAGAAATTGCGCGCCAACGTGGATTCCCTCATTGTTGTGAACAACAATAAGTTGCGCGAAGTTTACGGCAACCTCGGCTTCAAAGCAGGCTTCAACAAAGCCGACGAAGTGCTGGCCACCGCCGCCCGCGGCATCGCCGAAGTCATCACCCACCACTACCGCACCAACATCGACCTCCGCGACGCCAAAACCGTTTTGGCCGGCAGCGGCACCGCCCTCATGGGCTCCTTTGCCGCAGGCGGTCCCAACCGCGCCACCGACGCCATTGCCGGTGCCTTGGACAGCCCCCTGCTCAACGACAACCACATCCGCGGCGCTAAAAACGTGCTCTTGCTGATTGTTTCCGGCTCCAACGAGCACGAAATCACCTTCGACGAAATTGGCGAAATCAACGATTTCATTCAAGCCGAAGCCGGCGGTCAGGCCAACATCATCATGGGCATTGGCGAAGATTCTTCCTTGGGCCAAGCCGTGCAGGTAACCGTCATCGCCACCGGTTTTGAGGCCAATTCCATCCGCGCCGGACTGGCCCCGCAAGAAGAGGCTAAGGTGGTCCACAGCTTGGATCCCTTTGCGGAACGCGCCCTGCGCAACGCTGCCTTTGATGCCCCCTTGGAGCCCGAAGCCCCAAAAGCGACAGCCCCGCAATCGGTGGCAACTGCCTTACTTGTGGAGGAACCAATGGTCGCTGAAGCACCCGTACAGGAGCCCGTTGCTGCCTACTTAAGCGCTGCTGAAACCCATGAAATGGTCGCAGTGGATACTCGTGAAATGTCCGCAGCAGACGCACCTGAAGTCGTTGCAGCTGAAATCAACGAAGCACCCTCCTTTGCGTTTGACGCCAGCCCCAGTCTTTTTGACTTCGACGACTTCATCATCCGAGACGCGGCTCCCGAGATCGCACCCTCCCACGCTCCAGAAGTTGCCCTGGTATCCCCTTTTGATCTAGGGGCCGACGAAGCCTTTGCCCGCAAAGACGCCGGCACTGCCGTGATGGAGTGGGACCTTCCCTTGCCAGCCGCTGGTGCTGAAATGAACGCAACAAACGTTGCCGAAGAGGTCGTCGAAACGGAATACGCTGCAGTGCCAACCGATGAGATTCCTGCGGAAACGGAGGTTGCTGCAAGCGAGGAAGATGGCATCAAGCGCCACACCTTGGACCAATATTTAGCTCTTGAGGAGGCCTTGGGCATCCGCAAACACGAGGCCGTTGCTCCGTCGGAACCGCCCGTACCAGCTCACTTGCGCTTTGAAGTAAAAACCGTCAATAAACCGGCACCTGCAGTGGAAGATTACGTGTCTTCAAGTGCCACCCCGGACCCGCTGGAACAGCGCGTGGATGACGCTATGCAGCAGATGGCTGCGGAACGCCGTAAAAGTTTGCGTGCCTTCAACCACACCTTCAAAAACGTTCAGCGCACCGGAGCAGAAGAGTATGCTCAAGTTCCTGCATTTCAGCGCGCAGGGGTTTCGGTGGACCACAGTTTAATCTCCCAGCAAAACCCCTTGAGCGGCACGGCAATCAACGGAGAAGGCGACGACCTCACGTTCCGTACGCACAACCGGTTCCTCCACGACAACGTGGATTGAATTCCCCTTTTGCAGACCCCGGTGGACCCCACCGGGGTCTCTTTTCTACGCGAACCCAAAAAATCATGATATGGCTGCATTGGAAGCGCGCCTGATGGAGGACCTCAAGTCCGCCATGAAGGCCCAAGATAAAATCAGACTCGAGACCGTTCGCGCCATTCGGGCCGCCGTTTTGGTAGCTAAATCAGAGCCGGGAGCCACCGGCGATTTAACGGAAGAACAAGAAATTCAATTGCTCCAACGATTGAAAAAACAACGTCTGGAAAGTGCTACCATTTACCGCGAGCAAAATAGACCGGACTTGGCCGAACCGGAAGAAGCACAGTTGAAAGTAATTGAGGGCTACCTTCCCGCACAACTGGAGGGCGACGCTTTGCACGCTGCCGTGCGCGCCGTTTTAACGGCACAAGGATTCAGCAGTCCCGGGGATTTGGGCAAGGCCATCGGCGCATGCCGCACGGCATTGGCCGGACAGGTGGATGGTAAGGTGTTGGCGGATGCGGTGAAGGCGCTTTTAACAGCTTAAGCCCGGACCGGGAAAAAGGCAGCGCTCAAGCCTGAAAGAAAAAACCGTCGGACAGCAGAGCCCACCAAAGCTAGATTCAATACAATCCGTACATCAGGCGTCCGGTTAGGTATCCGGACACCCCAATTCCGCGCGCGGAGGGGGGAATGTACAAGCTGGGGCCGTACTGCACCGAAAGCGAGACCGGAGATCCGTAAAGGAAGAACCGAATGCCGCCGTCCACGGCCGGGCCCACGTAGGGCTGCGGCTGGTAAACTGGGCCGCCGTTGAAGAAATCAAAGATGTGGATGGTGTAGGACTGTAGTCCAAAACCGTAGAACGCCCCAAAGGTTGAGGCGTTGTCCAAGGAGGAGCCCAATCCGGAATTGAGGTGCACCATGCACCCCAGTTCGCTGGCAATCAAATTGGATCGACCCAACAACAGCGAAGTAGTGAGTCCCAATCCCACGTTGGGAACCACGTCCAAGGATCCGGCGTTCTTGAAGGGGAAAATCAACCGCGGCGTGTACACAATGCTTTGATTCAAGTGGTACGCCATGGGCGATCCGGTGTAGGAACCCAAAACCGCACCCAGCGTGTAGCCGTATTCGTGGATCCACTCGTGCTCGCCGTTGAACAGTTCGCCGTTGCGCACTTGACTCCATGCTGGCAGGGAAACCCCCAAGGCCAGAGCGGCAAAAAACAAAGAAATTCGCGTCCTCATCGGGATAAAGGTAAGGTATCTTTGCAGTGCCGTGCGCAAAATCCGTGCCCTTTATACCGACGCCTTTTCCGGTCTCACGCGTGATGCGTGGGTACTGGCCACCATCATGTTCGTGAACCGGAGCGGCACCATGGTGCTGCCCTTCTTGAGCTTGTACCTCACCCAGGCGCTGCATTTCTCCCTGGAAGACACCGGATGGGTCATGGCGGCCTTTGGCGCCGGATCCGTGGTGGGCTCCCTCAGCGGCGGTTGGCTGACGGACAAGTTGGGCTCCTACTGGGTACAAGTAATTGCCCTGACGGGCGGAGGCATCGGCTTTTTTGCCTTGAGTTTCCTCACCTCCTTCTGGGGGTTGTTCCTGGGCGTCTTCGCAACGGCGGCGATTGCGGACACCCTCCGGCCGGCCAACGGCGCAGCGGTTTACGCGTTTTCTCCCCCAGACAAAGTCACCAAGGCCTTCTCCCTCAACCGGATGGCCGTCAACCTGGGCTTTACCGTGGGGCCCGCACTGGCAGGAGCCATCGCCCTGTGGAGCTACCAAGGTCTCTTTTATGCCGACGCCGTCACGTGCTTGGTGGCGGCTGGATTTCTAGCCTATTACTTTCGCGGAAGACGAGGCTCCTACGCCCCCAAGGTGCCGCATCCGGGCACTATCCCCTCTACCGCCAACCCCTCCGGAAAATCTCCGTGGAGCGACGGCCCTTTCTTGGGTTTTGTCTTGCTGGTTTTGGTCTATGCCACCGTATTCTTCCAATTGATTGGCGCACTCCCCCTCTTCTACCGAACCGTTCACCATTGGACCGAAGATCAAATCGGTTGGATCATTGCATTCAACGGTTTAGTGGTCGTCGTATTTGAAATGATTACCGTCCAGTGGCTGGGAGACCGCTTTGCGCCCCGAAAAGTCATTGCCGCCGGTTGCGCCGTGCTGGCTTTGGGCTTTTGGACCTTGCCTTTAATTCCCGGCCTTACCGGCATGCTGCTGAACATGGCCTTGTTGTCCTTCTCTGAAATTCTGGCCATGCCTTTCATGGTGACGTACGCCACCAAACGCGGAGGCGATCAAGCGCGGGGACGGTACTTGGGGATGTACGCCGGAGCCTATTCGACGGCACACATCTTAGCGCCTTTGTTGGGTACCCGAACGGTTGCTGCCTTTTCCAATCCCGAAACCGGTTTTGTGGTTTTGTGGGTGGTGTGCGGTGTGTTGGCCGCCGGTGCTGCCTTTGCCTTTACGCGTCTCCCCGCGGTGGTGGGGGTGAATCGGGCGGCTTAGGGGCGCCCAACACACTGCAGGGCACCCGCCAGGCGCATAAAAAAAGGGGCTGTCTCCCACGAGACGGCCCCTTTTTATTTGGTTGTGCAATGGGCTTACTTCTTGCCGCGCGTCTGCGCGTCAACTACTGCCATGGCGGCCGTGTTGACGATCTCGCGGACGCTTGCGCCCATTTGCAGCACGTGCGCGGGATACTCCAAACCGGTCAACAACGGGCCAATGGCCTCCATTCCGGCCAGGCTTTGCAAGAGCTTGTAGGAGATGTTGCCGGACGCCAATCCCGGGAAAATGAATACGTTGGGGGCGTTGTCCACCAAGTCCGAGAAGGGGAACATCTCCTTTAATAGGGCGTTGTCCACGGCAAAGTTGGCCTGCATCTCGCCGTCGATGATCAAATCCGGCATGCGCTCCCGAATGAGGTCCAAAGCCTTGCGCATTTTGGTGGGCAACACGCCCCGATGCGACCCGAAGTTGCTGAAGCTCAACATAGCCACTTTGGGGACGATGTTCATTCGCTTCACGGACTGCGCCACCACCGCAACGATTTGCGCCAGATGTTCTGCCGTCGGATCCTCGTTCAAGGTGGTGTCAGCGAAAAACATGGGGCCGCGCTTGGTCAGCATGACGTACATGCCTGCTACGCGCGTATTGGGACCTTTGGGCCCCAGGATTTCCATCACCGGTTTCACGGCGCGTGGGTACTTGGTGGTACTGCCCGTTACGTAGGCGTCCGCGTGGCCTTGTTTGACCATCATCGGGCCGTAAAAATCCCGGTTTCGCATGAGCCGGCGTGCTTCCTCCTGACTGATGCCGCGGCGTTGGCGCTCTTTGTAGTAGGCAGCTGCGTAGGCCTCCGCGTTGGGGGCTTTGGGCATGCGGGGATCGATGATGGTCAAAGCCTCCAAGCCCAAGTGGTACTCCTCGTTGAGTTGGGCAATGCGCTCGGGATCGCCCAACAAAATGGGTTCTGCAATGCCTTCTTCGTAGCAAATCTGCGCGGCTTTCAGCACGCGGTAGGTGTCGGCCTCGTTGAACGCCAAGCGTTTTGGGGCAGACCGTGCCTTTTGCATCATCAACCGAACGAACTTGTCGTCCCGGCCCAAGCGGTTGCGCAACTGCTCTTCGTAGGCGTGCCAATCCGTAATGGGTTTTTGGGCCACGCCGCTCTCCATGGCGGCACGGGCAATGGCCGGCGCCACGGTATAGATCAAACGGGGGTCAAACGGCTTGGGAATCAAGTAGGTGGGGCCGAAGGCCAGGTTGCGCTCGCCGTAAGCCAAATTCACCACCTCCGGAACGGATTCCTTGGCCAGCCCGGCAATGGCGTGCACGGCGGCCAACTTCATGGCTTCGTTGATCTTGGTGGCGCGCACGTCCAGGGCGCCGCGGAAAATGAAGGGAAAACCCAGTACGTTGTTTACCTGGTTGGGGTTGTCCGACCGTCCCGTGGCCATGATGATGTCCTTGCGGGCCTGCATCGCGGTGGCGTAGTCGATCTCCGGATCCGGGTTGGCCAGCGCAAAAACAATGGGATTCTTGCCCATGCTCCGCACCATGTCTGGGCTCAGGATGTTGCCTTTGGATAAGCCCACAAAAACGTCGGCGTCCTTGAGCGCCTCTTCCAGGGTGCGCAGTTTGGTGGCGCGCGCAAAGCGCTTTTTCTCGTCGGTCAGGTCCGTACGGTCCGCGTGGATGACCCCCTTGGAATCGCACACGGTCAAGTTTTCTGGCTTAACGCCCAGGGACAAGTACAGCGTAGCACAACTGATGGCACTCGCGCCGGCTCCGTTGAAAACCACCTTGACCTTGCTGATTTTCTTCTTCACAACTTCCAAGCCGTTGAGCAAAGCAGCCCCGGTGATGATGGCCGTGCCGTGCTGGTCGTCGTGCATGATGGGGATGTCCAACTCCTCGCGCAAGCGTTGCTCAATGTAGAAACAGTCGGGCGCGGAAATGTCCTCTAGGTTGATGCCGCCGAAGGTGGGGGACAGGATTTTGACGGTCTCAATGAATTTGTCTGGGTCCTTGGTGTCCAGCTCCAGGTCAAACGTGTCGATGTCCGCAAATATTTTGAACAAGACGCCCTTTCCTTCCATTACGGGTTTGGAGGCCAGCGGGCCAATGTCTCCCAAGCCCAAAACGGCCGTGCCGTTGGAGATGACCGCTACCAAATTGCCTTTGGCGGTGTAGCGGTAAGCGTCTTGCGGATTGGCCGCAATTTCCAAACAAGGCTCCGCAACTCCGGGAGAATAGGCGATGCTGAGGTCTCGCTGGGAATTGGAGGGTTTGGTGGGAATGACTTCTATTTTTCCGGGACGACTGCCTTCGTGGTAGTCCAGGATGTCCTGCTTGCGTATCTTCTTGGCCATGGGGCAAAGATACCCAATGCGTTCTTAGGGTCCGTATCTTTGGGTGCGCCAACCCATGAATCCACTACCCGCCCTTCATCTTCCTTTTTTCGCCAACCTCTTGTTGCTGTTGGTTTTGGCCAAAGTTTTTGGCGAAATCATGGAACGTCTGCGCCAGCCAGCACTTTTGGGTGAAATCTTGGCCGGCATCTTGTTGGGACCGTCGGTGTTGAACATCATGGTTCGATCGGACGAAATCAAGGTCATTTCAGAATTGGGCGTCTTTTTGCTGGTGATCATTGCGGGCTTGGAAATCAACATCCAGGAAATGGTGAAGTCCCAAAAAGGGAAGAATGTTGTCATTTCCTTGTTGGCCTTTATTTTGCCGGCGACCTCTGGTTTTTTCGTGGGCAACTTATTTGGCTTGCCCACCGTCACCTCCTTCTTTATTGGATTGTGCGTGGCCATCACGGCCTTGCCCGTGAGCGTGCGCATTCTCATGGACTTGGGGCGCCTCAAAAGCGAGGTGGGACAACGCATGATCTCCGTCGCCATATTTGACGACGTCTTAGCCCTAACTCTATTGGGCGTACTGCTGGACTTGCACAACATGGAAGGCGCCAGTTACCAAGCCATTGGTCTTCAAGTTGGACTGACTTTGGGCAAGGTTGTTTTGCTGATCATTGG
>Ga0078894_10004887_pt1 | contig 10290 bp, 8 predicted proteins | sample LauGreSu1BDMLBSD_2_FD_67506 | JGI IMG/M metagenome (GOLD analysis project Ga0078894, IMG submission 67506) | Freshwater lake microbial communities from Lake Michigan, USA - Su13.BD.MLB.SD (version 4) (version 4) | ecosystem: Environmental > Aquatic > Freshwater > Lake | place: Lake Michigan, USA...
TTGCCGACATCGGGCTCAATTTCCTGTCCTGGAACTGGTTGCCGCTCCTGCCGGTTTTCGTGGTCTACGTGATCTCGTCGGTAGCGGAAACCAACCGCCACCCTTTCGATGTGGTGGAGGGTGAATCCGAGATTGTCGCTGGCCACATGATCGAATACTCCGGCATGGGCTTTGCCATCTTCTTCCTTGCCGAATACGCCAACATGATTCTTCTGTCGGCGGTGGCCTCGATCATGTTTCTGGGGGGCTGGGCACCGCCTCTCGACTGGCCCGTCCTCAACTGGATCCCAGGCTGGATCTGGCTGGGCATCAAGACCTTTGTCGTGGTGTCGCTCTTTATCTGGTTTCGCGCGTCGTTCCCGCGTTACCGCTACGACCACATCATGCGGCTGGGCTGGAAGATTTTCATTCCGGTGACGCTGGTGTGGCTGGTTGTCGTCGCGATCTGGATGCAGACGCCCTGGAACATCTGGAAGTGAGGCCAAGACCATGGCGGTGAAGGAGTTCCTGTCAAGTTTCATGTTGAGCGAGATGCTGAAGGGCCTCGCGCTCACCGGGCGATATTTTTTCGCCCGCAAGATCACGGTTCAGTATCCGGAAGAGAAAACCCCGATGTCGCCGCGATTCCGCGGTCTGCATGCCCTGCGCCGTTATCCCAATGGTGAAGAGCGCTGTATTGCCTGCAAGCTCTGCGAAGCAGTGTGTCCTGCCCTGGCGATCACCATCGAATCCGAAGTGCGTGCCGACAACACCCGCCGCACCACGCGTTACGACATCGACCTCACCAAGTGCATCTTCTGCGGCTTTTGCGAAGAAAGTTGCCCGGTCGATTCCATCGTTGAAACGCATATTCACGAATACCACGGCGAAAAGCGCGGCGATCTCTACTTCACCAAAGAGATGCTGCTGGCGGTCGGCGATCGCTACGAAAAGGAAATCGCCGCCAACAGGGAGGCCGATGCGCAGTACCGCTGACCGGCACCCGCCGGCCTGACGGACACGCCCCAAAACATGGACGCCCAGACCGTACTTTTCTACGTTTTCTCCGCCGTCACCGTGTTGTCGGCGCTGCGGGTGATCTCCGCACGCAACCCGGTTCACTCCGCGCTGTTTCTGGTGCTCGCGTTCTGCTCGGCGGCCTGCATCTGGATGCTGCTCGGCGCCGAGTTCCTTGCCATCACGCTGGTGCTCGTCTATGTGGGCGCGGTCATGGTGCTTTTCCTGTTTGTGGTGATGATGCTAGACATCAACCTCGACCGGATGCGCGAGGGCTTCTGGCGCAATCTTCCGGTGGCGCTGCTGGTGGGCGGTGTGGTGGTGGCGGAACTGGCGCTGGTGATCTGGAGCCGCCTTGATCGGCCGTTGCCCCCGCTTGACGCTTCGAGTGGTGGTCCGGGCAATACCCAGCTTCTGGGCGAGGTGCTCTACACCGAGTACATCTACCCAGTGGAAATTGCCGCTGTCATTCTGCTGGTGGCGATCATTGCTGCCATCGCACTTACGCTTCGTCGCCGCAAGGATTCCCGCTATAACGATCCCTCCGCTGCGGTTCGCACCCGGCGCGAAGACAGAATCCGGCTGGTGCCAATGCCCTCCGAACCCCGCGCAGGGGCTGCGGATGCCGATGCGCAGGCTGGCGTCGACGCCTCGCCTCCCACCCCGCCGCGACAGGGCTGATCACCATGACGCTCACGCTTGCCCATTACCTCACGCTCGGCGCCATTCTGTTTGCGATCAGCATCGTCGGCATTTTCCTCAACCGCCGCAACGTCATCATCGTGCTGATGGCAATCGAACTCATGCTGCTCGCGGTCAACCTCAATTTCATTGCTTTCTCGCACTTCCTGGGTGACATGGCGGGTCAGGTGTTCGTGTTTTTCATTCTCACCGTGGCGGCCGCCGAGTCGGCGATCGGCCTGGCGATTCTGGTCGTGCTGTTTCGCAACCTGCGCAGTATCGACGTTGAAGATCTCGGCAGCCTGAAGGGATGACCGGCATGCACGCTGACATGAAACTGGCTTATCTGCTTGCTGCGTTTGCCCCGCTGGCTGGCGCCATCATCGCAGGCCTGTTCGGTCGCGCCATTGGTCGTACTGCCTCGCACTGGGCCACCATCACCGGCGTGGCGGCGTCCTGCGGGGCGTCCTTCTGGACCCTGGTCGATGTGCTGGCCGGCAACACCTTCAACGGCACGCTCTACGAGTGGGCGGTGATTGGCGATGTCCGCCTGGAGGTCGGTTTCCTGATCGACACGCTCACCGCCACCATGATGTGCGTGGTCACGTTTGTGTCGCTGATGGTTCACATCTACACCATTGGCTACATGGCCGACGACCCCGGATACCAGCGGTTTTTCAGCTACATCTCGCTCTTCACCTTCGCGATGATGATGCTGGTCATGGCCAACAACTTCCTCCAGTTGTTCTTCGGCTGGGAGGCGGTGGGTCTGGTCTCTTATCTGCTCATCGGTTTCTGGTTCACGCGGCCAACCGCCATCTATGCCAACCTGAAGGCGTTCCTGGTCAACCGGGTGGGCGATTTCGGGTTCGTGCTCGGCATCGGTCTGGTGCTGGTTTATTTCGGCAGCCTCGATTACGTGGAGGTGTTCGAAGCCGCCCCCGATTTGGCGCGTGCCACGCTCAACCTCATGGGCGAGGCCGAGTGGTCTCTGCTCACAGTCACCTGCATCTGCCTGTTCATCGGTGCCATGGGGAAGTCAGCCCAGTTCCCCCTCCATGTCTGGCTGCCCGATTCCATGGAAGGTCCCACGCCGATCTCGGCGCTGATTCACGCCGCCACGATGGTGACCGCCGGCATCTTCATGGTGGCGCGCATGTCCCCGCTCTTCGAACTGTCCGATACCGCGCTTGGTTTCGTGATGGTGATCGGCGCCATCACCGCGCTCTTCATGGGCTTTCTCGGAATTGTCCAGAACGACATCAAGCGGGTGGTGGCCTACTCCACGCTGTCGCAGCTGGGGTACATGACCGTGGCGCTGGGAGCCTCCGCCTACGGAATCGCGGTATTCCATCTCATGACCCATGCGTTCTTCAAGGCGCTCCTGTTCCTCGCCGCGGGCTCGGTGATCATCGGCATGCATCACGATCAGGACATTCGCAACATGGGGGGGCTGCGCAAGTACATGCCGCTCACCTGGATCACTTCGCTGGTTGGCTCGCTTGCGCTGATTGGTACGCCGTTCCTGTCGGGTTTTTACTCCAAAGACCTGATCATCGAGGCCGCGAAGGCTGCCAATGTGCCGGGCGCGGGATTCGCTTACTTCGCAGTCATGGCAGGGGTGTTCGTTACCGCTTTTTACTCGTTCCGAATGTATTTCCTGGTGTTTCATGGCAAGGAAAGATGGGGGCATACGGTTGATCATGGGCACGCCGACGCGGCGCACGACGACCACCATCACCACGGGCTCGCAGCCGGCGACAAGCCGCATGAATCGCCCTGGGTGGTCACACTTCCTTTGCTGCTACTCGCCATTCCCTCCCTCGCCATCGGTTTTCTCACGGTGGGCCCCATGCTGTTTGGCGGCTATTTCGATGGCGTGATCGCGGTGCTCGATAGCCACCCGGCGCTCGCCGAGGTTGCGGCGCACTTCCACGGACCGGTCGCCATGGGCTTGCATGCCTTCCAGACCTTGCCATTCGTGCTCATGATCGCGGGGGTTGGGGCGGCCTGGTACATGTACCTCGTCAATCCGGCGTTGCCGGAAGGCATCAAGCAGAGGTTTGCGGGGCTCCATCGCCTGCTCGAAAACAAGTACTACCTCGATCGTCTCAACGAGGTGGTGTTTGCCGCGGGCGCGCGTTTTCTTGGCCGGTCGCTCTGGAAACGTGGGGATCAGGAGTTGATCGATGGTGTCGCGGTCAACGGAAGCGCCAGGTTGGTGGGTGGCTTTGCGGCCATGCTTCGCCATGTACAGACCGGTCGCCTCAATACCTACGCAGTCACCATGATCGTCGGCGTTGCAGTGCTGTTGCTGTTTGTCGTCCTGCCGATGATCCGGCACTGAGCACCCCGCGGAACGAGCCCCTCTGACACCATGAATGCCATCCCCGTTCTCAGCGCTGCGATCTGGGTGCCGATCGCCTTCGGCGCGTTCCTGCTCGCCTTCGGCAACGACCGGAATGCCCCCACTGTCCGGGTGATTGCCCTCGTGGGCGCCATCCTCGGGTTCCTCGTCACCATCCCGCTCTTCACCGGTTTCGAGCGCGGAACGGCTGACCTGCAGTTTGTTGAACAACTACCCTGGATCGAACTGCTCGGGGCCAGTTATCTGCTTGGTGTAGATGGATTGTCGGTCTGGTTTGTGTTGCTCACCGCATTCATCACCATCATTGTCGTGGTTGCCGGTTGGGAGGTGATCGAGTCGCGGGTGCATCAGTACATGGCCGCATTCCTGATTCTGTCCGGGCTCATGATCGGCGTGTTCAGCGCCCTCGATGGCCTGCTGTTCTACGTGTTCTTCGAGGCCACGCTCATTCCGATGTACATCATCATCGGTGTGTGGGGCGGCGCAAACCGGGTGTACGCGGCGTTCAAGTTTTTCCTCTACACGCTCCTGGGGTCGCTGCTCACGCTCGTGGCGCTCGTCTACCTCTATCTCATGTCGGGCTCGTTTTCGATCATCGAGTGGCACATGCTTCCGCTCTCCATGAAGGAGCAGACGCTGATCTTTGTTGCCTTCCTGGTGGCCTTCGCGGTGAAGGTGCCCATGTGGCCGGTACACACCTGGCTGCCTGACGCCCACGTCGAGGCTCCCACCGGCGGCTCGGTGGTGCTGGCCGCCATCATGCTGAAGTTGGGCGCCTACGGGTTCCTGCGCTTCTCGCTGCCCATCGCGCCCGATGCAAGCCAGGAGCTTGCCGGATTCATGATCACCCTGTCGCTCATCGCAGTGGTGTACATCGGCCTGGTTGCGCTCGTTCAGACCGATATGAAAAAGCTGGTGGCGTATTCGTCCATCGCGCACATGGGTTTTGTCACGCTGGGCTTTTTCATCTTCAACCAGATGGGCGTTCAGGGCGCGATCGTTCAGATGATCTCGCACGGGTTTGTGTCGGGCGCCATGTTCCTCTGCATCGGCGTGCTCTATGACCGGATGCATTCGCGCAATATCGCCGACTATGGCGGGGTTGCGAACACCATGCCGAAGTTCGCTGCGCTGTTCATGCTTTTTGCCATGGCCAATGCCGGATTACCTGCCACCTCCGGTTTTGTGGGCGAGTTTTTCGTCATTCTGGGCGCCGTGCAATTCAACTTCTGGGTGGCTGCACTCGCCGCGACCACCCTCATCTTTGGCGCCGCCTACTCACTCTGGATGTACAAGCGCGTGCTCTTCGGCGCGGTGGCCAACGACAGTGTCGCGGGTCTTGGCGACCTGTCACGACGCGAGTTCTGGATGCTCGTGGTCATGGCGGTCATGGTGCTGGTCATGGGTCTGTACCCGAAGCCTGTCACGGATATGACCGACGCGTCGGTCGATGCGCTGCTGCGACATGTGGCAGCTTCGAAGGTCAGGTGAGTCGACATGACTGAGCAATCGTTCAATCTGGTGCTTCTGCTGCCAGAGATCCTGCTGCTGATTGGCATCTGCGTGCTGTTGTTGTCCGACGCGGGAAATGCCCGGCGCCGGTTTGGCGGCACCACCCGTGCACTGCTGGTGCTCGCGCTCGCGTTGCTTGCGCTCATTCCGCAGTCTTCCACCACCACCGAAACAGCGTTTGGCGGCATGGTGATTGCCGACTCCCTGTCGCGGCTGCTCAAGCTCTGTGCGGTGATCGCGGTGGGCGCCTCGCTGGTGCTGTCGTCGCGCTACTGCGATGACCGCGAGGTGGCGCGCGGCGAGTTTCAAAGCCTCGCGCTGCTGTCGCTCCTCGGTCAGTTCGTCATGATTTCGGCCAACCACTTGCTGGTGGTCTACCTCGGGCTCGAGCTGATGTCGCTCTCGCTCTATGCGCTTGCTGCCTTGCGGCGTGATTCAGGGCTGAGCAGCGAAGCCGCGATCAAGTATTTTGTACTGGGCGCGCTGGCGTCCGGTTTCCTGCTCTATGGCATGTCCATGATCTACGGTGGCGCTGGAACGCTTGCCATCGATGAAATTGCCGGGCGTCTGGTGAGCGGTGAGGTCGATACCTGGGTGTTTGCGCTGGGCCTGGTGTTCATCGTGGCGGGGCTTGCATTCAAGTTCGGCGCCGTGCCCTTCCACATGTGGATTCCCGATGTGTATCAGGGCACGCCCACTGCCATGACGTTGCTCATTGCCGGAGCGCCCAAACTCGCCGGCTTTGCCATTGCCTTTCGCCTGCTGGCCGAAGGCATGCTGGGTGCCTGGGCAGACTGGCAGCCCATGTTGCTGGTGCTCGCGGTTGCTTCGCTGGTGGTGGGTAATGTGGCGGCTATCGCGCAGCAGAATCTGAAGCGCATGCTCGCCTACTCCACCATTTCTCAGGTGGGTTTTGTGCTTCTGGGCATGCTCTCGGGCGTGGTGGACGGCGATGCTGCCGGGGCGGCTGACGCCTGGGGATCGTCGCTCTTCTATATCGTCACCTATGTGTTCACAACCGTAGGCACGTTCGGCGTGATCATGCTGCTGTCTCGCGCGGGTTTTGAAGCCGAAACGCTTGACGATCTGCGGGGCCTGAACCAACGCAGTCCCTGGATCGCGCTGGTGATGTTGCTGCTCATGTTTTCGCTCGCCGGCATTCCGCCAATGGTTGGGTTCTACGCCAAATTCATCATCATCGGCTCGGTGGTGTCGGCTGGCATGACCTGGCTTGCGGTGTTCGCCGTCATGCTCTCTCTGGTGGCTGCGTTCTACTACCTGCGGGTGGTGAAACTCATGTACTTCGATCCCCCCGCTGATGCTTCGCCTGTTGCGCCGTCGAGTTCAGCGGCATTGGTGCTGGCGACGAATGGCGCGCTGGTGTTTCTCCTCGGATTGCTTCCTGGGCCGCTGATTGGCGTCTGCCTGGATGCCGTCCGACAGGCGCTTGGCTCCTGAGCCGGCCGCCCGCTGCATTGCCTAATGTCGGCCACCGACGGCGTCCACGAACGCCTCGCTGAGTTGCCGCTTGGATCGGAAACGGTCTATCGCGGCAGCTTCCTCGAAGTGCGGCGTGATCAGGTTCGACTGCCCGATGGTTCGCAGTCTTCGCGCGAATACATCGTTCACCCGGGAGCAGCGGTCATGGTGCCGCTACTTGACGATGGCCGGGTATTGATCGAGAGGCAGTATCGCTACCCGGTCCGGCAGGTTTTTGTCGAGGTGCCCGCGGGTAAACGTGATCCTGGCGAGAATTTTCTTCAGACCGCAAAGCGGGAGCTGCTCGAGGAAACCGGCTACGTTGCAGCCGAGTGGGCGTTTCTGACCCGCCTTCATCCCGCCATCGGGTTTGCCGACGAGGTGTTGGAAATTTATCTATGCCGGGGACTTGAGTTTCGCGGCCGGCAACTCGATCACGGCGAATTTCTGGAAACCGAGCTGGTCACGATTGACTGGATGCTGGAAGCGGTGCGGTCGGGCCACCTCAGCGACGTCAAGACCCAGATTGTTGCGCTATGGCTGGACCGCCTGCGCTCCGGCCTTTGGGCCTGGCCTGCATTTCAGCGCGATTGAGGACAGACGTGGCTCATCAGGCTATCTTGAGCGTCTGGGTAAACACATAGCCGCGGCCGTGCGCAGCCTTGACCGGGTTATCGCCAAGCGGGACGATTTTCTTGCGCAATCGGCTGATCATGGCCTCTAGCCGTTGTTCGTCATAGGCGAGATAGTTGTGGCCCAGCGCTTCAACCAGCGAGCGGCGCGTTGCGAACCGATCCGGGGCGACCGCCAGCACTTTGAGAATGGTGATCTCTTGCAGGCTCAATGTCTGGGTCAGACCGTTGGGGCCCCGCAGGGTGGGCGAGTCACTTTCGATGATCCAGGCGCCCTTCGATCCTGTGGGCACGCGCGCGATCACCGCGTTGAGGAGTGCCACCAGTTCGCGCGGGTCAATCGGTTTGACGAGGTAGTTGTCTGCGCCCTGTCGGTAAGCGTCAAGCTTCAACTGGAGTTCAAACCGGGCTGACAGCATGAGGTTCACACACTGCGGTGCTTCGCTGCGAAGAATAGGCAGGAGAGCCAGGCCCGAGCCATCGGGGAGCAGGACATCGATCAGCGCGGCATCGGGTCGGCGCTCTCGAATAGCGCTCGCAGCTTGCGCCACGCCAGCGCATTCGCGTACTTCAAAACTGGAGTATCGGAGAAATGTTGCAACCTCTTCGCGGAGGTCCGGATCGTCTTCAATCAGGAGAATGTCGGGTGCCATGGGTGCGTTGGCTTGGTGTAAGTGGTGATGAGCGGAATACGATCGACTGCCCGTTTTCATCACGAGCGCAAGGATTATCGCAGTGTTACGCTTCTGCGGTGAGGTACAGCTTTCGGGATTGGATTGTTCTTTTACTCGGTTAAACCCTGCCCATGAACTGTCAGGCGGTTTTTGTTCGATTGTTTTTGGCGCTTGCGTTCCTTGCTTCGTCTTTTTTCGCTTGCGACGGTGCGCTGTCGGCGCCGGTGACGAAGCTGGGAAATCAGGCCAATCTCGCGCCTACGGTTCAACTGCTGGAGGCGGTGGGTGAGTCGGAATCGGCGGCGGCCCTCTTCAGTCGCTGGAATACGCTATCAGGGTCAACGCGTTCAAATGGATTGTCAGAGGGGTTTTCCCGCCATGTCATTTGGGCGCGGTTAACTCTCGACAGGCCAATGTCGGTCTCCGAGAACTGGTGGCTGGTGCTGTCCAACCCTCTTCTCGACCACGTCGATGTGTATCTCCAGCGATCCGATGGCAGCGTGAGCCTCCTGTCTACCGGCGAGGAAATACATGTTTCCGATGCGGCTGCCCCGACGTTGCTTCCCACTGTTCCGCTTCGCCTCGAACCCGGAGAAAACCGGATCCTTATCCGGCTTCAAGCGCGTAACGCGATCGCGACGCGGATCGCGATTCGCAACGACCGGGCCATGCTTTGGTTCGAGCACCTCCAACTCTTTCAGGGCGGGTTGATCGCAGGCACACACCTGTTTGCCGCACTGGCGGGGTTCGTGGTTGCGCTGGCGATTCGAGATAAGGTCTGGGTACTGTTTTCGGTTTTTGTTTTGGTAAGCGGCTTGTCGCTCTTGTCTTTACTGGGGCTTCCGGGCTGGATGGGGCTTCGATCAATCCCGGGGGTGACCGACAAACTTCATGGGGTGATGCTGGTTGTGTCGATGGCTGCCGTGTGCGATTTTGTTGTGCGCCTGGCCGGGCCTGAATTGCGGGCGCGGCAGCTGTTTCGCTGGGGAGTGGGGTTGGGTTGGCTCATCTGCATTCCTGCAAGCCTCTCCATCCTGGCCGGGTATTTTTCCGAGACCATCCTCAAATTTCAGTTTGTGATCCTGGCCGTTGCACCGGTCGTGTTGGCCGCGTTGTGGCGTCAATGGCGGCAGGGTGTCGAGGCGGCGGGCTATTTTCTCGCGGGGGTTGGCGCCTATGCGTGCATGTCGCTGGTTCGGGTGCTCCGTAATTTGGGTGTGCTTCCGAGCGCGTGGTGGACCGAGGGGCTGCATGAAATGATGTCGATCGCCTACCTCAGCGTGTTGGCCTTTGGCATCGCGACCCGCTCTGCAAAGGCGCTGGCGCAGCGCGAGTCGCTGGAGGCGGAACTGGCGGGCGAACGGGCAGCGCGACAGTCTGAGCGTGATTTTTTGGCCATGCTGTCACATGAACTGCGTACGCCTTTGGCAACCATCGAGGCGAGCGCAAGACTGCTCCGTGATGTGCCTTCGCTCGACAGCGCGGCCCGGGAAGTACGGCATGGCAAGATCGAGCGGTCGGTTGGGCGTTTGCGGGAGTTGTTCGATCGCATGTTGGCGAGCGAGCGGGTGCGCACCGACTGGGAGCCAATCAACGTCCGGGACATCGACCTCGTGTCGTTGGCCGGACAAGTGCGGGATCTGGCCATCAGCGATCGCCCTGGAAGCATTGTTCAGGTCGTGCCGCCGCTGGCAGGGAAGGCGTTGGTCAAAGCTGATGGGGCCCTCCTGCGGGTTGCACTCGAGAATCTGGTCGGGAACGCCTTGACCTATGGCCCGTTGGGCGGGGCGATCCAGATTGAAATCAGGGCGGTTGAGCTGGGGTGGCGGGTTTGGGTTATCGACAGCGGCCCGCCAATCCCAGAGACCGAGGCGGCTGCGCTTTTTGTGCCCTACGTGCGCGGGTCCAGAGCGGTTGTCGGGCCTGGCGCTGGGCTCGGGCTCTTCAT
>Ga0078894_10004889_pt1 | contig 10288 bp, 11 predicted proteins | sample LauGreSu1BDMLBSD_2_FD_67506 | JGI IMG/M metagenome (GOLD analysis project Ga0078894, IMG submission 67506) | Freshwater lake microbial communities from Lake Michigan, USA - Su13.BD.MLB.SD (version 4) (version 4) | ecosystem: Environmental > Aquatic > Freshwater > Lake | place: Lake Michigan...
TGTTGATATATCTCTTTGGAATTTGTTGTCTATTAGTTCTAGAAATAAAAAGCAAATCAATTTTTCTAAACAAAATTGAATGGCTTTTTATTTTGTAGCAAATCCCTCAACTCATACATGCCTTAATACCCACAACACTAAAAACCAACAAAACAAAACAATGACTGACTTTTATTACGATACAACCTACACATACGGTATGCGTAAAGAATCCATTACGGAAGATGAATACGACTCATCCGACTCTGTGTCCGACGATGAATATTCAGTTATAGATGAATTGTCCCAAAAGTTTGAAAATGGTATGAAACGATTTTCAAACGGTATGTCGTCCGTCCACGACGAACTCTCGGATATTCAAAATAAAATCCGCGAATTAGAAGAGATGATCATTTTGTCTATTCCTACCTTCACCGAAACAGAAAGAGAACATTATATCCTAGAACAAGACAAAGCCGTATTTACATCGCCCGAGCAAGAATATGAATGGGCATTTTACCAAATGAAAATATGTGCCGGTTGTATTGAGGCGAAACGCCTATCCGAATATCCACAAATGAATGCCGGATACGACGAACAGCAAGGAAACATATCGGCGTTTAACTGTTGGGGATATCGTTTGCGTCATGACACGTGCACGGATTGTATTCAAGCGTATACTAACGCAAAACAACGGGCTGACGCAAAACAACGGGCTGACGCAAACCAAAAAGCAAAAGAGACACGTAAAACATTTACCACAAATGATTTTGACGAAGTTCCTCTAGAAGAACCGACGATGTGTGCGATTTGTAATACCAAAGAAACTCCGTTGGTAATGGACCACTGTCCTACAACAAACACGTTTCGAGGATATTGTTGCCATTCGTGTGTTCGTAGTATGGCAGTCTTGGGCGACAATGTCGAAGGGATTTTACGCGTGCTCAATTATTTCAACCAGACAGAAAACCGAAAAATAAAACAAACAGAAGAAGGAGTCATTGTCATTGATTATTTAGCGTCCTAAACAGTATCATATAAAAACAAAATAAAAACCAAAAACCAAAAACAAAATAAAAAAGGATACACCGGGTGTACACCCACCTTTTTTTATACTACGTCCAGAGTTCTTCGCAATCGTTCGACACGTTCGCGTATTTTATATAGCCAATACGAAATAGTGATTATATCTCTATTTGGGGGGTTATATTCATACGGAACATGTTTGTCTTGAACCATACGTACCATTTCGTCGCTATTCGAATACACCATATTTTCCCCGAAAAGGTCTTTGTATCCACCCCCAATATTGGATACTGGAATAGCGTGTAATCCAATACATTCATAATGTCTATAACAATCCTCTCGATCACCCGGGGTTGAAATAACAAATTCGGATTTCGATATAGCGGTTAGATAATCGGAATAATTCATAAGTGGTCCGCTATTTCTGCCAAATATATCCACGTTTCGTCGTATATGATTCTGGGGTAAATGTCCGTGAACCGATGCGTACTGGTTTAATATGCGTATCTCTTTTTTATCCGTCGAATGTTCGCTCTGGACGAACTCGATATATTTTTCCAACTGATGGTGATGTATTCCGTATGGAAACGCCATATAGTTTGTATGATTGGTGTATATGGGATTTTGCGATATCCATAAAAAAATAGCGGGATGATTCAACAAATGGTCGGTTTTGTGGTTTTGTGTGATTTGCGGAAGATGCCATTGTGATGTGATGAGTATGACACGTTTATGGTTGTTATGTAGTATCGGCAATACCGTATCATAGAAAAAATCAAAATGGTCGACTTGAACTTGAACAATATCGAGGTCTTGTATATCATGGTAGTTTTGGTTCGTAAATAAATCGTTTGCTTTCACATTCAATTCATAGTGAACATATTTCCCATTGTGTTTGTGTAGTTCAGTCGAAAGGTAATGATTACATATTAAATATGGTGTTAATGGTGTAATATACAATTCTATTGGTTTCTCATTTAACGAAAGAACGGTATCAAACGTGTCGTAGGTGTATGCGTCCATTGTATAGTAGTATATTGTGATAAATTATCGTAAACGGGTGAACGATATATGCACAAATTTGGCAAAACGTCAGTGCCTTTGGCAAAACGTCAGTGCCTTTGGCAAAACGTCAGTGCCTTTGAAAGAGTTTGCATTTATAAATTTGATCGCTAGGTCTGAACATATCACTCTGCGCCCACCCATGCAATTTACTACGTCAGGAGGACTCCGTAAATAGTTTGAACTCCTTCCGCGTTGCGTACGGAGTTCTTCGCAAAATAATACTCTCTATGTATATAAATATACATATGAATACAAACGAAACCGAGCAAAAACTATTTGGTGTTCACGAAGGACTCATTGCCGGCCAATTCGACCGTGTGGAAGAACTCAACGAACGATATGCTTCCCGCCATTTCCCCGACCGCGAATTACAACCCAATTTTAGTCCCCGTCCTGTTCCCACCAAATACGCCCTTTTTCCCGTGATCGAACGACGCACACCCGCAACCGAACCCGTCCGCGAAATGTCCCGCCATTCCGTCGCCAACAATTTCAATCCCGCTACCCGCAACGGCCCCGTCTCATCGTATTTAGCAAATGTCGATACCGAAACCATTCTCCGCAACCAAACCGTTGCTCTACAGCGTGGTGCCGAACAAGGGGTATACGTTCCCGCTTCCAATAGTGATTTATACAATGTACATGCCGTCGGACGTGCCGAAACACAAACCCATCCTCTATTGTTCGATAGACAACAATACACCACTACACCGGCAATGAACCAAGGAGTCGGACTAGACCGAATGTATAACCATACCCGAACCCAATTACGAGGAAGTACGGAAGACCAACGATAATCGACAAATCATTTTCGAATGGTCTCGGATAAAAAATGTGTATAATTTATAAATAATACATATTTTACACTATAAATGAAATTATTCAAACAACTACTCTCGTTTATCGCTTCGAAACAAACAAACGCTAGATGGTTAAAGTTATTGATTGTTTTAGCAATCATGATGGGTATGATGATGTATAAAAACAAATATATGCCAACCCAACACACCGAGGGGTTTTCCCAAAACGAACGTTATGTCTTACAGCGCGATACCGACAAATACGACCCCTTTTATGTCGCCATCTACGATTATTTACACAAAACCGACAAACGGTGTCCCTACGAAATGAAACAAATCGTCGAAACGACCCAACCCGACAAAACCAACAGCGTGATTCTCGACGTCGGGTGTGGAACCGGATGTATGGTCGATGTATTGCGCGAAGCCGGATATCGCGCGTTTGGAGTAGACAAATCCCAAGCGATGGTGGAATTTTCCAAACAAAAATATCCCCAATCGCAAATCAAATTGGGCGATGCCAACGATTCGATGGCATACGACCGCGAAACCTTTACCCATATTTTGTGTCTCAATAAAACCATCTACGAATTCCCCGACAAGGTCGCGTTTTTCCGCAATTGTTATCACTGGCTTGTACCTGGGGGATATTTAGTCGTCCATACGGTGAACGCAACCAAATTCGACCCGATTGTTCCCGCTGGAAAACCCGCGTTGTTGGAAAACCCGCAAGAATACGCGAAAGAACGCATTACGGATACCGTGATTGATTTCGCGGATTTCAAATACAAATCCGCATACGATTTCACAAAAGCCGACCAAACCGGGAGAACCGTTCATACCGAAACCTTTACTGACAAAGAAACCGGCAATATTCGAGAGAACGAACATACTCTCGTATTCGAACCTGAAAAAAACATTATCGAAACCGCGCATTTATGTCGATTCGTAAGTTATGGTATGTTTAGTATGAAAGAATACAATGGAGACGCCCATCAAAATGTGTATATTTTCCAAAAAATATAAAACACCGACGAATACAATAAAAAATAGAGAGTATAGACTCTCGATTTTTCGTTTTTTATAAAGGTTTATTTGGAATAATCATAATGGCATTCGTTTGTCGTATTTGTATTGTATTGATATTTGATTCGTTTTTGCCTAACATATATTGCCCACATGGTCCACAGTGGTCTTCATTCGATAAATCTATTTTATTGTTTGTTTTCTTATCACAATAATCGATTGCCCATCGACCTAATACTTTTTTTTCTTGTGCGAATGGTGTGAAACGGGTAAAGAGTTTGGTAATATGTTTGGTAATAAAATGCATTTTCTGAAAAACACGAATCTGATACATAAACATATAGATGTATGTTTATGTTGTTTTGATAGACAGACTCTCGAAATTTCCGTATAGTTATTGAATATGTCCCTTCAATAACTCTGACGCATATGTATCGTATGGATTATTGCCAGATGAATCTGGTTTGTATGCTTGATAATACGAAATCGGATAATCATATTCGCGACAAACATTGTTGCTAATTTGGATAATTGTTTCTTCCGGATATATTTTTCCGGTTTTTCTGTCAACAAACGAAACTTCCAACGTTTTCAGAATAGTGTAGTTTGCTCCCATTTTTTGTTCGAAAGAGGTAGGATAGTATAGATAGTATGATTCATAGATTGTTTAGGATAAACTACCAAAATAAAAAGATGTTCAATTTTCCAACTCTCGAAATCGTAAAATCACAAAAACAAATACATACAAATACAACAAGAACCAACAAACACAATACAACACTGGATGGACGATATCACACGTATCTTTTCAAAAACGGTTTCTTATCTCTATCAAAATATCACATTTCCGAGAGTATCGCCAGAATATTCATCTCAACGATTGTTCCCGCCGTTTTCCGAAATCGGTAAAGCCGTGGTTGTGCGTATATTCGAAATACTCTCGACCATTCATCCAAACTATTATGTCGTTGCCTTTTGTTTTGTATGGGTGGTATTGTTTGTCTATATTAAAATCCGGTATCCGTTTTGGAATACACAACCCGTAGTTCATACCTATGATTATTGGCGCCGTTGGGGTACACGAGAAGGTCATATCATCCATAAATTGCCATACAAGTCGCAATTCTACGACAAAGAATCTAAAGTGTCTACTATCGATTATTCGAGAGTATCGACTCCCGAAAAACAACAAATTGCCGTGTTTCTACAAAGCCATTACATTCCCACCGACCGTCTATTATCCACTCTTTCGGTTGCCGTCCTCGATACCTATATGTCCGGACACAACGCACCCTCCTTCGTATCTGTCCATCGCGAAATGGACGGACACATCATAAACGGTGGACATGCCAACAACGGACATGTCACTGGCACCATCCTTTCGCGACTCATCCATCTATATTTCAGCGATGTATCGCCTACACACATCGAGGCGTATTTCACCGAATATATGTGTATTCACAGGGAGTCGGGGGGAGGTCGCGTAGCAGAGCGGTTGTTTCAGACACACGAATACAATCGTAGGATTCGTAATCCCCTAATACCGGTATCGTTGTTTCGGAAAGAGGGAGCGCTATGTGAAGGTGTGGTGCCGTTTATTCCGTATATGGTCTATACGTATTATATGCGCAATTTGGACATAACGCCATTACCATCATCCTTCACAATTTCGAGAGTCGTAAAACACAATACGGATTTGGTTCATGATATATACCATTTATTGACAAACCCGCAAAAACTCTCGATGTTTTCGGTATGTATTTTGCCCGATATTGGAAATATGTTGGCGTTGTTGGAAAAACGGGAATTGTTTTTGTTTTGTCTGAAAAAGGGGGAACATTTATACGCGATATACATTTTTCGTAATGCAGAGATACATTACGAAGAATTGGACGGAGACACTCTCGAATTTGTAGCGTCGATTCAAAACACAGACAATCCACGAATATTTATGTCGGGATTCGCCCATTCGTTGCGCGATATACTCAAAGAAAACCGGCGATATAAAATGATACGGATGTCGTCGATAGGACATAACCAACTCATTTTATCGAAATGGCGAGAGTATCATCATTCGGTATTGGAAACGCATGGCGCGTTATATTTGTATAATTACGTTTCTCCGAAAATGCCTGTGGATACGAGTCGATGTTTTGTAGTAGCGTAGAGTATCGTTTTTAGGCTTTTCTGCCAGCGCGTTTTGCTTTGCGGGTCTTTCTCTCTTTTTTCGAGACGCGTTTCTTGCTAGCACCACCTCTTCTTGAGGTTCTTCTTTTTCCTCCTCCACTGCCGGGTTTAATGTTGGTGTCTTTTCCGGATTGGTCATTGCCGTATTTGGTTAGATCGATGGATTCGTCATCGTCGACATTCTCACCTGGATCATCAAATGCGCTATCGAAAGCATGGACACTCTTTTGTGAACTTATAGGGGGTTGTAGGATGTTATTTGTTGGGTTTTCTAATTCTTGTAAATTACTAATTTTATTATTTTCGAGTTGGGATTGGGATTTATTGAGTGTGTTTTGTAGTTGGCTAGCGTTGGGGGGTATACCGTCGGCTGGAACGGTGGATGAATTACTGGCACTAGATTGACCTGCGACTTCTTGACCTGCGACTTGACTGACGAGAGGAGTAGCACCATCTGCTTCAATCTCTTTTATATCATCCTTTAGAATAAGAAGTTTTTTTGTATCAAGATCAAACAATAAATATGTTTGTCTGTTCATTGAACCATTAGTATAAGCACCTTTATACAATCCCAATTTCACTTTTAGATTAAAGTCAGTATTTTTAGCCTTAATTCCTTGTACGGGAGGTTTTGAATCATCATACAAATATAAATCAACACAATTGGATAATGTAGCATAGTAGACAGTCCCGTCATCATTGAGAAGAACCTTATTATGTTCAGTTATTGTTGTCGATTTGAGGGATGTAAGATTATTCATTTCCTTCTTAATTTTTTTAACAATAGTAGTCATACTATTAATTATCGTATAGAATATACAAATAAATTATACACGAACCAAAGTTTATTTTTTCCAAATATAGACATATTCGACGTACTTTTTGGAAGAATCGGTTTGTTGTCTATCGCTTTTCTTAAGTGAAACGCGTTTCCAAGGTTCACCAAGAATATCTCGGCACACTCTCTCGAAAATTTCCACTGGAATATTCAAACAATAATGTCCCCCTTTTGCTAAATGTCGATATGTCTCTCGAAAAAGTGGTCGATAAAACGTATTATCCCATTCCTCTTTCGTTCGCTCCATAGTCGATTCTCGCGTTCCGTATTGTTCTAAATCATAATATGGCGGACTAGTGAATACCATATCATATTTCAACACAGAATAATCCACCGTTAAAGCATCACAAAACCGCATATCAATATGCGTTTTGGTTTGGGGTTGTAAGAACGCACACAATTTCCCGTACGGTTCTTTTAGCGCGAGGTTATTATCAATACCAATATAGTTTGGAATATCGAGAGCACATGCGCCAACCAATCGTCCGCCCCATCCGGCAGTCATATCCAAGACACATTTCGGCGAAAACATACAATAATATTCCATTGCGACTAATGGACGAAAACAATTGATCGACGTGAAATAGAATCGGTACAAATTATACCATACTTTGGCGGTGGTTTGGTTGTGTTGTCGATTGGCAAACGCCAAGTATTTTTTCACGTATTTTTTTCGAGAGTAAAACTCCCGATTTTTCCAGAAATCATAGAAACTAATACCTTTCGAACCAATCGTGTTTAGTCGTTCGGTGAACGTGAAAGCATCTACTACTCGATTTCCCACCAACATTTTCGTGGATTGATCTTTGGCGTGACATCCAATATCGCGCAACCGGACATAATCTTTCGCGATATCTTCCGAAGAATACTCTCGAATTTGTTTCGACAATTCCATCTTTTCATCGGGAGTCATTGTATTGATATTCGAGTTGGTATGTCGGAGTTTGTGTGTTTGTCTACGAAGACGTCTAGTCTGACGTTTTTTCGTATGTTTCATTTTATATTGTGAGTGCGTTCTTACAATATAAAGATAAATGAATCTATCCCATCCGAGTTGCCGACATCGTATGTACCTACATATATTGTTATTCCGGAGAATTTACCGCATATATTTGCCCGCACGCGAGAAGGAGTCGACCACATAAATCACAAATACCCCCAATAAAGAATACAAAATAAATTCTTCGGTGATGTTGTTGGTTTTTTCGAGTTGTTGTTCTTCTAAAAGTCGAATCATATAGTTGATTTTTTCCATCATACGGTCACCACTCTCGGATTTCCCGATACCCATTTTAGCATAATAGGGTGTGTTTGCCGATGGACGAAGTAGATTGGATGGGTCGTGAACTGCCCGATAATTGCTATATTTTCCTAAAGACGATTCATTGGGCGAATAAATATTTCCAGGAGCACCTCGAACGGTAGAATCGGGAGATGCGGTGTTTTTTGGTAATAATGGATTGGTGGCTTCGGACATATCGGGTTTCAACATGGTGGTGGACGGATTGGACAAAGGAACAAAATCGGACAATCTGCTACCGGCATTTTGGGCATTCACGCTGGTGATATGGTTGAGCATATCATTCACTCTCGATTGTTTTTGCGTGTTATGGTGTTGTAATTCGGCGATGGACATTGGCGCACTGGAGTTGCCACTGCCCATAGTAAGTGTTTTTTCATTCCCATCTCCTCCAGCATATTCGGCGGGCGAGTATTCACCACGAGAATATTCGGACTCGCGCGCACGGTTTTTCACCGTTTTCCGAATATTTGCGTTGATGTTCATAGTGGGTGTTCGTTTTTTTAATACAGTATTCTCAGACGGTTCCCAAACGGATGCTGTCGACAATAAAGATGACATCCACAAAAAAAATACGTTATACTTAAAAAAGGAGTAGATATTTATTTTGTGAAGTATTCCGGAGACGAAGTCGAAGGAATACGAGGAAAATCTCAAGAACAGACATCGATACTTGATGTTTGTTCTTGAGATTTTACGCTGTTTTACATGTGTTTGTTTGTTTTTTCGTTTGTTCGTCGGTATAAACCGATAGAATATATATCTAATATATAATGAATATTCAAGAGTTGTGTGTCGATTTTATACCGATTTTTATCGTATATTTGTTTGCATCGTATCCCCGTGATTTTGTATTAATAAGTGGGTCGACTTTAGGGAAATTCGTCGCGCTTTGTATTATCACGTTTTATACATTGGTGAATCCAATGTATGGGTTGTTTGTTTGTTTGTTGATTTTGGTATATTACCAAACCGATTTTGTCGAAGAAATCCTAAATATCGAACGTGGCGAATGGATGGAACAACAAATGATGGAAATGAGTGCAGTGATAAATGAAAACGGAAAACATCGAGAGTATGCTTCAGCAAATGGCAGAACGACCATCGCCGACCTCGAGACAGAAGCCAACAAGCTTACAGAAGGATTCCAGGCAAATGACCCCGCATTGTATTCCTATATTCCCGTGCGTTCGTATCGTAGTCTTACAGAAGATGTCTTGGATCGAAAAGACAAGAAGGCGGAATTGATGGCTATATTCCGAAAAGACAATTGCGAAAACGGGAGACTGGTACACCGTGGTATGGATGTACATCCCGAAATGTCTGACCACGTATTTAGAGAAATCAAATTCGACAATGAATTCCATAAATGTAATCCGTGTGATCCCACGTGTTCTTTTTCGATAATCGAAGAGAAAATCCGTTTGGAAGCGCAATTACAAGCCCCTGTCCGGTCAAATGATGTCATGGAAACGTATTCGAAAGTCATCCAAGACGCATTCACACAAACAACGGGCACTATTTACGGATATATCCCGAATCTACGCGAATTTACTACGTCATAAGTCCTATCGCCAATAAGCCCTATTTTTCTTTCTTATCATAAAATATCACTAAATACAATATAGAATACACATCAGAGTGGATGGGTAAAGCCTTAACGAAATCGAGCAAATCCAAGTTGTCCACCGGGGGCGACGCGTTTTGGAAACCGTTTACGAATTTATTCGAGTATATTCACAACAATATCACGTCGTTGAATCAGAGCAAATTGTTTGCGGGGTTGATTATCATCACTCTAAATATATCGTCGAAATTCGTCACAATCAAGTTGAGTAAGACGATGGAGTCGTATTTGAAATATACATTCAGTCGTGATATATTGATATTCGCAATGGCGTGGATGGGTACGCGTGATATTTATATTGCGCTCTTGATTACGATTGTGTTTTCGATTTGTATGAACTATTTGTTTAACGAAGAGAGCGCGTTTTGTTGTTTACCGAAATCATTCACGGAATATCACACTACCATCAGTGAAAACTTCGAACCATCACCTGACGAAAT
>Ga0078894_10004891_pt1 | contig 10285 bp, 8 predicted proteins | sample LauGreSu1BDMLBSD_2_FD_67506 | JGI IMG/M metagenome (GOLD analysis project Ga0078894, IMG submission 67506) | Freshwater lake microbial communities from Lake Michigan, USA - Su13.BD.MLB.SD (version 4) (version 4) | ecosystem: Environmental > Aquatic > Freshwater > Lake | place: Lake Michigan, USA...
AAGGTGCTGGATATCGGGCAGGTGTTCAACGATCCACAGATTCAGCATCAGCAGATGCGTCTCACGATCGATGACCCCAGGCATGGACCGCTCGATGTGCTGGGCTTTCCGATCAAGTTCAGCGACGATCCGTGTCGCGTGCACCGGATGCCGCCCGACCTGGGCGGCGACACCAGCGCGGTACTGACCGAACTCGGCTACGATAACGAATCCATTCAGGCGCTACGCGCAAGCCGCATCGTCTAATCCTGGCCACGGGGCCCAGGTGCGCGATGCCACCGCGCAGCCATCTTCAGGGAGCTTCTCATGCGTTTTTCTGCTACCGATTCCGTTGATCGCTCGGTACTGGTCACCGAGGTGGGTACCCGCGACGGCTTTCAGGTCGAGCGCGAATTCATTCCGACCGAAAGCAAGGCGGCGGTGATCAATGCGTTGGTCGACGCAGGTGTGCGCAGCTTCGAGGCCACGTCGTTCGTGTCGCCGCGTGCGATCCCGCAGCTCGCCGATGCCTCGCAACTCATGGACATGCTGCAGCGCAAGCCCGGCGTGCGCTACACGACGCTGGTCCCGAACGCGCGGGGCGCCGAGCGCGCGGCTGCGGCCAAGGTCGACATGATGGCCTGCTTTGTATCGGCAAGCGAAAGCCATTGCCAGGCCAATCTCAACAAGCCGATCGAACGCGCGCTGGCCGATGTGGCCGAGTTCGTGCCGATTGCGAATCAGTTCAACATTCCAGTGCGGGGCGCGATCGCCGTGGCCTTTGGTTGCCCGTTCGAGGGCGACACGCCAGTGGACACGCTGCTGCGAATCGCTGGCACCTACCAGGAGCTCGGCGTGCGTCATCTGTCGTTGGGCGATACCACCGGCATGGCCACGCCGCCGGTGGTCGAGCGCGCGGTCGACGCGCTCCAGCAGCGCTTTCCCGACATGGCCATCGCGCTTCACTTCCACAACACCCGCGGGGTGGGGCTGGCCAACGTGATGGTGGGTCTGCAGATGGGCATCCGCGAGTTCGAGTCCTCGATCGCAGGGTTGGGTGGCTGCCCGTTCGCACCGGGGGCCTCGGGCAACATCTGCACCGAAGACCTGGTCTACCTCCTTCATGAAAGCGGCTACGAAACCGGCATCGACCTCGACCAGCTGTGCGAGGTGGCCCGGCAGGTTGAAACCCTGCTCGGTCGCGGGCTCCCCGGGCAGGTGATGAAGGCGGGGCAGCGTCTGCGCCGCTTCACGCTCGATGGCGCGCGTCGCGCGGTGGGCTGAGTTCGGCCATGAGCGGCCCTTCGCAGGTCATCCGGCTCGATGCGGCCGACAATGTGGTGGTCGCGCGCACGCCGCTTGAAGCGGGCACGGCGCTGCCGAACGAGGCGGTCACGACCCGCTCTGCCATCGAAGCGGGGCACAAGATCGCCAGCCGCCTGATTCGCGCCGGTGAACCGATCCGGAAATACGATACCGTGATCGGCTACGCGTCCGAAAACATCGAGCCCGGAAGCTGGGTTCACAGCCACAATCTGCGCTTCGACGACGTGCAGAAAGACTATGCGTTTGGCGAGGCATACCGCCCCACCCAACTGCTGGCACCCGCCGAACGCGCCCGTTTCATGGGTATCGTGCGGCCCGATGGTCGGGTTGCCACGCGCAATGTCATCGGCATCTTCATCACGGTGAACTGCTCGGCCACAGTGGCGCGAAAAATCGCAGCGCACTTTCATGAAGAGCGCATGGCGCAATGGCCGCGCGTTGATCGTGTGGTGGCATTCGTGCACGACCAGGGATGCGGCATGGAAATGACTGGCGAGCCCATGGATCTGCTGCGCCGCACGCTCGCGGGTTACATCCGTCATCCCAATATTGCCGGCGCGCTGGTGGTGTCGCTGGGCTGCGAACGAAACAATCTGCTGCGATTCTTTGAGGCCCAGGGACTGGAAACCGGCAAAACCCTGCGCACGCTCACCATGCAAGACGTGGGCGGTACGCAGTCGGCGGTCGATCTGGGCATCGCTCATGTCCGGGAGATGCTCGATCTTGCCAATAGCGTCGAGCGTCAATCCTGCAGTGCCGAGCATCTGATGGTGGGCCTGCAATGCGGCGGCTCGGATGGCTTTTCAGGGCTATCGGCCAACCCTGCGCTGGGGAAAGCCGTGGATATTCTGGTGCGGCATGGCGGCACCGCCATCCTGTCCGAGACACCGGAAATTTTCGGCGTTGAGCATACGCTCACCGCGCGTGCGCGCACGCCCGAAATCGGTCGCAAGCTGGTCGAGCGCATCGACTGGTGGCTGAAGTACAACGAAGGTCGAGACACGCAGATCAACGGCCGTGTGTCGCCCGGCAATCACGCGGGCGGCCTTGCCAACATCATCGAAAAAAGCCTGGGCGGCGCGAAGAAAGCGGGCTCGAGCGCCATGATGGAGGTGTATCGCTACGCCGAGCCGGTTAGTGAGCATGGCTTTGTGTTCATGGACACGCCCGGTTACGACCCGGTCTCGGCCACCGGGCAGATTGCGGGCGGTGCGAATCTCATCGCCTTTACCACGGGCCGTGGCTCGTGTTTCGGCTCTTACCCCTCGCCCACCATCAAGCTCGCCACCAACACGCCCATGTATCGCCGCATGACCGGCGACATGGACATCAACTGCGGCGAGGTGATCGATGGGGCCACCACACTCGAGCAAATGGGCGAACAGATCTTTCGGCTCATGCTGAGCATTGCCTCGGGCGAGCGTTCCAAGAGCGAGTCGCTCGGGGTGGGCGACAACGAGTTCGTGCCCTGGCAGATTGGCGTGCTGTCCTGAGCGGGGCTCAGGAAAATTTCGGGGGTCGTTTCTCGATGAAGGCCCGCACGGCCTCGTGGTGGTCGGCGCTCATGTGTGCGAGCGATTGGTAAGCCGCCGAGGTTTCAAGCACCGAGTCGAGCGTGTTGTGCACCGCTTCGCGCAAGAGTCGCTTGGTCATGCGCAGAACGCCCGACGGATTGCGAGCAATGCGACCGGCAAGCGCCCGGGCTTCCTCAAGCAGTGAGTCGGCCGGCACAACCCTGGAAATCAGTCCACAGGCGAGGGCCTCGGCGGCGCTGATCGGGTCTCCGGTGAATGCCATTTCAGCGGCCTTGGCCGCGCCCACCGCGCGCGGCAGCAGCCATGCGCCGCCATCTCCCGGCACGATACCCACGCGAACAAAGCTCTCGGCAAAGGTGGCCGATTCGCTCGCAATACGCATGTCGCACATGCAGGCCAGATCGAGGCCCGCGCCGATCGCCGGCCCGTTTACTGCAGCAATGACCGGCACATCCAGCGCCCACATGGCCCGGGGAATGCGCTGGATGCCGTGGCGGTATTCATTGCGCACAGCGTCGGCGTCAAGGCCTGGCTCGGCGAACCGGGCCATGTCTTTTACATTGCCGCCGGAGGAGAACACCGGTCCGGCGCCGGTCAGGATGATGGCGCGAACGCTGCGGTCAGCGGCGGCGGCTGCAGCGGCCGCAACGATTTCGGCGACGGCCGTGTTGCCGGTAAGCGCATTGCGCGTGGCCGGGTGGTTCATGGTCCAGGTGACGATCGCGCCGTCGCGGCTGATCTGAAGGAAGTCGGTCAAGGGAGGTCTCCTGAACTGGGCGTTGGGAACGGACGGGATGCGAACCGATCAACCCGCGACGACGTCGGTGGTGATCCGCAGCACATCGAGCGAGGTGGTCTCTGGCGACAGCAGCGCGCGGCCGATCTGGTCGTGCCAGGCGGATTCACTGCCTGCGGTCTGCCGCCAGGCATGAAGCCGGCGGGTGAGGATCTGCAGGTCGAACTCATGCGTGAAGCCGATGGCGCCATGGACGGCATGGGCCATCTGTGCGACCTGTAACGCAGCCTCGCTCGTGCGCGCTTTGGCTGTGGCCACACGCAGCGGTGCGATACCGGCCAGCGCGCCGACCAGCCCGGGCGAGGCGGTTGCAGAGGAGGCGCCGTCTGGCGCGGGGAGGCAGGCGATACGCGCCGCCATGGTGGCCGCAAACGACTCTTCTGCCATCAGCGCGAGCTGGTGCTGGATTGCCTGAAACTTGCCAATGGGTTTACCGAACTGCTCGCGCTCATTGGCCCAGGCGAGCGACCGCCGGAACACGGCATCCAGTGCACCGGCGATCTGGAGCGACAGGACCAGGGCCTGGGCGAGCCGGGTGTCCAGGCTCACTGCGAGACGGGGCGCCGCAGTCCAGGCGGATTCCGGCCACTCCAGGGTGAGATCGAGTTCGAAGGCGCAGCGCTCGCTGCGGCCGTTGTCGGTGTTGAGCAACCGGGTGTCGCCTGCGGCAGTGACGAGCACAGCGCCCGCCGTGCGGCCACCGCTGATACCCACCGCGCGCAGCGTGCCGGCGGGTGTGCGATGCCCGATGCCGAACGCGATCGGAGTGTCGGGCACGGTGATCGACTGCTCGGAGAGCATCGCCCGGGCGATCATGGTTTCGGACAAGGGCAGGGGAACCGCGTGCCGCCCCGCGAGCATCCAGCAGCCCGCGACGGCCTCGGCGGAGAGTCCTGCGCCACCCTGTGCTTCGCTCACCATGGCGTCGGCAAAACCGGCCTCGGAAATTGCCTGCCAGAGTTCAGTGGGGGGGGCCCCCGATTCGATGGCACGCACTACATCCGCGCCGCAGCGATCTGCGAGAAGGGTCGCGAGCGCGTCGCTGATCATCGAATCCATACGTGCGCTCCTTGGGCTGTCGGGGCAGAGGTCAGGGCGGCGGCCATCAGCGCAGCCCCAGGCCGCGGGCAATCATGCCGCGAAGAATTTCACGCGTGCCGCCCCGCAGCGAAAACGAGGGAGAAATGCGGGTGACATAGGCAAGCGTTGCCAGCAACTCGGCAGGCACCTGTGACGGGTCGTCGCGGCTTGCCAGATCGTCGGCGATGAGGGCCGGGATCTGTTGTTCAAGGGTGGTGCCCAGATCCTTGACCAGGGCGGCCTCGACCACCGGGCTTTCGCCCGCAGCCAGCCGTGCGGTCACCGCAATCGACATCGCGCGAAGGGGAGCCAGATGGCTGGCGATCCGGCCGGCGAGACGCGTGGCGCCTGGGCTTTGACCTGCCGGCGTGCGGATCCAGGCCAGCCACTCGTCGAACAGCACCATGGAGGAGTAGATGCGTTCGGGGCCGCTTCGTTCGTAGGCCAGTTCAGCGGTGACCTGCGCCCAGCCCTGGCCTTCCGCGCCGATCAACGCTTCGGGACCCAGTTGGACATCATCAAAAAACACTTCGCAGAAATGCCGGTCGCCGGTCAGATCGGTGATGGGGCGCACGGTAACGCCAGGTCGGGACAGGTCGACAATCAGCTGCGAGAGTCCGACATGGCGATCGGTCGGTTCGCCCGATGTGCGGACCAGGGCGATCATGAAGTGGCTGTGATGCGCGTTGGTGGTCCAGATTTTTCGACCGTTCAGCACCCAGCCTTCGTCGTTGCGGCGGGCGCGCGTTCGAATGCTGGCGAGGTCTGAGCCCGATCCGGGCTCGCTCATGCCGATACAGAAGAACGATTCGCCCTGGCAGATCCGCGGCAGGTGAAAGCGCCTCTGGTCTTCGGTGCCGTATTTGAGGATCAGCGGGCCGCTTTGCCGGTCTGCGATCCAGTGCGATCCCACAGGGGCTCCCGCACACAGAAACTCTTCGACCAGCACGTAGCGCGCGTAGGGGCTCCGCCCGCCACCACCGTATTCGCGAGGCAAGGTGATACCCAGCCAGCCGCGAGCGCCCAGGGCCCGGCTGAAGGCGGGGTCGTATCCCGACCATGAGCGGGCCCGCGCTTCGGCCGACAGGCCCGACAGGTGGTGAGCGAGGAAGGCGCGCACTTCAGGGCGCAGCGCCTCGTCTTCCGCCGGAATGGCGGCGGGTTCAAATCCGGCAAGTTGTGTCATGGGAGCGCTTGACGAAAGGGGTTGAAGCATAACAGCGCACCGCCAGCCTGGTGGCTCGCGTCTCGCCAGGTGTGTGGCCAGCCTGTCCCTACCCCGATCTCCGGCATACTTGCCGCCGGCAGCGACAGGGTTCAAGATGACGCCCCTGGCGGACGGAAGGCCTCAAGCCGCGGTGCCCGCTCTGCCAGCACGCCAGCCAAACTCACCTGTCACCTGTCCCACGACTCCAGGAAGAAATCGGACATGAATGCATCTGCCGCCACCCGCCTGCTCCGCTCAGGTCTTGCAGCGCTCCTGTTTGCAGCCATTGGCCTGCAGGCCAACGCCCAGTCGGGCGATGACAAATATCAGCCCCAGGTCGGACAGTCCGGCAAGGATGTGGTCTGGGTGCCCACCAACGACGACCTGGTCCGGCGGATGCTGGAAATCGCCAAGGTCACCAAGGACGACCTTCTCTTCGATCTGGGTGCGGGCGACGGCAAGATCGCGATTACGGCCGCGCGTGTTCATGGCGCGCGCGCCATCGGCATCGAATTCAACCCCGACATGGCGGCACTTGCCAAGCGCAACGCCGAGCGCGCGGGCGTGTCGGACCGCGTTACCATCATCAACGGTGACATCTTCAAGGAAGACTTCACAAAGGCGACGGTCATTTCGATGTATCTGCTGCCCGAGCTGAATCTCCGGCTGCGTCCCACGCTGCTCAAAATGCGTCCCGGCACGCGCCTGGTCACGAATTCCTTCACGATGGGCGATTGGGAACCCGATCAGGTGTTCAGCGCCAGTGCCAGCGGGTTCGGCGGCAGCTCTGGCTACTTCTGGATCGTGCCGGCTCAGGTGGAGGGGCAATGGAACCTCGATGGCATGGACGGCAATGTGAACGTCAGGCTGAATCTCACGCAGAAATACCAGCGCGTGGGCGGAACCCTCACCCTGGGCGACAAAACGCAGCCGTTGCTTGACCCACGGCTTGAAGGGGCAGAGCTGCAGTTTCGCTATCTCGCACCGTCCACCGGCCAGCTGCAGGTCGTGAAGGCGAGCTACACCGACGCGGGCACGCTCAAAGGTCAGGTGGGCCTCTACTCGAGCAACGGCTTCGAAGGGCGCCGCGTTCCCAAGTAACGCCTTCTTACCGTACCCGTCATGAATTCGAGTGTTACCGGGGCTGGCGCTGGCCAGCCCGCAAGGCTTTTGCGCCCGTACGCAGCGGTCGCGATCATTGTGGGCATCGTCATTGGTGCCGGCATCTTCAAGACACCTTCCATGGTGGCCGGCGTGAGCGGCGATGTCGGCTGGGCACTCTCCATCTGGGTGGCCGGTGCCCTCATCTCCATTGCCGGGGCGCTCTGCTATGCGGAGCTCTCCACGCGACATGCGCATGCCGGGGGTGACTATCACTTTCTGGAACTCGCCTACGGCCGTCACCTGGCGTTCCTTTACGCCTGGGCGAAGGCGGCGGTGATCAACACCGGCTCGATTGCACTGCTCGCGTTCGTGTTTGGCGACTACATGAGCAAGGTGATCAACCTGGGCGCGCACTCGTCGGCCATCTGGGCGATTGGCATTGTCGTGACGCTCACCCTGGTCAATCTGATCGGACTGCAGGCCTCGGGCCGGGTGCAGACCGTACTCGCGGTGTTTGAGGTGGCAGGGCTTTTCGCGGTGGTGGTCGCCGGTTTTTCGGTGAGCGCGCCCGCCGACACCACGCCGCCCATGTTCAGTTCGACGCCGGCGCTGGGCATGGCGGGTCTTGCCCTGGTGTTTGTGTTGCTCACATTCGGTGGCTGGAACGAGGCGGCCTACATCTCGGCCGAGGTGGCGGGCGGGCCGAGACGAATCGTGAGCATCATCATTGTGAGTCTGCTCGTGATCACTGGCATTTATCTGCTGGTGAACCTCGCGCTGATCCACGGCCTGGGTCTGAAGGGTCTCGCGCAATCGAAAGCTGCCGCGGCCGATGTCATGGGCGCGGCGTTCGGGCCGTTGGGTCAGAAGGCGCTCGGACTGTTCGTGGCGCTCGCCGCCCTGACCAGTATCAATGCCACGATGATCGTCGGTGCGCGCAGCAACTTTGCACTGGGGCTCGACTGGAAAGCGCTTCGATTCATGGGACGCTGGAACGCGTCGGCCGGCATGCCGATGCCTGCGCTACTGGTGCAGGGGGCCATCAGCGTTGCCCTGGTGATCTTTGGCCTGTGGCAGCACGACGGGTTTGAGTCCATGGTGGAATTCACGGCGCCGGTGTTCTGGAGTTTTCTTCTCATGGTGGGCATTGCGGTGTTCATCCTGCGTCGTGAGCCCGTGGGGGGCGATGAATTTCGTGTGCCCTGGTATCCGTTCACGCCCCTGGTCTTCTGCGCCTCGTGTGCGTGGCTGGCTTACTCGAGCATCACGTATGCGGCGAGCCGCAATGCCGTGCATGTTTCGCTAGGCGTGATGGCAGTAGGGCTGGTGGTACTGATCGCGCTTTCGATTGCCGAGCGTCGCCGCTGATGCGGCTGCGAATCGCCGAAAATTTCGAGGCGCTGTTCTATGCGCCAATCTATGCGCTGCAGGCCGGGGGGTTTGCCCAGCAGGAAAACCTGACCATCGATTGGCTGCCCCCAGGGAGCCCCGGGGGCGCGATCGACGCAGTCCGCGCGGGCGAGGTTGATCTCACCTGGGGTGGCCCGATGCGGGTGCTTCGCGACCGCGACAGGCTGCCCGACGACGATGCTTGCCTGATTTGCGTGGGCGAGGTGGTGAGGCGCGACCCCTTTCTCCTCATGATGCGCGCCGAGAATGCCGCCCGTCGCGGCACGCAGATATCGATGCCGGGTCTGGCCGCGCTTCGCCTGTCGGTGGTCTCCGAAGTGCCCACGCCCTGGTTGTGTCTGCAGCAGGATCTTCGGGATGCCGGGATTGATCCGGCCGACATGGTGGCTGGCGGACGGGTGGCAAGAGGCCTGTCCATGACCGACCAGATCGATGCGCTTCACGGTGGTGCGGTCGATGTCATTCAGCTGTTCGAGCCCCATGTCAGCCAGCTCGAGCGCGACGGGTTCGCTTCGGTGGTGTATGCAGCGAGCACCCGCGGCGCCTGTTGCTATACCACCTTCATCACCGCGCGGCGCACCCTCGCGCGGCATCGGCAGCCTGTCGCAGCGCTCCAGCGCGCACTCGGCCGAGCACAGCAATGGATTGCCACCGAGGGACCGGACGCGCTTGCGCAGTGCATTGCGCCCCGTTTTCCGGGCGTGAGCCTGGATGTTCTCCGGGCCGCGGCGTCGCGCTATGTGTCCTCTGGGGTCTGGTCGACATCGCCCCAGGTGTCGCGCCAGGGTGTCGACCGCCTGAGAGAGAGCCTGCTCGCGGGCGGGTTTGTGCAGCAGGCCGCGGCGTTCGACAGTATCGTCGCCTCACTTTGAGGGGCGCGGACGCGCCTCCTGGCGGTCTGATGCTTTGATTCAACGAGGGGCCTTCATGAAATTCATCTCCGACACGCGGCCGGATACATTGCGCCGCCTCACCTTGTCGTTGCCGATTGCAGCCGCAGGCAGCCAGGTCCTGGCACAGAGCGGAGCGTCACCCGGTTTCCCCGACCGGCCGCTCACCCTGGTGGTCCCGTTCCCTGCAGGCGGCCCCGCCGACATCGTCGGCCGTCTCTATGCGCAGCACCTGGCCCGGGTCGCTGGCCAGAATGTGGTGGTCGAAAACCGTGTTGGCGCGGCGGGCGTGATCGGTACCCAGGCGGTGGTGGCCGCAGCACCCAGCGGTCATACGATTCTCTTCGGATCAACCAGCACGCAGGTGATCAATGAACTGCTGATCCGCAAACTCCCGTATGACGCCGCGCGCGATCTCAGCCTGATCGGTCTGGTGGCGATTGCACCGCATCTGCTGGCGGTGCGAGCAGGCCTGGCCGCGCGGACAGTGGAGGAACTGGTCGCGGCAGCCAAGCGCGAGCCGGGGCGGCTGAGTTTTTCGTCGGCGGGCCCGGGCAGCATCGTGCAGATGGGCGGTGAGCTGCTGAAGCTGCGTGCGGGAATCGATCTGCTCCATGTGCCGTACAAAGGGGGTGGACCCGCCACACTGGCAGTGCTGTCTGGCGAGGCCGATATGACGGTCAACGATCTCACCACGCTGCGCGCCCATATCGAGAGTGGCAAGCTGCGAGCGCTCGCCGTGGCCCATGATTCACGACTGCCGCAATTGCCCGAGGTGCCCACCTTCGCCGAGGCGGGCGTTCAGGCGATGTTGTCGAGCACCTGGTGGGCGATTTCCGTGCCCTCCAAAACCCCGCCCGAGGTTCGCGGTGCGCTGCGCGCATTCCACGAGCGCGTGGTGACGGATCCCGATTACACCGCGCGGCTCGCTGCCATGGCCTGCCAGCCGCTGGTGATG
>Ga0078894_10004893_pt1 | contig 10282 bp, 14 predicted proteins | sample LauGreSu1BDMLBSD_2_FD_67506 | JGI IMG/M metagenome (GOLD analysis project Ga0078894, IMG submission 67506) | Freshwater lake microbial communities from Lake Michigan, USA - Su13.BD.MLB.SD (version 4) (version 4) | ecosystem: Environmental > Aquatic > Freshwater > Lake | place: Lake Michigan...
AAATCCATCCACTTATATGTTAGTTTGCCATCTTCGCCAATAGGTGCCAGTGGATCTGGAATGCCCATTTCGGCAGCGTGTCTGTAGTTCTTTACACGCATTTTAATTTCATCAGTGTTTGTTTGTTCTCGTTTGATATAAAACTTACCATCTTCTCTGCCAGTGGTGACTATGATATTGCCACCTTTATTAGTGTCAGTTCTTGTCCAATCACCTTTCATACTATTATACAAGGCATTGTTGCTGGATAACAATTTATCAGCCACACCATTATGTGTGGTCACCATACCACCGTGATCTTGTCTCCAGTAGTCGTGGTTCTTTTCAGGATCTTTATCGTCCAAATATTCAGGTTGAGTTCTATCGTTCATAGTATTATTTAGCCAAACAAAAGGGCAACCGAAGTTGCCCTTGATGCTTACAATCTTAAAAAGATTTAAGGTGTGACATCGCCAGGACCAAAGTTTGTGCGACTTACCAAAGCGGCTGGACGAGCACCTGGCAATGATGCCTGTGCTGTTGTGCCTGCTGTGATGTTGTTTAGCACGCCTACGCCTGCTGGATTACGCACTATAAGAGTGCCCTCCATAATAAATTGGTCTAATGACGCATCAGCGTTTGAGAAGACTTCATTATTTGGTCCAAGATCACGCAATGAACCCCACTGAACTACATCTTCATTCAAGAAGTAGATTGAGTTAGGATTTACTTGATCCATAATCCAACTATCCATAATCTCATAAGTGTAATTAAAATCACCCTCATAAGTTTGGATTGTGTCGCCACGAGCACTATCAACACGATTGATACCACGGCTTTGTGGCATATTGTCGCTCAATGAAGTGCGTAGGCTTGTTGGAGCAACTACGGTGCGGATTTTAGCGTTATAACGCTGTTCAGCAACGGTGACCAACTGCTTGTATAACGCAGGACTAAAGAACTGGTTAGTAAATGTTCCACCATAGTAGTAATTACCATTAGCATAAATGCGTAAGGCATTACTGATTTGTGTAGAACTATCTGTATCTTCGTTATTGAAGAATGTATCTAAACCTGAAGTTGAACCACTGGTTGTGTTGAAAGACATAGTGCCTGCGAATGAGTTTAAAGAACCCATACGACGACCTGTTTGTCCTGCTGGCAAACCTGTGGCTGTTCCACTTTGACCAGCATACTTCGTTCCGATTTGGTCGGCACGAACTAATTGTTGTTCAACGTCAAACATCAACTCAATCAACTGCTTTACCTCTTGGTATGCTTGTGGGTCACCACCAGATTGTAGAACGGCACGAGCAGTTCCAGAAGCCGCAATAACGGTGCTGAAAATCTGCGTGTAGTTGCCCAAGTTATAGCGTTGATTGCTCTCTGCTTGACTTGTAGAAACCGTAGCACCTTCGATCTGTGCTTGAACTTGAGGAGCACGATAAATGTCATCAGTCCATAATGGTAAAGTAGAATTTACTTTACGCTTTTTGCTCATACACATATTGAGCACGGGTGTGTCATCCTTGACACGGTTAGACACATCAAGGTCTAAATCTTTAACAACGATATCAGCACTATAAGGTAGTGTTGTGCCATTGCCAATTTGGGATGTTGTAATTTCTGCCATTTTATTTTCCTTTAATAATGGTTATTATCTTCCACCTCTTGACGCTTTAATTCTACTGAGTTGAGCCATCAAAAGATTATCAGCGGCTTTCTTGTCGCCTTTATTGGCTTGCTCACGAAGTCTGCCTATGTCATCGTTATTGCCTTTCCCACTGGAAGTGCCTTTACGACTGGTTAGGGCTGCCATAGATGAACCTGCGGATTTAGTGCTGGGTTTATCTCTGTAGCGAAGACCGTCACGGACTAAACTCAAAAGAGCCTCGTCACTGCTGATTAGGTCTATGTTAGGAATACCTGGAATGATCTCATCTTTAGCATTCTTCCAAAGTTTGCTAACCTTATCACGAACTTCATTATAAACATATTCGTTTTTCAACTCTTTGTCTGTAAATCCTTTTCGTGCCTGTTCTAATCGCTGTCCTACTTGCTGACTACGCACTTGTCTGAATTGATCTACCGCAGGTTTCAACTGACTTATGGTTCGTTGTTGTTGCTGTATCCATCTTTCATTCTGTGCCATACTTGCTTGTATTCTTGCTCTTTGAGCAGGATCATTTGTTCTTGCCATTTGCTGTTGGAATGTCGTTTGATAATTCTGTGTTTTCACAATCTCATCATACGCTGCCTGTAGTTTTGGCTGAACGGTAAATTCCATTGCTAAAGTTAAACCTTCTTGTCTGGCGTGTGTCTCTGCGAGATACTCATCAAACTCTGCTCGTTCTATCTTTAACTGCCTTGCTTCTTCGTGTATTGCTCCACCTTGACCTAATATTGCGGCTGCTTTTTTAGCATCAATAACTACTTCTTTGCCGTTCTTTAAGAACTTGAATTTGGCGTTGGGATTAGTCTCCGCAAATTCTACAAAGTCAATAAGTTCGTCTGCCGTTGAATTACTACTATCATTGCTTACCTCTTCAGGGGCGTCTGCTTCGTAATCGCTGCCATCGCTATTATAATCTTCAGTTTCGTCAATTTCTGGCATATCGTTTGCCACAGGGCTTGATGACTGCTCTGCCTCTCCATCAATACCTGTCGCAGTCTGGTTAGTAGCACCAATTTGATTACGCAAAGTTTCTTGTTTCATTGCGGTCATTTTAGCGGCTATGGAGTCTAAACTCGGAACTGCTGGTGATTCAGTGACCGCACCCTGTGGGGTGTTAGGACTAATCGTGTCTGTCATTTCTATTTCCTTTAATTAGTATCGGGCGACTCTATGTTGCTTACGATACGGTTTTTTAAATAAGCAGCCCTTTTCAGGCTACTTACAAAACTATCAATGCCTACCAGTTGATTACATAACGCAACTCGTTGGGCATCATCTGTTGGAGTGTGACCACGCATATCTGCTAATTGGTCTGCCACTTCAAACTTATAATGGTGTATGAACATAGCCAGGTCCTTGTTCTTCAACAAGTTTTCTGCCTGTGTTCCATAATGTCTAACCTTGTCAGCCTGTGCTGGTGTAAGGTTTTTTAAACTACTCAAATCTATATTCAATTTAGAGTTATAAAACTCTATTGTGTTATCATTTATCATAACTTTATTTATGCTGTTTAACTATATACTTTTGGATTTCCTTGTGCTAATGCCATCAAATCTAATTGACTTTCAGCGTCAGTGCCTTCCATTTCCGCTTTAATCTGTTCTGCTCGCATATCATCCAATGCCGCACTACTCAAGCGTTTCTTATCTTCTGGACTTGGTTGTTTGTTCTTGGCTGCTTCAGCACCTGCTTGTATCATAGCCATAACTTCTTCGTCACTTGGCAAATAAGTATCGCAGTCTTTGACACCTAAAACATACAGAGTGTCCGCAAAAGGCTTCTTGACCTTTTTATACACCTCTGGTGTTAGTGTGCCACTGGCTACCATACCCTGAGTTGTTTGATATAAATCTGCCTGACACTTTTGAATGATCTGTAATCTACCTAAAGCGTTTTCTTCACTCATCATACCAACTGCTAACTCAAGGTGGATTTCCTTACGCTCGCAGAAGTTCATATCGTCCCACGCCAAGAAGTCCAGGAATTCTGCTTTCTTGTCAGGGTGGAATGTCTGTGCTAACTTTTTAACACCATAGTCATCGCCATATTGTATCAGTGTTCGCCATACCAACCAAATTGCTTCACGCAAACCTTCGGCACTATTACGGACAATGTTGTCTTGTATAATCTGGTTAGGTGATAATGCCATTTGTAGTTTGATACCACTATTACCTGGAGCCATAACTTCAGGATTGAATACATCTGTGGGCTGTGTCATACCAACCAAACTCATAGTGTCTTGTTTAATACGCTCCATAGCAGTCTCAAGGAAGGCAAGGTTGCCACTTGGTGGTGGAATTTGGTAAATGTCTGTGGCTGGATTAAATTTGCTGTCCAAGATAAAGATAGCACTTTCGCCATCTTGTAGCATCTCAAAATCTAATCTATCAGGTTTAACACCTATACGTGGTGTTGCTGTTAGTAAGCCCAGTTGAATCTCTGCTCTGGCTGCTGATGTATTATATTCTTGTGCTGGAACAACTGATTCTGCCACGCTCATACCATAGAAGTTTCCTGGTAATGGACGAGGACACATATTAGCCACAGGAATAAACTCTACTTCTCTGGCACTGATAATATAACTACCACTATAGATAATCTCTACAAGTTCTAACTCACCATCACCGTCAATGTCAAATCTGTTCCAAGCCGTGACCACACTTACAATTCTGGCATCTTCGTCTTGGCTGGCACCACTGCTTACAGGCAAGCCCATAACTGGCACACTATCACGGGCGTGAATAGCCAAGTTGTTTAATACACTACCTGCTTGATACGCACCACTTTGGTTGTATTCAGCGTGTCTGCGGAATTCTTCTAAATTGATATCAGGATACAACTCCATAGTTTCCTGTATGGTCATTGGGTCATAATACCCGCAGAATGGTTGATCTTTAATTTCTGGCACCGTTGGATCACAGATCCAGTAGTGTTGAGCAATAGGATGGAACTTGATGTTGATGCTGTAGCCAGTTAGTTTGTATTTGGCTCGATATATAGTATTGCGTTTAATAGCACTATCAAGGATTTCTTGTTGCCCACTTACTTCACCCTGTATCAATTCATTTTGTTCTTGTCCAATGGTTTCAGTAGTATATTCTTCTTCTTCAGCAAGGTTTGCTACACGACTATCTAACAAGTCCTGTGTCATCATATCTTTTTGTTCGCCAAATAATTGCTGTATTTCAGCCATTACTTTGTCCATTTCAACATTGATCTGGCGTTTGCTTTGGCGTAATGCTGTTAAACCACTTTCTGCGGCTTGTTGTTCAAATGCTTTTAATTGATCGTTGGTGCCTTCTGTTTCAATATATCTAACAATTTGCTCACGCACAGGCTTGATCATCATCATACCGTTCTTGTGTAAGTTAGCATCCATAATCCAACGCTCTAAAATAAAGTGTGGATCGTTCATTTGATTGACAACCTTTGACACCATATCAGTGGCTTGTCTTGCGGCTGCTTCGTCATCTTCTCCGTCAGCAATAAATTCAAAATTGATTTCGCCACCAGGCATCAAACCTTTGGCAATAACTGCTGTGGTATAATCTACAACTGGTTTAACGGTGGGGTGAATATAGTCAATGCCATTCACAGGTGCTGTGGAATTAGTCACTGCCAAGCACAGATAGTGATAGTCGGCACTTCTATTTACGGCATTCTTGGTGGCAAGATAGCGTAGGAATGAAGCCATCTTGTTATCTAATAGACCTTTTAAACGCACAAAGTTGGCGTTGATCTTTTTATTCTTATTGATGTTGTCAAGAATGGTGTTTTTTATGTCTAACATATTGGGTAATTACCTTTAGTTTATTGTATTATTTAGCGTTTTCTTTAGGCTGTGGCTTTTGCTCTTTCTGGTCTTTCTTGCCAAATATAACATCCCAATTGTCTCTAACCTTTTTGACATCCTCTTGTCTGCGATTACTTCCTTTTCCCATATATTTCTCCTAAATCTAATGCTGTGCGTATTCTGTCCAGTTCTTCTGGACTGACCATAAAAAAGAATTCTCTCCATCCTAATTCTGGAATGTATTTTTTAATTTTTAACACATATTGATCATTGCTGTGTTTGCGTAGTGATAAGTCTAACTTGTAGTCTTCTCTGTTTATAATATTTGCCGCAGGCGTTTGACCTGGTGCTGGTGTCACTGGAACTTTCATTTCTTATCCTTTATTCTGCTGTATATGTTTTCTTCCAACTTGGTTTGTTGGCGTCATCATATTTAACATATCTTTCACGCTGTGCTCGCATTCTTTGCTGGCTGTTCATACCATCCCAGGGTTCTGCGATGCCTTGTAATACAGCCATAATAGCATAACGACAACTATCTATACAATCGTCTGGATCGCTGAATCTGCCTTTTTCATCAACAAAGTAGTTTTGTGCTTCAGTTAAAAAGTGAGAGCAGTTTTCATTTACAAAAAATGTGCCCATCTCAAACATCTGTCGCATCTGGTTTATACCATAACTTTTGTGATTGGTTTGTTTGCCATACTGATCTGGTGGATTCATAATAGCGTGTTCATAGACATTTAATCCGTATTGCTCAAACAATTCACGAATACTGCTACTACTCATAGTGTATCTGCCTTTAGTTGAGGCATCAGCAGGTAATACGATGGGTGTGCCAAATACTTCAGGTCGTAATAAATGATTGACATATTGAGTAGGCACGGCTTCTTCTACACCCTGTATAACAATCTGTCTGTGTAAGTATGCTGTTTTTTCTACTGGTTCCCAATACATTAAACTGATTACCGTCTTGTCATTGACTAAACCCAAGTCAAGAGCAATAACTCGTTGTATGTTTGGCATTCTGTTAAAATCTACTTCACCAGTTTTGTATGTCACTGCTGTCCAATCAGCCAACTGGAATACAGCACCTTTGCCCATCACAGGCTTACCTGCGATACGGGCTTCTCGTTCGTGTGGTAGATAATCTCGCTCAAGTTGTCTTCTGGTTTCTTTTAACAAAAACGGCTGACCCCAAGGATCATATTCAGGAACATCGTCCCAACTTACCCTAATGTAGTTATAACCTTCTTCTCGGTTCCAAAATTTACTTACTAATCCATTTAGCCCTTTAAGTGGCGTGAATGAGCAGAGAATCTTTCCCTGCGTAGTAGCAGTTCGAGTGACAATCTCACTGAAGAAATCATCTGGTGGTTGCTCATCGAATACAGCCATATTGAGTTTAAAACCTTGTAATTGTCTGACCTCCTGTGTATAATTCGCAAATAGCAGATAACTATTAGCCCCAGAAGTGTGACGAATCTCCACACCGATACAATTGGCACCGTCATTTCGCATAGTATCAACAATGATACAATTACGAGGAATAGCACCTGTTCCCAGGTTTTCAGTAATTTTAACATCCTGTGTTCCTAACAATTCATTTTGTAGCACCAATGCTACCTGTGACCAACCTTCGCCAGCCACCATACAAGTTATCGGGCTGGTAAATCTATGTCCGTTCCACCATTCTGGGTATAAGCCTGTTAAATGACAAGCAGTTTCAAAACAAGTAGATACGGTTTTACCAATACGATTGGCAGCAAGAATACCTCTGCGTTCGTGTTGTCCTGTGGCAAAGAATTTAAGTTGATGTTCAAACGGTCTAAAATACTTTAACTGATTAAACTTCATATCTTCAGTCACGGTTATAGCCAGATCCATTAGTTGGCTTTGTAATGAATCTGGTATATTTTTAAGTGCGTCAGTGGTAAGACCGTGTTTATCCACGCTGTAGCGTAGTGCTCTTGCCATCAATACATCTTGTCCTAACATTATTCAGCCTTTAAGTCTTGCCTAATTTGATGAACATAAAACATTGCTTCCGCAAGGTTGTTTATTTCATCACAACTTAAACTCCAAGTTTTTGGGCTGGATAAGTCTGTGGTTTCCAATTTAGTTAAACCTATTTGTAATCGTTCTGTGATTAAACGAAGAATATGCTCAACCTGATTTGGATACTTGTCAGCAAACGCTATACGATGACTGGCATTGACCTTTTGTAAGATAAGTGTGTCATTGTATCTGGCAGCGTCTTGTGCTGCCTTTATTTCTTGTTCTCTGGCTGTCATTTACTCAAATCCCAAGGATTGTTTTTAACTGAATCATCAAGACTGATAAACTCACGGTCAATCCATACTTCCCACTGATTACTGCGATTTACTTTAAATGTCATCATCATACCACGCAAGCGTTTGCCCTGCGGTGTTAGTGTGCCATCTTCACGGACAATAGTTTGTTCGCCTGTGCGTGGATCTACCCAAGTAATAATTTCTGGGCGTGTTCTACCAAACTTGTCAATCTTTTCGCCTTTGGGTTTTTGTTCCAGTGGTCCAAGAACTTCATAACTGATCATACCGTTCTTGTATTTTTTAAATAATACGTGACACTTTTTATCCATTGCTCGGCTTTCATCATCAGGATGTGGAACTACTGGACTATAAAATAAGTTTTGAACTTGGCTGCGGTCAGGTAGGCTTGGATCTCTGGCAGGAACTTCTTTAAGTGGTTCTTCAGGTATTAGTTCTGCTTTATCAATATAAGGATTACTATCGCCTTTAAATTTGGCTTCAATCTCAACACCATTTAATGTGTCCATTGCCACCTGATATTTGAGTTTATTTGCTCTGCCTTTTAAATTTAAAACGATGCCTGTTTCGTCAAAAACAAATCGTTCTAATTCTTTGGCTGTGGGAAAGTCAGTCATTAAACCTTCTAAATCATATTCAGCGTTGCTGACTGCTTTAGGGGCTACTGCTTTTTTTGCTGTAGTTTTTTCTACTACTGGTTCTTGGGGCTTGTCTGCCCAAGGGCTTTCTGTGTTGCTTGTTATCATTTCTTTTCCTTTCATAACTATACAAAACAAGAGCAGTCTTGGACTGCTCTGTTATTTATACTACTTTAACCTTTTGTGGTAGGTTTTTTGTATTTGCTGGATAGACGACTACCATCAGCAGTTGGGTTTGTTTTAGGTCCTGTTCTCTCGTGTAAGCCTTCTAACGCTGGGTTAGTTTTGCCTGCTTGACCTCTACCACGCATTTCTAAAGCACTTGTCACCATATTGGCTAATATACTTTTTTCACTGCTACTTGTAGATTTGGCATCCATAAACGCATTACGCTTGGTCATATTGCCTGCGTTGCCTGTTTGAGGACCACGACTTTGGTTGATTGCTTTACTTTGTGGGTTTTTCATTTTGTTTTCCTTAAAATGGTGCCACTGGTGTAATAAACACAGGGCTTGATGTGGTTGCTACGGCAGCAACATAAATCGTTGCTGGTGGATTTGATTGTGCGGCAACTTGAACAATAATTTCACCAAATGCTGGCACAGGTGTGCTGCCTGCTGACACGCCATCACCTGTGGGAATAACTGCTGTTTGACTTGTTAGTCCTGTAGCAAAATAAATGTTCTGATCAACGCTACCATTTGTAATTTTTAAGAAGTATGGACCACTTTGACCACTAAAGCCAGTGCCTGCTTCTGTGGGCGTGATGTTGATTTCACTGCTACTTGATGTAGCAGTAATCTTATGTGTTAGTCCTGTGACTTGATAATTTAATGTTGCCATTATCGTTGATTCCCTTTAGTTGGACCACGGGCAAAATCAAAACGCTCTCTGCCAAGATTAGGCATAGATTTAGTTTGACCGTCACCCACTGCTTGACGCTTTTGTGGATTGCTTGAACCTTTAGTCATTTCGCAACCGCAACTTGGCATTGCTGTGCCACCAAGTCTGGGACCTTGACCTTTGTTGATCAATGCGTCTGGATTGCCGTGTTGGTTCATATTACCACTATATTTGTTTGCCGTGCTTTTAGTAGCCGCACCACCAATGGCATAAGATAAATTGTTTTCGTATTTCATTTTGTTTTCCTTTTAACTGGTTTGGCTGTTTTAGCCGATTCTGTAAATGCCTTGGCTGTTGGAGCACCTTTAGTGCCAGGCTTTCTCATTTTTTCACCACTACCAGCCTTGATTCTATCACGCTTGGCATTGATGTTAGCATACAATCCATTTTTCATATTATTATTTAGCCGTTGTCACGCCAGTTAGTTTGGCAAGTGCGTCGGCAAATGCTTGTTGTTTGGCTGCTACTGCGTCAGCACTATCATTGACTTCTATCTTGGCAAGACTATTCATAACCTTGCTTAAAATAAGATTGTGATACTTTAATGTAGTCACACCGTCATTATTCAGTCTGGCTTGTAAAAAGTCCTGAACTAATAATTCTTCGTAGTCTTTACCATTAGCCTGTGCGTAGATTTGGTCCAACAATCCACCGATAGTGATTGCGTCCTTGGCACCTTTAGGTCTGCCTGAACCAGCACGATATCCTCCGTGACTTTTCACTTCTGGATTTGCTTTAGTAGCGATTTGCTTTTGTTTCGTCATATTATTATTTATACAGATTAAATATACAAACACTTGAAAGGATATGAAATGAACACTTATATTTGGCGTCCCGCAACTGGCAATGATGTCACTGCTATAGTTGCTATGGCTCAATCACACTTCCAAAATGAAATAGATACTATCTTTACTCCTGATCCAGTAGCATATTCTCGAAATATCACACTGGCTATTGTCAATCAATTTTACTTACCAAACAC
>Ga0078894_10004894_pt1 | contig 10282 bp, 9 predicted proteins | sample LauGreSu1BDMLBSD_2_FD_67506 | JGI IMG/M metagenome (GOLD analysis project Ga0078894, IMG submission 67506) | Freshwater lake microbial communities from Lake Michigan, USA - Su13.BD.MLB.SD (version 4) (version 4) | ecosystem: Environmental > Aquatic > Freshwater > Lake | place: Lake Michigan, USA...
GATGAAATGAAGGATGCGATGATGTCGGCGTGTTCCAGTGCGACGCGACGCGTGTGTGGACGGGCGCAGAACACACCCGCGAGTTTTTTCACGAGAAGGTGGGCGAGGGCGGAGTGCGCGATGACGAACCCTTTTTGACGCACGGTGAGTTCGGTGAAGGTGGTGATGTCGCTAAGGGTATGGACACGGGCGCGCGCACGAGAATTGGAGTGGAAAGAACACAATGAAGATGTCTGTAAATATGTTAGAGAAGAGAACTGGCGGGGTTGGCGAGACGCGGCGATGATTGCGTAATGGCGCGGAAGAGCGGTCTCAAAGTGCTTGAATTTCAAGCGGGCTTCGGCGGTTTTGCTAGGGCAATGTTGGCCTTCCAAAGCGTAGTATTGTGCGATGATGTCGCGGGGATCGGCGGCGGTGGAAGACCCTGCTGTTGGCAAGTATTTCCAATGTTGGGTAGTACTGATACCGTCAATGTTTTCGGATACACTGATGTAGAGCTTCATTTGCTGACGGAGGGTCTGGGACTGGGTCTGGGTCTGGTGGCTGTTTGATTTCATCGTATAGAATATCGGCTTGAACGATATATGGATGAAATCAAAAAAAGGATTTCAATTTTTTCTGGTTGAAAAAATGACGCGGGAGCATCAATTTTTTCGGGAGAAAAAATCATTCTTTGAATCAATTTTTTCGGTAGGAATGGAAAATCAGCGGAGTGTAGTGAAGCCGATAATGAATTACTACTTTCGCCCCTTACGCGAAGATGCCCGACGTTGATATCTACGGGATTTACGTTTAAGTTTTTTGGATTGACGCTTAATGTTAGAACGTGATTTACGATGTTTGGTTATCTTTGCTCCTCCTCCTCCTGTTCTTCTATTTTTTACATCTTTTTCATCTTTCTGGTTTATTCTTTTAGTACCTTGACCGTTCTCATTCTTAGCAGCAGCAGCAGCAGCAACATTCTTGAATCCAACATGTGACTCGCCGGTCCCTTGTGGAGCACCAGGTCGGTCTCTATATTCTAATAACTCACCATGTTCACCTCTAATACTACTATTATAATTGACACCAGGAGCGTCCGGAAGACTATCTTCCGATGACTGACTATATAGTAGTGCTTCTTGAGACTCTCCTGGAGGGATATGTTGAACCCCTATTCCATGTGTAAGAACATCTGTTGCCTCGTGTCGAAGAACCTTTTGAAATGTTAGTTCTTTCTGAGTATCAAGAAGACCCATTCTATCCAAACAACTTTTAACCCATTCACTATCGGCTAGCGTACTATATTCTTCAGTATCCAACAAATCTTTCATAACGTCGGCACATTTACTAAATAATGCGGGGTTCATGCCTATATAAGGTCTTGCTGCCATACGATTTGCGGCATCATGTAAATAAGTTTGAACCGCCATTCCAACACGACTACATAATTTAGCAGTTTTTTCAGGAAGTTGTCGGGTGGTATTAAACATTCCAACCGCTCGTTCAACCTGACCACATGCTGTATTTCCAAACTTAATGAGTGTATTTTTTAAAATAGCACTATAATCATACCAACCGAGGACTGGCTGTTGTTGTCCAAATATTTTTTCCATTCTTTGTTTATGCATATTATTTTGTAAGTCATTCAACAATCTTTTAAACACAAAATCTGGCTTATTTAATTGTTGTTCCTCGTATTTCCCAGTAATATAACTAACCAAGTGATAAATCGTAGCATAGGCTTGTAATGGATATTGTGCGACAAGAGGAGCTGATTTGCCTAACCCACTAGCAACACCTTGTGATATTTGGGCAACTAGACTGGTTTCCGTTGGTAAAGTATTCATAGCGGCAATTAGTGAAGTTCCAGTTACCACAGCTTTTCCTATGTCTTTCGGTGTAGTTGATTCTAATGTTAGTTGAATACTATCGCCAATTGGTCTAACTTCTGTAATTACACGAACCAATGTATTTGCCAATAATTGTTGCTCTAACCCGTTATCTGGTAAATTCATCTCCATCTCCTCACTGTCAGTGGTCCCCCCAATTTGTGCGATCAAGTCCTTACATAAAGCATTCATTGTCAAACTTTCTTTAGCAAAACGGTCTTTGCCAATTGTTTGTTCAAACAATGGATTTATCACAGTAAGAATAAAATCGCTTATTGCCTGTTGTTGGAATGAAGATAGTTTATCAAAATATACATCCTGAATTTGCTCATATGAGCGTAAGACATCACTTGCGGCAACAAACAAACGCAATTCATCATCCGTATATTCTTTTGATGATAATGCTTTAACTGCGGCCGGTCTTTCACTCAGTGACATTTTTGGGATGTTTTTTTCGGCTTCTTGCATTTTTTTTAACACTGTTACTTTCATATCCGTAATACGTTGTTTAAATTGTTCTGACATACCATCTTCTGGCAGTTCTTGTAAGCGTGTATATAATTGTTCTAGTAACACGTTATTTTTACGTATAGTATCTTGTTTGGCAGTGCTATTAGCACTGTATGCTTGAATAGCACTAGCAATATTGTCAACTTCTGTATTAAATTCCTCTATATGTTGGTTAAAAGTTTTAGTTTTAGTAGACTCACTCTGCTCCATCATTAATAACCGGTCTTGAGGTCTTATAGCCATACCACCAGGTGAATGTAATGGTGCGGCATTTTGAGTTAAACTAATCAACATTTCAGTAGATAGAGGTGTAGAAATTTCGACGAGTCTCCTTTCGTTAAAGGCATCGTTGGCAACATTATGTTCAGGTTCGGCTCGGTATTGGTTGGTTGTCGGATTATACATAATATAATAACCATTATGCATTTTCATTCTTCCATTCTCTATAACTACCTGTTCGGCATTATCGTTCATGATAACTCGTATATACATTAACCTCACATAAAAATTACGCCTTATCTGCCACCACCTCACCCCTCTTCTTAATGCACTGGTCATCCACGCTAAACGTCGGCACTTTCACCTCTTGCGGAACAATTGAAATCACGCACTTCGCCTTCTTCCCATACAAAGGTTCCGTGCACCCCTTCTCATGTTGACCCTTCTTCCCCCGATAAAACTCCTTGAAGTTAAACACCTTCGGCGCATCCTGCGTACAACGCGACCTGAAATGCTCGTATCTCTCGCGCACATCGCAGTAGGTCAATCCCGAGTTCTTCCCCAGCAGCTTATTCACCGTTTCATGGAGGTCATAAACAAAACGCGAAAATGTATCGCGACTTTCCATATGGCACATTTTCAGCGGCCTTGTTGCTAAATTATTCGTCAAATTCATTCGGCAATATTTACACGGAAGAACATTCCTTAAGTTCAGTATAAAATCCATATAATGCTGTTTCTGTTCTTGTGTAGGTGTCACCGGATAATTGAAACTCATCGTGTGAAGGAAGTGCCACATACTCGGCCCCCATACCGTCGTAAGCATACCATCGCCACTATTAAAATCTTTCTTGGTGAATGCTCTCGTTGTTTTAGTGGTATTGTGAGGAATTAAACGCATGTCGTCGGTGGCACTGACTTTCCGGTGTTTGCGTCTCGTGCCACCTCTGCCGCCGCTAAGCATTCTGGCACGGTCTGTCACTGACAACCGATATCTTCGTTTTTTCGTCGTCATATATTTCGTCCAAATAAAAACGTTTTTGTCTTATATAATACATATATTATAATCCGCTATATACATCCAAGTGATGACTGACATACCGCAGGGGACGCTACCGTCGCAACGTAAGTGGTTTATAACATTCGGCGGTCCATCCCAGAACTACCACAGTGCAGTCAAGCGTGTATGTAATGAAGCTAGTGGGTTTAAGGTGTTTGATGAAATCATCGGTTATACAGAAAAAGACCTCATAGCCGACGCATCATTTTGGGGCAAACATCAACAATTCATAGAATCAAACGCAGGTCGAGGATATGGTTATTGGTTATGGAAGCCATATGTAACAAAAAAAACGCTTGAGAAAATGAACGAGAATGACCTTCTTGTCTACGCCGACGCGGGGTGTTTCATGAATAAAGACGGCAAAGGGCGGTTATTAGAATATTTTGATATGCTGAATACGAACACTGAAGTCGGAAATATTTCATTTCAAATGGTTCATTTAGAAGAATTATTTACCAAAATGGATATCATCGATTGGTATGGTTCGAATGATGACCCTAGTATTATCAAGACAGGCCAACTGGTCGGCGGGATTTTTGTTGTTCGGAAGTGTCGGCATACGACGGAACTTGTCGATAAGTGGTATGACGGTTGTTGTCAATATCATTTAATCGATGATTCGTGCGGTAGACTTCCGAATATACCAACTTTTCAAGCCACCAGAAATGACCAAAGTATATTTTCGGTCCTTCGCAAAAAATATGGCACCATTTCTTTGACAGACGAAACATGGTTTTCACCAAACTGGATTGTGAGTGGTAAAAACTATCCTATATGGGCAATACGAAAGAAGTATTGATAAATATTCGAGTCTATATATAACACATTCGATTCGATTCGATTCCATTCCATTCCATTCCATTCCATTATGTCAAGTCCCGCCAGCTCCATCCTCGAAGATCCAACCAACTATATTGTCGAGTATAGCGAAAAAACGAAGTATTCGTGTATGCTTTTAGGTGTAAGCCTTCTTCTGGTGATCATCTTTTTCATAAGTCCATTCTCGGTTTCTTCTGGTTCGTGGTCATCATGGATTATGAAACTCATCGTCGTGTTTTTATTACTCGCTACTTCTACAATGTTATTTCAAGCTGTGAAACCAGTTATAGATACAAAGGGAATTATTGAAACAGATTTATTCCCTGATTTAAAATATAATTTCTTTATTACGGTTGGGTTTATTTCATTCATCGTGGTTTTAGGTATAGTTGTTTTGCGATTGTAAATCTTGAAAAGGTATGGAATACGGGCGAGATTTGGGTTTATCGCCACCGCCGACGCTACTACGTTCAACATGAATAATTTCTTGAAAATACATGCGGTCATTCATATACTCATCTCTCCGGATATTTAGTAAAGTGCCGGTTTTCTTATCGCGAAAAATCATTTCAAGTGGGTTCTATCTATATAAAGCATACGCGTATTGTTTTCATATTCGTTTGAACCCTATAATAATCATCGTTGTATTATAATATAATCAATATTCATAATGGTTGAGCCGTCACCGTCATCATCATCGTCTATGGCATCTTCTGCGATGTCCTCGATTGGTTCAGCTCTCTCTGGAAACTCCAAAAACATTATCATGATGCTCGTTATTGTTGCCGCAATAGGTGGTATTCTTTATTATATCATCAAGAATGACATGATACCTGGTCTGAATAAGTTTTTTCAGGATTCGCAAGGTGTGACCCCTGCACCTGACGGTATCGGTGCAACAGATGACAAGGTCGCTCAACTTTTCCTATTTAAAGTAGATTGGTGTCCTCACTGCAAGAGTGCCAAGCCGATTTTTGACGAGGTTGAAAAAGAACAGAAAGGAATGCCGATTAACGGCTATACCGTGACATTTACAACGGTGGATTGTGAAGCCGAGCCCGACATGGCTGATAAGTTCAAGATTGAAGGTTATCCTACAATCAAGCTTGTGAAAGACGGCCAAGTCATCGAGTATGACGCCAAGCCAGAGAAAGACAAAATTAAAGAATTTTTGGATACGGTAGTCTAATATCATAATAACGACATGTCGTGGTGAATGAGTTATAGAAGAATCGATTCGATTCGATTCAGACCATAGTCATATCGTCGGTATTATGAAGTTCAATTGTAGCGTCGTCGCATGCGGTGTTCTCATATTCTGGTTCAGGTTCTGGTTCAGGTTCTGGTTTGAGTGCTTCGTTCACGGGCTCGGCATCGGTTTCATGTTGAATCAGCGTTTGGAGTTGTTGTTCAATACAACGAGTGACAACCGTGGAGTTTTGAACAGAAGACTGTCCTTGTCCTTGTCCTTGTCCTTGCGAATTCAAATAAGATTCATAATAATTTCTGCTATAAGTAAGAAAGACATTCGCAAATGTTTCCCCACGTATCATTAATTCACGCCGATAATTCTCATCCTTCACCCAATTCAGCCAGTCTTGTAATGAAAACACTTTTGAAACGCAGACTACTTCATTGGGTATTGCACGTGTGACGCGATTTTCAAAGAAATTTGACCTGATTTGATTGAAAAATGTGCTAACGAATTGTAGCATCGATGATTTCTCTGTCAAATTCGCGGGTTTTGATTCCCATAACATCTTTACTCCGAGGATTTCCGTGAGATGACATTTCTGGTCGCGAATACACTCATTAACTGGGTAATCGTTGATTATACCGCCATCCAAATAACAGCAGCCATCGCGATAGATTGGCGTAAATCCGAAGGGATAACAGCAACTCATGTAGCATGCTTCGACCAAAGACTGGTTCGGGTGCGTTTTATAGCTGAAATCTACGACACAAAATTTATTTAATTCTGTTGAGATGAAATGAAGTTCAATACCGGTTTTTTCATAGAATTCATGCATGGTAATCGTGACCGTCATATCCTTTCCTTGTAAGACAGGGCGAAGCATTTCAGTGAATTCTTTTAATCCATATAATCCGTTATTGTTGTAAAAACGTAACATAAACTCGATTTTACTCTTAGCACCGGCGAATGCTGAAGTGTTTTCAGATTCGCTTCCGTTGCTACCGGTGCTTCCGCTTCCACCCCCAGAACCACGCGTGAATATCTTTTCCCATGGGCGTTTGATAAGATAATCATCTAGCACTTTCCAATCATAACGCAATGACAATATAATCGCAATAAATGACCCAATGGATGAACCATAGATGGTTTTGATATCTTTGATGTCCCAAATTCCTTTCAAATTCAACGTGCGTAGAATACTATACATCATATGTCCAGCTGGGCCACCTGATGAAATAACGATATGTTTTATACTAGTGTTTTTGGGCGGCATCTGTGGTGGAAGTTCTGTTGTCATGATGTTATACATATATTATAATCATAGTGTTTATTATCGTTCATTCGTTCATTCGTTCATTCGTTCGTTGGTTCATTCGTTCATTCGTTCATTCGTTCATTCGTTCATTCGTTCATTCGTTCATTCGTTCGTTGGTTCCTCTTATTTTCTTATATGAATACAAACGGGTCATTGTGATATGGACGATTTATTCAAATTTTCCACCGATAACGTCGAGAATGTCGAAAAAATAAATTTAGATGAGTTGTATCAAAAAAAACAGGAACAGGATAAAAATCAACTATTTACCTATAACAAAATACTGACGCGTATTCACGAAAAAATAAAGCTTACATCGCGTCAAAAATGCCACCAGCAATTCTGTTGGTTCGTCGTTCCTGAAATCATTCTCGGTGTGGCGAATTATGACCATGCGGGTTGTATCGCGTATCTCGTCGATAAGTTACAAGAAAATAAATTCATAGTGCGTTATACTCACCCGAACCTTTTACTAATTTCATGGCTTCACTATGTTCCCAATTATGTGCGTAACGAATATAAACGTAAAACTGGAACTGCGATTGACGAATTTGGAAGACCGATATTGTATGACGAAGAAGGCAACGTCATAAAATACGATAAAGGTAGCGGCGGCGGCGGCGGCGGCGGTGCTGGAGTGAGTGGCCCACGCACACCAGAAGATGCGAATACATTACTTTATAATCAACGAAACGACCCCACTGGTGGGGCGGGGGCAGCGGCAGGTGGCGTGGGAGGGTCAGATAAAAAGGAATATAAGCCAACCGATTCTTACCGTCCAACCGGTAATTTAGTATATAATCAGGAGTATTTTCAAAAACTAGAAAATAGACTAGGCTAGGCTCAGTTCAGCTGGGCTACGTTAGGCTACAGCGAATAGCTATACAATCGACGTCAAAAATGAACTTGATTGTTGAGTTGTATTTGACGGTTTATCTGATTGAGATATAAATGACTCATACTGTCTATCCAACGACGAAAGTTGAAATTTCACATTATCGGTAGTTTCTCTATTAAACTGGTCTTTCATCAAATAGGGGCGAATAATAGCATTCACTTTCTTCAAATAAAACAAGCAAACCTGTCTAAATTTTTCATCACTCAACCCTTTTTCGTGGATTTTTCGCGTCATGTCTCTAAAGATGCTTGCGACGTCTGAACTTTTTTCACCTATGATTGGCTGAATTGCTTCAGATGTGGTTTTTTCGTCACGTAAATTCGTGCTATCCCACACGAGGTTTTCAATTTCGGATTTTCGTTTGTCATCTATACTTGTACCGCTAGGAGGTTTCGAGTTTGGTTCTTCTTGTCCGGTTGTTGCGATCTCTCGCTGCATTTGAAGCTGAATGACCTCACTATTTGCCTGGATTTTTTGAAGGATCTGAAAACCTTTTAAAAATCTCTGATAACTGTCGGCGTATAACCGAACAATACGTGTGCGTGCCTCATTCGTAATAGCCTGTAATTCGGCGTCGGTAAGGTTCGGATTAATAAAGAAATCATATTTCAGATTCAGTTTGAAGAATTCACGGGAGTATTCATCATCGCGTTCAAATCCTTCGTATTTCTTTGCTCCTGATTTAAACCATGTTTGTTCAATCTCTCGTAACTCGTCATAACTCTTCTTCATCGTGACAAAGACGCGGTCGAGTAGCCCTACAATAGCTTTTCGTTGTTTCGAAGTATACACTATGGTATCTCGAATATGCTGAACGTATTCTACAAAACCGGAATCACTTCGCAGTTCATCGGTTATTTTTATTCTCATATTTCTATTCATCGGTTGGTTACACCACTTCTTGATTTCATCGTTGTCATTCACATACTTCGCAACATCCGTAAAGGTTTCGATTTCAGGTCCGGGTTCCTTCCCTCCTGTAACAATACGATACAATTCTCGAACATCATTACGGTAGATTTTCTCTTTCATGGCGGCCGACATGGCAATAAACTGCGGCGACTTTGGATTCACACTTGACGACTGATGAAAAATATCGTAATAGAGTTCTTCCAACATCGAGAATATCGATGGCTTAATTTTGGTTTCGGTGGCGGAGGAACCGGTAATTGTCAGCGGCGTGATTTTTGTTTGTTCGATATCACGCTGAACATTACAAATTCCTTCACCGGGTGCAAGGTCTTGGACCATCTCGCCGAATTTCAATATACTTCCTAGTCGTTTTTTCATGTCTTGTTGTTTTTTCGCGAAACCAGACATATTTGACATCTCATACCGTAGCTTGTCTTTTTGGTTCGTAGAGCGACCTTCCATTAAACTAAATGTAAGCATGTCTGAGAAATTATCCGGTCCGGTTCGCCGTGTATTTTCATAATTATACGGCCGCATCGTCGTCATAATCGCGTTGAATAGATTCCCGATTTGAATATAAAACCGGGCAAGTCCGACACACATTTGCCTCTTTCTAAATTCATTCGGTTCATCTAATTTGCTTTCTTTCAGAATCTCTGGATTCGTATTTACAAGAAGTGCACGATCCATCGCATTAAACGTCTCGTATTTTTCGGAGAATAGTTTATGACGTCGGTCCATATACGAAATCAGGCGAAACGGAAGTCGGTTCAGAACCTCACTAGTTATAATAATCAACTTTTCACATTTCCCGCTATCTGATAACGATGAATTGAATTTGACTTCTTTTAAAATAATGCGTTGGGCATACAAATCGAGTCGCAACGCCATCTTTTCATCATCATCACCATATGATGAAGAAGGTGATATTTGATTTCCCATCGATTATATTACTATTAGATAATAGTTATTATGGAATGGACGAGGGAGAACATGAGACGGCAATAAAATTGAACAATAAATAGATATAAAGAGATAAATATATGCTTTATTTAAAGAGTGGTTAAACATATCCATCATCGTTGTGATGCTTTCAAATTTAACTTCGTGTCGTGGTGTGTTTATTCCTACTTCTCTTCAGGTTGGTGGTGGCGGTGGCAGTAGTTTCGGAAGTAGCAGTTTCGGAACGCGTCATTACCGGTCATACCAACCAACTACCACTATAAAGAATGAAACAAAAAAAAACAAACGTGTAAAAGAAGAAATGAATATTTGGGCGAAAATAGAGGAAGATTTTATGCCGGAAATCATAGAAGAATACTCCAAAATCGACGGACTGGTATCTCTCAACATTCCAGAAATGGTTCAACAATCGCCGAAACAAACATCCTCGCGCGGTGGCGGCGGCGGCGGCGGTGGCGGCGGTGGCGGCGGCGGCGACTCACAAAGAGTAGAAGAAATGCGAGACCTGCATTCTCCT
>Ga0078894_10004895_pt1 | contig 10282 bp, 10 predicted proteins | sample LauGreSu1BDMLBSD_2_FD_67506 | JGI IMG/M metagenome (GOLD analysis project Ga0078894, IMG submission 67506) | Freshwater lake microbial communities from Lake Michigan, USA - Su13.BD.MLB.SD (version 4) (version 4) | ecosystem: Environmental > Aquatic > Freshwater > Lake | place: Lake Michigan...
GGCCCACGCCGCGCGCGGCGTCTGCACCAGCTTCAGCGCCAGCTTGACGGCCTCGACCGCGTCGCGTCCCCAGCCGTCGGCACCGCAACTGTCAGCCCATTCCTGAGAGGTGGGCGCACCGCCGATGAGGATCTTCACCTTGTCGCGGTGGCCCGCCTTGGCGAACTCCTCGATGGTGACTTTCTGGTAGTACACCGTGGTGGACAGCAGCGCCGAGAAGCCCACGAGGTCGGCCTTATGCTCCAGCGCCGTCGAGATGAACTTGTCCGGGTGCACATCGGTGCCCAGGTTGATGACGTCGAAGCCGGCGTTCTCGAGCATGATGGTGACGATGCTCTGGCCGATGTCGTGCATGTCGCCCAGCACCGTACCCATCACGAAGGTCCCAACGGGCTTTTCCTTGTTCGCGGCCAGAAGTGGGCGGATCAGCGCCAAACCCGCCTTCATCGCCCGCGCGGTGATCAGCATCTCGGGGATGAAGATGATCTGCGCGGTGAACCGGTCGCCCTGGACGTTGAACCCGGGGAACAGGCCGTCATCCAGAATCACCCGGGGGTTGATACCAGCCTCGATGGCCTCACGGGTGCGCTTGTCGGCATACTTGTGGTCGCCCTCCTCGATGGCTTCCCACAGGGACTGCCATTCCCACCCTGCAGGGGCGCGGGACTCCCAGCCCTGAGGTTCCTTGATGACGGGCTCTTCGATGTCGGACATGTAAATTCTCCTGAGCGTAGGTGCCGGGGTGGATCAGTTCAGCGGCCACTTGCCGTAAGTGCAATAGTCCTTCTGTGCCTCGAACATGGCCATGATGTTCTGGATCGGCACGTCAGCCATGATGTAGTGCGAGGGCGAAAACACGTACCCGCCGCCCGGCGCGAGCGTTTGGAAGCACTCCAGCACGCCTTTGCGCACATCCTCCACCTGGCCGCGAGGCAGGGTCTTCTGCACGTCGAAGCCGCCACAAAGTGCGAGCTTGTCGCCGTACTTGGCCTTGATGGCTGCCTTGTCCTTCAGGCCGCCCGTGGGCTGCATCAGACCGGACAGGTTGCAGCCGAGATCCACGATGTCCGGCAGGATGGGCGAGTAGTCGCCGCAAGAGTGGAACTTGATGAAGATGTCCGGATTCTCCTTGCGGAAGGAATCGAACATGTGCTGCAGCCTCGGCTTGGCCAGCTTTCGCCACATCTTGGGGCTGAGCATCATGGACTGCTGGGCACCGACGTCGTCGCCCATGCGGATCATGTCGGCACCTTCCTTGATGGCATTGATGCCCAGCGCCGTGTAGTACTCGGTCAGACCGTCGAGCACACCGTCGATCAGATCAGGTTCGTCAGCCGTCATCAGGAAGAAGTTTTGCGTGCCCACGATGTGCGCGTAGGCTGCCTCGATCAGCGTGGACGATAAGTCGACGATGATGAAGTAGTCCTTCTTATATTTCTCGCACAGCGCCTTGATGGGGTCGAGCAGGCGGCGATCGTTCGGATCGGGCCACTTCATGTTCTTCAATTGCTCCATCGAAGTCACCGGATGCGACTTCGGGAAGTTCTCGGGCACCACCTTGGCCGGGCCCCAGAACTCTTGCGTCTTCATGAACTCGAGCTCTTCCTCGTGCGTGCGACCCTCCAGACCGCTCTTGCCGTAGCCCACACCGAAGTGGTTGAACCAGGTCTCGCCGATGGCAATGTGGCGGTGCGAGAACTCGGCGTTCAGGCCGATCTGGTAGATGATGGCATCATTGCCCAGACGCAGTTCGAGCGAGGGATCGTGGCCCAGACCCGTGCCGGTCTTCTCGACGCCAAATACGCGTGCAATCTTCTGCTTGGCCTCAGCCTTCATGCGGTACAGCACCGACACACGGTCCACAGGCTCGTGGCGCAGGGTGCGGATGAATCTCTCGCGGGGCAGCAATTCCTTCATGGTGGTCTCCGTTGATATCTGCGTTTTTCAGGCAGCGGCCGCGGCCGGCTTCGCAGCTGCCGCAGCCTTTTTCGCGGCTGCGATAAGGCCGCGCTGATACTTCAGGTACTTCACCGAGTATTCGTCCCTGCCGGTCAGGGCGTTTGCGGCGAACATGAAGTCGTTGAATTCCTTGGACGGGTTCATGATCGGGTCGATCATGAGTGAATCGCAACCGGCGATGATCGACAGCGCCACGAAGGTGAAGTTCAAAGTCTTGCGCTCAGGCAAGCCGAAGCTCACATTGCTGTGGCCGCCGAAGATGTGCACGTCCGGGTACATCTTGCGGATCGTGGCCACCGCGTCGATGTAGTGGCGGCCGAAGTCGGGGCCTGCACCGATAGGGAAGACGAGCGGGTCAAGGTAGCGGTCGTCCATCGCGATGCCGCCCTTGTCCATCAGGTCCATGCAGCCCACCAGGTTCTCCACACGCTGCTCATCGTTCTGCGGCATGCCGTTCTTGCCGCTGGCATTTGCGAACAGGATGGCGTTGCGCTCCTTGGCCATGTCCACCAGCACCTGACGGCCATCTTCGAGGTTGACAGAGTTGATCGCCGGGCGGCCCTTGCTGCTGTCGTGCGCCTCCAGGCCTGCGCGGATGGTCTCGGGGTCTGAAGAATCGATGGCCAGGATGGCGTTGGTGATGCCCTGGGACGTCTGCACCAGCCAGCGCATCCACTCCTTGCGCTCCTCTGGGTATACGCTCATCTCGTCGACGCACAGGTCGATCATGTGGGCACCGTGCTTTTCCTGGTTCTTGATGGCCCAGGAGATGTAGTGCATGTCCTTCTGGCGACAGGCCTCTGCAATGTGCGGAATCATGAACCCGGCGCGCTTGTTGGGGTCATCGGGAATGATCTTGGTCACATCCAGGACGCGCTTGTTGCCGTCCAGGTCGGTGTAGCCGATGCCCACCTTGCCATCCGCGTCGATGACCTTGGGGCTCGTGATCTTGATCTTGCGCGTGGCGTTGAAGTTCTCGCCAATGATGACCAGACCGTCTCCTGCAATCTTCATGTTGAATTCCTTCGGGGTTTAAGTGATTCAGGCGGGCCTGAAAGGGTGTTCGGCTGGAAGAGCCGGCGCAACGCCGAACAAGCCCGACCGCGACAACTTGGGAAACATCGCGCAGCTGGGCATCAGCCGTACCGGCAGCGGGCCCTCGCCGAGCGCAGCAAACAGCTCAGGGTGGTTTTCCAGCGGCCAGTCCACCTCAGCGCTGCCCAGGCGGTAGGAGTAGCCCGGACCCATGCGCGAGGTGATGCGCTGGCCGCGCGCCTCCACCTCATGACGCAGCGCGTCTTTGAATTGACGCGTGGCGTCTTCCACGCACAACCAGCCGGCAGCCTCAAGCAGCACCGCCTCCATCAGATCCCCCGACTCTGCCAAGTCCACGACCGCCTGACCGAGTGGCTCGCCGCAAGACAGCACAAAGGGCACGACCTCGGAACACCCAACCAAGCGCGACTCGAAAGCGGCACTTCGCAGGCGCAAGCCCCTCCGCAGTTCCAGCCCCTCGGCGTCCATGACTTCGATGAAGTGAAAGCGATAGGCCACCAGCGGCTCACATTTGGCTTGCGCCAGGCGGCCCATCTCTTGCGCTGCCCGAGCGATAGCCGGCCGCACCTTGCCTGCATCCACATAGCCTTGGATTCGAAGGATCCGCTGCGTCGAAACCCGGGGCGCAGATGGCCGAAAGTGGCAAAGGGGCGCATCGAAAGTCCAACCCTCGCGCACCCCTCGCCCATCGGACGCGTCGGCAATTGCGCCTGCGTTTGGGGCGTCATGATGTGTCGGAATGTCGTTCACGGGCGGGTCACCTGATGATAATATATTTCAACAAAGCCCGGCGCAGTCATGCATTTGACGAAGCGGAGCCCTGCGCCAGAGCTTGAGCTCGGATGCTGTCGTACTGGGCCTCGAACTCCTGCGCAACTGCCTGCGCAACGTCGGCCGCGCTGCCTTCCCGCTCTGTCTTCTTGCCCTTGTTCCATCCTGCCAGGTAATCATCGGTTCCACCCTGCTTTCTCTTGGTGGCGATGAGGTCGATGAGTTCCAGGAAGCGCTGGCTGAGGGGCTGTTTGAAGGGAGCCTCGCCGGGCGCCTTGGCGTCCACTTGGGAGGGAATCTCGTGCCAGTAAGTGACTTGGTAGATGGCCATGATGGGTTCGGTTTGACGTTGCTAAAGCGTCGCTTGGGGCGCCGCGTCTGCAAGGCTTGATGACAAATGGTTCGCAAATAATATACTGAGAATATGCGGGCTGTCACTGCCCGGCATTTCTCACAGCACGTTGCATCGAATGCCGACACCCCCAACCGCCGCGCCGCCGCCTTTGTCAGCTTCGAGCTGCATCGTCATCGTCGGCGCAGGCCAGGCCGGCGCTCAGGCCGCCATCACCTTGCGCGACAGCGGCAAACCCTGCCGGGTGGTGCTCATGGGTGCCGAAGCGCATTTGCCCTACATGCGCCCGCCGCTGTCCAAGCAGGTTCTCGCTGGCAATTTCGAGCTGGAACGGCTGTACCTGCGTCCCGAGACTTTCTACCAGCAGCGGGCGATCGAGTTGCGCCTGCAATCTACCGTCGTTCACCTGGACCGCAGCGCGCGGCGGTTGCGCCTTGCCGACGGGTCCGAACAAGCCTACGACCGCCTTCTGCTGGCCACTGGCTCCCGGCCTCGCAACCTGCCCTTCGCCCCCACTCACCATCCTCAGGTGCATGTGCTGCGCACGCTGGACGACGCACTGGCAATGCGCAGCCAGTTGCAGCCGGGCCGCCGTCTGGTGGTGATCGGCGGTGGCTATGTGGGCTTGGAGGTGGCGGCCACGGCGGCCTTGAAAGGCTTGGCGGTCACGGTGCTGGAACGCGCGCCGCGCCTGCTCGAGCGGGTGACCTCGCCTGCGTTGTCTGCCTTCATCGAGGCCGAGCACCGTGCCCACGGTGTGCAGGTGCGCTGCGGGGTACAGGTCCGTGGACTGGCCCTGGAGGGTGCGTGCCTGCAGGGAGTGGAAGTCGACGGCGAGGTGCTGGGCGCCGACCTAGTGCTGATCGGCGTCGGCGCGGTGGCCAATGTCGAGCTGGCTCAAGCTGCGGGTCTGACCTGTGATGACGGCATCGTCGTGGACGACACCGGTCGCACGTCGGACCCCGCGATCTTTGCCGCCGGCGACTGCACTCGACATCGCAACGCGCTGTATCAGAGATGGTTGAGGCTGGAATCGGTGCAGAACGCGGTAGATCAGGCCACCGTGGCCGCGCTGGCAATGGCCGGAGAACCGGCCCGTCACGTCAGAGTGCCCTGGTTCTGGTCGCAGCAGTACGACCTCAAGCTGCAGTCTGCCGGGCTCAGTGAAGGCCACGACACGGTCATCGAACGCGGCGACCGATCACTCAAACGCTTCGCCTTGCTCTACCTGCGCTCGGGCGAGTTGATCGGAGTTGACGCAGTCAACCTGCCCGCCGAGTACCTCGCGGCGCGCAAGGCCATCGCAGCGCGCGGCGAGGTGCCCACCAGCGCCAGCGGCGCGTGCGCCATCCCCGCACCGGACACGACACCGGCTTGAGAAAAACCACTCCAACCCCCACAAGGCTCGCCCCATGACACTTGATGCCCGGCCCATCCTCTCTCCCGACGCGGCCCTGTTCCTGCCCGGCCCGCACTTCGCGGCCGACCCGCCAGGCCCCAAGCTGTACTTCTTCAAGAACCGGCAGTTCGCCTGCTACGACGTGATCGAGGAGAAACTCGTGCCGGGCTATCCGCAAGATATCGAGCAGCACTGGCCCGGCTTGTTGCAGGCCTACCCGGGCAAGGCCCTGCGAGGGGCGGTGCACGTACCCGGCTGGGGCAGCACTGTGTACTTCTTCTTCGAGGGCGAGCGCGACCTGCTGGCCTGGGACCTGGCCCGCCATGCGCCGCAGGAGCGCCGCGTGCCCCTGGCCGAGGTGCTGCCAGGCGCATTCGCCACGGGAGAGTTTATGGCCGTCTATGCCGAGCAGGCAGACCGACAGGGCGTGATCCACGCGTTCCAGGGCAAGGAGTGCTTGCGCTGGCGCACGGGCACTTGCGCACCCGCGGAACCGGAGCCGGGCTACCCTCACAAGACCGCCGACGATTGGAAGGAGGGCCTGGTGCTCGCCCCGCGCACCGGCGTCTACCTGGAGTGGCCCAACCGCAGCTCGGCCCACTCCAACCGCAAGATCTACTTCTTCATGGGCGACCTGTACCTGCGCTGGGACGTCCCGTCCAACACGCGCAACTACCGGCTCGACATCGTTGCCGGCTGGAAGGACTGGCCGACCTACGCCTGAGCCCATGGCAACGCTTCTCGCTGAACGGATGGCTGCTATGAGCCAAGCGCATGAGCGAACCTACTCCTGTACACCAGACTAGTTGCAATGAAGAAACTCCTCTACCAACTCGACACCGATCCACACCCGGCGGTCTTCGACAACGTGTTGGCCTATGACGGCGGCGCCGACCATGTGACCGCTTATGGGGGGGTCACGCCGCAGAATGCCGGCGGTCTGGTGGATGGTGCCATCTTCACTCGAGCGCCCCGCGACAAGAAGCTGACGGCCCTGTTCATTGGCGGCTCCAGCATGGCCGAAGGTGAGGCCTTGCTGGCCGCGGTGCGCGCCAAGTTCTTTGCCAATTTCCGCGTCTCGGTGATGCTCGACAGCAACGGCGCCAACACGACCGCGGCTGCCGCGCTGGCCTGGCTGTCGCATCGGGCCCCTTGGGGCACGCTGTGCGGCCAGCGTGCGGTGGTGCTGGCGGGCACTGGCCCGGTAGGCCAGCGTGCGGCGCTGCTGCTGGCCCGCGAGGGCGCGCAGGTGCTGATTACCGGCCGGCAGGCCGACCGTACCGCAGCCATTGCAAGAGCCCTGAGCGAACGCGCAGGCGTCGCGATCGAAGGCCGAAGCGCGGCCGACATGGCCGAGCGCGCCCGGGCGGTCGAAGGCGCGCAACTGGTGCTGGCCACGGGCGCAGGGGCTTCGCCGCTGCTGTCCGAGCAGGCCTGGTCTGGCCAGGACTCGCTGCAGCTGCTGTGCGATGCCAGCCCCACACCGCCTGCGGGCATCGAAGGCATCGACCCCATGGACAGGGGCGTGCTGCGCCATGGCAAGCTGTGTTTTGGTGCTATCGGCTTCGGAGCACTCAAGCTGGCGCTGCATCGCCGCTGCGTGGCCCGCCTGTTCGAGCAGCAGGATCTGGTGCTGGATGCCGACGAGATCTTTGCCATGGCGCGCCGCATGGTGGCAGAGGGCTGACCCCATGCTTCACCACACCTCAACCGCCGCGTTCCTCGATGAGCTCGCCAGTGCCGCACCCACCCCCGGGGGTGGCGGTGCCGCCGCCGTGATGGGGGCCATGGGCGCAGCCCTGGTCTCGATGGTGGCACACCTGACCGTCGGCAAGAAGGGCTACGAAGCCCGGGAACCTGACGCACGGGCTCTGCTGGCCGAGAGCCAGGCGTTGCGCGACCGGCTGATGCCGATGGTTGCTGACGACGCCACCGCCTTCAACAGCCTGATGGCAGCCTACCGGATGCCCAAGGCCACCGATGACGAGAGGGCCGAGCGCAGCGACGCCATCCAGGCGGGTCTGCGGGCTGCCACGCTAGCGCCCCTGCATTGCGCACGGGCTGCAGCCGACGGCGTGCGTCTGGCCTCGCGCGCCCTGGGCATCAGCCATCCCAGCGTCATCAGCGACGTCGGCGTCGCGGTTCAGGCCAGCCTGGCCGCACTGCGCAGCGCGGCACTGAACGTGCAGATCAACGTCCCCCAACTGAAGGACCTTGCCTTTGCGCAGCAGACCCAGGCCGAGGTGGAGGCCTTGCTGGCCGAATGCCTGCCACTGGGCGAGAACGTGCACGCCGGGGTGACCGCGGCGCTGGGCTGAGCACCCACCCACCGCAGGCGCAGGCACGCAGCGAGTGATGGTGAGGCATGCCTGATTCGCATAACTCAACTCTCGCCGCCCTCTCTACCATCTCCCCATCGTCGCAGCACGGAGTCCAACTCATGACCGTCGCCACTGCCCCCGCCAGCGCCCAAAGCAGCGTTCAGCAGGAAATCCGCCAGTTCATGGCGGGCTTCACCCTCGAGACCACGCCGGGCTCAGCAGCCAAGATCGAGCGCTTCCGTGACCACGTGCGCACCGACACGCCGGTCTACATCACCTTCCTTCCCGGGTCGAACTTCGACGACACGGTAGCGGTTGCCAAGCGTCTGCGCGGCGAGGGCCTGGAGCCCATCCCGCACTTTGCAGCCCGCAGCGTGCCAGGCCGCGCTTTCCTTGACGAGGCGCTGGCACGTGTGTGCGGTGAAGCGGGTGTCACTCGCGTGCTGGTCATTGGCGGCGCAGTGCCACAGCCCGTGGGCGAGTTCAGCGACTCCATGCAGTTGCTGGGCACTGGCCTGTTCGACAAGCACGGCATCCGTACCATCGGCCTGGCAGGTCACCCGGAGGGCAGCCCCGACATCAGCGATGAAGGCATCCGTGCCGCCTTGCGCTGGAAGAACGACTTTGCTAAGCGCACCAGTGCCAGCCTGTACCTGGTGACGCAGTTCTGCTTCGAGGCCGCGCCCATCATCGCTTGGGACCAGCGCTTGCAGTCTGAGGGAAACCGACTTCCCATCGTGATTGGCGTGCCTGGCCTGGCCACCATCAAGACCCTGATGGCTCACGCCAAGGCCTGCGGTATCGGGCCGTCGATGACCTTCATCGCGAAGCAGGCAATGAACGTGGCCAAGTTGCTCACCGTCTCCGCCCCCGACAAGTTGGTTACCGAACTTGCCGCGTACAAGGCCCGCGACCCGAAGTGCGGCATCAGCGGCGTGCACATGTACCCGCTGGGCGGACTTAAGAAGACCTCCGACTGGTCCTACGCCGTGGTCGACGGCCGCTTCGAACTCAACAGCAAACACACGGGATTCGAAGCGGCCATGCCAGGCTGACAGGCTGCCGAAGTCTGCACACCGCGGCGGCTGGGTTAGCGGACGCGGCCTGCGACGCGTGGTGCAGACAAAGAACGCCCCATTACATGAGCTGTCAATGTCAGACCGACAAGCCCCATCACACTCGGCCGAGGAACCTCAATGACCCCTTGCGAGCCCGCTGCGGATGAACCGGCGCTGCCCGCCGGCACCTATCGTTTGACGCGCCGGGATTGGGTCAAGTCCACCGGCGTTGGAGTCTCCGGTGCCGTCTTGGCAGGTCTGGCCCCGGCGGCCACCCCAGCAGCCGGTGCTGTCTACCCCGAGCAGCGAATTGCCGACTTGGGCGCGCTGAAGCCCGATGTGGCGGTGGCATTCACCTACCCCGACGCCTCTTCTCCCGCGGTGCTGCTGCGCCTGCGCGGGCCTGCCGCTGGTGGTGTCGGGCCGGGCCAGACAGTGGTGGCGTTCTCGCAGCTGTGCACGCACAAGGGCTGCCCGGTCAGCTACAAGCCTGAGCGCAAGCTGCTGATCTGCCCATGTCACTGGAGTACCTTCGATCCCGCCAAGAGCGGCCAGATGGTCATCGGCCAGGCAAGCCAGCCGCTGGCCCAGATCAAGCTGCGCATCGACGGCAACGCGGTGTTTGCGGTGGGTGTGGAAGGCCTGATCTTCGGCCGTCACACCAACATGCTCTGACGTCGGTTCAGGTGAACCTGGATTTCAGCCCATGAGCTTGCCCGCCGAAGACCGGGTGCCGATCCCGCCTAAGGAAGCACGGCGCTTCTCCACCGTTTGTCAGTTCTGCATCGTCGGTTGCGGCTACCAAGTCTACAAGTGGCCCGTTGCACGCCGCGGGGGGGCGCATCCTGACGATAACGCCTTCGGCGTTGACTTGCGCAAGCCGCAGCCCGCCTACGGCACCTGGACATCGCCTAACCAGCACACGGTAGTCACCGACCGCGACGGCAGTCGCCACCACATTGTGATCCTGCCGGACAACGATTGCCACGTGAATGAAGGCATGGCATCGGTGCGCGGCGGCGGCTTGGCCAAGACGCTGTACGCGCCCGACCAACCCACGCGCGTGCGGCTCTCGCACCCCTTGCTGGACCAGGGGCAGGGCCACGCCAAGGTCGACTGGGACGAGGCGGTGGACCTCGGCGCGCGCGTCATCAAGGCAGTCATCGACCGCTGGGGTGCCGATGCGGTGGGCATGAAGTTCTTCGACCACGGAGGCGGCGGCGGCGGCTTCGAGAACAACTGGGCCGTGGGGCGCTTCTTCTTCACTGGTGTGGGCACACGCACTGCAAGCATCCACAACCGGCCCGCCTACAACAGCGAGGTGCACGCCGCCGGTGATGCCGGCGTGGCTGCGCTGACCAACGCG
>Ga0078894_10004897_pt1 | contig 10281 bp, 9 predicted proteins | sample LauGreSu1BDMLBSD_2_FD_67506 | JGI IMG/M metagenome (GOLD analysis project Ga0078894, IMG submission 67506) | Freshwater lake microbial communities from Lake Michigan, USA - Su13.BD.MLB.SD (version 4) (version 4) | ecosystem: Environmental > Aquatic > Freshwater > Lake | place: Lake Michigan, USA...
CAATTTGCAGCCGAACAGCGACGAAAAGTAGCCGCAAATAAATGGCGACCGTAATATGTAGGAATACGAAAATATGGTGCCGCCTATAGGATTCGAACCTACGACCCCCGCATTACGAATAATGCACAAAGCAAGAAAAACCAGTGCTTTTATCACATAGTTGTATAGTTTGTTGTATAGTGTAAATCAGAAAAATACCATATTTTCAATATGTTGGTCGTGTTCACCTGATCATATTTTATGTGAAATTACAGGCAGATAAGCACCAGCATCAATGAAGCTGGTGTTGTAAATTCGTGTAATATTCACGTTGTCGGGCAACACGACCCACACATCACTTTTGCACTTTCCTGATTGGGCGCGTTAGCCCCATTTCTGAAAGCAAAGCATCCAACTCACCCGCGTTGATAGCGGCAATGATCTTTTCGATTGTCGGAATAAGCTGGTCGGTTTTCCCGACAATGATAGCGCCCTTGCCCCTCTCCAGTTCAAGCACCTTGTTGCCATACCTTATCGCAAGCAGACAGTTACCTACCCCATCCTGAAACCACCAACGCTTGATTCGCTTAGGCACATCAACAAGTGCCTTAGAACCACCGTCTGTTGTCACCCAACGACGATGCATAATGTTCGGCAGAATTCCTTCACGATCAGCTTCAGCAATCAACTTTTGCTCTGCAAGTTTAGTGATGAGTTTGTTCCGTCGGTGCTGCTCGGCGCTCATCCGTTGTGTTGTCGGGAGAACCGACAGTGAAAGGCTTTTGAGGATATTCATAGTCATCGTTACATCTCCTTATTGAGATGACGATCATGCTGCCTTTGGAGATATGATCCTATCCTTATCCTTACCAAGCACCTGATAATTAGTGATAAATACACTATTAGAGGAGTGTAAAATATGGACGCACGAGAAGAATTGAAACGCTGGATTGCTATGGTGGTGCAGTTATCGTCAGAGGAAGAGAGCAAGACGATCAAGCAGGACATTGACCTGTTTCTATCTGTCGCAGGGGAACTGTCAGGGAAATTGGCTGAGAGAAACACGGCGCTTGCGAAGCAGTGTAGCTCAAGCAGCAGAGCAAAGCCACCAAAGCCTGCTCCTCAGAAAGCCCAGAAGCAGCCTAAGCCAGAGCTAAGCAATGCTGATATCCCAAAATCACAAAACGATTCAGAGGACCGTTCACAGGAGCGTTCAGGACAATCGTCGCAGAAACAGCAAGCTCAGCCATCGCCAACTGATCAGCAACAAGCACTGCGTGGATATGTCTATGGAGCTCAGAATGATGAGGTTGCGTTTCGCAAGGCTGCACAGGCTATAACACGATGAGCGACAAGCTAATCCAAAGCCAGAAATGGCTGCATGACAGTCTGTTTGAACTCTACATTGATGGTGGATTGGAACTGTTTCAAGTTGGAACTCGTGGCTTGAAGCGTGATCTAATCATACGGCTTGAGACAAGCGCACTCACACCAGAGAAGGGTAAGATAATTCACTTCTATGCAGTCAATCGTTGGGATGAGGATGACGAGTTTGAGGAATGGGCAAAGCCGTCTGTGGCGTTATCATCGGAAGCTGAGCGTATCTTGGGTGTTACTAATTCGCAGCTTTCATACTGTCGCCCAACGAAGGAAGTCCTTGAGGACTTTTGCTCATATGAAATTACAAACACATAGTATTATCGTCAAAACTGAAATTAAAACAAGCATTGACCTTTAAAAATAATCTGAGAGAAAAAGTCCGACTGAGGAGAAATAAAAACAGGGATATTGAGGTCTGCAGATAACCCACTTAGCTTAAGCAATATCGGATTTAAGGGGCCCAGTTTAAACATCAACGCAGGTTGGAAAGTCCGTTGTGGGCGTGAGCGTATTCTGGACGAGCGAGGGATATCGAAAAGTCGTATATTTTAGATAGCAACCTGTTTTGCCGTAAGATTGAGTATAGTAAAGGTAACGCCCACAATCAGGGCTTTTTAGGAAGGAAGTTGAAGATGACATCTGTAAAATTCAAACTCGTGATTGAAGCAGACAACGCTGAAGTTTTTACTGAAGAACTTGGTGCTGAATGTGTAAGCGGCCTTGCTTGCCGGCTGCAAGACATAGCGGACAACAAGGATCTCTTTGGTCTTCTTGCGAAGTGTGCCTCCTCTGAGGTTCGCTCAGATATAGCCTACAAAGATAATCTTCATGAAGATACGGTTGCCCTCCTTGCCCAAGATGCTTCTATCGATGTGCGGCGCAGAATATGCGGCCAGGCGCCATTTAGAGAGTGGGCAAGCACCGAACTTCTGTTGGATTATATTAGCGCAGATATCGATTGTGCAAAGACGATAGCTGGGGGCGTTGGCGAATATAACAATGCCGATGTGAACAAGATTGCCGTTGAGCTCTGCAAACATTCGGACCCTGATGTCCGCAATGCGCTGGCTGGTAGCTGGGGTGCGCCAAAGAAGTTCGTAAAGCAGCTTCTTTCTGATAGCGATTCAAGTGTTCGAGCTTCTGCAAAACGAACGCTAGATTGATGCAAGACTGAGAGGGGGAGTTCCCCCCTCTCCAGGCCTTTGGGAAGTATCTGTGGACGCAAGGCGTCCGAACAAGGGTGTTGCAGTAAATCTTGCCAACTGGGCGCGCTTTGAACGGTAAACTTGGCCAAGACGGGGATGATTCAAATGTCGGTATCGGATGTTTTCAAAAATTTTAAGCAGATTGAGATATCAAAAAATTGCTACCTTCACCCAAACATCCCTGCCAAAAAACTACAGAACTGCCTTGAATCTTATTGCTTTTCGGGAGTGCAAGTCGACTTTTTATTAGATGATACAGTTTGGGGCTCGGCCAAAGATGGAATGGCCATATCTAATGGGCTACTATACTATAAGCAAATCGGAGAGGGTCCCAAGTCACTCAACCTTTCAACCGTAAATAAATTCACATACGAAAAGCGCATGCTTGGCAATATCGAGCTGTTTATTGATGATATGCCCTTGTTGACGGTAACGGGCTTCGACAAAGCGTATCATCAAATTTTAGTTGATATGCTGAATGCATGTGTTGATGAAGCACAACGACTTTCTGCGGAGCAAGCTGAGCCCAAGTCTCAACCTAAAGCAAAGAAAGAGCCTGTTAAAGCTCCGCAATCCGAAGTTGACACACTTCAGTGCCCTGAGTGCGACGCACAGCTCCCAATCGACGCCAAGTTTTGTCACGAATGTGGTTTGCAAATCCCGCAAAAGGATATCTGCGGTCAATGCCAATCAAAGCTTCCGGCAAAAGCGAGGTTTTGCCCGAAATGTGGTGAAAGCGCCGACGTTAAACAAACTCAATTGAAGCCAGTGGTGGATCCAGTTTCACTCCGTGCAGATCTAACTCAATGGTTGTCTGACGCGGAGCAAGAGGCCTGGATTGATAGCGACGGTGACATGTCTCTCCGTATCAGGCGGAGCAAGCCGAACTTTGCCAGCGACTATCGGGCTTGGTGTTCAAAGCACGATATCACGATCATCTCAGACAGCGAACGCCAAGAGCAGACCGATAGCGCATGCTTCAACGGTGATGACGAGTTTTCTATCAGTAGCCCTTACTGTAGGGTAGGGCGCCTGCCCTCAGCTCAGTATGAAGCCTCGGTAAACGCTTCTTTTTTCGTGTTGAAAACTGTTGAAGTCCACGAAATTGAACTGAAGGAAGGCGCTCTAAAGATACCCAAACTGGGTTCTAATAAGATCAGCATTTCAAGCCTTAGTGCACGAAAGGACAATGATGGCTCTTACGGTTTGGAATACGAACTGAGCGCCTACCCGGGGCATATAGTTAATTTTGAATTCTCATCCGACAGGCCAGATGCCGACGCTAACGTCTGGGGTAGGTATGAGGAGGAGCACACTCAGACCAGCACGAGCTGGCTTTGGGACGTAAAGCCTGGCCAAAAGATTTATCTGACATTCGGAGAATTTGAACCGTTCGTTGATGGCATTATAGCCACGTTTAGCGGAGACGCCAAACCGTCCGAAGGTGCCTATGATAATGATGAAGCTCGAGACGAATCCGGAGAGGTAGATAGTGCATGGACGGACGATGTGCCGTCATCTGGCAATGATGATGTCGACACAATTCTCAAGGCAGCTTCAGACCGCATGGTGGAATTGGACTGGTTTGAAGATAGTATCACCAATGGTGGTCAAGTAGATAAGCTTATGCTTTTCCTGACGGGTGAGCCTGACGAATTTTCTGTTGGACTACGCTTGGCTCTCACCGATCGGCAAGATGAGTTGGATGAGAATGAGCTGCAAGAAATACAGTCAGCAGTAGACACTTATTTTGACCTAAATGACATAAAAACAAAACTCATGTCCGAAGGATACGATTGGAGCAATCTGGCCGGTATTGAATGTGAAGCTACACTCATGGGTAATTCAAGCCGCAGGGGATTGAGCCGTAATATGTATGGGGATGGCGAAAGCGTCACAGCATTTTTCGAATGGCACATGTTCCGAGGATCCGTGAACATCGATGATATGGAAGATGAGGACGAACGTGACGCAGCTAAAAGAGCAGTGGTTTTAGTTGAGGAAGGCGAGCAAGAGGCTGCTCTCCAAGCCCTACCTGCACTGTGGTTTGAGTATAATATGGATAATCTGGATAGCTCGCCAGATGAATTTATGCCCAGCGATCAACAAGTCTATTTCGAAGTGAATTACGCCAATCCAGATCATGACATTGTATTGGATTACGACGATGACACGCTCATTTTAACGGCCACGATCAGATTCCCGATGCAGATCAATCCTGGCGTAGATGAGGATGAAATAAATGACTGGCTGAGTGAAAATGGAGGATATGCAGCCGGGTTCATCAGCGCAAACTGGTCATACAATGGCGATGAAGGTGGGCACTTTGTGTTTCTCAGAGAGGAAGATACTGATGCGGATGACGACAAATATGGAGGAGATGATGATGCATCTGAACTTATGCAAACGGTTAAGAGGCAGCTTGCGGGAGCAAGTGGTGTAACCATTTTTATCTCTGAGGATACTGATAGCGACCTAGTTGATAGCCTGATCTGCAAGCTAGAGGGAGATGGCGCACTACTTGTCCAAGTTGAAATGGGTGCCAGCTATATGGATTATATCGCGCCGCTCATGGAAGCTGAAGAAGGTCGTACTGCGATTTTAGATGGGGTGCAGCATATAGAAGAGGAACTCATCGGTGATTTTCTTCGCATCGTCAGCGATAGAGTCTTAGTCGGCACCATTGGTGAAGGCGATAGCGCCAAATCATTCGAGATGCCAATGAGCGCTTTTAACTTGGTTTTGATTGATCGCGGTGGTGGAGAAACGTCACTAATTCGGGATACAGCCAAGCGAACGATGGCCCTACAAAACGATCCTCAAGTACGACTCCCGAGAGAAAACTATTACGTTTCATACCTGCAGGCAGCCCAAATTTCGGATGACCTCAGCTCTTACGCCTCTGATGGCGATGCGCTAATTGGTTTTTGTTACAGTGACGAAGGAATTTTTGTAGACAAAGACGGCAATATTTTTGGCGAAGATGGCACAAGATCTATTGATTTAGTCTTTGCGATTTCTGACGAAGTGTACGCCTATTCTGGATATCTTTATAATTCTGAAAAATCCGAATTTGTTTCCGGATTCCATGAAGGAGATGAGGCTCATGAAGATGGCCGAGCTCAACTCGTTGACAAAATATCATCTCATATAAACATGTCGGATGACGCTATTTCTGACATGCTTTACGCTGTTTCTTGTAATCAAGATGATGATTTTTCTGAGATGTTCGATGATGCTAAAGACACAGACTGGGAATATACATTTGGCTCTGGGGATGTGATATCTTGCGATGCTGATGAGGCGCAAGGGCGAGTGTTTGTTGAATTATACCCGCCCGTGTTACTGTCAGCTTCGCAAAGTGAAACGGGCGTAATTGAATTCGATGAGGATGCTCATGTTCAAGGCCGAAATGAAGAGCTTCGTTTCGTAGGAATCTGCCTAGAATGATCTTTTGGAGCAAATAACATTTTTGTGGCTGATCGATGACTGATTTGAGGTCGCCAGCAGTAGGGTAATAGACTTGAGATACCTCACTAAATCACGCTTTAAAATGGCGGTTGAATGCCCCCGTAAGCTTTATTACGCGGGAAAGAAAAAGGTATATCATGACAATAAGGATGGGGATACTTTCCTCAAATCGTTAGCGGACGGCGGCTTCCAAGTTGGTGAGCTTGCTAAATGCCTTTACCCTAATGGCACTGAGGTCTTGCCCAAGGGAAACAAGGAAGCGCTGGCAGAAACTGCCGAGTTGATGAAGCGGCAGAATGTGACGCTCTTCGAGCCTGCCATTGCACATGGTGCTTATCTGGTAAGGGTGGACGTTCTCATAAAAACTGGAAACTCAATCAAGTTGGTTGAGGTAAAGGCCAAGTCCATCAAATCAGACGATCACCAGATAAAAGGGCGTGGAGGCCTTAAATCAGCGTTTAAGCCATATATTGAGGACATTGCGTTTCAAAAATATGTTGTTGGGTTAGCTTATCCAGAGTGTGACATCACAAGTTACCTGCTTATGCCTGATAAAACCCAAACTGCCGTCATCGACAAGATGAACCAGTTGTTTAAGGTGAAGAAAGTAGGTTCGGAAAGTGAAGTGGTTACTGACCCTGCAGCCGAAGACATAACTTTCGATCAATCACTGCTCCATGAGTTTAATGTCGATCACTATGTTGATTTAGTCCACGAGCATGGGTTAAATTTTCCAAATGGCACGGGCAGTATGGAGGAAATGGCGGCTGTTTGGGCGAAGGCTTATGCTGAAGATATTGCAATCCCCGCACCGATAGGCGCCCACTGCGCGAGTTGTGAATTCAAAGCTGCGCCAGATGGCAACCTGAGAAGTGGATTCCACGAATGTTGGAAGGAAGCAAATAGATGGTCGGACGATGACTTCACTGCGCCAACCTTACTAGATTTATGGAATTATCGCGGCAAACAAAAGCTCATGGATGCCGGCATCATGCGACTTTCTGAGGTTACACAGGAACATTTGAATTATGCTACCAGCGATGATGGTCTAAGCAACTCCGCACGGCAATGGATGCAAGTGCAATGGTCAACCGATGATATCTCCGAAGAGCTTAAATCTGCTGGGTTCTTCATTGATCATGAGTACATGGCAAAAGAGATGTCTCGTTGGTGCTATCCGTTAAACTTCATCGACTTTGAAACATCTACGTCGGCTCTCCCATTTCATATCGGCATGAACCCCTACGAGAGCGTTGCTTTTCAGTTTTCGCATCACACGATGGATAAGGATGGCTCATTGAAGCATGCCAATCAGTTTCTTCTTTCAGAAACTGGACGGTTTCCGAATTACGAATTCGCCCGCGCCTTGCAGGCGGCGCTTTCCGAAAATGACGGATCGGTTTTCATGTGGTCGAGCCACGAGAACACCATAATCTCCCACATCATTACACAACTCAGCACTCGAAGTGATGCTCCAGAAGACAAGTCTGAACTAATCGCCTTCCTTAAAACGCTTATAAAAGGCGGAAGTCGGGCGATGATCGATCTTAAAATCATCGCACAGAAGGGATATTTTCATCCTTCGACCAACGGCAGCAATTCGATCAAAAAGACTCTGCCAGCGGTTCTCGAGAGTTCAACGTTTCTTCGAGAGCGTTACTCCCGACCAATTTATGGCGCAGACAATGGCATCGAGAGTAAGAATTTTAGCGACATGATTTGGTGGGAAAAGGACGCACAGGGTTTCGTGCAAGAACCGTATGACGCGCTCAAAGATATTGAGGGACCGGGCCAATCTGTTGCCGCGGTAGACAGTGACGATCTCGAAATCGCAGCTGGTGGTGAGGCATCAATGGCATATGGCCGATTGCAATTTGAGACGCTATCCGCCGAAACGAGAAAATCGATCGAAGACAAGCTGCTTCGTTATTGTGAGTTGGACACCCTTGCGATGGCGATGATAGTCGAGGCTTGGAAAGCGGAGTTGCATAATAGCCCCGTTGCTGAGGGTGTGGCTTAATGGCATCCATCGGCCATGCAATTTACGATGATACTCGCAGTCGCTTGGAGGTCGTCCGTCCAGTTGAAATCTGTAAATGTAAAACTTAGGAGAATTTATGAGTGATTTTTTCCCTGAAGAGATCCATAAAGTCATAGGAAATTATGTTTACAGGCTGATTGATCCCAGAAATGGAGAAACTTTCTACGTTGGAAAAGGAATGGGCAACAGGGTTTTCCAACATGCAAAGGCGGCTATAAAATTTAATGAAAATGAAGATAATGATAGCGCAAAAATTTCAAAAATATTGAGCATAAGAAACGCAGGGCTGGATGTTCAATATATCATACATCGCCATGATATACCTGAAGGTTCTGTATATGAAGTTGAAGCTGCCTTAATTGATGCATATCCTGGATTATCTAATATCCAAGGTGGGCACAATAGTGGGGATAGGGGCGCTATGACAACAGAGGAAATTATATATAAGTATGCACTCCCTACTATATCAGAACCCCCTACCGAGAAACTGATTCTTATAAATATAAATAGATTAGAAAATCGTTTCGATGAAAATGAAATACTAAAGCAAACAAGTGTTGCTTGGAAAATATCAAAGAAAAAAGCTGAAAGCGCAGACTATATTCTTTCCGTTGTACGTGGCGTTGTTGTTGCTGCTTTTGAAGCTATTGATAAAAAGTGGCTTCCCGCGACAAACAAATACTTCCCTAATCAGATAGCTCCAGATAATGACATGCCCGACCGGAGAGGTTTCGTGGGACGCAAGGCTCCAGACGAAATATGGGAAAAATTCGTGGGCGAGAGGGGAAAGCGAATTGCAATAGACGGAATGAAACATATTCAAAATCCAATAAGATATTGGAATATAAATTAGTTTCATGAGTGAGCAAAATCTTTGGTGGAGTTGTCGGCAGAAGCTGAGAGAGTGCTAGGGATGACTAATTCACAGCTTGATATGTGCCGCTCAACGGATTTGGTGTTGGAGGATTTCGACAACTTTACTGCTGAAAACGCCATAAATCATTGCCAGATCACGAAAAGCTCGCGCCGTTGACGACAAGACAGGCACCTTGATTGATGTTTTAAAGGAATAATTCAATGCAATTGTTGCAAAAGCACTATGATGCCCTCAAAGTTTTGGGTCAGAGTAATCAGCCTTGGGTTGGCGGAAAACTCCTATCTTATGCTCACTCGGTGGCACGTGAAAGAAGAGATTGTCAGTTTGCGCTCCTACCAGATAAGCCAGTTGATAGAGAGTTCCTGTTCAGTATGGTTGCTTCTGATGAAGCCAGCACGTTAACGTGCTGCGTAGCTATTTTTGCATGGGGAGGAATGCGGCGAGATCATGCCCGTGCAGTTTTAGGAACGGCCGATAAGTGGCTCCCAATCGCCGAAGCTATTAGAAGGCAACAAATCGGACGGAAGGATGCATACTCTAGTTTCATGCAAGCCCGTCAATCAAAAAACTTGCCTGGCATGGGGCCAGCATTCTTCACTAAGCTGATTTATTTCTTTGGAGAGAAGTCAAACTCTCGCGGCTACATAATGGATCAATGGACCGCTCTGTCAGCAAATCTGCTTATAGGTCGTCCATTGGTTGAAATGCAAAGTTTGAAGAATGCGGCGAGGGTTAGCGACAACAACAGCGCGGATGTTTACGATGAATTTTGTAACTTTATTGAGGCATTAGGCAAGGAACTCAACGAAAGTGCCGACAAAGCCGAAATGCGAATTTTTTCAGTTGGTGGGCGCGGCGAAAAACAGGGAAAGTGGCGGGCGTATCTTAAGCAGCATGCCGCCGAGATCGGGCTTTAGGTGCCTATAAGTCATAGTCTGAAGCTTATCAAAAGACGAGATTTACACCCTCTGAGATAAGCAGCTTCCCGTATAGAGCCTTAGCCATCTGAATTGCCTCGTAAGCGTTCGTCGCTGTGACATACTGCTTACCAAAGCCTGCTCCTGGCTCATCCTTATAGCGCACTAGCACCCACCATTGCCTTGCCTGTGTCATTGTCTACTTCCCTTCTTCAAATCACATTGACCGCGTTCGCCAGTTGCTCATCTGAAACGTGGCAATATCCAGCCGTAGTAGCGATATTAGCATGCCCCATAGCTTGCTGAATTGTTGCCATCCCAATGCCAGCTGCGTTCAATCTAGTAGCAAATGTCCTTCTGCCTGAATGACTGCTCGTTTTGATACCAGCGGCTGCGTAGATAGCTTTGAAG
>Ga0078894_10004898_pt1 | contig 10280 bp, 11 predicted proteins | sample LauGreSu1BDMLBSD_2_FD_67506 | JGI IMG/M metagenome (GOLD analysis project Ga0078894, IMG submission 67506) | Freshwater lake microbial communities from Lake Michigan, USA - Su13.BD.MLB.SD (version 4) (version 4) | ecosystem: Environmental > Aquatic > Freshwater > Lake | place: Lake Michigan...
AAAAAAAAACCAAAATATAAAAAGAAGTAAAATAAAAAGTAAAACATGACTTGTTTGAAGAAGGTTTATTCCTTTTCGAAAGAATACGAATGGTGCTGTTATGAAAAACTAGATCTTTCATATCGTACAGAAGCTATAACTTGTTTCAAACAAGAATTGCTACGTGAGCCCATGTTAGGGGGAAGATTAAACCATGCCATCAATTCTTTCTTGAGGAAGAGAAGTAAAGCGTCTATGAGCGGAGATAAAAATGTGTTCCTGAAGGAACTCTTCGATCTCATTGACAAAAACCTTGTATACAAGGGTTATGTGTATAGCAATTTTGAATTGGAAACACGGTTGAAAAAGATTTTGATGCAGAGTTACGTCCATGACGCCTTTCACGACGCTAAAAGCATCTACGAAACCCTGTTTTTGAGCAATATTAAAATAAATTGTATTTCTAATCTTTAGCTCTCAGGCACGCTTTACTTCTCTTTCTCAAGAATGTGTGTGTATAATTTTGTCAACCTGTTTTAAGAGTACTTTTCATTGTCATTTTTCGATCCAGCTTGTTTTATCAAGCTTATGAGTTTCTGTTCTAAATATATTTGGGATTATATTGGTTCTTAAAAAAAGCAAGTCATGCAGCTCAAAAAAAATAAGTAAAGTAAAGTAAACCTTGACCTATGTAAGAAGTCATTGTTATACTTACTGTGTGAAGTACTTTTTCATTTAGGAATGTGGGTGTGGGAGTAGGTATGAATGAGGATTTGGATATTTCTGAAAATAATAATCCAAAAAAATAAATTAAAAATATATTTAAAATATATTTTTAAATGAGTGTACCGATCTTAGACATATTAACGATTTTATTCTGTGGATTTATCCTGCTTGTCAGTGTTGTGTTGATTATTTCAATCTTTTTAAAGTTGATAAAAAATGGAGATTCAGACGACACAACCGACCCCTTGGTTTATTTAGTGTCATTGATTTTACTTGTGGTTCTGTTTGCGTTGTTTCTGTCGTTATTTATATTACAAATGAAGATGCAATTTGAGAATAATCCGTACTTGAAGAAAAAACTGCAAGAAAAGGTTAAAAATGTAAAAATATCAGCTTTTGTTTATTTTTTAGTTCTCATTGTAGTCGCCATAATATTCAAAAAGCAGCAGGTAAGAAATGTACCGCAAGAAAAACAAGAAAATCCAGGATCGGTATTTTTCCAAAGTGTACCGTTATATCCTGATCAAATTAAACACTCACAGTCAGATCCTGATCAAATTAAACACTCACAGTCAAGTTTTGATGAAAATCCACAGTCAAATTCTGTTGAAACATCACAGTCAAATTCTGTTGAAACATCACAGTCATATTTTGGTAAAATAGAAATTTCTAAAAATTCTGATAATCCTTCTATGAAGACCATTACAGTAATTCCAACGCCTATTAAATTTACGGTTGAAGCAGACTTCATTGATAATTTAAATTTTAGCGTTAAAGAATCTAATTCAGTAGACGTAATTTACCAACCAAAAAGTACAGATAAAGTTAAGTTCCCATACACCCCTGAACCTATAAATCTGGCTCATTTTGTAAATCTTAGAGACGATTATAGTGTCCTTGAAAAAATTACTTTGGATACGCAGAAATATACTGTAAATTCGAAAAATAGTATTGGAACAATAAATGTCAGATCTCATGATTACATTGGGAGACAAAAGACACAAATTCGATTTTTCGAGAAACAAAAAATAGATCCTTCGGTAAAGATTACAGAATTTTTTTGATTTGTTCAAGCCAACGACACCGGTCGATTGATTATTTTTGTGAGATGAGTTTGTGAGCCAGATGTTCGTTCCAGTATACTCCTGTGCAAGTGACGGTGATGTATTTTGGTTTCTTTTTATAGTTTTCTGGGCGCACATTTTGTTGGTTAGTAGGTTGTGATAACATTTGTTGGAAAACCAAGTTTGAAAAACAGGCCGTAATATGCACCGTACTTTCCGAGAAAAGGAAACAAGCCGACCGGGGAAATAGCGATGACTTTTGCGAAGTTTTTTTCATAGTTCAGAAGCAATTTTATCGCGAGAAATGCGCCGAATGAATGTCCGCATGAGGATTAGTTTTTTCATTTAGTGCACCAAAAAGGACGTGTTTGTTGTCGGAGTTGTAATTAACGAAATACAGATACACGCCCTGTATCAATCGTTGTCTCTAAGCATATCCAGAATAGGATCGAATAAGCCGACAGATGAGCTGGCAGTTCCGTGGAGAAGTATAATTGGGTGTGCATGTGAGTTGTAGCCGTGTAATTTTAAGATTTCAAAGTTGTTGTGTGATAAATTTAAATTTTTTTGTGTATTCTTTTTGTTTCCATAAATCAAAAAAAAAAAAATGTCGAACGAACCTATACCACCCGATAATTTCCCGACGGGTCAAGATGTTTCTCCTGGAACAGCAGAACAGAATACTATTCTACCAATCAATCCTAATAACCCGACGATGACAAGCGCACGAGATATGGTTTCTGACATTGCCGCCAACCAGAAATTACAAATGAGCGAGCAGCAACGAATAAAGCTTGCAATGCGTAGAGCAAAAAATGTCGAAGCAGGTGCTGAAAAAAATCCGGAAAAAGCGCCAACTATAAATGTACGTGAAACCAAACCGAGTGATCAGGTTACGCGAGGAAACAGCTTTGACAAAAACATAATTGAGGCGTATTTTTATGCGTTTCCGTCTAAATCTGCGAGTTCACTGTCTGTTGTAATTTTATTTTTTCTAGCCATTCTGATCACTCTTCTAACAAAACCTAAAAAGTAGAGAGAGGGAAGAGAAAAATAAAATGCGTATTTTGAAGATGAGTATGAGCACACGTAATCGAAAAGTCGGAGTTTTGCTTCCAGGACTGGTTTCAAAAAAGAAAGAGAAGATGTGGGTATCTCCGAGTAAACTTAGAAATGCTCTCTTGAACGATCACATGGCCGACTACATCAATCTGAAAACAAAACGAAATGCAACAGACGACCCGTTTTTGAAATTTTTGTTTGATCAAGGAAGCGTCTTCAAGGACGCTGTGCTGAGACACATTAGCAGCACGGTCTGTCCTGTTTTTGACTTAAATGGTGATTTTCGCAAAAAGTCGAGTGATCTGAAAGCATTGATGCAAAGAGGTGTTCCGATCTTAGCATGTGTACCGTTGAAGAACCATTATTCGGCTGTACGAGGTGTAGCTGATCTTCTTGTCCGGTCAGATTATGTGAACAAAATTGTTCCTTCTTCGTATAGTGAAGAAGAAGAGAAAAAACAAGCACCCAAACTGCATGGCTGTGCTTACCATTATGTTGTGATTGAAATAAAATTTTCAACCATTTTTATCAATCATAAAATGGAAGTTCTGGAGAGCCCTAACATTCCTTTCATATCTCAGGCCTACATCTACAGCCGCGCTTTGTTTCACATCCAGGGGTACATGGCTTCTGCATTTATTATCGGCCGAAAGTACCACGTCACCGCTAATTGTGGCTTAGCTTCAAGTGAATTTCTATCTCGACCACTCAGCTTGCTCGGAAAAGTGAAAGTGTCGGACAACGTGATAGAACGCACTTTTGAGGCGACAAAATGGGTTCGACGGCTGCACAGGGAAGTACAGAGAGGAAATAGTGAATTTGTTTCGTCGATCTCTGTGAACATGTGTGCTAGTAAGGATGAAGAAAAGAAAAAAATTGCAAAAGAGAGATGCGAGCTGACGCTGATCTCTACGGTGGGAGAGAAAGAGAAAGAGACTGCGTTTGAACGAGGTGTTCTGAACTATATGGACCCTCAATGTAGTGCGTCTGTGATGGGAATTCGAAACATGCAGCGGGCGAAGATGGTTGATGCTATTATTGACGTCAACCGTTCGGATGATAAGGATTACCGATTTGATGAGAGTTTGAGAACTATTTTTTGTACAAAAACTTTTCTCAAAAAAACCAACATATTCCTTGATTTTGAAACGATCTCGGATTTATTTTGCAACTTCGACAAGTTCCCCAACATAAAGTCTTCTTCCTTTATTTTCCTTGCTGGAATTTTAATAAACAATAAGTACACGGCTATCGCTATAGACGACCTCTCTCTGGAAGCTGAAAGACGGCTACTGATCAACCTTGTAGACGTATTGAATTCTTTCGGAAAGAACGCGATCATTTGGTACTGGTATGCAGAAAAAAACTTTCTCACTACCGCCATGAAAAGACACCCAGACCTTGAAATTAAAATTCTTCCGGAAATGGTCGACTTACATGCTGTTTTGAGAAACAGCTGTTTTGCAGTCAAAGGATGCTTCACGTACGGCTTGAAAGACATGACAAAAGCGATGTCTGAAATGAAGCTGATCAAGTGTAATTTAGAAGCGGACTGTCAAGATGGAATGACTGCTTCAGTGAATGCGTGGAAATACTATACTGAGGGCAAGAAGGATCGAGCTATTTTTGCTGACATTGAAAAATACAACTACTTTGACTGCTATGCGATGGAAAGAATTTATGATTTTTTGAGAAAACAATTCGTTTCATAAAAAATAAAAAGTAAATTTGGAAATCAAAAACGTGCTGCAAGTATCTTTAGTATTTTTTTTTAAAACATAAAAATAATCATCCTTGTACTGTTGCAGAAACGAATAGTTTTGGCATTTCTAAATTATTCCTCTTCGCTGCAATTCCAAATGCCCTCCAGTAGCTGATGAAGATCCAGCCCACGATGACCGCGTTTGTGATAATTGAGTATATGAGACCGAGATGGCCGAATTCCGAATACAATATCATCGATGTACCAAGCGTCCAGATAAGCGCAATGATCAAGTAGGAAGTTAGGGCGTCAGCTGCTCGTTGTAGCGTATCCTGGTCTTTAGCAAAAGAAAGAACGGAGAATTTGGAGCTCATTTCGACCGAGCCGATGGCTGCTTGCATGGATGCGAGAAGGATGGATTGCCCGATGACTTCAGAATGAAGGTGGCCGTTGATGCTATTTTTGTGTGAGATCATTTATTAATTTTATTTTTTCATAAAATAAAATTTTTTCCAAAAAAGATAAAAAATTGATTACAACTTTAATGTCATTTTTCGTTACAAAAAAAATAATAAATCATTAAAGAAAAAAAATATGGATAAACTAATTTCATTCCTGATTGCGACGTTTTTTGTCGCCATCTTAGCCATAATTTCATCGAACCAGGTAGACACTACATCGAAGTGGTATATTTGCGCCAAGCCGGATAGCATGCCAGAAGGAAATGTTTTCGGAGTTGTGTGGACGATTTTGTACATAATCTTCATCTACATCTTTTACAAACTGCTGAGCCGCGATGTGCTGGATTATTCGCTGTTGGGGTTATTAGGGATGGTCAATATACTGTGTGTGATGTGGGTTTATGTATTTTTCCAACTACACTCGTCGATGTTGGGGATGGGTGTAATAGTCTCTATTCTTATTCTGTCTGTCTATGTAACGTATCTGTTCTACGATGGTGATGTGCTTCCGTTTCCTGTGTGGATTATGTTTCCGTTTCTTGTGTGGATTATGTTTGCGACGTATTTGAATTTCAAAACGGTACAAAAAGATAAAAAGAACTATTGTTGATGGTTGAGTTTTTGTAATAAAAATTGAAATTTAGAAGAAGAGATGTATTTTTAATTAATTGATTTTTCAAAACAAAAAAGAAGAAGACCAAGAATGGAAGAAAAAGAAATTTACTTCCAGCGAGAAAGCAAAAGAAGACTAACGACGTATGAGATTGAGGACATTTTGTCTTTTATCAAACCGAACCCCAAAGTGCCGCATGCGACTGCGGTGTCGATTGTTGAGTTGAACAAAAAGTCGTTGCGTAAGCAATTGGAAAAGGAGCTTGTGTATCCGTCGATTATACCTTCTCTGAAAGAGGAAATTCGATGCAACTATTTCCGATCTCTGATCGAACCGGCCGAGAGCGTTGGTGTTTTGGCGGCTCAGAGTATAGGAGAAAAGAATACGCAATCAACGTTGAACAGCTTCCATCATGCTGGAATAACGGAGAAGACTGTTGTGACTGGAGTTCCTCGGTTTGAGGAGTTGATCAATGCGACCAAGTCTCCGAAGGGGGTGTCGTGTAGTATCTATTTCAAGTATGGGAATTCGTCGATCCAGGAGCTGCGAAAAACTGTCGGTCATTCGCTTGTTGAGCTTCGTCTAGGAAAAGTATGCTCTGACCTTGACGTGCACAAAAACAAGGAGGAAGATCCGTGGTATCGTGCATTTGAGTTGTTGTATTCTGCACGCTTCAAGGACTATGAAGATTGTGTCCGTATTCATATGAACATGAAGTTGCTATATGAATACAATCTTGAGCTGAAAACTGTAGCTAAAAAAATCGAAGACGAATTCAGCGATCTTGTGTGTGTCTGGTCGCCTAATCACTACGGGTACATTGATGTTTTTGTGGATACGTCGTCGATTACGTTGCCGGAAAAAATTGCATTCATAACGAACGAAAACAAGGACGTCATTTACATCGAAGAAGTCGTCATTCCAAATCTGGAAAAACTCATCATATGCGGCATCCCTGGAGTTCTCAACGCGTTCTATGTCAAAAAAGACAGCGAGTGGTACATCGAAACTGAAGGCTCGAACTACGCCCGAATTCTTTCGCATCCCGCAGTCGACATTGCAAGAACTCGAACAAATGACATCTGGGAAATCTGCCATACGCTGGGAATACAGGCTGCCAAACAGGCGCTCTACGACGAGTTTATGGACATCATGAGTGGCATCAATGCTTGCCATGCGAAGATCCTTGTGGACTGGATGACCCACAATGGCACGATTTCGTCGATCTCGAGATACACGGTCAAGAAGGCCGAATGCGGTGCTCTTAGCAAGTGTTCGTTTGAAGAAACGCTGACCAATCTAGTTTCTGCTGGATTTTATGCCGAAACGGAGATAACAAAAGGCATTTCGGCGTCTATAATTTGCGGAAAACGGAGCAAGATTGGAACCGGCAAGTTTGATGTCAAGTTTGATGTAGGATTGATGAAGGAGCATGTGAAAGAAAAATAAAAAAACTTTTTTTTTTTACTTTTCATAGTGATTATTATTTTCTCTCAAAGCAACACGCCTCGGATCGTCGTAATTCCTCGACACGCGCTTGAAACAGGGTTCTGATTGCGCATCTACAATATCCAGAGGGGGGGTTTCTCCGTTGTCAAAGTAAACTTTGCAGATAGATTGAATTTTTTTTCCCGAATAGTGGAGACCCAAAGTGCTCAAAATAAATTCCTCAAATACGGTTTCATTTTCGACCAAATTTTCCAAGTTTTCCGATATCACAAAGTTTGTAATTTGGTCCATTGTTGCATACGGAATTATCATACCTTCATGACCTGCATGGATGATGTTGACGTTTTGATCTAACAAGTGAAGTTTACTAATGATTTTTTTGTTTGCATAGATATTATGCCACAAACCGAAATGGTGGTTTGTATTGCAATTATCTCTGTATGCCGGAGTTTCTAATATTGTTTTTTCCAAATCTTTATGGTAGACGCTTTTTTTCAACATACAGTTAGATGCCATAGGGATGAAGAAGGACGAAACTATTTTCTTTCTTTTGCAGAACGAAAAATTGTCGATGTGTGCTTTCAGCAAAGAGTAGGTCCAGGTTTGTTTCGAGTAGTAAATATCATTGATATAAATCTTGTCTCGATTTTTGTTGTTTTTTAACACTTCTGGTAGCTTCTCAAACATGTCTTTGTTGCAATGGACAATGACGGCAATATTAGGTTCATTGAAGTAGAAAAGATTGTTGAGAGTATCTTCAAAAGATTTCGCTTCTTCGTGGCATGTGTAAGAGTAGACTATTTTAAAATTAGGCGAGTATTGAGCATTGTTTTGGGCGACGACAAGACAGATGACGAATAGAAGAAACACGGCGAATATGAAAACAAAAGTTAAATTTTTTTTTTTAATTTTCATGTTTGAGTTTATATTTAAGAAGGCAAAGAAAAAATAAAAAAAATGTTTTAATTTAAAAATCGACAGGAAATTATTGAAAATAATATGTGTCAAGAGCAAGAAACACTACCGACAAATAAGTTCAATACAATCACGCTTCAAAAAGAAAAAAACATAGTTATCAAAACAGGGAACCCAACTTTCCTCAGAGGGGAGTGTTTTTTCTACCAAAACATTCCCAGCCATGTGCGTGAATACTTTCCTCAATTCCTTGGGGCAAATGATATGTGTTCCGAATTGGTCTTAGAGTACATCGACGGAACGCCAGTGTATACCATGTACAAGATGAGAATGCTAAATAACTCGCACCTCTCAAAAATATTTTCTTTCATTGACAAGCTACACGAAGGAGAAATCGGCGCAGATCCTGAGATGGCTACTACGATCTCCAAAAAAGATATTTCTGCAAATTACATCGACAAGCTACAGCAAAGGTTCCAATTACGTGAAGAGTATCCGTTCCCGGACAGAGAAGTTCTACAAAAGTTGTGTCTATCGCGACTGGAAACATACCTTGCGCTGGACGGAAATGTGGTGATCAAGCCGTTCGTTCATGGAGATTTGTGGTTTAGCAACATGATGTTCGATAAATTTCAGAATCTGAAAGTTTTAGACATGAAAGGACAAGTGAACAACATTCTCACAACAGCGGGTGACAGAATGTATGACTATGGCAAGTTGTACCAGTCGATCCTAGGCTATGATACGGTGTTGTATAACCACTTTGTAGATGAAATTTACAGAAATGAAATGCATTTTATCTTCGAAGCCGAAATGGTCCACCGAAATATAAACCTCGAACATCTAAAAATAGTCACATTCTCTCTCGTCATGGGAACATTTTATTTTATCGAAAGCAAAGAAACAAAGCTTCGAGTTTGGGCGTGGATCAAACAGAATTTAGCTTTGAAATTTTTGTAACATGGCGTTTCTTGTAGTATCTGCATAAGATACACGTTCTCCAGCGCTGATTTTTTCGAGAAGGCTGTGTTGATTGTTTTTAATTACCGAAAATAAATCATACCCTTCAATCACACAATAAAACATCCCATCACCCCGCACGTCATCAAACAAGCAAAGAACCTTTTGCTCGTTTGGCAAAACACTCAAAACGTCGACAAGAATGAAGCTCCCCAAACCACATTCTCTTTTCGCTCTCCTCCCATCAAGGCAGTAGATAGAAAGCGTGTTTCCTCCGACTTTATCCTCCGACACAGAATTTACAAGAAGGAACTGGAGATTGTCAATAAATGTAAAGAAGAACTCAAAGTTGGACTTGCACTTAAGTTTTTCGGTGTAAAACGAGCCATGCATCAAATATGCATCTGAATTGATGTAATAATCCAATGTTTGATTTAGCCGTTGAAGTTGCATAATTGTGATTGAATACTGTAAACAATTGATTGAATATAGACAATGGTTTAATTTAAATCTATAAAATAAAAAATATTAGCTCCAATTAAAATAATTGTAAAATGTCACACAAATCGATAGCTGTTACCCCTACTCCCACTAGTTATAAGAGTGAAATAACGAAAGATGAAAAAAAACATTCCCATGCCATGACATATACTGAAGCTTTTCAAATAATAAAATTCAACCAAGATGAACATCGCGTAGATGAAGATCGCGTTAAAGTAGCCCGTCGTTTGCTTCTACAAGACCATGTCTATCGTGGGTTTTATCCGGCGCTACAATGGATAAATAACAGCTGCTACTTTTCTACCTTGATGGTTGCGATGTTTTTGCAACCATGTGAATACATAACAAAAAATATTTTACTCAAGGACGATAGTTCAGAGACAGCTTCACGGTATAAAAAGAGACAAATTTTGACGGATAAAATAAATGATCTTGTTTTGAACATGCGAATTTTTCATCCTCATATTAATAACATAGATAGCATAAGATTGGCATTTATCGACGCACAGAACGCTTTTCCTACTGCGAATCCAATAGAACCAACACGTATGGAAACACCCACTCAAGTTTTATGGCCCCTTATCGAAATGTATGAAATGGGAGTATGGACCAGCATGAAAAAAGAAAAATTTAATATACACGACGTTCTGCGAGAGAAAAGCTTAGAAACAACTGTCTCTAACCATATAGCAAATCCTCTTCTTATTATAGATACATTTAAAATAGAAAATTACAGAAACGCGAATGGTAACACAAATGTTATAGATGTATCTCGTGTTATACCACTACCAGAAGATAAGCAGAAGTATGAAGTAGAATATACTGTAACAGAAGAAAACGTGTATAAA
>Ga0078894_10004899_pt1 | contig 10280 bp, 10 predicted proteins | sample LauGreSu1BDMLBSD_2_FD_67506 | JGI IMG/M metagenome (GOLD analysis project Ga0078894, IMG submission 67506) | Freshwater lake microbial communities from Lake Michigan, USA - Su13.BD.MLB.SD (version 4) (version 4) | ecosystem: Environmental > Aquatic > Freshwater > Lake | place: Lake Michigan...
TTAGTTATTTTTAATGTGTTTTCTCCTCCAATCTCAGCATTAATTGAAGTAGTTTTTTCATGCTTTGCACTTAAATACAAATTGTCTTCTAAATTCTCTAGTGAGTAAGTGCCTTCGTTAGAAATTAAGAATTGGTTGGATGTGTTTTCAATTTCATTTTCATTCCAAGATATGCCATATTTCATTTTTGTTTTATCAGTATTTTTAAAGGTTACTTCTAATGAAATGTCATCGTAATTTTTCCATGAAACATTTAAATTAATGTTGAAAATTTTATTGTTTTTTTCTTTTGAGAAAGCAACTTCAATACCATCTTTTGTTTCTTTATAATAGGAATCGTCACTTGCAAACCAATCACTTTGAATTTCTGATTTAATAAAATAATTTGAAATTACCGCCTTACATTTTTTATAATCATTACACTCATGACAGATGGGCTTACGATTACCTTTTTCAAATTCTATAATGCTTTTAATTGAACCATCATAGTAATTTGTTAGCCATCTCCCGTCTTTCCATCCGTCAACCATAGTTCCCTTTTCATATATTTTATTATTTTCAAAATAACTAATGAAACTTCCATTTTGTTTCCCATCTAAATAGGTTTCTTCGTAGTCTCTATCTTTGTTATCTTTATTGTAAACCCAAACACCATTTTTCTTTCCTTTAATGTATTCTCCCTCAGAGCTTATGTTTCCGTTTTTGAAATAGTTTATTGATTTTCCATTTAATGTATCATTTACATAATTCAAAAGTGACTTAATTGATTTATCATCGTTATAATAAATCCAAATTCCAATTTTATTTCCATTATCAAAATTACCTTCGCAAATGATGTTTCCATTCTTTGAAAATTCGTTATAAATTGAAACAAATTTAGATTTAGCAATCGCTTGAGAATTAAATTCAGTACAATAGAATAATGATCGAGGTTCTCCAGTTTTATAAAACGACTTGTACTCGTTTTGAACTGATTTATTAATTTCTATGTAGTATTCGTAATCGTTGCTATCTGCAATATCCCAATTTGAATTATAAAAGATTTTCTCCGTTTGGGAATAGGATTTGGCAGAAATACAAATAAGTAGTATTGGAATTATTATTAATTTTTTCATACTTAGATTTTTTAAGTTATCGAAATAAAAATGTAATTATCTTATTTTCTTGTAAGTTAAAGGAGCGTTTCCATCGCCAGAAACAGTGCAAATTAGAGTTGATTTATCAACGAATACAAATTCAGACTCAACAGTCCAATTATTTTCTTTAAAATTGGTTTTAACAAACAAATTAGTTTTGTTAAAATTCAAAGTAACAATATCTAATGGTACCCCAGATGTAGCGCTAAATTCTGCCATTTGCATATTACCGTTACAATCTTTCCAAATAACTAAATGGGAGGTTCCTTCGCAAGACCAAAATCCAATGTAATCTTCATTGGTAAATTCAATTGCTGATTTGGTTTTAATATTTCCTGAAGCATTGTGAATTTGTGCGATTGATAAAAAACTTGAAAGTAAAATGATTAATATGAGTGCTTTTTTCATAAGATTGTAGAATAGGGTTTGTATTTATTATTAATGACTATTTTATTTTGGTATATGTAATGGTGGCTTCGCCATCTCCTGTAATTTGGCATACTAAAGTATTTTTATCTATAAAAGTAAACCTACTCTCGGTTACCCAATGGTTAGGAATAAAAATATTTCTTGCAATTATAGAATCATCTTTAATTCTTAATGATATAATGTCGATTGGTTCACCAGTTGAACCACAAATTTCTTGTAGCTGTAGTTTTCCATTTATATCTTTCCAAAAAAACACTTGAGACGATTCTTCATTTGGTTTCCAATAACCAATTAAATCATCTGTATTTATGGTACTTTGACTAAATACGTTGCTTGTATATCCTAACAAGCAAACTAATACTAAAATTACTTTTCTCATGGCTTTATAGTTTAGGTTAATATTACGATCTAATGAAATAACACATTGGCAATATCCTCATAGGTATTTAATTTTTCTTTATGAATGTGCATATGGACTTTTTGCTTTGCCGATGAATTTATTATTGTTGAAAAATCAGCATTTTTTATATATGCAATTTTGTTGTCTTTTGTCAATCCCCATAATAAATTATCACAACTCGGATTGTACTTTACTTTGTCGGTATATCTAAATAAGGCATTTGTATTTCTCTCAACCAAAACCACATTAGCTAATTCAATTGGCTTTCCGTTTTCATTAACATAAATTGGATTGATTTCACCTCCTCCAGGATATTTAGTAGGAGAATCACAATTTACAAATCCAAAATTATTAATGGTTAAGGTTCTGATAATTTTTTCTTCACCGCTTAAATCTTTAATTTGTCGTTTGTTGTATTCTTTTAAAATTCCAAAATACTTATCCCATTCAAATTTTATTTTATCTGTAATTAGCTTTCTTTTCGCAATCAACTTTGCATATTTTTTTTGGTATATTTTAAGCGCATTACTGTAATCTTTCCCTTCTTCGAAGGCTAAATAACAAAGACATTTATTTTCTTTTCTAAAAGAACCATACTTTACAATTGAGGTGACTTCAAAAATCCCATTTTTCAATGGTTTTACTTTCATTTCCTGAGCGTCAGAAATTCTACAAGTAGCTATATCTATTGGCTCAAAATGAACATTTTTGTATTCTTCTATTTCAGGGAATTCTTTAGTATCATCAATTATTGTAAATGAATCTCGTGTAGCCACCTTTGGCATTGGCGGAATTTGAGGGAGCGACATATTATCTCCAGCAACTGTAGTAGTTTGAATTGAATCTTTCCCTCTTTCAATCCAAGATCCTTTTGCTTTATCTAAATCATATAAATTAAAATCTTTAGATTTTGTCCAACTGAATAAATCAACATTTATTTTACTATCCGGATTCACAAATAACTCTTTATTATTGGTCTGAGCAGTTATCTCAACCATCCCTCCCGACTCTAAAACCTTTTCTTCCCCATTATCATTGAAAGCCATTGGAATTCCGGCTAAATAAAAATCCAATGGGTTATAAAACTCTCTAAAAGATACCACCACTTTATCTTTAATCACATTGCCCTCGCTGTCCAAAAATGCATTTGCCGGAATATTAATTTTAGCACCATACTTAGAATACACAACATTTGAAATATTAGGATTAATAGTGAATGTTTGATACGGAATATCTAATCCAGGAATTGGAGGATTAGTCAATAACTTATTGTTAATTGCAATTACTGGTTTGGTTTTTTCTTTTGATCTGTTACAAGAACAATTGCGAAAACTTAATAGTGCAATTAATAGTACACTCGCGCCAATTAGGATTTTGGTTCTGTTTTTCATAAATAAAAAATTAGTTAATTAATATAAATCGAAACTATTATCAAATAGGCTTCGTATTTCCTTTGTAAGAAATTGATATTTTCTTTTTTTAACGTAATTTTTTAATCATGATAAGAGTTTTAACAGTTAATAATATTAATTCAACGAACTAATTGTTAAAATATTGTTACAATATTATAATTTTAATAAAACAATTTAAAGATTTCTAGAGATAATTAGAAATTGTAATAAATATATAGGATTTATTATTGAATTAGCTAGCTTCATTATTCAACTAGAATTTAACATAATCGATGATATCGATATTCATTGGTACAAATGCTTCACTTTTAAACTTTCTATGTGGCTTGTAATTTATTCCAACAATTTTTAACTCTCCTTTTTTTATTGCATCTTTAATCAAAAATGTATCTTCTGACACAAGTTTTCCTTCAATTAAGTCATCATAAACACTAATTTTTATTTTAATGTTTTTTATACTGTTTTTTGTAGTATTAAATACTATTGCGGTCCCTACCAATTCACCTGAATGTTCATAATATTCACTATCATATCCAAAATTATCAATTTTAACTTCATTAGTTAACCTATAGTCTTGATGTAAATGATTTTTAAAATCATAATTTAATCCTTCCGCACTATAAACATTGTTTAATTTATCTGAATATTCAATTAAATATTTATTTTTTTGTTCATCTAAAGGGTCAATATTAAAAAAATGCTCGTCAATTTCATTAATTTTATTTGTTATTGGTTTGAAATTATAAATACTGTCAAATGGTATTCTAAATAATTTAAATCTGGTTCCTGTATAGAAAAAAGAATTATCAAATCTATAGGCATACCATATATTATTTTCTTTTCGAATTGACATTGGACCTAATGTTTGAATAATTCTTAAAACATCTTTTTTTATATATTTTTCTTCCTTAAAAATATTTGCTAAAGAATCATAAGGCTTTTCAAGTGGATGATTTTTTTTTGAAATCTCTTTACTTGAATTATTACAAGAATAGATACTTAATATGGCACATAATAAAGAAATGATATTTTTCATAAATAATTGAATTTATAAGTTTATATATAATTGATTTATTGATTTATTATCATTGGTAAATTTTTTTAATACATCTAAATAATTCTTGAATTTAACTTTATTAAAACTTATTTACCATAAAAAAAAGGATCTAAGACTAAACAATAGTATTACTTAATTATTATTTTATTTTGATTGGGAATTATGGTATAATTACCAAGTTTTTTAAGTGTTGACATTCCAAGTAAAAAGTCTGAGCTATGAATGTTTTTTATTGCCACTACTTCAACATTTTCAAGCTTAATATCTCCGATTGTGACATAAGGTAAATTCCATATATCCCCTTTTACTTTTGTGCCGTCGGCAATTTGAAAATAATTTGAACCTAGAAAATCATCTTGCTGACTTACAAATCCTTCCTTGATAAGCTCATTAATAAAATCAACAGAAATTAAAGTCGAAGAAGCACCAGTGTCTAATAAATAAGTATTTGTAATTGAGTTTATAGTAACATCTACAAACTTATGTCCTTGAACATCCTTTAATACTATCTCTTTTTTATTTAAGTCAACTATTTCTACTGGAGGTGCTTGCTTAACCTCTTTAGTGTTTTTTGACAATAAAACAATCGAAACAACTAAAAAAGCAATACCTGAAAAAAATAGTATTGCTAGGTTATTTCTTTTATTTGGTTTTTGAAGTTTTAAATTTTTATTTTCACTATTCTGCTCAAAATTATTATTAGCAATTATAGTACGTTCTTTTGAAATTAATATTTTAGATTCCAACTCATTTTTTGAAAGTTTTCTATACAAATCTTCAATAGAATCTACTTTTTCTAATTTAAAAATGTAATTAATTACGTCTTTATAGGTTTTTTCAGTATAAGATAAAACAGAGATTATAGAGAGAATTTCTAATTTAAGTTTATATCCGGATTCTTTATATAAATCTAATATTGAAAAAACAGAGGCTTCTTTATGAAGCCCTAATTTATGTCTTTTAATATCTAGATTGGTTATGTTTTTCATTGTTTATTTACAATACTTACTTATAAGACTAATTGCTTTTTTATTTCCATATTTCATTGCAATTTTCCAATCTGAGCAGGATTTTTGTTTTTGATTCAATAGAAGTTCTGCACAACCTCTATAAAAATATGAAAAATCATCTTTTGGTTCAATCTCAATAGCTTTTGAAAAATCAATCACCGCACCTGAATAATCTTTAATATTATACTTAACAAGCCCTCTATCACTAAATGCAATAGATGATTTGTTGTTTAACAAAATACTTTTATCTAAATCTAAAATTGCTCCTTTATAATCTTTAATGCTATTTTTTGAATTACCCCGATTTACATATGCTTTACTATAACTAGGGTCTAATTCTATAACTTTACTGAAATCAGCTATAGCACTTTGAAAATCATCTAAATTATCTTTATCACTCCCTCGATTATAGTATGAGTCAAACAAATTTGTATTTAGATTTATAGCCATTGTATAATCTTCTATGGCTTCAGTGAATTGTTGTAAATTAGATTTACATATTCCTCTATTGTAATAAGCATTTCCATAGCTTGGATTTAAATTAATTGCCTTATTATAATCTAATATGGCTCCTTTATAATCTAAAGAATTTTGTTTTTTAACACCATTATTGAAATACTCTTTCGGTGTTTGTGCTAAAGAACTAATAGTAATATTAAGTAATAATAGATAAAATAATATTCTCATAATTATTGATTTTTAATGCATCTAACTGAAGCACCAATATTTTTATATTCACTACCAACAGATAATTCATAATTTCGTATTTGAGTTCTTATTATTATTGCTTCATTATCATATATATTAGTCGAACACCACCATTTTCCATACTTTTCTATATCAAAAAATTCACCATCCCAACTATTAGTATCTCTATTGCCACTTTTTAGTAAAGAAAATTTTAATTTATTGTATGATAAATTATTAAAGACATAAATATTATGAATATATAACTTGCTTGAATTACAATCTCCATTATATACTTTCCCAAATATTATTTTACATTCTTGAAAAGTGGGGATATGATAACCCTCAGGAGCAAGGCCCCGGGGGTCATTTACTGCATACCAATTATATAATTTACCAAATTTTTTTCCGTTTTCTGGATCATTATTATAATAACACCATGCACCGGTTTTTAATTTGTACCATAAATCTGGATCCTTTACTTCAGGAATTAAATCGCCATTTCTATACCTTGATACATCTAAATTTTTATCTGCCCAAATTGGATTATCTAAATTATAACTTGCAAGCTTTTTCCCATTGATATCGTAATAATTCCAATTTCCTTTCTCATAATCATTTACATACATCCCTTTTTTTTCTAATTGTCCATTTGAATACCAAGTGCTATACTCCCCAACCAACAACCCGTTATTATAATTGCATTCTTTTCTTAAAATTCCTTTTTCAAACCAAAAATGAGATTTTCCATCTTTTATAGGAAACCACTCCTGCCACAATCCGTTTTTTTTGCCTTTATTAAAAAAACCAATTGCTATTATATTTCCTTTTTTATCATAAAATTTATGTTTTCCCTCAGCGAGACCGTTTTTGTACTCCCCGTCATCATTAACATATCCATTTAATGGGAACATGTCTTTTTTTGTGTAAGCAATTCCATCAATTAAAGTGATTTCGGATGATTTATAATTATTATTAAATAATATAAGCCAAAAAAGTAAGCTAATAGATATTATTATTAGTCCAACAACTAGTCTTTTTTTATTTTGTATAATAAAATCTTTTAATTTTCTTTTTGTTTTTTTATTGTTGTCATCTAATACCTTACTAGAAAGATTTGAGAATTCAAAAGTTGGTACTTTTTCTTTTGATATGGTTGTAGATAATATTGAAGTATTTCGTAAAGCTTTGTATGCTTCTTGTAACTTTTCAAACTCTTCAATAAAAAAATCTTGATTATTGTTATTAGTTGGGTCTAACTCTTTTTTTAATCTATCGAATGCCTCTTGAATTTCTTCTTGTGAGGCACCTTCATTTAAGCCTAATGTATTGTAATGATTCTTCATATAATTTAATATTTATCTCCCATTAGCATATTCCTCAGCTTCTTGTGCACTTCGCGCAGCGTTATTCATATATTCTTCAGCATTATTCATGTATTCTTCAGTAATGTTCATATACTCTTGTGCACTACTCATATATTCTTCTGTTGTATTCATATATTCTTCTGAAGTATACAAATGATTTTCTGTTTCACTGGAGATTTTTTTTGAATTTACATTCAAATTATTTGCAGTTTCCTGAGAACTATCAGTTGAGTTATTTATAGATTTTGATAAAGAATCAACTTGGTTCTGAAGAAATAGATTATAAGCTATTAGTCCAACTATTGAAAAAATGATCAAATTTATTTTTGATAAATAGGATGAAAATTTAGCTTTTTTTTTACTATCTGATTTATCGACCTTTACACCATCTTGATTAACCCACACAATAAATAACATTAAAATAATTATACATGGGAAAATCCATTGTTTTTCTGTAAAGATCATAGTAATGTGTTCCTCAATACTTAATTTTTTTTGTTCTTTTGGATAGTAAAAATAATTATCTCCAAAAACAATTAATTTATTCCCTTTGTTATCAACTTTACCCAAACCTTGTCTAATATTAATCCTATCATAAAAATTTGTTACTTGAACAAAAACTTTTTTATCAGTATTTAATATTGTTTTTTCAGTTGGAAAAATAAAAAAATGTACGAGTACTTTAAATAAAAAAGTTAATAGAATAAATGAAATTATGTTTTTTTTGTTTTTACTAATCAATTTTGAAAAATCCATCTTTTTTGAATCTAAAATATTGCCATTAGTAATGTCTGAACTATCGACATATTTATTTGAGTTGGATATTTTTTCTTTAATTTCAACGACATTTGACAAAATAGTGCTATTTTTTAGAACAGAATATGCCTCTTGTATTTTTTCATATTCTTCAACAAAAAACTCTTGATTATTATTTTTTGCTGGGTCTAGCTCTTTCTTAAGTCTATCGTATGCTTCTTGAATTTCTTCTTGTGAGGCTCCTTCATTTAAGCCTAATGTATTGTAATAATTTTTCATTATTTTTTTTTAGTTATTTAGAATAATAAATTCTAATTTGAAAAAAAACTATTTACATCTATGGGAGAAGATTTAGCATTTCCCCCTTCTACTTTGTATAAAGTAATAGTATTTGTTGAATATTGTCCGTCACTGTCTTGAAAAAAAGTAGTGCCTTCAAATTCATCCATATATAAATCTCTTTCAAAATTGCCTCTTCCACCACAAGCATTATTTAATAATGGATTCCAATCATTGCCTGATAATACTCTAATTTTATAATCCCCTTCTGCAATATTAGACATTGTAAAACTAGAATTTTTCTGTATATATTCATTACGGATTGTTTTCCCTTCATTTACATCATACAAACATACAATTGCATCAGAGTAATCACCATTCTTTATTGTCAATGTTGCATGACCATAATATTCTCCTTTTCCAAAACATGCATCTAAAGGTGATGCCCCATTTTCTAGTTGGTTTCCAAAAAAGACACTATTAGTGTCTATTGTTTCTAGAGAAGAACTTGTATCTACAGCTAAACTAGTTGTATCTATTGAAGTAGTGTCATCTGAATAATTATAATAGGAATAGGAATCCGTATCTGTTTCACTTGAACTGTTATTGTCATTAAGTTTAGTAATAGCAATAATAATAATTATAATAATGGTTGCAAGTGTAATTAAATTAACGGTATTCTTTTTTGAAGGTGCATTATTTATTGGAACAGAATTATTTTGAGTTGGAGAAGGAGATTTTTTGTTAGTCAATATCAAATATGCCTCTTCAACTTTTTCAAATTCTTCAACAAAAAATTCATGATTACCATTTTTTTCTGGATCTAGCTCTTTACTTAGTCTATTATACGCCTCTTTAATTTCTTGTTGTGAGGCTCCCTCTTCTAGACCTAAAATATTCAAATATTTAATTAACTCCATTATATCTAATTATATAATTCGTGCTTATAATTATAAAATACAAATCCAAATGTTGCCATAATTAACATTGTTATAACCGTAAAAGAAACTTCCTTGAAATCATTTCCTAATAAAGAAATAAATAAAAAAATAATGAAAACAATATTCCCTCTAAAAAAATATTTATATCCTTTTTTATAACCTTTAAACATCTTGTAACAGCCGAAAATAGTTGAGAACAAACACCAAATTAACAGTATATAAAATATAATAAAAGTAGTTAAGAACAAATAATTAGTTTTGATAATAGAAATAATATTATTAAATACAAATGCACATGCAATCAAAAAAAATGAAGATATTAACATATTCAGAACACAAAAAAGTTTGAAAACGACTGAAATATTTTTGTTATTAATATCTAATTTTGAATTTAATTGTAACTCTTCGATTTTTTCAGGTGAAATTGTAATGGTTATAGAGTCATTATTTGACTTAGAAGAACTATCTTGTGAGGAATCTTTATAATTATTGTATTCAAATGAATTTTCACTAGATTTTAGAATAGTGCTATTTGAAAGTGCACTATATGCCTCCTGTAATTTTTTAAATTCTTCAATAAAAAAATCTTGATTATCATTTTTCTTTGGGTATAATTCAATAGAAAGCTTATCATATGCTTTTTGAATTTCTTCTTGGGATGCACCCTCTTGAAGTCCAAGTATTTCAAAATATTTCTTCATAATATATTATTTATTTTTTTTCAAAAATTCTATTGCATTCTCGTTTTCCATTTTTGCAGATTTTTTTATTTTATTTAAGCCGTTTATTTTATCTCCTTTGTTTAA
>Ga0078894_10004900_pt1 | contig 10278 bp, 6 predicted proteins | sample LauGreSu1BDMLBSD_2_FD_67506 | JGI IMG/M metagenome (GOLD analysis project Ga0078894, IMG submission 67506) | Freshwater lake microbial communities from Lake Michigan, USA - Su13.BD.MLB.SD (version 4) (version 4) | ecosystem: Environmental > Aquatic > Freshwater > Lake | place: Lake Michigan, USA...
AAGCGGCGACGTGGCGGCGTCGGGCGTCGGTGCAGAGCGCGCAACAGAGCGCGCCGCGAAGCGCCGCCGGCTGGCGCTCGAGGCGGCGGTCGGCATGACCGGCACGCTCTTCGACGCGCACCGCCTCGTGCTGGCGGAGATGATGCGGGCGGAGTGAGCAATGCATCGGTTTATTATGGTATACTACAGTAATAAATCACAAAGATCACAGGCTTAAGTTTTTTAAGTTTTGAGCACGTCCTCCAGGCAGAAGAGGGTGACCTCGGCCATGTTGTAGCCCGTGATGCCGGGGCCGCTGCCGGCGGCGGTGATGAAGGAGAGGTCGGGCGGCGCCGCGGAGAGCTGCAGCGCGCTCGCCGCGAGCGAGTGCAGCTGCGGGTGCAGCACGCGGACGAGGAAGGCCTGCGCGCGCTGCGCCGCGTCCTCGCGGGGCGTCGCATTCGCGCGCTGCAGCAGCTCGAGCACGTGCGCGCCGAGCTTCGGCGGGATGATGCGGTGCTCGACGTCGGTGCTCACGAGCATGGTCAGCAGCGCGAGCGAGTGCAGCGCGGATGAGGCCATCGTCGGCGCGCCCGGACCCAGCGCCGCCGCGACCACGGGATGCATCGCGTAGTCGACGCGCGCGCGCTTCTTGTACATAAAGTGCGCGCACGGGGCGACGGGCAACGCGTGCGCAGGCGCCAGGCCCTGCAGGTGCATGCTCTGCCAGACGCTGGCGCCCAGCGTGCTCACGAGCACGTTCGTGCGCGGAAGCAGGCGCCTCTGGCGCAGCGCGGCGCACGCATCGAGCACGCCGGCCGCCTCTGTGAAGACGTCGAGGGGCAGTGGCACCGAGTTGTGCGTGTTCGCCCTCATTTGCTCGAGCCAGTAGCGGTGGCACGGCTGCTCGAGCACGCCGTCGAGCGCGTCGCCAGCAGGCGCGTCGGCGTGGCTGCAGACCTGCCGCAGTGCGCTGTCGATGGCGTCGATGCACAGGAAGGTGGCGCGCACGCGCGCGACCTGCTCGAGCTGCGTGCGCCGCCCGCGCACGCTGTCGGCAAGCTGTTGGCGCGTCGCGACGAGGGCGCGCACGGCGGGGTCTTGCAGCCAGTCGTCACCCACGGCTGTGTTGCTGAGCAGCGAGAGCCGCGTGTACAGGTCCTTGGTGCAGGAGATGATCTGCTGCACGGCGGCGTCGCGCGCGACGGCGTGCGACTGCTCCCAGTCGACGGAAGCCGCGACTGCCTCGGCATCCTCGTCGCTGGCGCCGAGCTCGCGGCGCGCCGTCTCGAGGAAGATGCCGTCGAAGACGTCGCGCAGCGCGTTCACGCCGAGCTCGAGCTCTGCAAGGCGCGCCTCCGCCTGGTGCACGCTTACGGTCGACACGGCGCGCGACGGCGTGATGACAGGCCGCGCGAGCACGCTCGAGTAGTCGCGGAACGCGTCGGCGACGCGGTACTCGAAGCCCGCGTTGAGTCCCGGGTCAGCGTCAGCCTCGTACGCAAAGCACGAGAAAGTGAAGTTGGCAGTGTGAACGCCGTGCTTGAACGCCGTGTAGAACTTGTACGTGTCCGGCGGGCCTCCGATCGTCACCGGCCCGCTCAGCGCCGTCGACTTGCTCTGCCGCATGTCGAGCACGAAGCTGCGCGCGTTCGCCGCCTCGACCAGCTGCCCGTCGTTGTAGCACGTGATCTCGACGCTCGTCGCGCGCCGCGCGCTGCACGGGATGCCCACGGCCGCGCACCCCGGCGCAAACACGAAACGCTTCACGCAGTCCGGCGCGACGTGCACCGCGAGCGTGTGCTGCGCGGCCGTCCAGCCGCGGAAGTCGATGCGCAGCGCGACGTTCATCGGCGGGGTGTTTTGCGTGTCGGCATTGTCGTCGTGCAGCGGCGCGAGTGGGTCGAGCGCGATGCGCATGCTGTTAAGGTATAGCACTTGCGCGTCGTTGAGCGTCTCGAAGTAGCGCACGGCGACCGGGTCCACATGCTGCATCGTAGTGCTTCGCACCGACTGCGTGTCCGTCATGCGCAGCTGTCCGTTAATACGCCACGCCGCGCCGCCGGCTTTTGCGCAGTGAGCAAGCAGGCCTCAAGCAGGCCTCAAGCAGGCCTCTCAGGCCGGCGCTCCCTTCTTCGACTTGCTGCGCGGCGCCTTCTCGTTGTTCGTCGCAAAGATGTTTTCGAGGTCCGCCTCGAAGTCCCAGCCGGCGTCGGAAGGCGCCCCGGCGGCCGGGGCCACCGCGGGCGCCTTCTGCTGCATTGCAACATCCGGCGCCGCCTGTGGAACCGCCTGTGGAACCGCATGCGGCACCGCCTCCGGTGCCGCCTCCGGTGCCGCCTTCTTGAAGCGCTTCGCGGGCGCCGCACTGTCCGCGTTGCCGCCCTCCGCGCCGACCCCCGCCAGCTCCGCTTCCGCCGCGAGCTGCACGGCCGCCGAGTCTCCTGCAGGATCCTCCAGGTCATCGAGCAAGCTCATTCCCGCATGGGCATGAAACGGCAGAGCTGGCGCAGCTCGCGGCGGGCCTCCTAGACCCAAGACTACTGCGCGTCGACGTGGTAAGTTGTTAAGATGTCGCGTAATGAAGGTGCCGATTCGCACTATCTCAGTCCTGTCAAATTGAGTATTCATTTGCAAGGCCCACATCGTCAGGTCAAACCACACTGAAGATTCAGTGTGAGTTTCTAGCAGCCACTCTGACAGTGTGTTGAGATGTGCATCTAGATTGCGAAATCCTACGTTTCTGCTCAGGATACGCTTTGTGATCATCTCCATCTCGCCGATGAACCTGCCGTGCCACACAGGGGCGAAGTTGACTTGCAGCAGTTGGCCCTTGGTCATTTCCATGTCGTCGGTTGGCACTGTTTTTGCCGCAAACTTGGACTGCATGTTGTACACCTGCCCGATGTGCCAGTAGCCGAGGTTCCTGTTGTCCATGACGCTGTCGAGCATGGCAAGTACAATCTTGTTTTGCTCTTGATCGCGGTTATAATTGGCACCATTATTAGGTAAGTCAAAATGACAGGCTTCATATTGCACTGCATCTCTGGGAAGACTGGCATGCCTCATCCAATTTTCTTGCAATCTTTGATAATTTTCGTCTGCCAGACGTTTTGTTGCGTGTTTGTTGTTTGGCTCAAAAGCTGTGCGCAGGACACCGGGCACAAGCTGAAAGAGACCTATTACGTCCTGGTGCATCTGCACAGTCCGCTGTACGAAGGCTTTGTAGTAGTGATTCAACACGTAGTTCTGAGTGATTTGTTGCGTTGCAGCGTCAGTTTTCTCGGTGTATTCCAACTGCACGAGCAAGAGGTCGCCGCCCTCGACGTCCACGCCCCGCCAGATGTTGACCAGGTCTCTGTTCTGCCCGTCCACCGTGAGCGTGACGTAGAAGCTGGCGGCTGCTTGCACAGGCTTGAAGCCCGTTTCGTGCTGGCCGCCTTGTTTCTCCGAGGTCGAGCAGATGCCGAAGGGCTTGATGTTGTCACGCACCAGCGTCTGGAGCATGAGCTTGACCATGAGGATGGTTACGCTTTTGTAATATTCTTCTCGCGGTGATCCTCTAATTCCAGCTCTCGTGATGTAAGCTTGGTAACGAGTTCTGATTCTCTCGAGGTACTGATCGAGACTGAGGCAGCGCATGAGCTGGTACCACGCATGCTGGTTCTTGTTATCAGCGTTCTGTCCTTGAATGAAGTGCATCGCGTAGTTGTAGATGCCTGCGAGCAGGTAGTTGACGGTGCAGATGTTGCAGAAGACGTTATAGTTGGGCATGGTGTTGTTCTGCGCGTCCTGCACGCTCTGCTGCGAGCCGGTGAGCACGTAGTGCTTGTAGTGCATGTTGACGATGAAGACGAGGTCGCCCATGTCGATCGGGTGCGACATGTCGAAGGTCGAGGCCGTGTCCCAGGCGGGCTCGGGCAGGTAGATTTTCGGCACCGGGTACTGCTTGCGGTGCGGGATCTGCTGGTAGTTGCGGTCGGAGCCCATGCGGCCCTCCTTGGGCCCCGCGTACGGCGCGATGCTCGAGAGCAGCGAGTCGTTGAAATTGTAGCGGCCATCGGGGTCGCCGTTGATGCCCTCGGGGCCGCTGAGGCTCGTGGGCAGCGGGCCGTCGCCGTTGATGCGCGCGTCTGTGTAGCGCACGTTGCCGGCGTTGAGGGCTCCGAAAAAGTCCGACATACGGGGCATGTGTTAAATACCGCTTGCTGAGTTAACAAAGCAATCATGGCCTGTAGAGGCTCCGCACACAGACTGATATAAAAGTGTCGATCAGTATGTCGGGAGGCAAAGACTCGAAACACAAATGTGCGGAGGACTGGGGGGAAAAGTCGTACACTGCCCTGCTTCGCCGCTTCAAAAATGAAGACGGTAGTTTCAAACGCTTTGTCATTGCGACAGATTCCGAGTTCGGGCCCTCGTGGCCAGCGCGAGAGCACTCGGACAAGGAAATCATTGATCGTGCTAAGGAGGTTGATAGCAGCAGGTACAAAGATGGCGTGTTCAAATACAAAGCTTTGACAAATGTAAAACATCTGGATGTGGACAAACAGCACAATGGAAATGTGTTTACTTACTTACGTAACAGCCGCATATACTCTTACCACACGCTCGAAAAGAAAGCTTCTACGGAACCGCAATGGTACGGCTCATCGAGCGGGCCTGTCTGGGCGCGACTGTATAGCACCGTCTTCTGGATCTACGTTGAGGACGACAATGGTAAGCGGCAAACACACAAGCTCGTTTTTCCGTGGTACATTTACCAAAATGAGAAGAAAACATTTTTGCAGATGAGTAAAGACAAAGACACGGGCATACCAAATGCTAACAGCACCACAGAGGAGCAAAAGCTTTTACAACTTATGGCCAAGTGCTGGGTCGAATTGATCTCCAACGCTCAACACGTCATCGCGTGGAGTTCCAATGCCATTGACATTACATTGCCGCTCGAGTGGTTTGCATTGAATCCAGTGTTTCAAATAACCAATACGCAGCGTATAGCCGTGTTGCAAAACATGGGCTGGTCCGAAAAAAGTAATGCCTATCCTGGAGACCTGACGTTCAGCAAGACAGATTCTTCCAAGTACATAGATCTTTCTGCCGCGTTTGCGGCTGACAAGTATTCGAGAAAGCTCGAAAATGCCGCGCGCAAGTGGCTTAAACGAGATGGAAGTGAATTGAAGAAGTCCCATACCGACAATGCTTTCAAGCTGCTGGATTTCGCAGCGCTTGACATGCTTTTTGCGGTTGCCGAAAATGATATGAATGTGTCCCGAATGTTGTGCTATCGCAACAAAGTGTTTGATGAGTTTGATTACGACAAGCTAATATTTTCGCGCTACGACGACGTGTGTGCTCATCTTACTCAGCGCCGCGATAAAGTGAATGATAAGCCTACGGAGGGTACATCGCTGCTCAAGTACAACGACATGGACGTTTGCTTGATGCATGAGCTCATGGCAATTGGCATAAGGGAAGTAAAGTTGGCGGAAATAGTGCCCTTCATGTACGACAAAAACGGCTCATTTAAACACACGTTGCCAAACCGCCTGGAGAACCCGCTTGTCTTTGCAGACTTGCACGATGACGTGCGCAGGGCGCTCAAGGTGCACGGACAGGAGGCAGCGGCGGCGCCCGCTACGGATCTCGAGGATCCGGGACAGGAAGAAGCAGCGCCAAAAATAAAGCGGCGAAATGCGGGGGTTTGGGGAAGTTCGAATCCTTCTGCCAAAGTTGGACGCGCGAATGCGTACCTGGTCGTGACAGGTAACGGGGGGTTGTGGTAGAAGAGACGAAGAAGAGGAAGAAAAAAGTACGTGCGTGCTCGCAGCGCGGGCGCGGGCGCGCACATGGACAACATGGAGCAGATGGAGCACATGGAGTCGCCGTCTAGCCCGCCGGCGCTGGCGCGGAAACGGCGGGTGCCGCAGAGCGAGCGCGCGCAGTCGAAGCGGAGCCGGCAGGCGGTGACGTCCTCGGCGATGGCGGAGGTGGAGCAGCTTCTGCAGCGCTACGAGGAGGAGGCGGCAAACCGGTGTGCTGACACAAGCGCAACGTCGGTGTGGATTGGGCTGAACGTGGTGCTGGACCACTCGACGTTCCAGAAGTCGCTGCTGGCGCATGACCTGAGCAACAAGATGCACAATGCCAGCGTGCCTGTGGTAACGCGTGCGTACGAGGAGTCGTTCATGCGCGAGTGCAACGACGAGCACGAGCGGGCGTGCAGCATGGGGCAGTACTGCGAGTGCAACTTCATCGACCACGAGCAGGCGTTTGTGGGCGTCGCTTTCGTGATGCCCGAGCTGCACGCGGAGGACCTCGGCATGTGCATCCTGTGCCTGCGCAAGCTGACGCAGATGCTGTTTTACAGGGCGCAGAAGGCGGGTTACAGCGGTTCGCAGATGATCCAGGCGTACGGCAACGTGTGCGACGCGCCGGGGGAGTACCACTCGAGTGCGATGCTGGTGATGCCGGCGCACGGGCCGGTGCACTGCATGCCACTGCCGGTGGTGGCGCACCAACGCAACAAGTACTACGTGGTGCTCGAGGACGGGCGGCGGCGCCTGCGGCAGCGCAACGTGTACGTGGAGGATTTTGGCTGAGCTTTCTCACGGAGGCGGAGACGCTTGCGGCTGCTGACGAGCAGCCGGGCAGACGTAACTGGAGCAAGTGCCGCGCCGTCGAGGACGTGACGGGCGCCGAGGCGCTGCTGTTTCCAGGCGACTGTCTAACGCAGGCGGCCGTGAGAGAGCTCAGCAAGCAGGTCTATGCCACGCACCCCGCCGTGGCCTCGCGCATAGAGGACCTGCTTCTGCAGCAGAAGAAGGGCGCCGACGTGCAGGCGCAGATCGACGCGCAGTTGACGCTCGCGCTGCTGCCTCTGGAGACGCAGGAGGTGTTTGTGACGCGGCGTATTGCTCTGCGCGAGGAGCAGCTGCTGCACGCGGAGCAGGTGCAGGACATCGGGCACATCGTGCGCGACATCATGATGCTGAAGCAGCGCAACGACGTGCTCTTTAAGCTGTACCAGTACACGATGCCGTTCATCAAGCACAACCGGCTGAACTTCCCGCCGATGCAGTGCACGTCGAAGACTGTGCTGATGCACATGCTGCAGGTGATCGCTCTGACGTGCCTGGGGCTGTACTCGCCGCAGCACAAGACGCCGACGCTGCACATCCGCCGCCAGCTCTTTGCGTTCTTCACACACCTCGCGACGCGCGGGAGCGCGCGCGACATCTACGTGTTCTGCCAGGCGCACACGTACCTGCTGCGGCTGGCGCTGATGGAGCACTTTGTGTATTTCACGTCGCGGCACATGGCGCTCGAGATGCCGCAACTGCTCGCGTGCACGGGGACGTTCTACGACCACGCGCGCACGCAGCGCCTCGTGCAGTACATCACCGACCACTTCCGCACGAGCGCGCTGCAGAACGAGACGGTGGACTGGGCGCTGGTGGAGCGCAAGGCGCAGCTGTCGGTCGAGCGCTGCAACCGCACGTGCAAGTCGCAGCAGCTGCCCGCGCGCGCGCGCGAGGCGTGCGTCGCGCACTTCATGCCGGTCGGCGCCTTCCGGCGCGCGGTCGACGCTCCGCGCGTCGACGCGCGCAGCCTGCAGGCGGTGATGGCGCAGAGCGACGTGCTGACGGCTGCCGCGCGCTGGGGCCTCAGCCGCGCCGTGCGCAAGTACCCCCTGCCCGTGCTCCTGCAGCACAAGCAGTTTGCGCACGTGCAGCAGACGTCGCAGGCGGCGAACAAGCGCACGATCGTCGTGCGCTCGCTCGTGTACGTGTGTCTGCGCTGCAACCAGCGGCACCCGCACGCGAAGGACGACATGCGCATCCAGTTCCCGGACCGCCCGCTCTGCCGGCACTGCAGCTCGAGCGCGTACGTGTGCGTCGCCGACACGCTCGGGCACCTCGTGCGCGTGTACGACAACTACTACTACTACTGCACCACGTGCTCGCGCGTGCACATCTGGCGCGGCACCGGCAGCGAGACAGCGCAGTGCCCGTGGGGCGCCGAGCCCGCGGACGCACCACGGCGCACCTGCGCCGTCTGCGTGCGCACGATGATGCTCTCCAACGTGCAGGTCTTCGACCAGCGGCTCGGCGTCTTCCAGAACCTCAGCCTGTGCTCGAAGCACTGTCCGCCGGCGCCGCTCATGCAGAGCGTGCACGACCTCCGCGCGCTGCGGCGGCTCATCGCGCACCTGGGCGCCGCGTGAGTGAGGTTATGTTTGTGATATTCTAGTTTATTAAAAACGCCTGCATGGTTTGTGAGTTAGTCGGTGGTCGTTAGACTAACCCAACAACCAACCAACCAACCAACCAACAACCAACAACCAACCAACAACCAACCAACAACCAACCAACAACCAACCAACAACCAACCAACAACCAACCGATTGAGACTTGATCAGGCGTAGGCATGATCAGGTGGGATCACGAATGAACTCGCGTTCGACCTCTGCGAGCAAAGCTTCGCGGTCAAGCTTCCTTTTTTTGTCACAGGGTCCATTGCCAGGCTGCTCTTCTTCGCTGTCAAGCTTCCTTTTTTTGTCACGGGGTCCATTGCCAGGCTGCTCTTTGCAAAGACGCAACAGTGCTGTGGCAAAATCGTTCCACATCTCTATGTCGTCGTTGAAGATCTGGTAATTTACTGCCTTCTTCACCACCTCGAAGTCTGCCAAAGTACAGTTATGCAATGCACTGTCGCGGAAACGCGTCAAAAAAGGTGTATTAGATGAAGTCTTAATCTGAGATTCCCATCTTTTCATCGCAGTGATGATTTGCGGGTCCCATTCGTCCACGATCTTCACGATCTCGACAGTACTACCGTCTTCGGCTTGTTCTTTTACCTTCTGAGTGATTTTCAAGCAACAGGGTTCCGACAGAAGTGGCTCCAAGTGATCTTTAATGAGCGCGTTCAATCCATCCATGGTTTTCAATTGTTTCTGCAACATACCCGCAAAGGCTTCATCCTTTGTTGTTGCCCATTGACCAAGGCAGGTACGTGTGCATGTCGTCAGCTTGTTGAGATACCACAAAGACCTGGCGTCTAGCAATTCCTCTTTGAAGAATTTCCATTTCTTCGCCATTTCATAGAACATAGCATCCTCGGTCCAATCAAAGTCAACAGGTAATAGAATTTTTTGCCCGATTGCCTGATGTTCTTCATCACTGTCAGTGTCGATTTGCTCCTTTCCTGCCGATGCCTTCTTTGTGTCATCGATAGTTTGGCGCCTTTTGTCCGGCGTTCCGTCCTCGACGAGTGCTTTTGCAAGATTATCGGCACAAGGCGCAGGCAAGGGAGGCCAGTGTGCGGGATCTTTGATTTTGTAAGCCTCGCGCTCTTCTTTTTTCATGGTGTTCCACACAGCGGAGGCATATTTTGATTTTTTTCCAAGCGACGAAAGTGTTGCAGAAAACTCCTTGTGTGTGGGATCCTTGTTTAGTTTCGCGCAAAAATTTCTCCAAGCATTATTTTTTTCTTTCTTGGCGTCATCGCGTACTTCGTCATTATTCTGCGTTGCACCGGCTGATGCACCGGCTGATGCACCGGCTGATGCACCGGCTGATGCACTGCCTGGTGGGGGCTTCAACGATTTGTCGTCATCTTGTACTTCGTCAGGTACGACGTATGCCGTTGCTTGAAAAACCGGCACTGCTGAATCAAGTTCTGGCAAAGGGCTGGTCCCTGTGCGCTTGTTTTTTTGCAGGACCTTGGGGACTGCAGCACCGTTGCTGCGAGCACGCGACGCCTCTTCGTGAGCCTCCAATTGTTCACGTAAGTTATGCAGTTGAGTTTGCATGTTCAATAGCATCTTGAGCTGATCGGAAGAAAGCTGCGTCGCTTCGGTCAGTTTCGTCATCATGTTGCTTACAGTTTTCATCAATTGATGCTCAGTAGAAGGATTCTCCTGAGAAGCGTCCATCGTATTCTGTACAATTGGTCTTATATATTAAAACATCCAAGATTATGTCAGTTCGACTCCGCCGTGTATGTTGTCAGTAAACTCCCCGTCACCTTTGCTGTATTTAGCGCGCGAGCGGCATGATGGCACGGCGGAGGGCGCCAACGGCGGCGGCGCTGGCGGCGCTGGCGGCGCTGGCGGCGCTGGCGGCGCTGGCGGCGCTGCAACGTGCCGGCGCGGAAGAGTGCGTCGTGAGCCGCCGCCTGCCGCCCTTTGCGCTGCGGGCGGTGCAGAAGAGCGCTGGAGCGATGGCTGCAGCTGCGCCGGCGCCGGCGCAGCTGCAGCCATCGCTCCAGCGCTCTTCTGCACCGCCCGCAGCGCAA
>Ga0078894_10004901_pt1 | contig 10274 bp, 8 predicted proteins | sample LauGreSu1BDMLBSD_2_FD_67506 | JGI IMG/M metagenome (GOLD analysis project Ga0078894, IMG submission 67506) | Freshwater lake microbial communities from Lake Michigan, USA - Su13.BD.MLB.SD (version 4) (version 4) | ecosystem: Environmental > Aquatic > Freshwater > Lake | place: Lake Michigan, USA...
GAAATGGAAACCGAAGTAACACATAGACCTGGAAAGTTATATACTTTTGATTTTATTCAGTACCAACAAAAAAAGAAGAATTTCATGGGCATTGATTTTTAAAAAATGGCTTTGCTTACTTATAATTTTATACCTTTAAACACTAAATAAAGGTATATTATGTTGCATTCAATGACAGGATATGGGAGAGCGGAAATTAACCATAATGACAAGACAATTTTAGTAGAAGTAAAGTCATTAAATGGTAAACAATTTGACTTGAGATTAAACATTCCCTCTTTACTAAAACCATATGAGATTGAAATTAGAAATAAATTAAACGAAAGTTTATTTAGAGGTAGTGTTGAATGTAATATATCCGTTAAATCCAATGGTGTAGCCAAGCCTGTTAGTATCAATACTGCTTTAGCTAAATCCTACTATCAGCCCATCATTGAATTAGCAAACGAGTTAGGTATTGAAAAAGAGAATTTATTAAGTACGCTTCTGAAATTACCAGATGTTGTTTCATCAACCAATGAAGTAATCACTGATCAAGAATGGAAAGCTATATCGGATTCAATACAAGTGGCTATTGAGCACCTTATTTTGCATCGTATTGAAGAAGGTAAATCAATTGAAAAAGATCTATTAGAAAGAGTCGCTGCTATTGAAGCACAACAAGCAAATATTGCTGTACATGAACCTAATAGAAGAATAAAAATAAGAGAGGGGCTTACTAAATTGCTTGAACAGCATGTTGGCGCAGACAAATATGATAACAATCGCTTGGAGCAGGAGTTAATATACTACATTGAAAAAATTGATATTTCAGAGGAAAAGGTAAGGCTTACAAATCATTGTAATTACTTCAAGGATGTATTAAAGGAAAAAGAACCTTCCAAGGGTAAAAAACTATCTTTCATAATTCAAGAAATGGGCCGTGAAATTAACACTACTGGATCAAAGGCAAATGATATTGAAATTCAGAAGTCGGTAATTTTAATGAAGGACGAATTAGAAAAAGCAAAAGAACAAATTTTAAATGTTTTATAGTATGCAACGCAAAAGTTTAACCTTAAACTTAGCTTTATTGTTGTTCCTATTTATGATTGCGGCTTGTCAAACAAAGCAATTATATGAACAAAGTACAATTTACCCTGATCATCATTGGCTTTCCAAAGATGCTAACAAGTATCAATTTGAAATCACAGACACCAATGCAGCCTATAAAGTATATTTTGTGATAAGACACCACAATGCATATAATTATAAAAATATTTGGCTTCAACTAAATACCATTGCGCCTGATAAAACGGTCACTAAACAATCTTTAAATTTAAATTTAGCAGACGATGAAAAAGGGTGGTTGGGAACAGGGATGGATGATATATTTGATCAAAGAATTCCTGTAAGTAATGAACCTGTTCATTTTAGTAAAGGCTTATATACTTTTGTGTTAGCGCATACCATGCGTGAGGATCCGCTTGACAATATTTTGTCAACTGGCATTAGAGTTGAAAAAGTTTTACCATGATAAGTCGCTTGCAAAAAATAAGTAAACTCCAATTTGTACGACTATTTTACTGGTTATTTTTAGCCTATATGGTTGCTGCATTATTATGGTGGTATGTAGCACTTGACAAACAAAATAATCAAATTGCGAACATAAAATTTGGGACATTCCAATCAAATGATCCTGCCATTAAACAAAAAATAAATGAAATTCAGGACTTCCAATTAAGAAAAAGTAAACAATACATTGGAGAAGGACTTACTATTTTATTTTTATTTTTATTAGGCGCTATATATGTATACCGATCACTAATTAAACAAATTCGTTATTCCAATCAACAGCAAAATTTTATGATGGCGGTTACACATGAATTAAAAACGCCCATCGCCATAACACAATTAAATTTAGAAACTATATTAAAGAGAAATTTAGACATTAATCAACAAAAAAAAATGTTAGAAGTTTCCCTTTTAGAAACACAAAGGTTGGACAACTTATGTAATAATATTTTATTAGCCTCTCAACTTGATATGGGTGAGTATAAGGCAAATACACAAGAGGTTGACTTATCCATTATAGTTGAAAATACTGTTAACAATTTTAAAAATCGCTTCGCGGATAGAAACTTTGAAGCATATATTGAGCCTTCGATACATTTAAAAGGGGAGTCGGTTTTATTGCAATTGCTGCTTAATAATTTAATTGATAATGCCATTAAATATTCAAGTCAAGGTTCACTTGTAACCATTCATTTACACCAAGATAATGGTCGAATACAAATGCAGGTTATGGATGAAGGAGTTGGCATTCCGATAAGTGACAAGGATAAAATATTCGAAAAGTTTTATCGTGTTGGTGCTGAATATACAAGAACCACAAAGGGAACAGGACTTGGTTTATATTTATGTAATCGAATTGCAAAGTTTCATCATGGAACCTTGGAAGTAACGAGTAATACACCTAAGGGAAGTATTTTTACATTTACCTATTTTATATAAGCATATGCCAAACTATTCCATTTTATTAGTTGAGGATGAAGTGAATTTACATGATGCTTTAAAACTAAATTTAAAATTAGAAGGCTATGAGGTTAGTTCTGCTTTTGATGGACCAAATGCATTGCAACAAATAGAGCAAGCTCATTTTGATTTAATCATTTTAGATGTAATGCTACCTGGACTAGATGGTTATTCCATTACAGAAATGGTTAGGCTTAAAAATAATCAAACACCCATTTTAATATTAAGTGCAAAAAATACAAGCGCAAATAAAATTCAAGGTTTGAAGTTAGGCGCTGACGATTATATGACGAAGCCCTTTAATTTGGAAGAACTTTTATTGAGGGTCTCTAAGCTTATTCAAAAATCAAACGCGGCTACGTTAGTGCCTATATTAAATGTCGAACCCTATCAATTTTCTGGCAATTACTTTGATTTTGTTTCCTTAGAAGCAACTACTTATTTGGGTGAAAAAATCACACTAACCAAAAAAGAAGGAATGCTGCTAAAATTGCTCATTGATCATAAAAACACTGTTATATCAAGAGAGCAAATTTTAAAAACGGTTTGGGGGTATAATGTATTTCCAAATACCAGGACCATTGATAATTTTATTCTAAATTTTAGGAAATATTTTGAAAAGGACGCCCGAAGTCCACTACATTTCATTTCCATTAGAGGAGTTGGCTATAAATTCCAAGATTAGGTTCTTTTTAGGCAATTTGTTGCATGATTTTTCGTTTAATGAATAGCGTATAATTAATTTTCATGTCATTGTCGTCAATTCAAGACTTTTTAGAGCCTGTTAATTTAGACCTTTTATCAATGGATGAAGGCTATAGGGACACACAATTGGGGAAACATATAAATGTTAACCAGGGTACTTTACCAGACATTTCAAATGCCGATTTAGTGATTATTGGGGCAGGAGAATGCAGGGGTGCTGGCTTTGCATTAAATAGTCATGCCGCCGCGGATGCAATTAGAGCTGCATTTTACAATCTTTATTATTGGCATGCACAGGTGAACATAGCAGATTTAGGCAACGTAAAAATTGGGCAATCGATTCAGGATAGTTATGCTGCTTTGCGAACAGTGATATCAGAATTACTTTTACAAAATAAAAAAGTAGTCATCATTGGGGGCTCTCATGATTTAACATTAGCTCAGTATCATGCATACACTTCGATTCCTACGCTTGTTAATGCAGTTGTTGCTGATGCGAAAATTGACCTTGATTTGGAAGCTAGGCTACCATCAGATCATTTTTTAGAAGAGTTATTTACTGGCCTACCCAATCATTTGAATCATTATTCACATATTGGATTTCAAAGTTATTTCATGCATCCTCATATGCTTGAGACAATCGATAAATTACGTTTTGATTGCTTTAGATTAGGTGTTGTTAGAGAAAGTATTGAAGAAATGGAACCGGTTATTAGAGATAGTCATTTAATGAGTTTTGATATTAGTGCTATTCAAAATGCACATGCTCCAGCAAACCTAATAACCCCCAATGGTTTTAATGGCGAAGAGGCATGTGTGCTAATGCAATATGCTGGTATGAGTTGGAAAACAAGTACGATTGGTTTATTTGGCTACCAAGCCGAACAAGATCACAAAGGGCTTACTGCCATTCAAATGGCTCAAATGATTTGGTATATTGTTGATGGGGTACAAAAAGGTAAAAAAGAATCTCCATTAAGTGACATTGAGCGATTTAAAGAATTTCATATAGCATTCACTGATATTGATACAAAATTTTTACAAAGTAAAAGTACTGGACGATGGTGGATGAAGCTGCACAATGAGCAATGGTGCCCTTGTAGTTATAAAGATTATTTAGTAGCTTCAAATAACGAAATTCCAGAAAGATGGTTAAGAGCTCTCGAGAGAGAATAACAGCAACAGTTCAATTTATTTTTATAGTAGTTGTATTATCATTAACAACTGCATGCAGTGTACAAAAAGCACAAAAAACACTATTAAGTGCCGATCCTTTAAAAGGAGCACATGTTGGCATTGCTATTTATAATGAATCCAATCAGCAATGGGTGAGTAAATATCAAAGCGACCATTATTTTACCCCAGCAAGTAATACAAAAATTCAGTCTTGCTTTTTGGGTATGAAGTATTTGAAAGACTCTATTCCTGGTTGGAAATATGCTGAAAATAAAGACTCTCTTTTTTTAATGCCTTTGGGTGATCCCGGTTTTTTACATCCAGATTTTACTTATCAACCGGTTGCGGATTTAATTAAAAACACTAAAAAACAAATTGTGTTTTGTATGCCTGCAACTGAGGATAAATTTGAGGCTTATGGAAAAGGCTGGTCATGGGATGATTATCCTGAGGAGTTTCAGCCTGAAAGAAACAGGTTAAATATATATGGTAATGTAATTACAATATATAAAAAGGCAAATGGCATTGAAATTAAACCTAATTTTTTTACAAAAAATCAAACTCTGCCATCGAAATATACTTTATGGTCTCGCGAAAAATTGACGAATCAGTTTTTCCCAAAACCTGATAACATCAACTACCGTGAACATCAAGTACCCTTTATTACTGGCACCAATTATAGTATTGCAAAATCATTGATTGAAGACAGTTTACATCCTCAATATCCTATTGCTATTCAAAAAGGATGGAATCAACCATCGGCTAAAGTCATAAATACAGTGGCGACAGATTCATTGTTAAAAATTATGATGAGTCGAAGCGATAATTTTTTTGCAGAACAAATTTTATTAATGACTAGTCAGCAATTATTAGGTAGAATGGATGATGCGGCCATCATAGACACCATTTTAAAAACTGACTTTGCTGATTTTCCTCAAAAGACTGAATGGGCTGACGGAAGCGGTCTTAGTAGATTTAATTTAATGACACCTGAAAATTATATTACATTATTGCAAAAAATGGAAAAGGATTTTCCTATGGAAAGAATTAAATCCATTTTTACACAAGGTGGAAAGGGAACGCTTTCATCCTTCTATAAAAATATTCCTGGTGTACTTTATGCGAAAACTGGCACCCTTGGTAATCAAATTGCTTTAAGTGGTTATATCATTACGAATAAGGGTACTAAATTAACTTTTTCAGTAATGGTGGGAAATCATGTAAGCCCTAGTACTTATCCTGTTAGACATGCAGTGGAAGAATATCTTACAGCCATCATGAAAAAGTATTAGCTAAGCTTAAACTTATTTTAATCTTAATTTGTTATTTGCTAAATAGTCCGTCTAAATAAGTCTCCTTAAAGTCAATGTAAGTAGGGGCTCCCGAAGCAGTTAGTGTTGGGATTTCACATTCCATTAATGACTCAATGAGGCTATGCATTTCCTTTTGTGTTAATGATTGGCCCGATTTAATGGCAGACTGCCTAGCCATACAACGAATTATTTTTTCCCTTTTACTGAACTTAATATCACCACTAAAATGTTTGAATTGTTCTAATAATAATTCAATTGCATTTTTTTCATTTCCTGAAATAACATCAGCGGGGATACCTTGAATGATAAAACTGTTTTGGCCAAATGGTTCTATTTCATAACCAATAACTGCAAGATCCTCAATAATGTCCTCTAACAAAACAGCATCCGCTACACCTAATTCCATAACTACGGGGAATAAACTTTTTTGAGTTGCATGAGGATGCACTGTTGCTTTTTGATATTTTTCATACAACACTCTTTCATGTGCAAGTTGTTGATTCACCATAATAAAACCGGAGGCTGTTGGCGCAATAATGTAGGTGTTATTTATTTGAAGAAGGGTAGTATCCTCGTTAACTTGAACTTCTTTGGATTCTTTATATAAACCCATGGAGGAGGACTTCACAATAAAGGAATCGTTATTTTGCGTTAAATCATTTCCGTCATTTGAAGTAGGGATGTCACTAAAAAAACTTTTCCACTCCTTTTTTTCCGCATCACTTACCCTTGGTATAAAATGTGCCTGATTTTTTTGCGTAAATCCAGCATATAAGGAACTGCTTGCTGCACTGTTTCTTTGCTCTTCCGTAAATGGCTTTTGAATTCCATCCAATTGTTGAATATTTGCATCCAATGAAAAATCAAGTGAAGGGGCTATGCTAAACTGTGCAAGTGCATGTTTAACGGCGGCTTGGACAAATGCATATATTATTTTGTCGTCTTCAAATTTAATTTCTTGTTTCGTTGGATGCACATTAATGTCTACTCTTGATGGGTCAACATCAATGTATAATAAATAGCTAGGAAAATTTTCCTTTGGTATTAATCCTTCAAAAGCATTTGCAATGGCATGATGCAAGTAGGGACTTTTTATAAAGCGTCTGTTTACAAAAAAGTATTGATCACTTCTTGTTTTCTTTGCAGTATCTGGTTTGCCAACAAATCCAGAAATAGTCAGGTAATCCGTTTTTTCGCCAACAGCTACTAACTTAGTTTGGTAACTATTTCCAAGTACATGAATAGCTCTTTGTTTAAAACTACCTCCTTCCCAATGAAAAACATCCTGTCCATTATTGGTAAGGCTAAAATAAATTTCCGGAAAGGCGAGTGCCACCCTTGTAAATTCTTCAATAATATGTTTTAATTCGGCTGAATTACTTTTTAAAAAATTTCGTCTTGCAGGTATATTGAAAAATAAATTTTTCATACTTATGCTTGTCCCAACTGGACATGCAATGGGACTGGTTTCATTTACAAGACTATTTTCAATTTCTACTAATGTTCCAATTTCTTCATGCGCCTGCCTTGTTTTTAAAGTTACTTGCGATACAGCTGCAATGGAAGCAAGCGCCTCCCCTCTAAATCCCATTGTTCTAATTTGAAATAAGTCCTCAATGGAGCTTATTTTACTAGTTGCGTGACGTGCAAATGCATTTTGAGCATCAATAGGATTCATGCCTTTCCCATTGTCAATTACTTGTATCAATGCCTTGCCGGCATCATTAATAATTAATTTAATTTCAGAAGCACCTGCATCAACAGCATTTTCCAATAATTCTTTTACCGCACTTGCTGGTCGTTGAATGACTTCACCTGCTGCAATTTGATTGGCAATATGATCGGGTAATAAATGAATGCTATTGGTCACTAATAAATCGTTTAAAGTGTGTAAAAGTAGTAAATTTGGGCCTGAAAAACATCAACTTATGCTTAGAACAGCCGACATAAAAAAAATACCTCATAACTATCTTCCAACAGCTTTTAACCTAAAGGAATGGGCTGATTTGGAGCCCTATTTTAAGGAATTGACTGATCGTTCAATTGGCAATAAAATGGAATTGGAAAAATGGCTAAAAGACGTAAGTGAATTAGAGGCATTTATCAGTGAGGATGCATGTTGGAGACAAATTAAAATGACCTGTGATACTACCGACAAATCGTTAGAGGATGCCTTTACTTATTTCTGTATGGAAATACAACCAAAAATGCAACCATATGCTGATGCGTTGAATAAAAAATTAATTGCATCTCCTTTTACTGCTGAACTAAATCAAGCTGATTACTTTACCTATTTACGTTCTGTTAAAAAAAGTATTGAACTTTTTAGAACTGAGAATATACCATTACAAGCCGAACTTAGTGTTTTGCAACAACAGTATGGAACGATTGCCGGAAAAATGACTATTGAAATGAATGGTCAAGAATATACACTGCAACAAGCTGCACAGTTTTTAGAAAATGAAGACCGAGCAGTTAGAGAGGAAGCGTATAAAAAAATACAGGAACGTCGTTTACAAGACAAAGAGGCAATGCACGATTTGTTTAGCACTTTAATCCAAAAAAGACATCAAGTTGCAGTCAATGCGGGCTTTGCAAATTATCGTGATTATAAATTTGCAGAATTAGGACGTTTTGATTATTCCAAAGAGGATTGTTTTCAATTTCATGAAGCTGTTAAATTACATGTACTTCCTTTAATTGATAAAATTTATGCACGTAAAAAACAAAAATTAGGATTAGACATTTTAAAACCTTGGGATACGGAAGCAGAACCAGCTGGCACCAAACCTTTGAGACCTTTTACTGATGGAAAGGATTTGTATGAAAAATCAGTAGCATGTTTTGAGCAATTGAATCCATTTTTTGCCGACTGCTTGCGTAAAATGAATGATTTAAAACATTTTGACTTAGAAAGTAGAAAAGGCAAAGCACCTGGTGGATACAATTGTCCATTAGCAGAATCAGGAGCTCCCTTTATTTTTATGAATGCTGCAGGACAAATGAGTGATGTTACTACCATGGTTCATGAAGGCGGTCATGCAATACATTCCTTTTTATCACACCCACTTTCCTTAAGTGCATTTAAGGAATACCCCATGGAAATAGCCGAAGTAGCAAGTATGTCTATGGAATTATTTTCAATGAATCATTGGCAATCATTTTTCGAAAATGATGCCGACTTAAATCGTGCGAAGGAGCATCAATTAGAAAGAACCATTACAATTTTTCCTTGGATTGCTATTATTGATAAATTTCAACATTGGGTATACGAAAATCCAAATCATACCATTGAAGAACGAACAAATAACTGGACTGCAATACTAAAAGAATTTTCAACCAATAGCATTGATTATACCGGCCTTGACATTTATCGTGCTATAGGATGGCAAAGACAGTTACATTTATTTGAAGTTCCATTTTATTATATTGAATATGGTATTGCACAATTAGGTGCCATAGGCATGTGGATGCAGTATCAAAAAAATCCAACACAAGCTTTAGAAAATTATATGAATGCACTGGCTTTAGGTGGAACCAAAACTTTGCCAGAATTGTACAAAACAGCTGGCTTGGAATTTAATTTCTCTCCCAATTATGTAAAAACATTAATGGATTTTACAAATCAAGAATTAGAAAAATTATTTCATTAATTTATTTGTGGGCGTAATTGCGCAAAAATATAGTAAAAAAAATAGCGCTCAATTTGAGCGCTATTTTTTTTACTATCAATAAAGTTTGATTAGGATTGAGAAGGTCCTGCATTAGGATTGTTGCCTTGCGGTGGACGATTATCAGGTCTTGGGCCATTGTTAGGTCTTGGTCCGTTATTGTTTCTTGGACCATTGCTCGGACCATTATTAGGTCTTGGTCCGTTGTTATTTCGAGGTCCATTATTAGGCCCATTATTTGGTCTTGGTCCGTTATTGGGTCCAAAATTTCGTGGCCCATTATTATTGTTGTTAGACGGTCCTCGTTGTTGATCACGACGACGACGATCATTTTTCTCTAATGTTTTAAGGCTTATTTGACCAACTAATTCTACAAAGGAAGACTCTACTTCCTTTTGTTTACCACTGGTTACCTCTACTGCTTGCAATTCATCAACGACAACTCCTTGTTGATTTAATTTTTTAATTTCAATTACCCTGTCAATAGTTAATGGGTAATGTTTTGTGTTATTAGGTAAAGTATACCACATTAAATTTTTGAAAATATCTTTTTTTATCAAAAACGCTTGACCCATTGCTGTTTGTAAGGTATCGGCATAATCAGGAAAACCTTGTAAAGCATCCAAATAAGTATCTAGTTCGAAATTCAAACAACATTTTAAACGTCCACATTGTCCGCTTAATTTAGTTTGATTAATGGATAAATTTTGATAGCGTGCAGCTGTAGTGTTAACACTTTTGAAATCATGTAACCAAGTACTACAACATAATTCACGACCACAACTTCCAATACCACCTAATTTAGCTGCCTCTTGACGAATACCAATTTGGCGCATTTCAACTTTCACTTTAAACTCGCCTGCGAATATGCGTATTAATTCTCTAAAGTCAATTC
>Ga0078894_10004903_pt1 | contig 10272 bp, 5 predicted proteins | sample LauGreSu1BDMLBSD_2_FD_67506 | JGI IMG/M metagenome (GOLD analysis project Ga0078894, IMG submission 67506) | Freshwater lake microbial communities from Lake Michigan, USA - Su13.BD.MLB.SD (version 4) (version 4) | ecosystem: Environmental > Aquatic > Freshwater > Lake | place: Lake Michigan, USA...
TACCAATTGGTCAGATCCTCTATGAAGTCGAGGACCTGAGGGACCACATTGTAAAGTCGGTAGTGATGCATCTGCTCATGTACACGCTGACACAGAGTATGGAACCGAGAGATAATCCACCGGTCGATTTCACCCTCAACAGCCGGAACTTCGCCTGCAGCCAGCTCTTTGGATGGCTGCCAACTGTCGGCAGCGGCGTAGGTGGCGAGGAAGCTGTGAGCATTCCATAACGGCAAAAGCACCGCCCGGGTTGTATCACGCACGCCCTGATCGGAGAAACATAGGTCCCCCGCTTTGAGCACCGCGGAGTTGAGCATGAACAATCGAACGCTGTCCGCTCCAAACCTCCCTAGCAGAGCCTCCGGAGGCGTGTAGTTCTTTAGGCGCTTCGACATCTTCTTGCCGTCTTCAGCCAAGACCATGCCATTAACAACTACGTTCTTGAACGCAGGTTCGTTAAATAGTGCGGTGGAGAGCACACTCAAGGTGTAAAACCACCCTCGAGTTTGATCCAAGCCTTCTGCAATGAAGTCTGCCGGAAAACGTTGGTGGAACCTGTCTTTATGTTCAAAAGGGTAATGGATTTGAGCATATGGCATCGATCCCGACTCAAACCAACAGTCAAAAACCTCAGGGATTCGACGCATTTTACCGGCGCATTTTTGACAAGGGAACGTCAGTCGGTCGATGTGATGAATGTGCAGATCATCAACCTTAGTCTGAGATCTCTGCTCTAGCTCAGCAACGCTGCTCATGACCTCAATGTGATCCGCATGCTCACTGCAGATCCAAATCGGGATTGGGGTGCCCCAAAATCGATTGCGACTGATGGCCCAATCACGGGCGTTTTCTAGCCATTTGCCCATCCTGCCATCACGAAGGTGCTCAGGCACCCAGTTGATGCGCTGATTGTTGGCAATAAGACGATCTTTAATTTTCTCAACCGCCACATACCAAGTCTGAATTGCTTTATATATTAGTGGGGTATCGGTCCTTTCACAGAAAGGGTAGCTGTGCTGCAGTTGCTCGTTACGCAGCAGGTGCTTCGTGTCCTTCAGTCGTCGAATGATCTCTTTGTCGGCGTCCTTTACGAAGCTGCCTGCATAATCCGAAATCTCACTCTTGAATCGACCTTCCTCGTCGACAGGATCGACAAGACTGATGCCGTGAGCTTTACATACGCGAAAGTCATCCTCGCCGTAGGCAGGAGCCTGGTGCACAACCCCAGTTCCATCCTCGGTAGTGACGTAATCATCAACTAGGATCCGGAACGCTCCCGGATGATCCTTGAAGTAAGGAAAAAGAGGCTCGTAGTGCTTGCCCGCTAGCTCACTAGCGGAGACATGGGCGATCACCTCATAGGGCTGAGCCGCAGGATCTTTGCCACCCTTTTTGTAGAGAGCTGCGAGCCTTGCCTCGGCAAGGTAGTAGTGCTCGCCGGACTCCTGATCGCGAACTTTGACGTACTGGATCTTAGGACCAACACAAAGTGCAAGGTTTGAAATCAATGTCCAAGGTGTCGTCGTCCAGGCGAGAATATAAGAATCCTCATCCTTTAGCTTAAACTTAACGGTGATGGCCGGGTCCTGAACATCCTTGTAGTTCTGATTAGCCTCAAAGTTCGACAGCACTGCCGTGATTCGAGGCGAGTAAGGCACGACCTTAAAGTCGCGGTAAACTAGGCCTCGCCTGTAAAGTTCCGAGAGAACCCACCAGACGGACTCCATGAAGCTCTTGTCCATGGTGCGGTACTGATTCTGCCAATCTACCCACCTGCCAAGTCGCGTGATTGTCCTCTCCCACTCGACTGTGTATGCCTGTACTGAGGCACGACAGGCCTCATTGAACTTGTCGACCCCCATAGCAAGGATGTCGGCACGGCCCTTAAGATTGTCCCGTTTCTCAATTTCATACTCTACTGGGACCCCGTGACAGTCCCAACCGAAGCGACGATCGACATAGTAACCTCGCATCGTCCAGTACCGGGGGACGGTGTCCTTGATGGTGTTTGCGAGGAGGTGCCCGTAATGCGGGAGCCCGTTGGCAAACGGGGGGCCGTCATAAAAAGTAAACTCTTTGGCACCACGTCTTTGATTAATGGACTCCGCAAAAGTGTTGCGTTCTTGCCATTCAGCCAGCAACTCTGTTTCCATCTGCGGAAAGTTCACGTCGGACGTGACCGCTTTCATCTCTTTGACCTCGACTAATTACTGTTAAGGTGGGAGTAACTCACCATATAGAGGAACTGGAGACATACCCCATAACCGGCTAAATTGGCTACCAATGCGCATTGATAATTTACAGAAATCTTTTGGCTCTAAAGTGTTATTTGCCGATGCAACCTTTCACTTCCCTGCTGGGGAGCGCATCGCCTTAGTGGGGGCAAATGGGGCGGGAAAGACCACTCTCCTTAATGTTATCTGTGGCTTAGAGTCCGCCGATGGCGGGCGGATTGTGGTAGCAAATGGCACGACTCTCGGCTACCTGCCGCAGGAACCGAATCCCACCCCGGCAGGCTCCGTCATAGAAGAATGCATGGCAGGGTCAAGCAAACTAACCGCACTGCGGGAGACCATGGAACGTGCATTGGATCTCATGCACGCTAATAACGATGCGAGCGCAATCGGCGCATACGATAAAGCGGAGGCTACCTTTAGGCTAGAGGGGGGATATAGCCTAGAGGCGAGAGCCACAGGTATTCTTGCAGGCCTCGGCTTCCAACAGCCGGACTTGACCAAGGACCCGCTTTCTCTTTCGGGGGGGTGGCGCATGCGGCTTGAGCTTGCTCGCCTATTTCTGCGGCAGCCCGATTTTTTGATCCTGGACGAACCAACAAATCACCTGGACTTACCCAGTCTGGTCTGGGTTGAGAGTTACTTGCGAAGTTTCGAGGGCACTCTACTTTTCGTATCCCATGACCGCTCTCTATTAAACCGCCTCGCCACCATGACTTTGCATCTGTCGAGCGGGCAGCTCACCCCTTACCGAGGGAACTTTGATGCTTTCCTTAATGCCAGGGAAGAGCGTCTGTTGCAGCAACAGGCTGAGCGTGAGCAGCTTCGGCGTCGGCGCGAACAGATGGAGCAATTTGTAGAACGCTTTGGAGCCAAAGCTACAAAAGCATCTCAGGCACAGTCCCGGGTAAAAATGATCGCCAGAATTCGCGAACTTGAGGACACCCTGCCTTCAGATGGTGACGAGGCCAGCGTACACTTCTCCATCCCCCCGCCGGTCAAAACCCCTCGGATAGTTTTCAAAATTAATCGTGGTGCCATCGGATACAGCGCTCCTCTTGCGCGCTCCATAGACCTAGAGGTGGAGAGGGGGGCGAAAATTGCCATCATCGGTGCAAACGGAATCGGCAAATCTACCTTACTTCGTACCATCGCTGGACGCTGTCAGCCCCTCGATGGAGAATTTGGACTCGGAGATGGAGTTGCACCCGGATACTTTGCACAGGAGCAAACTGAAACGCTCAATGGCGAGGCCAGCGTTCTTGAAAATCTCATTTATCGAGCAAATATTGCTGAGAAAGATGCTCGCAGTCTGCTCGGCGCGTTTCTCTTCACCGGCGATTCCGTTTTCAAAAAGGTCAAAGTACTGTCTGGTGGTGAGAAAAGTCGCGTTGGACTGGCCTGCGTCTTGGCACAAAAGGCGGGCCTGCTGCTACTGGATGAACCCACCAACCATTTAGACATGGCTAGCGTCGAGACTCTTGCGGCGGGCTTAAGCGATTACGAAGGAACTGTTATTTTTGTTAGCCATGATAGGGACTTTATTGACGCAGTGTGCACGCATGTTTTTGCGATGCTTCCGGATGGGCGCTCTATGCTTTTTCCCGGCAAATTGGTCGATTATGAGCGCTTAGCCGATATTGCGGGATTTCCGAATGTTCTCCGGGTTGAAGAACCCAAAAAGGCCGACTCCAATACCGCATCCAAATTAGCTGACAATGCAGGCCAGTATGAACAAGTCAAAGAACTCAAAAGAACACGTCAGAAACTAGAGGGCCAACTTGCTAAACTTGATCTACAAATAGGTGAAATAAGGTCAAAGATCCAAACTCTCGAAGACACTATGAGTAACGAAAGTTCAGACTTTGCGAAAGCAGCAGCTATTCACAAAGAACATCAGGCCCTCCAAGCAAAGGTAGATGAGCTTGAGCTCAATTGGATCCAAACAGCAGAATCGCTTGACGATGTCGTAGCCAAACTAGCCACTCACGGCCGCACTTGATTCACCAATTCAGCTACCCAGTACCTTCACATCTGCCAGAATTGGAAAATGATCCGAATTACGGAAACTGGTATCGACTCGAACGTTAGACATCTCTAACCCGCGACAAAAGAGCTGATCCAAGGCCTGAGTTGTCGGCCTCGGGTCATTTGGGATCGGTACGTAACTTAGACCAACCCCCTTAAGAACCCCCTCAACGGCTCGCAGGTATCCCGGGGTAAAGGTGTTGAAATCGCCGGCGAGAATCATTGGGCCCCGATGCATAGGCAAACGCTCCAATAAATGCTGCATCTCCTCAATGGCCGCTCGCTTGCGTCGCACTAGAGTGGCGTGAATGTTGATCACCAATAGGCCCTCGTCCATTCCTGCAATCGGATACTTCTTGATAAGGGCGGCTTTGGGTGTTTTGAAGATGGGCTCTGGGTATTTACAGATGATCCGCTGTGGTTCCGCGCAGGTAGGGACTCTCGCCACCGTCATCACACCGTCCCGAAGTCCGTCCCGTCGCCTGTAAGAAGCGGCGTGGACTGATTCGAAACCATTTGCACAAAACATACTCATAGCATGCCTGGAGAGCAGCGCCTCTTGAGCTATAACTATATCCGAACAGTAACAGAGCATCCTGTAGTCATGTTCAAACATGAGACCACCAGCGCCCTTACAAAGATTCCAAATCGAGATCCTGAAGTAGTCCGGCCGCAGAGCTTCAAGCGCAGGCTGCCCAAGTCTCCAAATAGCCTCATGGTCAGGAACGCGCTCGATAGTCCAGACCTGCCTAAGACTCTCCATTACAGCTCGAAAAGAGCGACGAGGCTTCTGCTTTGAAATCCTATCCGCAGGCTTCATTTTGGGCCACCCAATTAGCTTTATGGTGCGTGCCGGATGGGCGAAACTCACCAAAGTGAGAACATATACGATCCGCGACTTCACGAGCTAGCTCACGATAGGTTACGACCTGTCCGCCATATACCGTCAAAAGAAGGCCCCTACCACTAGCTCTCTCACCGACCAAACTTGAACTTCTTGAGCTACTCAAATCCGACCCGCCATGAACTGTGGACCATTTGAGGCAGGTTTGAACCCTCTTAATATCCTCGCGCCTAAGAGGTACTCTTGTGTATTGGTTAAATGCAGCAATTAATTGATCGATTTCAATCTCTGTACTTCTGGCGTGATCTGGATCGCCGGCATAAAAATCCTCGGGCGACACCAACATAGTGTGACCTTGCCATGGAAAGACCGACAGAGGGCGCCTGTCTAACTTCGATAACGGCAAACTAAGCCCTGACTTTATACCCAAATCGGGCATTACAATTTGCGTCGTTTTAAGATTAAGCCCACGATGGGTGGGCGCTATGCCGCTCCCCTCTAGAATCAGATTTGCCCGGGCACCCAAGCAATTGATCACATAAAGGGCGCTCACCCGACTTGTGTGCCCATCTGGCGATTTGATTGTCACTATCCATCCATCGGCAGAAGCGTCAATTCGCTCCACCTCAGACAATTCAGAAACCGCGGCGCCCAGATTTACGGCCGACTGTGCAACTCTATTAACAAGCTGAACTTCATCAACCAAACAACTCCAGAACGAATACGCTCCGGCCAAGAGTTGGCGCGCCAAAATATCTGCCTTTGCCGCCAACTCGGTCAAAGTCACGAACTTGTGTTTACAAATTTGATGGCGGGAGCCGGCGATATCGTAGAGCAGTAAACTCGCTTTGGCCCTAAGTCTTTGCGCAACATTTTCAATGCTGATCGGCACTAAAAACTCAACCGGCTGAATCAGCTCAGCAACCAGACTCATAAGAAGATGGCGCTCCCGGAGCTCGCTTGCAATAGAACCAAATTCAACGAGTTTATGTAAGTATCTCAGCCCATCATGGATAAATATTGGGGCTGTATCAGCCTCAATTTTGTTCAAAGGAGCACGTTCAACAATATGAACATCACGCCATCCTCGGGTGGCAAGGTCGTGTGCGACGGCGCAACCATGGATACCGGCACCAAGTATCAAAGCGCGCACGCGCTGTGGCAATTCAACGGTATCAATCATCTGGCGAGTTCCACCCAAGTGAAGCTGAATTATGCATGGACGCGACAACGAGGGGCGTACTATAATTTAGTGATGAATCTAGGCAATGTCCACACAGAGAACTCCTGCCGAGGCCCCCATTGAGTAAACCGACGGATGCCGCCGCAAAGATTGTCAATCGCGAGAATCGATACACATCGCATGCCTTAGTCGAATTCCGAAAATTTAAGTTTCTCCCACTTGGCATCCATAGTGCAGTACTTTTGGATATTAGCCTTGGTGGCTTTAAAATTGAACTCACAGGCGACAAAAAGGTTGCGGCGGGTGAGTTATTTTGGCTCCATATTCCTCTCGCTCCTCTTGGAATATATGCCCCAGCCCGACTGATGTGCCGCGGCGAATGCCGCTGGTTTGATCCTGAGCGATTCCGCGTTGGAGGCGTCTTTACAGGACTCAGTAAAACTGAGCGCCTGATTATTGATCAAGTTGTTGAGACACTGAGGCAACGACGTAGCCCGACGGCATAGGCTCTTGCTCAAAATTTGACCAGCCGAAGTCTCGTGCGTTGAGACCAACTAAAATTTGGCTTTTATGTTAGCAACAATGGGACCATTGATGGCACAATATGGCTGCCATCAATAGAGAGATTTTATTTGCCAGCGCAGTCAACTTCGTGTCGAAGTGGGAGAGAGACTCATGACCGTGACCAAGTACCGCCGCAGCCTACCTAAGGGCAACGGAAAGCCGGTAATCATCGATGGTGTACGAACTGCCTTTGTAAAGTCGTTCGGCGTTTTCGAGGACTGCGATGCACTAGATTTGTTTAGCCGAGTTGTGGATGGTTTAGTACGGCGCTTGGAGTTGGACCCCGAAGAACTTGACGAAGTCTCATGTGGTGTCGTGGTCCCTCAGACCAAAAACGGCAACGTAGCAAGAGATGCGATACTCAACTTAGGATTGCCCGCCCACATTCATGGCGTTACTCTGAATCGAGCCTGCACAAGTAGTCTTCAAACTATCGCGGATGCCGCACGCAACATTGCCTTTGGCAATCCTGGACTAATTCTTGCCGGTGGGGTCGAATGCCTTAGCGATGTGCCAATAGTTTACTCTCGTGAAGCACGTAAATTTTTGGTCGCACTAAACAAATCTCGAACAACTGCGTCCAAGATCAATCTTCTTAAGAACTTTAGTGCCAAGGCCTGGCTACCTAAGCCGCCTAGTCTTTCGGAGCCACTTACTGGGTTTACGATGGGCGAACATGCGGAGATGATGGCAAAAATAAATTGTATTAGTAAAGATGATCAAGACGCCTTCGCTGTCGACTCCCACAAGAAGGCAGCTCTCGCGCAGGAATCAGGTCACTTCAATGCCGAAGTCGTACCAACCTGGCCCGGCCCCAAGTACAGCGCATGTGTAGACAAAGACAATATGGTCCGTGCAGACACGTCGCTTGAGGCGTTAAAGGGCCTCAAGCCAGCATTCGACAAACGCTATGGAACCATTACGGCGGGAAATGCCTCCCCACTTACAGACGGCGCTGCGGTTACCTTGGTTGCTGACGAAGCAAGGGCTAAAAGCCTGGGCCTCAAACCAAAGGTGCGTATCAAAGATGTCGTATTTGTCGGGGTCGATCCATACGAGCAGCTTTTGATAGGACCGGCAATTGCGATACCTCTAATCCTAAAGAAAAATGGTCTTAGCCTTGCCGATGTTGATCGTTTTGAGATTCATGAAGCCTTTGCTGCTCAAGTTTTAAGTTGCACAAGGTCTATGGAGTCTGCCGAGTTTATGGATAAATACTTTGGCACCAAGCCTTTCGGACCGTTTCCAATGGACCGAGTTAATGTAAACGGTGGGGCTATAGCTATCGGCCACCCATTCGGAGCGACGGGCTCACGCCTGGTTACTACCCTTGCAAATGAGTTAGTCCGAAGTGACAAGAACCTTGGCCTCATTGCAATCTGTGCCGCTGGGGGAATGTCTGGAGCCATGTTGATTGAGCGCATTTGACGACTATAAGGAGTCTTTCATCATGGGCGATTTTTGGCAAATTGAGCGAGAAGTCGGCAACGTCGCTGTAGTCGTACTCGATACCAAGGGTAAAGATGTTAACGTCCTTTCCGAGCGGGTCCTGCGCGATTTCAATGACGTTCTGGACAAGCTTGAGAAGGACAATTCATTAGCTGGTTTAGTGATCATCAGCGCTAAAAAGGACTTTATTGTCGGCGCCGATATTACCGAAATCAGCGCCATGAAGTCTGCAGAAACTGCTGCTGAAGGCTCTCGGCAAATGCAGGCGATTCTGCAGAAGCTAGATGACTTTAAGGTGCCGACAGTTGCCGCTATTCATGGTCAAGCCCTTGGAGGTGGTTTAGAGCTGGCTCTTGCCTGCGACTGGCGAATTGCCACAACCGACTCTAGGACAAAACTGGCCCTACCTGAAATTCAGTTAGGCTTGATCCCTGGAGGTGGTGGCACACAGCGCTTGCCGCGTCTGATCGGTATACAAGCTGCTCTTGATATGATCCTGACAGGCAAAAGACTTGCGCCAAAAAAAGCGGAGAAAATTGGCCTTGTCGACGCTGCGGTACCAAGTCAAATACTCCGAGAGGTGGCTGTCACCTATGCGCTGAAAAAGCGGGCGGCGCAGCATTCGGCACCAAATCTGAAGCCAGGGAAGTTGGCGAGCGACCTGCCTAAGTGGGCTACAGAAGGAAACCTACTTGGCCGGAAGCTAATCTATAAAAAAGCCAAGGAAATGGTCCAAAGCAAAACCCAGGGCCATTATCCCGCTTCGTTCAAGGCTTTGGAGGCTGTGTTCGATGGCTTTGAACTGTCCCTTGCAGAGGGCCTTGAACTAGAGGCGGATCTGTTTGGCCAGCTGGTCCTGACACGCGAGAGCCAGAGTCTAGTCCATTTATTTCACGCCACCACCTCCCTTAAAAAGCATCGCTATAAGGATGCGGGGCGTGAGCGCTTTGGCGACAGCAAGGTTAGTAGTATCGGCGTAATGGGTGCCGGCTTCATGGGTGCAGGTATAGCTACCGTAGCGATTGAAAGAGGTATCCGCGTGAACCTCTCAGATCCCAATAAGGAGGCCGTCGGCAGGGCGCTTAAGCATGCCCGAGAATATTTCCAGAAAAAAGCCGATCGCCGGCGCCTTAAACCATTTGAAGTAGGTCAAAAACTAGGTCATCTCTCACCGGATTTATCGCCAGTAGGATTTAAGAGAAACGATTTAGTCATCGAAGCGGTATTTGAGGACTTGCGGCTCAAGCAGAAACTACTCAAGCAGGTAGAAGAGTCTGGAGGTGACGACTTTATTTTTGCGAGTAACACCTCTGCACTCCCAATTACAAAAATTGCCTCCGAGGCTAAGCATCCCGACAGGGTCATCGGGATGCACTTCTTTTCTCCAGTTGAGAAAATGCCTCTTTTAGAAATTGTAGTCACCGACAAGACCGCTGACTGGGTCGCAGCTCGAGCTGTTGAACTTGGCCAGGACATGGGTAAGCAGGTGATTATTGTAAAAGACGGGCCCGGATTCTATACAACCCGAGCGCTCTCCTTCCTGCTCAATGAGGGCTCCCTCATGCTTGAGGAGGGGGTGTCGATTGAAGCCATCGATACGGCGATGACCAAATTTGGGTTCCCCGTTGGCCCCATAGCCTTGATAGATGAAGTTGGAATTGATGTCGGTATCCACGTGTTAGACACCATTTCTGGAGCCTTCCCTACTCGATTGATTGCCCCCAAAGGGCTCGCGTCGATTGCTGATAGCGGGCGCTTAGGACGCAAAAACAACAAGGGCTTCTATATTTACGAGAACGGCAAGAAAAAGGAGCCAGATCCAACAATCGCCGAGCTCATGCCCACTCCAGCAGGAGCAGATAAGCTCAGCGCCGATGATATCGTTGAGCGCTGCCTGCTGGTATTCGTCAATGAGTCCATTCGGTGTCTTGAAGAGGGAATCCTTGCAAGCCCCTACGACGGGGATGTAG